>TARA_R110000868_G_scaffold84129_1_pt1 | contig 13351 bp, 15 predicted proteins | sample TARA_R110000868 | Tara Oceans TARA_R110000868 (sample SAMEA4397489) | marine metagenome | biome: Polar Biome; feature: [SRF] surface water layer (ENVO:00010504); material: water (ENVO:00002006), including particulate matter (ENVO:01000060) such as... | depth 5 m | reverse complement strand
TTTGCTAAGACAGTTCCGGCTGATAGTGGCGTAGTTGATTGTTCTGATGTGATGCCTCAACTTGCGACACCTGTTGTGCAAGCAGGTAATACCACTGGTTTAGGTTCGACTGCACCTTTACGTAACAAAGGAATTTACTTAGAACGTGGCGACAGAATTTACGTAGGTGTATTCCCAGATGGTCCGAACTCAAGTGGTTATATTCCAGGTGCTCACGTTATAGCAGAAGGCGGCTTCTTCTAGTCATGGCAAAGAAGAGTGGAAACTCTTTTGGTGCAAGTTCCTTTGGCGGTTTATCAACCGCACCCATAATCCCACCAGCAGGTGTGAAGCCAATAACTACGGAATTTTCCCGTGGTTCAATTCCAGACTCTATTTACACAACAAATAGAGAATCTGCTTGGACACGCTGGAGGAAAGGTTATGAACTTGCGACCGCATCTACACATAACACTGATTACAGATATGAATTCTCCTACGAGATACCAGCTACTACAACAAGTGGTAATCCAACGCCTGTAATCTCAGGTGCTTTTGTAGGTTTTCCAACTACAAATAAAGAACTTGGAATGCACTGGGCGGTATGGCGATACGCTGGATCATTACGATGTGATGATTTTATTGATCCTGTTAGTACCAACAGACTTTATATTAGTAGCGTCACAGAAGACGCAACAAATTGGTATGTAACTCTTGCTGGAACCTGGAGCTCAGGCAACCCACTTCCCGCACCTTTCTACATTCCTGTTACAGGACAACCTAATGGTTTACGTCCAGCGACAACAGAGATTTTTGAAGATCGTGTTATTACTGTTGGTGGAGACATCATTACGAAAGAAACGTTTAATCCAGCAACACAAAAACGTTATGGTTATGTTCAAGCCGTTGTTACAAACATAGATCCTTTTACGGGAATACTTACGTTCAAGAAGGCTGGTTCTGTGTACGTAACACCTGATGCTGTGTACATAAGTCCATCTCCACAAGGCTTTACAGTAGGTAGATACCTTATAACAGGAGCACGATACTGTTGTACCTGCCAGGACTTTACGCATCGGGATTACTCCTTCCTTACTTCCAGTAACAACAAGCAAGCAATGCCGCGCAACAATATATCATCGATTAAACCAGGTCGCTTTGAATTAACAAAACGTGATGGCACCTTAGATAACAGTGCAATGACTACAGCATCTGTAGACAGAAACATTGAGGTATATGCGCCAGATACTTTCGGACTTGATTACACAGTCTCAGATAGCTCTATAACCGAAGCAGGAGCCACCAGAGACAACCCTGGAGTCTATCGTGAGTTTGGTTTTCTATACACTCGTAGCACACCTGACGTGGCCCTCCCAGGCTCCGCTGCGGAAGGTTTACCTGGTTACCAAGACTACTCTACAAGTAACACAAGTACAGACGCAAACTCCATTCCACAAGATGTAATTACATCTATCACAGATAACTGGACACCTCTTCTGGATGAGTTACGTTATTGCAAACACATCTATGCACTTAGATTTAAAGATCGTGTGTTCCCCCCCGAACCATCTGATTTTCCAGTGGGACCAGAAAGTATGGTCAACTGGGAACAAAAGCTAGTTGCTAAAACAGAAAAAGAACAACAAGCAGCAAGATCATACTATGCAACCAGAAGATCATTGGCAATGATGGACGTGCCACCTTACAATTCCCAGTCACCAATGATATATCCAATGCTACAAAAACTATTTAACATTACGACAGACCGTATTCTTATTGCCAACTTTACTATGTATGACAAAGACGGTATAGCATATACACCTTGAATACTTGTTACTGTCTTCAAGAAAGCTTCTGTATCTATACTCTTTCCCCCGCGTTTAGAGAAATTAAAATAAGATAACAGCAAATTGAGTATGTTCAATTGTGAGCAGGATCCTCTCTCCCTTCTCCTTGAATTAACTCCTAAATCAGCTAAACGCCGTTATCGACAAGCTATCTACGAATCCTGGGGCTACAAATGTGGCTATTGCGGTAACGAAGCTACGTCTCTAGACCATATAATCCCACGTTTTCGTTCAGGTTCAAGCAACCGAAATAACTTATTACCCGCATGTCAAAAATGTAATAATCAAAAGGGAAGTGAGAAGATGGAGGACTGGTATAGCCAGCAGACATACTTTTGTGAACAAAAATTAACGCGAATTAAATCTTGGATGACCCAAGGTACTATTGACATTTTTGCCTATAATACTACTAATACTACACCTGAGCTAGCTGCAGGTTAACAAAAGGTTATTACGATGGCTCTTACTTATAACGCATTAGAAAAACGCTGGTCTCTTGTACCAGAAAAAACAGATAATCCAATTTATGATCTTGCGGATATGTTACCCACCAATCAAGCAAATGATTATTGGGCAGGGTTTGCAATTCCTATAGCCTTAGGGTATAAACCAACAGCAAATGATTATCAAAATTTTAAAAATAAAGGAGATTCAGATAGAGCAAACGCTGCAACAAACCAACAAAGAGAAGCAAGCAATCAGCAACTTACAAGAATAAACGCTGAGAACAAAGCATTAAATGAATTAAATACTAAGAAGAATAATGCTTACAATAAAGTTGTTGCTACTGCTAGCACAGCACAAAAAGGTGAGTATCTTACACAAAAAGACACACTTATAAAAACACTTGCAGAGCTAGATGAAACAACAAAAAAGGATCTGCTAGATAGTTACAGACAATTTTACGTTAACGAAAGAGTAGATAAGTGGGATGGAACCCTTAGCGTAAAACCTCCTTATGGTGATTTTGATCCTAAATACTATAAAGAACAAAATCCTGACGTAAAACAAAATTGGGATAACTATGTAAAAAATGATGATGTAGATGTTGTTGAACGTTACGGAGAAAATGGATTTTATGCTAACCATTACACCAACTATGGTAAAAATGAAAAACGTCGTGCTAATGCAGTTGAAGTAGCAGAAGAAACTAAGAAATATACGGAAGCTAAGAAAACAGACGCTGAGATTCAAACTATTCGTGATCAGCAGTTAGGGTTAGATACAGATACACAAGCTTCTCGTTTGATGGGGGAAGGAAGTGCAATAGCAGCTGAATGGGACAAAGCAAAAAAAGGTGATCCCTATTGGACAAAACAAGCCAAAGAAAAATATCTTGACATTGATAAACAAAATGAGTTTCTAACGTTATTCCGTCTTTCAGAACGACCAGAAGATAAAGAAATACTTAAGGGTGTAGTAGGTACCAAAAGCGGCATCACTGAATTAGAAGATGCATTTAATCAAGCCGTTGGGGCAGAAGCTTTAGTAGAAACAAAAAAGTTCGGTGCTTTGGCTCAAGATGTTTTAAAACAGACAATTACTGAAATGAAGAAAGCTAAAGGACAAGAACAGATGCTTGGTTTATATAAAGGACTTGGTGGTTTTAGTGAAATTATGGATATCAACAAACAGTTAAGTGATTCAATATTGGGAGATAGTGGTGTTGGCGGTATATTGTCCCAGATGGGAAGTACAACAGAAACAGAAGAAGATTTAGAAAAAAAACTAGAGAACATTACAGGTGTACGAAACAATGTAGTATATAACTGGCAAAAATGGTTTGATACAACACTTAAAGAACGGTATCAAAAAGATATTGAATTAGGTTATAAAACAGAAAATAGTGAGGAACAATTAAAAATTGATGGTGCCTTTGCTAAAAAGTTTGTTGATGGTTATTTGACTCCAAGATTTAATACGTCTCGTTCAATGGATGAATTTCGTGAATACATTGATGTTAGACAAGAAGAACAGAACCCCTTTCAAACACAGGATATTGTTAATGCTGTAAAAGTTGTTGCCGATAGAAGAACAAAAGACTATTTAGATAAGATTCAAAACACAGCAGCACGTGAGTTTAATTCTGAATTTTATTTTAATCCCACTGGAGATAAAGCCAGAGAAGAAGACTATAAAAAACAAATGGACACAGTAACACAAGACTGGGAAGCTGCCAAAAAAGGAGATGAGTACTGGGCGCAACAAGCCTATCGTTTTGGTATTGACGTTAACGATAAAGATGCCTTTGCACGTATACACTTCCAAGTAAAAGGACAAGGTCAAGGGTACGATGGTGCTGATGATATTGTTAACGCCAGTAAAATCCAAGATGAAATCTATAAAAATATTCTTCCAGCCTTAAGTAAAGAAGCTAAAGATCTAGGATCTGTTTTTGGTATCTTTACTACACCAGAAGAATTTGCCGATGACGTACTCGAAGGCGTGGACCCAACAGACAAAGAAGCCTGGAACAAAGTACTTAAAGCAAATGGACTAGAAGACTTTAAAGGAACAATAGATGAACTTAAAGAAGAGATGAAAAAAGCATTACGTACAGGTTCTGCTCAGACACTACGAGAAAACATTAAATACTTAAACGAAAAACGTAAACGTCCAACACAAAAAGAACTTGGTATAACTTATATCGAACGTCCAGAAGACTACAAAACAGGCGTACCTAAATCAGATACTGCACTGTATACCACATTTCAAAAAGCTGGATACAAAGGAACAGAAGATGAGTTTTACGAAAAGTTTTTCCCTGATACTGACCGCTCTGAACAAGAATACTTAACCAAAGCTTTAACAGGAGCAGACTTTAAAATAACAGGACTAACAACAAGTAATGATCCTTTTGAAAATTTTAATACAATTCAAGGTATGTTCCCAGAAGAGGAAGAAGACAAGAAGAAAGATGACGATAAAATAGAACCTCCTTCACGTTTCTTTCGATTAGGATTAGAAGATGACGAAGAAGATGAAGACTATGATTACAAATCAAAGTCTGGATCAGATATTTTAGGTGAGTTTACCAAGAACTTTAAATAACTAACATGACGGAAAAGCACCAAAAGGCGGCAAGTGCAGCCAAACTAGCAAAAGATAAAATGGCTTGTAATAAGCCCCGTAAGACTCCTGGTCATCCAACCAAAAGTCATGTAGTTAAAGCTTGTGATAAAGGAGAAGAACGTATTATCCGCTTTGGTCAACAAGGCGTAGAAGGCGCTGGTAAAAACCCAACAACAGAAAAGGATAAAGCACGAAAGAAATCTTATTACGCTAGACATAATGCTCAAGATCCTAATCCTGACAAGATGAGTGCTAGATGGTGGAGTCACCGCGTTAAATGGTAGCTAGCATAAAACAAAAACACAAAGTCAAAATAAAAAATTTCTGTGTATATTAGAAGTAATAATTATTGTTTTTATGTCGGATCTATCTTGTGCTGTTAATTTGATCCGTAAATATGAGGGCTTTAGTGAAAAAGCCTATCCCGATCAACACACTGGCAAAGAACCATACACTATTGGCTACGGAACTCAATTTTATCCAGACGGTGCTCCCGTCAAAAAAGGTCAGTATTGCAGTCAAGAAAAAGCATTAGAATATTTATTTCACGAACTTGGGATTATTGAAGGACGTCTAGACAAGTTAAACCTAAATCTAGACGGTTGTATGCGCCAGGCGTTAGTCTCCTTTATTCATTCAGTTGGCTGGGATTCTTTTCTGTACAGCGGAATCATTGACTGCTTAGAGGCTGATGATTTCCATGGTGCCATTGAAGACATTGGTCACTGGATCTTCGATGCCGACTACAAGGTCATTGGTGGCCTCCTGGACCGCAGGAGAGAAGAAGTTGATCTATTCCTACTACAGCTCAACACACCCTTCCGTTCGTCTCCAGACATCTTGTTAACAGCATTTAGAGTCTACAGTGCTGCACCCCATCAAGTAGAAGCCATTCGCCATCTGGAAGAACAACTTAATCCGTACGTTTTATCGGAGTTTGCAAACAGATTTAGGGTATCAGATGACCCATGGCTTGGTGCTACGGACAGTGTCTTAAGCAGTGTGTTTGACTCTTACCCTTAGAATAGAATTACATAAGACACGCAGAGAAAATGGAGCACTCAGTCGAACCGTGTGAGCATCGGGAGTTTGACCTCCCTTTGGAGCTTCAGTTTGCAATGAAGAAAGCTGAACTCCAAAGCGCAGAAATGACTTGGGATGAGCTTCAGGCTGCTCTTTTAAACCTTTATTACACTCGGATGATGGAGTGGACAGCAGTCAAAGATATTATGGCAGGCGAAAATATCGAGATTACCTGGGGCCAACCAACTGATGTTGACCTGGCAGAGCTCGCAGCAGCTTGTGTAGCTGATGACGATGACGACGATGATGAAGACGATTACTTGCTTCAGCCGTTCTGAAAGGTGTCAATCAACCTGTTAAGGTACCACTGACATTTCTTAAGATCTTCTAAAGGTTTACCTTTGAGCATACAGCGCCAAAGATATTTGATACAGCAGCCACGTAAGTAGCCACGATATTCGTCTGTATTTAGTTGTGCCTCTAGTGCTTCGATGCACTCAACCCTATCACTCGCCGTGTAGTGCGAAGGATGGTCAACAAGATCTGAATTCACAAACCAGAGGGTAATTCAAATGCCAGCTTAACGCATCAAGCCACGACGTTTAGCAGATTGTATTTTCATTTCATCATCAGCCTCAGGTAGCTCTAGTACCAAGGCATGTGGCTTAGGTGATGCACCCATTGCTACACCTTCTTCCATGGAAGGAATGAGTCCCGATACACCAGGCCGCTTCATTCCTTCAATGGGTAAAGGATTACGTTCAAGACCTTGCATTGGTGCTACCAAGCCACGGTTATACATGTCTTGTAAGGGAACATCGTTATTCTGATTGGCTAGTGGTTGACCAAAATCATCTTCGCCAATACAACGACACATCACCTCATCCATAAATCCGTCTAAAAAACCAGCTGCATTGTTATGCATAATATTTGAAAAGCTTGATTATCTCCTCTTACAATATTACTATGGCAAGTTTTTATGATCCCACTTACGATCCACTAAAGGACACTGGATCCTCAGGTGTTGAAGTAACCGACTTACGACCAGAACAATCTAGGGATGTTGATCTACGTCGTTTAGATCCAGAAGAGCGAGATATATTTTCAGACGTTGCGCGAGACTTTGCATATACCCCAGGAAGAACAGGTTATAAACCAGTTGATAACTCGCATCAAGACGCACAAGAACGCCTTTCAAAATACATGCAAGCAGCAAAGACTGCTGGTGAATACAAAAAACGTACTGCCATTGCGGAACCAGCAATTCGTGGAAGAACTCCTAGAGGTGCTGCTTCGATTGAAGGAGTTGAGCTGCCGAGTATGGGAGATAGTTATGGTGGTGGTGGCAGTAACTACGCTGACAAACCTAAGTCCTTCTCAGGTAGATCCTATAGTTATTAAACATGAGAAAACACAACCTCTGGCGGCTGATCTTGGTACTTACCTTTCCTATCTTGATAACTTACTTCGCAAGGATTACCACGATAAAAAAGTAATTGCGTAATACCTTCATTAGCATAAATACGATTAAATAAAGGAGTGCAGTTATTAATCTCCAATGTTAAATAACCTTCCCACATTGCTTCTGCAGGAGTTATATTTACCATTATCCCTGAACGTGCATATGTTGATTTACCGACAGCTACAACGGTAATATCGCGAGGTAATTTTAATCGCTCCATAGCTACACCTAAGCAATAACCATAGGGTGGCAATAAGAAATATTCACCACGTTTATCCTTAAGTAGTTCAGTGGGCCTAAGGATTTCAGGATCAAAGTTTTTTGGATCACAATCACCTGATTGAACATTACCAAAAATCAAACACTGTTCAGGTGATAACCGAATATCATAACCATAGGAACCAAGGCCGTAGCTGAGAATTTTGCGTTTATGTTCTTTGCTGACAAGATGGTCAGCAAAAGGTTCGATCATCTGTTCTTCTTCCGCAAGTCTTTTGATTTCCCAGTCAGCTAAAATGCTCATACTCGTTGGTAGGTCCTGGACTAGCTTACAGGATCAACTCAGGATGTGCCCCTTCTCTTCATAAATACTAATGAATTTTTCTATAAAGTCTGCTGTGTCATTCTTTGGCGGCATGTAAACGATCAACGAAGTACACGTCTTGTGTTTAGTGAGGCCCTCACTAGTTCTTTTTAAAAGTGTTGGCGGTGTCTTTAAGATACACAAAGGGAACTTAAAGATCCTTGGGTCATACCTAATCATATCTGGGACATTGGTGAAGAACAAACCTTCTGTAACTTCTCCTGCCAACCACTCCTTATAAAGGCGATTAAACCAAACAGCATGAGATGACATTAAGGATGGAGAAGATGCTCTAGTCATCTTCCAACGTTGACGTTTTTTATCCCAAAAGTATGCCCCCGCTGGAGGAAAAAGATACACCTTGCCGTACCAAGGTTGGCAATTTAAACCATCATCGGATGGTGTGTAGATTTCATCTGCACATACATGGGTGTTTGCAAACTCAGAACTTGCTGGATCAAGGTCAATACCTCCAAGCAAACCATGTGCTGCGGTAACAAGATCTTGGTTAGTAATGAATTCCCGGTCTTCGGTGTGACTATGTATATTCTGTATTCCCATTAAGACTCGGTTGTTTTGTTATAGTCTATTTGGAAATAGCGAATGCCCTCATTGTCATTGATTACATAACCAGCATTCTCTATTGGATTGATTTTCTGTGCAGACTCAAGAATGCGTCTAAATGTTTCTGCTAGATCTCCGTTGTTTTCTCTTTCAGATTTCTCTTGTGCCTTATGTATCTCAGAAAGTAACCAATAGAACATTGTGCGATCTTTATGTTCTGGTTGAAATACCATTACACCTGGACCAGAAAGCTCCCAGTGTTTACAGTACTGTTCTCCCATATCACCAAGAATCAACTTAAGTGTTGCGTCGAGCATCTTAGCTTTCGTTTCGTCCAACTCTGGACCGATAACAGAAGCAATTAAGTTTTCTCTGCGGTTCATTTTTCTATTAACCCTTGACGTACTAAAGACTCTAGCAGCTTACCAGTAGGTCTGTACAGTACTACCATCTTACCTAAGATGCCACGCTTCTTTACAAGCTTTCCGTTTTCATCTTTAACCTTATCTAATTCACCGGAACGAATCAGATACTCCGCTACACAACGCAACCGCCTTTTCAAGGGAAGTTCTGCTTGTGGGAATTTACCGCATATCGTAGCTGGCGTAGGTTCCTGGAACGCAAGACGTAAACGATTCGCTAACGTCATGTGAGAATTCTCATCCTCTTCTTCATATTGTTTTAAGATTGTCAGGTATCTTTGTAAGCAACCATCATCAAAAGAACCTTCAGGCGGAAGAAAAAATTCCAACTGCAAGAAAAGGGATTCTGGAAGCACCTCATTGACATTGTCAAGAGTGACCGTTGCAATATCTACATTTTTAAAGCGGTGTGCCATTTTCCATAACCTTTTCAGCTGTGGTTGTGCAATACATGGAAGGAAGATTGTCACGTAAATCTGCCTGATCTATTTTCTTGTTTTTAGCAAAAGAACGAACTAAGGTGTTCCAGGGAATACGAAGAAGTGCTTTTTTACCAGGATTAGGAGATGCGTTGACGTAATGAAGGCCCTCTACCCAGCCCTTACTTGGGTTATTCTTACCGATAGAAATCCAATTTCTTACCGTCTGGTCTGATATACCTAAACGCCTACCACACTCTTCAGTAGAAATGTACTCGTCAGTATAGGCTTCTGGATTTAACTGATCCGTTTCGCCCTCTTGGTAGCGACTGTGCCACATTGAGGCCAGTATGTGCTTGATGCCTTTGAGTTCAGCAACAATATCCTGTAGTCCTTTAGGAATTCCGGTGTACATAACGACAAATAGGTCGAGAACATGCTAACGTTTTTAAAGATAAAACAACCATTATGGAAGACCAGATTCCGCCTAGCCAGCCTTCAATCCCACAGATACCAGAGAGATCAATCTCCTCTGCACAACTTGCAGAAATGAAGGCTCGTGCCATGGAGATGGCAATACAACAGGGAATTCAACAAGGAATTCAACAACAAACAGTGCAAACACAACAAGGCCCAAGGGTTGTTTATGTGCGTCGCAACTGGACTGTTGCAGAATTACTTTTGTTATTTGCTGTAGCTTGTGGAATTGTAACAGGAATACAACAGATTTGGAACTATGGCACAAATGTTTTACCTCGCATAGAAATCAGAGTAAAGTAAGGAAAACGCTTTATAATTAAAGTACGCACATATATTGAGAAGTAGGTGGCAAACCGTAGAATAAGTGAGTTTCCATCTATTGACGGAAACCAAATTGACGACGAAGACTTGCTAACGCTTGTCCACGTTTTTGAAGTGGATCCAACGTTACGTAATAAAAAAATTACATTTACACAATTTAAAGATTATCTTGACGATTATTATCCTTCTACTAGTGGTGCTACTTTCAGTGGAAACATTACAGTTACTGGAAATCTTTCTGTAAGCGGTACTAGTACTTTTTCCACAATTACAGCTTCCGGTTTAACAACCGTTAGTGGGCTCTTAGTACAAAATGACGCTACTGTTAGCGGTGTTATAAGTGGAACAACAGTAACAGGTACGTATTTACAAGGTACTTTTGTTAATGCAGTTACAGCCACAACCACAACAACCACAGGAACATCTAGTTTATTTACAAGTGGAAGATTTCAAAATTTATCAGGAACAACAATAACTGGTGGGCAGATACTTGCAACCTCGGGAACATTTATTAATTTAAGTGGAACAACAATTACAGGAACAACAGTAGAAGCTACAACAGGAACTTTCCAAACTTTAAATATACCTATTCTAGCCGTAACCGGAAATCTCTCCGTAGCAAGTGGCCTAACAGTTACTGGACTTGCCCAATTCGCTTCCGGCGTACAAGTCACAGGAACATTATCTGGCACTACGGTAACCGGAACTACAGCTAAATTCAGTACAGTTACTGGTGTTTCAGGTGTTTTTACTAGTCAGCTTTCAGGAGCAACGATTACAGGTGATACAACCTTAGTAAGTAATATCACTGGAGTGTCTGGTGTATTTACAACCAGGTTATCTGGTGCAACAATTACGGGAAACAATAGTTCATTTGGTAATGTTACAGGTGTTTCGGGTGTCTTTACACAAGTCTTATCAGGGGCATCCATTATTGGAGACACAGGAAACATTACACAACTAACAGGTGTATCAGGTACATTTACAGATCGTGTATCAGGTTTACTTGTAACAGGGAATACAGTTGCAGCTACTTTTGTTTCAGGTGTTTCTGGAGTATTTACAAGTAATATTTCAGGCGTAACTATTACTGGAACATCTGGTTTATTTTCAATAGTTAATGGAGTCTCGGGTAATTTTACAACTAAAGTTTCAGGTGCAATTGTTACTGGTGACGTAGCAGCGTTCTCTTCTGTTACAGGAGCTACCGGAACATTCACAACAAAAGTATCTGGAACACTTGTTACAGGAGACACAGGTTCTTTTACACATGTAACCGGTATTGCTGCAGTATTTACTACTAGTCTTTCTGGCGCAACAATTACAGGCAACATTGTACAGGGAACGTCTGGTGCTTTTGTCAACCTTACAGGTACGACATTTATTGCAGATACTGGTAATTTTACTACCATAAATGCTGTCAACTTAAGTTATTCAGGTGGTTTAGTTTTCTCGGGAAACACCTCTACATTAGGCTCAGGTTTCTTTAGTTCAGGCATCAGTGTTACAGGTACCGTTAGTGGAATTACAATAACAGGTACAAATGTATCAGCTACAACAGGAACATTTGGAACTTTAATTGCCAGTGGGCACACCGTTCAAAATAATCTGACTGTATCAGGAAATCTTAATATCCTTGGTTCAGGTAGTTTTGCTTCTGGTGTCACAGTAACCGGTACATTAAGCGGAACAACTGTTACGGGAACAACATCAAACTTTACATCTGGTAATTATGTATCTGCTGTTTTTACTTCTTCCGTAAGTGGTAGCACTATCACGGGTGATGCTGGGCAATTCACAAATATCACTGGTGTTAGCGGTGTATTTACTACACGCATTTCTGGTGCAACAATAACCGGAACTACAGTTGCAGCTACAACTGGTACTTTTGTATCTCTTACAGGCGCAACAATAACTGCTACAGCAGGTAACTTTACCTCTCTAACGGGGACCACTACTACTGGTACAACTGCAAACTTTGCATCAGGTGTGTTTAGTACACAAATTTCAGGTGTAACAATAACAGGTACTAATGTTACAGCTACTACCGGTACATTTTCTTACCTAACAGGTAATACTGTTTTAGCTACAACAGGTACATTTACTTACCTTACAGGAAGTACACTAACGGCAAACACTGGTGATTTTACTACGTTAACGGGAACCACATTTACAGGTACTACGGTTGCTGCTACAACAGGTAACTTTACCTCCTTAACAGGAACGACTACTACTGGTACGATTGTTAATTTTGTATCAGGTGTATTTAGCACACAGCTCTCTGGCACTACTATAACCGGTAACCAGATAAGCGCAACCAGTGGAACTTTTGGAACACTTGTGACTAGTGGACATGTTGTTCAAAACAGTTTAACTGTATCAGGTAATCTTAATGTTTTAGGTTCTGGTGTATTTGCTTCTGGCGTTACCATTACAGGCACATTAAGTGGAACTACATTCACAGGAACAACTGTTACCGCAACAACAGGAAACTTTACTTCTTTAACGGGTGCCACAACCACTGGTACCACAGCCACCTTTGTATCTGGTGTATTCACTACACAGGTTTCTGGAACCACATTTACAGGTACTACGGTTGCTGCTACAACAGGTAACTTTACCTCCTTAACAGGAACGACTACTACTGGTACAACTGCAAACTTTGCATCAGGTGTATTCACTACACGGGTTTCTGGCGCCACAATAACTGGTAATACTGGATTATTTACAACCATGACTGGTAGTACTCTTCATGTAACCACTACATCAGGTGCTTCTCCGGCTTTAATTTGTTCTGGTGTAGTATCTGGTGGTACTGCAGGATTTGTTATTCAAGGGCCATTAATTATCCTGCCTTAAGTTTTCCGGTTAAAATAAGAAAAACCGACTAACAGAACAATGCCTTACGGTACTATCAAGATTGATACAATCACCTTTACTGACGGTGGTGTAGATAAAAGTGTTCCTGTCTCTGGCTTAGTACAGAATCCAACCTTCACAGGAAATGTTACTGTTACAGGTACCATATCAGGCGTAACAATAACAGGTACCACGGTCTCCACTACAACCGGTAACTTTACTTCCTTGACGGGAACTACGGCTACCATCACATCTGGCATTATTGCTAGTGGTACAGCCGCACTTCCGTCACTAGCCATACTTTCAGACCCAAATACTGG
>TARA_R110000868_G_scaffold2865_5_pt1 | contig 13352 bp, 9 predicted proteins | sample TARA_R110000868 | Tara Oceans TARA_R110000868 (sample SAMEA4397489) | marine metagenome | biome: Polar Biome; feature: [SRF] surface water layer (ENVO:00010504); material: water (ENVO:00002006), including particulate matter (ENVO:01000060) such as... | depth 5 m | reverse complement strand
TGATACTTTTGATAATATTTTAATATTTCATTGACAGTCCACTTATGGGCACTGTTTGAGAAGTATTCTTCTGTTAATATGTCATTAACATTTTGTAAAAATGGTTTATCTGTTAATAAAGCGGAGATAACCTTTGTTTGGAATCCAATTCCATAATTTTCTAAACTACCTAATGTCATAACTTTTATTTTTTTAAATTAATTATTTATGGATTAAATAATATAAACTTGGGTCAGGTGGGCATAATAATACTAAATAATTCATAGTATCATGAAATAAGTAAGAATAAGGAGTAAATATTAAAAGTAATATTATAGGTAAAACATCATATGACCAAAATGCCCACCACCATTTACGATCAAAATGACCTTTTATATACCATACTATAAATTTATATAATAAATAAAATAATATTATTCCTTCAAGAAATTTTAAAAAACTTTTAAATGCATTCCACATAACCTTTTATTTTTTTATTTAATACTATTTTTTTATTTGTGTTTGGCCCTATTATATCTATCAATTGGTCCCCAATTTTCTTTTATCCAATAATCTACATTTTTTAATACATTTCCTAATCCATCTTGATTATAAAATTTTAAAAATGTTTCTACATTTAATTCATATGGAGATTCTTTAACCTGCTCTAATATATAATCCTTTTCTTGGTTATCCAACATAGGATTACTTAAATCCATAATCTTATAAGCCTTTCTTAAATTGTCAAAATTTTCTAAAGCTCTACAGTATATAACATGTTCTTTAAATCTTTGAGCACAAATGTTATATATGTGATCTAAAGTTAATTTTTCTGATTTTAGTACTTCTGGGAATAATTTGTCAAATTTTCCCTTGCCTAATCCTTTTACTCCACCTACTTTATCGGAACTATCACCCATTAAAGTTTTATATAGGAGAAAATTATGAGGATAAACACCATATTTCTGCTTAACTGTTTGAGGAGTAACAAATTCTTTTTCTACAGATCTATACATAATTATATTTTCATCCACCAATTGGAGAAAATCGTTGTCAGCTGAGACAATGTATGTTTTATTCTTTTTATTTACTGTAAGTTCTTTACTTAAATATGCTATAATGTCGTCTGCTTCAACTCCATCAAGTGATAAAATTTTAATAGGCAAACACTGTAAATAATGAATTAAATGAATTATTTGATTAGTTTTTGATTCATTTTCATTTTCTTGAGACGAAAAAGATGTTTTGTTAACTCTAAGTACATTTCTTCCTGATTTGTATTCGGGAAGTAGATTCTTCCTGTTTATAGAAGAACCTACTCCATCGAACACAACATAAATTGAAGTTGGTTTTAACTGTTTAACTAGTGAACCTAATGAACGTAAAAATCCACCTAAACCTCCTATGTGAGTACCCTCAGTGTTTATATAATTTAACACTGCAAAGTTTCTTAAGAATAAATTTAAACCATCTACGATTAGAATTCTTTCTCCTTCATCTAAGGACGGCATATCATCTTCTTTAATGTCATTAAGAAGTTTAAGTAAATCTTTTTTTTCCATTTTAATCTTCGGATTCTACAATGTCAGAAACATCTACTTTTTCATTCCACTCACTGTTGTCTTCAACTGTTTTATAATTTCCCTCTCCTAAAATGTCAGCCCATTCGTGTGAATGGTCTTTTTTATACTTAGTAATTTCTTTAGGATCATCAGGAATAAAACCATGTACTGTACTGATAACTGTGTTTTTAGTTGTAATTCCGTTAACATGGTTTTTGTCACAGGCAACCTTGGTTCTTAAGGCAAATTCTACATCTTTTCCATCTTTTTGAGCCTTAATTTTTGATGTTCCACTATTAGTAACATTTCCAAAAGTTAAACATACTGATGAATCATAGAAGAATGTATTTCCTCCCTTATTAGTCATTCGAGGTTGAGAAAATATATTTTCCGCTGGTGCTACTCCTGTTTTGTTTATAATTAAGAATGTGTTTGTGTATTTACTTTCTTCTTTTCTTGACAACACAATTCTTTGATTTATAAAGTTACCAAACTGAGTTGCAATTGCTCCTGCATTCCACATTGGATTGTTTTTACCCTGTTCAATACTCATTCTACACGGTATAGATCCTACTGAATCCCATAAGAATAATAAGTCATAAGGTAAATTTCCTTTATCTTGTTCATTTAACATGTCTAAAATAAATTCAGCTACATCTTCGATTGAGTTAAGTTTTCCTCTGTCTCTATAAATAAAAAATCCATCATAGTCAACTACATTTCCTTCTGTATCTTTTATTTCATCCATTTCAAAGCCCATCATTTTCCAATGTTCCCAACTATGTTTCATCTCAGTAATCATCATAACAGGCAATATACCCATTTTTTGAGCTGAAACTACTGTTTCTATAGAGGTGGTGGTTTTACCTGTGTTACTTCCACCACGCACTATATTGATATGACCCATAGCTATTCCTGGAATTGATAATGCTTCTTGCATAGCTTTTGAAAATGGAATCCATGTTTGATCTTTGAATTTTACATTTCCACTTAATAATTTTTTCTCTTTAAACTTGTTAAGATCAAATTTACTTTTAAGTTCTTTAGAGACCGCTTCCATTAGCGAATTTTCTTCGCTTGATTTTTTAGCCATAATGTTTTTTATTTTTTAGTCTTCAAACAATTCATCGAACTTGTCTGCTTTAGACTTTTTTGTTTTTAGTTCGTAATTAGTATTTGGTTTTGAATCTTCTTTTTCCCAAGGTAAATCATTTTTTACTTCAGAAGGCGTTTCAACTGTTTCTTCTTCATCTTCATCATCACTAGTTTCAGTAGTATCTTCTGGATTTAACCAATTTTGTAGAATTTCTTTTAACTTGTCAAATTCTGTTTTACGTTGAATTTCTAAAATATCAGGTTGATTTACTAACCAAGATTCAAGATCTGTTTTTTCAGTGCCTAATGGAGATGTTTTAGGTTTAATACGAATTGATGTTTTTAGTCCTTGACGACCACCAATATCACCCATAACTGCTTCTAAAGTGAAATCACGACCTTCATTGATGTCTGTGTAATCACCGTAATCTTCATCATCAGCAATACCTAAAAGTTGCATGTAAATTTCTTTACCAAATTCCCAAAGACGAACACCTTTGTCTTCTTCACCCCTAACAATTACAGGAGCAAATACTCTCATTTTTGGTTCTAATTTTTTACTTAACTTCCAATTTTCTTTGTCATTGGTTGTTCTTAACTGTTTCGCAAATTCTACAATTGGATCTTTTTCACCCCAATTTGTTAAAGCGTAGATTGGAAATTTACCAAAACCGTAATGTACAAATACTTCCTGAAATGGATTTTGTTTGTTTAATTTTGAAGGTACAATTCTAATTTGAAATTTTCCTTCTTGTTTTGGTTTCCATAGATACTTTGTGTAGTCTACTTTTTCTTTTTTCTGCCCGGCTGACTGTAAGGCACTCAGTTTGTTTTTGATTGAACTTAAATCCATATTAATAATTTTTGGTTTACTATTTAAATATACTACTCTTTTTTTGGGAGGCCAAACGGAGTCTTAAAGCTCTTTCAATGCCTTTTTATTGGTAGTGTGATCAGTAATGAGTATTATGGTCTATGATAAATATTTAAACTTCATTTTTTGGTATCAAATAATATATATCATATATAAAACTTGGTGGAGGTGTAATTTTTTTAAACTTTTTTTTCCAATTAAAATCATTATACATAGGAATAGGAATATTTTTTACATTCATTTTTTCACCTTTTGAATTCACCCATTTTCTATATGGTTTACTACTAGACAAATCCCTAATAAGATAATAATCTGGGTATTCAGAAGATATTCCTACTAAAAAACCTTTTTGTTTTGTATCATCTTTAAAAAATTCATAAGATTCAGGATTAGCATATATATCAATAGTAGTTGTTTTCATATTAGGATAATACAATTCTTCTTCTTTATATGTTTTCTTTTCAGGAATATTATCTATATTAATATCATCAGGATTACCGGTTTTAGGCTGGTTATAAGGAATATTAGACATAGGTGTACCTTGATATATCTTGTATGGAATATTTGCTTTTTCTAAAAGTTCAAGTATTTTAGGGTCTACTATTTCCTTTTTATTTAAGAATAAATCTATACGTTTTAGATAAGGAATAAATGGAAAATTTTTTCCATTAGTAACTATTTGTTCTTCACCTAAATCTTCAATATTATCTAGGTCAAGATCTCCTCCATAAGCGAAAGGACGAATTTTATATTTAGTACTAATTTTATCTCCATCTAACATAAATCTAACTATAGGAATGTTTTTAAATTTTTTAAGTACACTAATATCCATATTTCCTCTTATAGAAGTAGATACTTGTCCCTCTTCATTAGTAAATATAAATCGAGTAGATAAAATATTTTTTAAACTTGATAATGGAGTAAAATGATATAAGTTACCTACTTGTTTACCTTCAGTAATTTCTTTCAATAAATCTACCAATCTTATCATGATGATAAATATTTAAAGATCTACAATCTTATATATCTTTGTATTTAATTGTTTTACTTCTCCTTGTTGAGTAAGTAAAATACAGTTACGATAATGTTGCCATTCTATTCTAAAAGTTGGATCAACCGCACCACCATTTAATTTTCTAATTAAATCATTTAGTGCATTTATTGTATATAACGTATTTGATTCTTTTTTTCTGTGTACTAGGATAGTGTTTACTGGAATTGAATTAATGTTACCTTGTTCTACATTATATGTAATAACATATTCGTTTGTACTTTTAACAAACAATACAAACATTTTTTTGTACATTATATCATAACTAGTTGATAGGTCACTAATTAAGTCTTCTATATTTTCTTGCTGCGTAAAAGTAGCAAATAATCTATTATTCATGTGGTCACCATCAGTTATAAAGTCATACTGATTATAAATATCTATTGATGATTCGAACGCGATTCTTTCCATAACTATATCATTTTATCGTAATTTAAGCCTTTTGTTGTTTTAATCCTTAAATTATACTTTTTAAATACTTCTTTTATTTGTTCTATAATATCATCTTCATCATCATAGTCTAGTAAAATAGAATCATAAGTGTATAATACTATTTTTGTTTTTTTACCTTTTAATAATTTGATAACATCCCACACAATACAAACATTAGTTGATGTTTCCAAGTTTTGTAATGTGTAATTAAATAATTTTTGTGGATTGATATCTTTTATATCGTTTGTTAATATATGCCCGGAGATAGGGCAAGATATGTAACCATGTGTTGTGTATTCTTTCCATAACTTATTTACGTGTTCTTCAATTAATTGAAAAAAATCAATATGTTTGTATTCGTTGTAAATACCTCCATATAACTGTCTAAACATCAATATTTTAGCTTCACTTACCTCAATACCTGCTTCTTTAGCAAAATATTCATACGGTGTTTCATCTCCAAAATCATATCCTAGTAATTGAGCTGCTAGAGTTGGGTGATAAGCACTTATATCTATTTCAATAAATCTATTGTTATTAGGTATAAATGATTTTCTACAGCCATTTTCTTTAGCTAATGCTGCAAAATTGATACTATTAAAACTATTGGAAGGCCTTCCAGTTGTAGTGTATAAATTATACTGGGTATAAATTGTATCATCTTGTATGTTAAAGTGTTCATTATTTAGTTCAAAGTGTTTATCTAATTGTTTTTTATTTATTTTAATTCCGTTTCTTTCGATTGCAAAAAATACACTAGTTGCTTTATTGTTAAATTTAGCATTATCTGTTTTAAAATAATCTTTTACTTTATCAAAAATCAATTCGCATTTTTCATAATGTTTAGTCAATGGAATAATTGTGTTTACATTATCTCTATGACCATGATTTTGATAAAATGTTTCATGAGTTGGTGTAGTAGGTTCTACATATTCTGGTGTATAAAATGATATGTCTATTAAATTTTTAAGTGGAAAAACGTATATAAACGACTTACGATCTCGAACATATATTTCCTTAAATGATGTGAGTAAATTCGTTATAGGTGTTTTATTTAGTTTTAACGCCTCATTATGATTAAGGCATAGTATGTATCCTTTATCGTTTACTAATGGTTTAATGTAAAGTAAAGATATGTGGTTTAAAGCAGGATGAATGTAACTGTTATATAATATAGGTTCAATAAATACTTTATCGTAACCTATTTCAAAAAATTCATTTAACTGTTCTGGAGTTTCTATTATATAGAACATAACCTTTATTTATAAGGAAATATATTGAAGAAATTTTGGGGTTCCAAGCTTTTAATTAAAAAGAGCACTCCAAGGAGCGAATTCAGAGTGCTCATAGCCGAGGCTATATACGGTCCTAAGACGTATTACTTATAATATTTTGTATAATCTTCTTTAAGATACATATCAAACATTGGTAGTTTTTGTTTAAACATTGTTAATTTAACTATATTTGAATTAATTATAGCTATGTTGTTTTTGTCTATGTTTGATATTTTCCATGGAATATTAAATGGTTGATAATAAACATATGCTATTTTAGGGTTTTTATTTGTTAATAAATCATATTGTTCTTTATCAATTTCAATATAAATGATTTCATTTATTTTTTTACAAAAATATCTTCTAAATTCTCCAATTTGATAATCCTTATCTGTTGGGATAGTTAGAATATAAATAGGTAATGTAGTTTTAGAATTTGAATCTATTTTTTTTATATTTAAATATTCACTAATATCAATACTGAGTCCATTATCATTAATGCTAATGGACTCATTTTCAGGTTCAATATTTCGGTCAAATAAAATATCTGAGTTGTAGTATACTACATCAGGTCTGTTATTAGGTGTATATAGTGGAGAAGAAGAAAATTCAATTAATTCAAAAACAGGAGTATCTTGAGGTGTAGTACCTGTGTAAAATTTACCTTTAGAATTTTTCCAATACGGTCCAGTATAAAAATTATTAGTATTGTTTTTAAATACTAATTCACCATCGGAATATAAACCTGTGGTTATTTGGCTTAAAGGATAATACATTTTTTATTATAAATATTTTATTTAATTAATTCTTTAGCATGATCAAGATCTCTAACTCCAAATTTTTTAGCTTGATCTAAATATCCATCATTAACAAAAACATTTTGAGATTTAGTTCCTCCACTAACTAAATCATCCCAACTATTATATTGAACTGTGTAGTCCCAAATAGATTTTGTATCTGCTTCTGTTTTATTAGTTTTAGAATATATCCAACCTCCTACATTTCCTCCTGTTCTATCTGCTCCCCATTTACAGTGGATAAGAGTATTACCTTCATTTAACAATTTATTAACTTTGTCTTGATCCTTTGTTGATGATAATTTATAATGTTTACAACCTAAACTTTCACAAATTTCAGCTTCTCTTTCTATACTAACCCATTCTTTAACTCCATTTTTATTTTTTCCTATAGATGTACCATCATCACTTCCTTTTTTATTTGCAGTTGGACTAGATGAGTTACCATTAAATCTTACAATATTTTTAATACCATATGTTTTTATAACATATGCTAATATTTCTTCTGTAAATTGACCAGATCTGTAGTTATTATTTTTAGAATCTTTTTGGTCTGGGATTTTATGAAAATTAAATGCTTTAGGTACATTTGTAATATTATCTGTTTTTGGTGTTTCTTTTTTAGTTTCGTCTGCTTTTGGTGATGGAGGATTCTTTTTAATTTCTCCTCTATTAATAGTTTTATTTTTATTAGTTGCATTTCCTTTAGCTACACAAAATGATTCTAAAGTAGTTACCCACTGATTATCTTTAATTTCATGATTAATAGATTTAATTAAAAAATCCATAACACTTGGATAATTTGAAGGTAAATAAGAAGAATCAATAAAAAATTTAGAACCTATTTTCATACCTGATAAACCATCCATTGTTAATGATAAATTAAATGGAATAAATCCTGTTCCGGGTTGAAATCTATTATTACTATTAGAAACAGTTTCAAGATTATTAATTAATCTATCATATTCTGATTTAGCATTTTCATATTTTTTGTATAATTTTAAAAACACTGTATATGTTGATTTATTATCTTCTATTTCTTCATCAATGTAATCATTATAATATAAATGTGTTATAAAACTATTTAATTGTTGAAGAAAATTAGTGTATTCTGTTCTAGTATTTTTATAATTATCAATAATATCTTGATTTGTGGTTTTATTTTTTAATGATTGTCCTCCACCATTAATTTCTTTTTTAAATTTATCTCTTAATCCAGTATTAAGTAAAGATAAAGCAGTATTATTTTCTCCTACAGCTGTACCTTGATTGGTAGCACTTACTGTTAAGTTTGTACTATATTCTGAGTTAAATTCAGTAGTAAATTTAAGATCCCTAATAAATCCTGCTTCATCTTGATAATATCCAGTAACATCAAAAAAGGCTAATTCGGAATCTATTTTATGAGTTTTTAATTCTTTAATATAATTTAATGCAGCTTCTGTGGATGGTAATGGATTTTGATCTATGATTTTAAGGGTGTTGGATGTTTCATCAATCCATAAATCTAATTTACTATAACCACCAAAAGAGCTGTTGATATTAGATACTAATTCTTTTAAAAAATCATATAAATTAACAGTATTAGTATCTACATCTGTTAATTCTTGAAATTTAGTAATAATAAATTGAAAATTAATATAAATATTCATTATTTTTCCAACTTCATCTAATTTAGAAGACATAAAATTATATATATATTTATCATCTTTGTAATCTAAATCAGCATATGGATGGGAAAAAAATTCATCAATATCAATATTAACAGTATAAGTAATAGGAGTTGACTTAGTAGCGGCAGCAGCAGCATCTTCCGCGGCTTTTTGGGATTGTTCTTTTTCAAAATCTTTTTGAAATTCTACAGGAACATATCTTCTTTTATCAGGTATTTCATCAGTAACATTTGTAAGTGTTCCTGATTTCACATCAAATTTATATCCATTTACTGGGATATCAGGATTTTCTGTTCTTACTTCTGGGGTTATTTTAACAATTTCAGTTATAGCAGATGGAAAATATACTTCTCTTCTAACCATACAAACTCTAGGGTCATAACTCATTAATTGATCAGGAGCATGCATTAAGTTTGATTCTTCATCATAGTCTATATATAAAAAACTTGATTCTTTAGTTCCATTAGCATTTTTTATTTTATATAAAACATTGTTTTGAATAAATTCAAGTAAATCTCCTAATCTAATAAAATAAGTATGTGTACCATTAGGACAATCTGGGGCAATTCTTTTATTCCACATTATGACTACTTTTTTATCTGTACTCACATATGGAAAGCTGGTGTCTGGGGCAAAAAATCCATTTTTGTTTTTAATTAGGTCTATACTTTTAGCATATAAATAATTAGTTACATCATTTATTTTAGCACTATTACTTAAATATTTTTCTATATCAAAAGCATTTTCATAATCCGGTTCAGATGATAGTACTGGTTTTTCATAACTTGTAGAATTTATATTAGTTGATAAAGCATTACCTTGAATTTTAAAAGATTCAACTATATCTCCTAAACTTGTTATATCTACAGATATATCGTAACTTCCATCTGGTTGATATGACCAATGGATATTATTTACTCTACCAAATATAGCATCATAATTTCCATTTGTTTTTAGTTGTTTTTCTTTTATTTTGGATAAAAATTCAGGATATGAAATATTTCCTTCTAAAAAAATCTCCATTAAATCATTATTGTTAGGATTTTTAATTAAATTTTCAAAATCATCATAATACATTGAATTACCCCATTCTAAAAGAATTGAAAAACCAGGTCGTAAATATAAAACATCAATTATTTCAAATGAAATTTTATCCCATGCTTTAATGTTGACGGTGGCAGTACGAATAGAACCTCTATTTCTATGTTTAATACTGGTTGAAGTAATACCAGCCATTGGTCTGAATCCAAAATCAGCAGTATTAATTCCCCAAGAATTATAAGCATTATTTACTCCAAAACCTACTCCTGTTCTATTGTTAGGAGAATTTTGAGCTGATAGGCCATTAAATAAAACAAAATTTTTAGCTAATTTATTTTTTTCCTTAGTTAATATGCTTGGCAAATATTTTAAATTGTTATTTAAAAGTTTATTAATATTAATTATATCGGTTGATGAAACTAATCTACACCAAGATGAATTAGCATTTTTATATAAATGACTATCTATAGTTCTTTCATTATTATATCCTAATCCATGTTTTTTTTGTCTAACATCAATTTGATTTACTATTTCTTTAGGAAAACCTTCACCAAAAATATTCATTTTATTATTTTTATTATCCAGGATATCCTGAGTATTCTTTAAATGATTTAAAAGCAGCATCTATTAATGGAACTACTTTTGGAATTAATTTAAAACTATCAAAATCAGTATGTGTTTTATTTATATTTTTACTATTATATGTATCATTTGGGTCTGAGGTAACTTTATAGCTTTCAATTATAGCTGGATCAAGAACTTTTCTAAATTTTTCATTCTTTTTATTCATTTGAAACATACCCCAATATTTAGGATTAGTACAATTATTACCAGTACATGTATCTGATTGGAGTCCATTTTCAATATATGCAAATTTTACTAAAATATCATATGTAATAGAAGATGTAGCATTATCCTTAAATAATTTTTTTAAATCACTATATTTATGTCCTCTTCTATCTGTTCCATTACTATCTATTGTTGAGAAAGCATTTTTAGTTCCTTTTTCCCATTTTTGCGTCCAAACATTTAAAAAAGCACTAGCTAATATCTGATTATTTTTCTTTATTTCATCATCACTTACTCCTTTATTAAATAATTTTTTTACATCTTCCACACCAATATTGTTGACAGATGATTTATATTTAGAAGGCCAATTTCCTAAGAAAAAATCTATTGTTACATTTTTTTTCTTTTGTGAATATTTTACTATACTACTATTAACACCTTTTGAAGCAAATATATAATGAAGAGCAGCTCCATATGAACCTTGTTGCCAAGATAAATATGTCCAAAATCCTCCATCTTTAGTCCAAGTATCTAAACCTGCTACATTTACTACTTCATCTTTTTCAGGACCTGTAGCATTATCTATAACATCTGATTTTAAGTCAATTGTTTTATTACTAATATTATTTCCTTGAGCTACACAAAATGACTCTAAAGTTGTAGTCCATTGATTATCTTTAATTTCATGATTTATACTTTTTATAAGAAAGTCAACTGTATTTGGATAATTTGAAGGTAAATAAGAAGAATCAATAAAAAATTTAGAACCTATTTTCATACCTGATAAACCATCCATTGTTAATGATAGGTTAAAAGGTATAAATCCTGTTCCGGGTTGAAATTTAGTTAAATCATGTTTTTTAGAATCTAAATACCAATATTCATTTTTAGCTTGAGTAAATTTTTTATATAATTTTTGTTGTACTGTAAATGTTGATTTGTTATCATCTATTTCTTCATCAATAAAAATATTATCATATATATGACCTAAATATAAAGATAAATTTTTAGTAAAATTAGTATATTCTGCGAGAGCATCTTGATAATTAGCTACAATATTTTTAGCTTCATTATTAGGTTTAACTTCTTGTCCTCCACCATTAATTTCTTCTTTAAATCTATCTCTTAAACCTAAATTTAATTTTGATAAAGCAGTATTATTTTCTCCTTGAACATTTCCTCTACTAGTAGAGCTAACTTGTATCATAGTAGAGTAGGCTGGTGTTAATTCTGTATTAAATTGGAAATCTCTGATGAATCCAGCTGTAATTAAATCTTCTCCATCTTTAGTTTTAGCATTATAATAACGATTAACATTAAAAAATGCTAAACTAGTATCTACTTCTACTCCTTGTTTTTGTAAATGTTGTAAAACTCCATTAACAGAAGGTAATGGATTTTGATCTATGATTTTAAGGGTGTTGGATGTTTCATCAATCCATAAATCTAATTTACTATAACCACCAAAAGAGCTGTTGATATTAGATACTAATTCTTTTAAAAAATTATATAAACCAACTGAGTTGGTATCCGTGTCTGTTAATTCTTGTAGTTTTGTTATAATAAATCTAAAATTAATATAAATATTCATTATTCTACCTACTTCATCTAACTCAGGATCTATAAATTTATTAATATATTCTTTATCAACATATGTAATTGTTGCTCCTCCATATGGATGAGAAAAATATTCTTTACTAGGATCAAAATCAACTCTATCATATGTACCATCTTTACCTATAGCTGCATTAGCAGCTGCTGCTTTAGCTGCGGCATCGTCTGCAGTTTGCTTTGCAGCTAGATCTGTAATTCCAGATATATACAGAGCATCAATATGTAATGCACTTCCAACAACTATTTTAGTATAATCCCATACATCACTTATTTCATCTTTAATTTTACTCCAATAATCTAATGTTGAAGGATTTGTTTTATCGACTACAGTTCCAGTATTTGTTACTGTTATTTCCCAAGGTTTATCAGAATCATTTGGATTAACAATAGTATCAGGAGTATCAGGATTATATATAATGTATTTTCCATTTTTATCAGCAAATTTTTTTAATACTTCATCTGGGGGAGTAGTATCTGCTTTTTCAAAATAAACAAATCTTCTAACCATACAAACTCTAGGGTCATAACTCATTAATTGATCAGGAGCATGCATTAAGTTTGATTTAGTGTCATAATCTATATATAGAAATTTAGATTCTTGAGTTCCTGCATTTTTTATTTTATACAATATTTCGTCTTGTATGAACTTAAGTAAATCTCCTAATCTAATATAATAGTTAGTAATACCTCCACTATAATCAATATCGGGGAATGTTCTTACTATTTCTCCTACTTTACCTTTTTCTCCTGATTTACTTCCATCTGTGTCTTCATACCATAAGACATATGGAGTTTTAAAAGCTGTTTTTTCTATACTAGGTTGATAGCCTTTTGTTTGTAATTCAATTTGTTTTTTATGTAAAAAGTAAGCCAGATCATTAGTAGAAGCATATGTTATTAATACTTTATCTATATCATAATAATCTAATCCTACGGATTCATTTGATATAGTAGAGTCAGGAACATTTTTAATAGCATTTCCTTTAACTTTAAAAGATTCTAAAATATCACCAGCACTAACTAAATCTAAAATTATATCATAACTTCCATCTGGTTGATACGACCAATGAAAATTGGTTACTTTACCAAATAAAGCGTCATAATTTCCGAAAGTTGCTAATCTTTGATTTTTTATTATTTTTAAAAAATCATAATAAGTAACATCTCCATC
>TARA_R110000868_G_scaffold53761_3_pt1 | contig 13365 bp, 5 predicted proteins | sample TARA_R110000868 | Tara Oceans TARA_R110000868 (sample SAMEA4397489) | marine metagenome | biome: Polar Biome; feature: [SRF] surface water layer (ENVO:00010504); material: water (ENVO:00002006), including particulate matter (ENVO:01000060) such as... | depth 5 m | reverse complement strand
CATTGCGTCGAGGGGTTCGACCTTGCTGAGCAGTGGAGCGAAAATCGTGCGGCTACTGGACACGCTAACACGGATACTAAAACCCGTTTTGATACTTGGAGTTCTGGCCCTGCTACTTGTGAATATTTTCAAGGTTGTAACCCGACCGTCTGCGATGGATGCCCCCATAAGGGAAACATCAAGTCACCAATCGTGTTGGGACGACTACTGCCTGAGCCCAGTGAAACCACGGTAGAAGTTGTCAACGAGGCTAAGCCGGAGGAGACACTACAAGCGATTGTCCCGCCCATGCCTGAAGGGTTTGACTATCAGTCTGAGCGCATGCTTAGGTTCATCAAGGACAAAGATGGCGTGTTGCAACCATACACGTTTTGCCATACATTGTTCTACCCAATCCAACGGATCAAGAAGTCTGATGGTGCGTTTGCATTCACCATTCGTATGCACTTGCCTGACCAACGGGTACGAGATTTTGAGGTGGACAACTCAGCAATCGCTTCACCAACCGACTTGCTCAAGGCTTTATCCAAGTATGAACTTATGCCTTCCAACAATAAGGATTCAACGATGCACATAACCGCGTACATACGCGACTCTGTTCGTAAACTAATGGCTGAACAACGTGAGACCGATACGCTTACTGCGTTTGGCTGGCGCGACAACATGAGTGGAGTATTGCTTGGAGACAGGCTATATCATCAAGATGGTTCTATCCGCAAGGTGTTTATTGGTGGCGCTGCTGCTGATCATCGCAACTCCTATCCTGAGCCTCGTGGTCATCTTGCTGCTTATAGTGAAGCCGTCAACTACATCTACAACCGTGAAAACAGTCAAGCCGCCCAGTATGTGTTCTGCAATGTGTACGGCTCCCTCATCACCCCCTTTGGAGAAGATAGTTACAACGGCGCGTTAGTGGCTGTTAACTCAGGTGCATCAGGTAAGGGCAAGACTTCTGTATGGCGTTCTGCGCTGTATGGTATCTGTGACGCCAACAAGATGATCTTTGCTGGCAAAGAAGGCGCAACCCGTAACGCTCGTTGGGCTATCGTAGGTGCCCACAAGAACATCCCAGTGGTGTTTGATGAGATGACCGACATGGACCCAGCCGAAGTTAGTTCGATGGCTTACACCACGTCACAAGGTACAGACCGTGCTCGCCTGACATCATCAGGTGGTAAGGTAGGTTTTGCTGAACAGCATACTTGGAAGGCTGTGGTTGGTCTAACTGCCAACGAGGACATGCACGCCAAACTAGCATCACACAACGCCAACACACAGGCGGAAGCTGTGCGGATGATCGGGATTAACTTTGCTACCTATAACGTGCCAATCATTGACCCAGCAGTGGAAGTATCCAATGCGATCGACGTGATGCGCGAGAACATGGGCAATGCAGGACACGAGTTCGTCAAGTACATAGTGACACACCAACCGCAAGTTGCTGACCTATATGCCAAGATCGAGAGCAAGATGAGCCGCTTAATGCCGCAGTCTGAGTATCGTTTCTTTCGTAGTCATGCAACCTGCACACTGGTAGCTGCTCGTATCTTGAGTGATCTCAACATCGTAGAGTTTGACTACACCTTATTGGAAGACTTCACTGTACGCCTGATGACTGACTTAACTGCCGCAGTATCCAAGGGCAACACGACTGACCCAGCAGAAGCCATCAACAGAATGGTGCGTGAGTTGTCTAGCCGTATCTTGGTAACTGTTGGCTATCGTGATGTGCGCACTGACGCTCGAGGTCCTGAGGAGTCGCTGTCCCGTATCGTTGGTGTGGCTGCTGGTCGACGCATACTGGGTACACCTAATAAGAACAAGAGCGAAACGCTTGATCCCAAACTGGTTGGTAAGTTATTCATCGCCAAGAAAGAGTTCGTGGACTGGTGTTCTAAGAACCGCATGGAGCCAAAGGAAGTCATCAACTTTGCCAAAGAACAGAAGTGGGTGGTCAAGGCACCGGATCGGTTCAACATCGGTCGCGGCACTGCACACTCTACTGGCGCATGCGCTTGTTACTGCTTTGACTTTGCTGCTATGGAAGGTGTGGCTGAGAAAACAAGTGGCCCTAATGTGGTCAGCTTGGAAGAAGCTGCGGTATCATCCGCTGGCCAGTGAACGCCAAGCACTGGCTTTTCTCTAGATGAGGGATTCCCCCCGACGTAAAAATCGGGGGGTTTTTTATTTACCCCAGCTAGGTAGGCTATGAACTATTTGGGTAACGATTGCGCCAGCCGCACCGCCTGCCCCGCCAAACATCATTAGCATCTTCCAGCCACCCTTGGCTTCAGATAGCGTACTGTTAATGGCTTGCAAAGTCTTTTTGATATCGTCTATATCAGAGACAAGTTTGTCCATGTCGTCTTGCAGATGTTTAATGTCTGCAGCGTGCGTGGCTAACTCACGGGCGGTTTCGATTGCATCTGACATATCAGCACTTCCATGCCCGTAGGCTTTTGTTAATTCTGGAGTCTGGGTCTTTGGCTGTTTTGGCACTTGTTAGTTTCGCTTTCATGCCTTCCATACGAGCGCAGAATGAATCTTTACGCGGCCCGCCTTCAGGTTGTGGTGCTCTAAGTCCGGGTTTACCCGGATTGGCTTTGTTGTATGAAGCGCGACCTTTAGCGTTGAGTCCACCGGATTCCGCTTTACCTTCTTTACGTTGCCATGCTGGTGACTTAGCCATGTTTATTTCCCGTAGAAAACTGTAATCTTTGCCGAAGTAGCCAAAGTTACATGCAAATCTGTTTCAAACAAAATCCCAGCGCCCGGAATATTTACACCAGCAGAATTATTTGTATTTGCAGGCACATTAAACTGGCAAACAACAGCGCCTGAAGCACCGCCATCTCTAAGAATAATGTCTCCAGCTGTACCGCCAGACAAAAAGATTAAGCCTTTAAGGTAATAACTACCGGTCACAAGTGTGCCAGTAGTTTCAAGGTGGGCTGATTTAATTCCTACGGGATCACTCATGGTTAACTCCTAGATAATGTTTGCAACAAACTGTTTGTTGGACTTTGTGGTTTCTACACCATTGGTTACAGACGCTTGGCGTTTACGTGCAGCGCTAACAGCCATAAACAATTCTGACATTGGTTGAATTTTATACCCATTCTTGCGACGAGATGCTTGTAAGTCTTCCCAATCTTTACGGGCATCAGCCATAGCTGCGGTATCTCCATCACGATTGGCGTCTACATACGCACTCTTAATATCAGCAGCTTTAGCAGTATAGAACTTATCAAACTCAAACTTAGTGTTCTGAATATATTGGCGGCTTGTAATAGTCGTCGTGGGCAACCCAACAGCTTGGAACGCAGCGTCCACTATGCTGATATCTTCGGGTTTCATAACCACATCCCCGTTACGCATCGTAATACCTTCGTTCGCGTAACGAACGCCCTTCATCGCATTGCCGATACCGTTGGGCATCAACAACTCTAAACCTTTATAGTACTCACCCTTGCCAATCATGCCAGCACCATCAGCAAACTTAGGTGCCAAACCACCAAGGAATGGGCCCAGCAATCCGACCAAGACCTTTTCGTAACCTGAACGGCTAGTTAAGTCCACATCAGTAAATGGCAGGACAGAAGCAACGGCACCCAGACCAAGTTTGCCGCCAAGGTTAACGCCCATAGCCGCAGGTACACCATTCAACAACAGGTCTGCAAGTGCTTTATCTCCGATGGCTTGGCGTAACTTGTACTCAAAGTCTTTTGGCTCGTCATCGTCACCAAACAAGTTGGTTATTAAATTACCCATCTGCATAACAAACGGCACACCCAGTGCGCCACCCAACACAGCCATGTGGCCAGTGATAAACGCTAATGTGCGACGGGCAACCATCTTCTCTTCAGCTGACGCACCCTTGAATGTCGCGTGAATAACTTTGGCTAGCATGGATAACTGAATGATTTGGAATCGTTTGAACTGCCCAACCACACGACCTATATCAGAAGACAGCACCCGTGGAGTGTTAAACCCATCGTAAGAACCATGTGAGTTAGAGACAACTTCCGCAGCAAACTTCGTGGCAGCATCAGTATTGTTTACCCCATAGCGTTGTAGATACCCACGGTAAGCTGCGATCGCCGCTGTTGCACGGTTAATTGTCTCGATGCGGTTATTTACGCTTTGGAGTTTGCGAACAACCTTACCTAGTGTGCCTTGCTCTCCAGCGCGAGCCTTGGCGTCTGAATCAATACTAATATCAATCTTGCCCATGCCCACCAAAGTTTGGAGCATACCGCGCACATCTGCTGGGGCTTTACTAAAGTCGACGTGGTCACTAACTCCAAGACCTTTGACTAGTACCGCAATATCAGTATAAGCAGTTTTGATTGCACGAGCAGAACGGAAGTACCCGAGTCGCCCAGCCATGTATGGCAGAGACAACACACCAGTCTGCAGAATCTGCTGGAGGTAGAACGCTGGGCTAGTGGACAAGAACCACAAAGACGTAGCCTGAGTTAGTGCACGACTCAACAAAGCTGGCTGGTTGTAGTCCATGCTATTTGCCTGACGTATATACAACTCGTTGTATAAAGGCATTGCCTCTTTATAGTTACGACGGGCTTCGTTTCGCATGTTCTCGAGTGACTCGGTAATTGCGTCGTTGTGCTCCATCGTGGACAAGAAGTGGGCATCAGCACGGCCGCTAGTGGCCAAGTTACGCATCATGTTCTCGTTAGCGCCGGAAACATATTTACGGGCAATCTCAGACTTACGTGCACTGTTCTCAGCTGCAGTAAGTAGATATAAATTGCTTAGTAGTTTGTTTAGTTCAGGAGAGCCTTCATCTTTTTCTCTTTCGGCAATGTTACGAACACGAGAAACAGCAAGATGTAAGTCGCTACCGATATAAGATTCATTAGCTTCTTTTGGCCCAGCCTCAGTGCCGTCCATGTCATACTTACCCGTAGCCATTAGTTCAGACGCTAGTTGATCGGCTTCGCCTTGAGTCTCAACAAACTGCACAACATAGTGGTCAGGGTTAGATACGTTGTCTCGCATCCATGCAACAGCCCGATTGAAGTCAAAGTCCTTGGCTTTAGGGTTAGCGCGGTCTTCCCAGTGTTTGAACTCTTTAGATTTGGCCACAACAATGTAGTCACCATAACGTCCAAGATATGCATAGGGGACAGTGAAGTCGATGTTTTGCAGCCTAGTTAACTTAGCTACCATCTCTTTGCGTTCTTTTTGTAGCTGCTCTAGTGCATCTGCATCACCAATAGCGGCACGTTCACGTTCAGCAAACTCACGCTCCACCGCTTTGGACACGGCATTCTTCTTTAACTCAAGCGCTGTATAGCCATGCTCGAATACGTCTTTGATTAACTGTTGAGCATCGTCAGGGAATGCATAAAAACGTGCCTCTAAATCAGGATCAGTCTCAAACAACTCAGTACCAATACGATGCTCACCGGGGTAGTAGCCCCACTTGCGTTGCATAGTGGAGTCAAGGATGTAGCGGTTAACGCTGCCTACACCAGTACCTTGCAGGTTCTTAGGCAACTTGTCAAAGTCTTCCAAGATGCGTTGAATGCGAGTTTCAAACTCAAGGCGAGTCTTTTGACGGTTGTACTGAGCAGCAAGATAGTCTTTGGCCGAGCGCATGTATTTGCCAGCCATGTTGACCACGTCTTCAGTAATAGCTGCGCCAAGCAGACCATTGCGTGCCGCAGTAACAATAGTTGATATTACAGATTTCGCTGGCTTAGCTGCCGCTGGAGGTAAGTAGTTGTCTAGCCCTTCGGAGAAGGACGCGCTTCGGCTGGCGAGGAGTTCGTCGATTCTTTCATCGAAGCCAAGAAGTTTAGACGGGCCTCGATTGCCTTTGGATTGACGACGAGCGTAGAGAACTGCGGCTCGGTTTGCTGCAGTTTCTGCCTTTTGGATTTGAAGCGGTTTTGCAGATTTGACATCTTGGATGACCTCTTTGAAATAAGCGGCTGTGACTGGAGCTTGCGCTTCCAAGATGGCACGGCCTTCAGGACTAGTATAAATGGAGAACGCTTGAGCAAACAACTCAAGTTGTACCTTCGTGCGGTTATTCAACTCCGGGTGTTTTGTAGAGTCAAACGGATAAGCTAAAAACTTAGTCCAAATAGAATCGGTGTTGTACAACTTGAAAAGTTCTTTGGCAACAGGGCCTTCAGCATTTATCTTGCCATTTACAACAGAGACACCCATCTCTGGTTGCGCAGAATAAATACCGCCGTGTGGCCCCATGTCAATCGCATGAGCAATCTCATGGCGAGCAACTTCTGCAGCGTATTTAACGTCAGTTACTTTGGCAAGATTTAGTCGTCCAACATAGCGGCCATTAACAGTACGAAGCGAGCCATGCTCAGCTTTTGGAGAGGGGTCGTTGATTAGTTCCCAGTCAGACACAAGGTCAATAGCGTTCCCAATACCGGCTTCTTCTAATTGATCCTTTACTAAATCCATTCCGCCAATTTTGGTTTCAAGGTCATCAAATAACATGAACCCCGAGAAAGGTGTGCTTTTACTGGCTAGGCGCTCTTCTTCTTTGGCCACAATAGAACGAGTCTCAGCTTTACCTGTAGCAGTGCCTTCAGTTGCTTCAATCGTTTGAGTCATCGCAGGGAAAAGCTGGGCAATATCTTCACTGTTTTCCGGCATGACAAACATCAATGAACCATTAAGTTCATTCTTAGCGGGGATCAGTGTATCCACCATGTTTTCATTGCTGACGTTAATACAACCCCAGCTAATACGGTTATCTGTTGGCGTTGGAGTAGCCAAACGCTCTGGGCGTTTTTCAGAAGCCTCGCCTGTATATACAGCATGGATAGCAATAATGCCATCAACTTGTCGGGTTTCAGCAAGGTCGTACCGAAAACCGCCGTAGTATTCTGGATCAGCAGTAAATTTCAAAGTAAATTTTCCGGCAGGAGTAATCTTTTTACCGCCTTGTAACGTATCACCTACATCACCACCCAATAAGGACGGGGCTTGCAAAATAGGGTTTCCATCTGCATGGAATACATGTAGCTGACCATCGACTTTATCAACAATCATGAAGGCTTTATTAGCAGCTTTAGCAATCGGTGCTACTGCAGAGTAGGTAACTTGCGCTGCCTCAGACATTTTGGCTTTAGCCGCAGCTGGAACTACAGCCCTAACTTCGCTAGTCTGTGAAACTACACGAGGTAAGTTGAACTGAAAATTCATTTTGGCTAACGTAGGGTTAACCACTATGGCAGCAGCCAATACGCCTTGAGCCAAGATACGGACAATGTCACGAATAGCAGCAGAAACGGCTTCAGCACCTTTGCTGGCGTAAGCAACTACATCCTCACCAAGTTTGGTAAAGAAATCATCAGTGCCACGTTGGGCACCGTAGTGTTGTTCTAGTCGAGTAGTCTGACCTTCGGTAAGTTTTTCTACCTCAGGGGCTAGCGTCTTAGCATCTCCAGTAATGCTTGGTGTTTCAGGGGCCCTCGCTTTGACAGTAGTCGTAAGCACGGTATTGGCAGCCGCAAGATTAGCCACGCCACGAGACGCGACATCATCCCATCTAATTTTTTCATCTTTGTCTAGGCTTTCATATGGAGGCATACCGGGAAATTGATCAGCCAATGCCGACCACTGTTCCTCAGGAGTTTTTACTTCTTCAGCCGGTTTTACTTCTTGTTTGACTTCTTCGACTGGTTTGACTTCTGGCTTGGCTTTACGTGCTCTGGCAGGCTTTTTGGGTTCGGCGTTAGTTTTGCCCACCGCTTCGCCACCTCCGGTTGGTTGGCGAACATCTCCCCCATCTGTGCTTTGCTCTTGAACGGCATCGAGTTTCCCCTTAGTTGCTTTACCAGTTTGTTTTTTCGCTTGCTGGACAGCAATGTTAGTTTGTGCTTCCAAACGATTTTGAAGTTCTTCCACAAAAATGGACGCTTCGCCTTCATTACCCTTTTGGGTTAAGTCATACGCCAACACGTGCAAATCTTCACTGCCCAACTGAGACAGATCAAGCAGAGCGTTATCGTATTTAAGTTCCGCAGCTTTTACACGCCTAGCCGGGAACGACTCAGAGTTATCCTGAGCTCCAGCAATAGACTCAAGGTAGTCCATCAAACGCACAATCCGCGCTTGATTAGTATCTACAGCATTATATTTTTCTTGGACACTCAAACTTTTACGAGTGCGGATGTTTAGATCGGGTGCAGCTTCAGCTTCTTCATCAACTTCAGGCTCGGCTGCTTGGTTTTCTTCTTCTCTGGCCCCGATTAAATCCTTGGTTTCTGCACCAAAATCTTCTTCACCAGTAGTATCTGCCTCAACAGGTTCTTCAGTAGCAGACGTACTTTGACCAGTGTCTTCGTCTACTCCGTTAATTTGAGCTGCTGTCGCTGCATTACTTTGCCTCTTGGCTTCAATTCCCTCTAGCAATTTTTCCAAGTCGCGCATGGATATGCCTTGGCTTTCAGCCACATGGATAGCCGCAGAGATAATTTTTTTGTTATTTTTCTCTAGGAATTTAGGCATCTCCGCATGCCATTTACGCGCTTGATCAACGGTAATGCCCATTATTCTGGCTGTTTCTGGAAGCGAGTTTAGATTAGCACCGCCCCAAAAAGCTTGGAAGAACTCACGCTTTTGTTTAGCAGACTCCGCATTCATACGTCCATACGGACGAATAACTAGCTGCAACACACCTGCTATAAGGTTGCTGGATTTAGTTTCTTCCGTACGGTCATTAGCCTGATCAGCAATTTCTTCTTGGATAGAGCCATTGGCTTGTTTTGTCTCAACTGCATGCTCCCATGCTTTTTTAAGGGCAGGAGTAAGAGACGCATACGGCGTATCCGTAGCGTCCATATCATTCCACAAGGTCTCAGCAGGGCTTAGCTTTTCTTCTTGGCGTTGTGCTGCTTTACTAGTTGGAGCAGGTGCTGGTTGAATACTTGCAGCCCCTTTGTTATCTGCCGCTTTAACTCTGACGGGTACGCCGAGTTGGGACTTGAGTTTGGTAGAACCAGCGGTTCCTTCGGTGGTTGTAACATTCTGGGCTCCAGTTACTTGCGTGTTTTGCGGGGCGTTACCACGTACATCGACAGTGGCGTTGCTACCGGCGCTTGTCCGTATTCCTTCTCCTGATGGCTGTCCAACTTGGAGGCCAAGCGATCCCGCTCCGAGACTTCCTGCTCCGATGGGTTGTACTTCAGCGGGTCGAACATTCCCACCTCCTCCATCGACTGTTTGGCTTGCTGTTCCTTTGACTGGTACTTCTCCCAGCCCGGTAGTTGTTTGCAGTTTTGGTTGTTGTGCATTTTTTTCTCCTATTGGTTGTGCTTGTTCAGCGGCTGTATATGCTGGTGCAGCCTCACCAGTAAGGTTTTCATAGAACTCGGCTAACTTAGACAACTTAGTGTCAGTTAGTTTTTTACCCTGCTTTACCAGTGTGGCAATCTCTGTGTTAATCCGACCAGCGGCTTCAGAGATGTTGTTGGCTCCAGCTGTATAGCGGGAAGTCTGAGACACAACCTGCGTCATCGTAGGCGTTTTTTCTTGTGTCTTATTTGTCTGGACATAGGCTGTTTGTACTTCTCGAGCAAACCCTTCAGGTGTTTTGTCCTTTGCCATCATTTTGTCGATAGCAATATTTAATTCCTGTGGCGTGTGGTATGTCTGATTTTGGAATACTACGCTTTGTGTGGGATTGCCAGTCTCGTCTACAGCATTTTGAACACCGCCAAAACGATTGGTAAATTCTTCTCGCTTGGCTTGTTGAGCCTGTGCTTGCTGTATTTGTTGAGATTCCACTTGAGCTTGCTGTTGTGCAAGTGCAATATCTGTCGACCCACCAACAACCGCTGGTGCCCCACCGGAAGGGGGAGGGGTAGTTAAATTTGTTGCCCCAGCAGGTGCCCCACCGGGTGGTGGAGGTGGAGGCGGTGGAGTAAATTGTTTTGTTGTTACCGATGCTTTCGATTGGTCATCGCCAGAGATGGCTTGAGATATATCATTACCTGAACGACGCCATCCGCCAAGGGCTCCGCCAGCGACACCGCCTAAGACAGCTCCGCCAATGAACGATTCTTTATAGCGATCAAGGGCTTCTTCACTAAACAACTGGGCTTTGTCATCTACAGACATGCGACCCATCTGGTTAATCATCTCTTGGCCAGTTTCAGACGCACCTTCTTTTAGCGCAGTTCCAGTGGCAGTAGCCGCAGTACGAGCAGCAGCACCAGTAAACCCAGTTCCCTTATCAAGAAGATTGATTGAATTCTTGAACAAATTACCGCGCATCAATGCGCTTTCTACACCGACTGCATTTAGGGCAGCGTATGGAATACCTAAAGCGCCAGCGGCTAATAAGTTAGTAGTTCCGTTTTGTTCACGTTGATTGCTTAAGACATCGCCAACAGAAGATGGATACGAAGCGGCTGTACCGCCCACGGTTGAACCAAGATTAAGGGCTTTCTTGGCTTTGGCAACAGCCGCAACATCACCAGTAGCTTCCGCAGCAGCAAGGGCGGCACGAGTACCAGTCATAGCACCACGAGCAGCAATACCACCGACTATGGCTTCACCAGCATAAGGCAAAGATTGAATGGCTAGACTCTTGGCATAGCTACCAAAGTCTCCTAGGCTGTTGACATTCTTCCACTCGTCAACTGCACCAAGTTCACGAGCGCGTTTAGCCGCTACATCAGCGGCGTATTCATTTTCTTCTCGTTGCTTTTGTAGCCATTCCTTAGAACCTTCAGCCCCAACTGCTCCCGCTACAGCTTCGCCAACACCATAGAGTCCCGCTTGGTAGCGGTCAATAGATGACGATACTTGGCTTGAGGTTAGGCCAGCTTTTGGCTTTGGATTGAATAGTTCATTTTCTTGCTCATCCCAGAATTTAGACGCAACTGGTACGTCCTTTTTCTTTTTAGTAGAAAATAGTTCGTTCTCTTGTTCATCCCAAAAACCAGCCATACAGATTCCTTGCTAGATTGACTAGAGTTTACTCTGGTTGATCTTCTAAAAGTTTTATGCGGCGCATTATTTCAGCACGTGCAGCCCTTTGTTTCCTTGGGTCAAGATCGTTAGTGGCAGCCAGTTCACGATTAAGCTTAATCATTTCTGGGTTGTCCCGTAAAGCTCGATTTCTAGCCAAAGAATCTCCCATAATCTGCAACCCAGTTTTATCTTCACTTGGGCGGTTTGCTCTAATAGCTTGCGTGCGCTCAAATTGCGCTTGCACCGGAGTCTTTGCAACAGGTATTGCTGCTGGTTTTGTTGTCGTCTCTGAGCCTTTGGCAGCAGGTTTGTACCAAGTTAAATCTTCAGGGTCAACAGCAGATAGGGGGTACTTCCGGTTGTAATCCGAAACAATTCCAGCAGCTTCTTTTGGATCAAATGGTTTACCAGTCTTAGGGTTAATACCACTAGTAATGGATTGAGCAAATTCTGCTGGAGCAACACCGTTTTCTGCGTAGAACGCTGCTTTTTGTTTGGCAATCGTACCCGGGTCACTTTCCTTCTTTACAAGTTCTATACGAGTTGCTGACCACTCACGATCAACAACATCACGAGCGTCTTTACCTTGGATGATTCTGTAGGCTGCTGTTATGTCTTTGGCTTCTCCCGATTTGACAAGGGCTGCGGCACGAGCAGCTTTTCCTTCTTCGCTACCTCCACCGGGCTGACGGCCAACGCCTTTGTAGTAATCGGCAGCACCAAAATTCTTAGCATTTTCAGAAGCCACGGTATCTGCTTTGGCTTTGGCTGACATCATTGCGGCGTTAGCTGTTGTAGTCTGATTGCCTAACTCGGCTTTCTTGATTCCGTATTCAATCGCAGACTTGGAATCTGGAAACATACCCTTAGAGGCTAAGTGCTCAGCAAACCCTTCGGTGTAGTGCATCTTCAACGCACCATCAAGTTTATTTGCAAACTCGGTAGCAGGAAAACGGCCAGTCTCTTTACCATCCTTGGTAAGAACGACCATGCCCTTGTTGTCCATTTTTAACTTTTGGCCAGTTAGTTTTTCAAACTCTGCGCCGTGGTTTTTGATAACACCATTTGGGCCGTTTATTGCAAGCTCTTTATCAAGAGCCATTTTCTTATCAGTAAAAGTTTTATTCCAGTCGGCTTGCACGGTGTCATATAACTGATTAAATTTATCAGTGCGCTCAAGAGACTTAAGTTCAAAGCCACCTTTTTTGATATCCATAAAACCTTTTTCGGCAGCAAGACCTTTTTCAAAGTCAATACCTTTAAGGCGAGTAGCGTAATCTTTGGCAGCTTGTTCTTCAGTGTATTTACCAACTGCGGGAGCTAAAGCGGTCCGTTGTTCTTGCGTTGTTGGTAGCCCTGCCGCAGCTCCTGCAGACAAGCGTTCTTGAACATCAGGTCTATTTTGGTATTCAGTATTACCACGCAAAGCTGCTGCTTGTTGTTGGCGGTCATATGCATCAAAATTTACATCGCCTGACCCTGAAGCTAACATTCCCGCTTGCTGCTGACCAATACCGGTAGTCTTTGTTAAGGGGCCTGTTAAATCTTCTTTGCCAATATTACCGAACGTATCTCTACCAAGGCTTTTAGTGTCCGCTCTGGTTTGTATAGCATCTTTTAATTCTTGAGCTTGAAGCTCAATCAATGCGTCACGTTTTTTCTGTGACTCAATAGCTTCCAGCAACTGGTATGTATTCATACCTGAAGTAGCAGCGCCGCCAGCGAAGGCTCCGAAATTAAATCCCATGATTCATCACCTTTGAGTAGTCGACGAGTTTGTACCCGTCAGCATGGACAGAAACTGCACCGGGGATATGCTCGACTTCGTGAGCCATCACACCAATCTGCGGCCCGTGACCCCATGTGTCTCGGTATTCTGGTTTGTACTGGTATGCATAGAACGGCACACCGTTGTTCAACCTACCAATCGGATGGATGTCTTGTTTAATACGAATGTCAGAACCGTACTTCATATACAAAGCAGCACCAGTTCCAAGAGCGGAACCAAGCCCAGCGGAAGATGCATTAGCGGAGCTAGCTGCAGCATTAGCAGAACTAACGTCAGCGTTGTATTTACCAACACCAATTTGGCCAACGCTATTCCAGCCACCCATTGCAGTACCAGCAGCGGAATTAAGCGCTCCACCTGTAGCACCGTAGTTAGCAATACCTGTTTGGCCACCAGCGAGACCTTGACCAGATGCACCTAGGGCGATGCCGGTACTAGCGTTACCCTGCGCTGGAAGTCCTGCATACATGTTGTAGACGTTGGCTTGCTTCTGTAAGCCAATATCTTTGGCAGCTTGCCTTGTTTGATTTGCCGCCTGAGCCCGCATTAGCCCTTCACCAGCGCTAGTTTGCCCACTGGACATCTGTGATACG
>TARA_R110000868_G_scaffold7354_19_pt1 | contig 13373 bp, 13 predicted proteins | sample TARA_R110000868 | Tara Oceans TARA_R110000868 (sample SAMEA4397489) | marine metagenome | biome: Polar Biome; feature: [SRF] surface water layer (ENVO:00010504); material: water (ENVO:00002006), including particulate matter (ENVO:01000060) such as... | depth 5 m | reverse complement strand
GCCATCGAATACGATTACGTCGATCCCCGCGAATTGCGGGCGACCCTGGAAACCCGCCGCGTCGCCGGGCTGTATCTCGCCGGGCAGATCAACGGCACCACCGGTTACGAGGAAGCCGCGGCCCAGGGCCTGATGGCCGGGCTCAACGCCGCGACGGCGGCGGGCGGCAGCGATCTGCCCTTCACCCTCGACCGGGCGCAGGCCTATATCGGCGTGATGATCGACGACCTGATCACCCGCGGCACCGCCGAGCCCTATCGCATGTTCACGTCGCGTGCCGAATACCGCCTGACGCTGCGCGCCGACAATGCCGACCAGCGCCTGACCCCGGCGGGAATCGCGCTCGGCTGCGTCGGCAGCGTGCGCGCCGGGTCATTCGCCGCCAGGATCGCGGCGATCGATGTTGCACGTGAAACACTCACCGGCCTGACGGCAAAACCCCAGGATCTCGCGTCCCACGATATAAAGGTGTCGCAGGACGGGGTGGCGCGCAGCGCGCTCAAACTGCTGGCCCATACCGGCGACGGGCCGGAGGCGGGGATCGACGCCGTTCTCCGCGTGTGGCCGGAAACCGCGGCCATCGATCCCGCGATACTGCGGCAGGTGGCGCACGATTCCCTGTATGCCGGCTATCTCGACCGCCAGCAGGCCGATATCGCCGCCTTCCGCAAGGACGAGGCGCTGGCCCTGCCGGACGGGCTCGATTACGGCGCGATCGGCGGTCTGTCCAACGAGATGCGCGAAAAGCTCGGCGCCGCGCGGCCCGAAACCCTGGGCGCGGCGAGCCGGATTCCCGGCGTCACCCCGGCCGCCCTGACGGCGCTGCTGCGCCATGTCCGGCGCGCGCCCGGCCGGGCCGCGTAAAGCCCCCTATTTATGACCCTCGATTCCCCCTTAAGCCCTGAAAAATTTGAGGAAATCGCCATTGTTTCACGTGAAACAATGGACCGGCTGCGGCTTTATGCCGACCAGCTGGCAGAATGGCAGCAGACCCTGAACCTGGTGTCGCGCAATTCCCTGGCCCATGTGTGGGACCGCCACATGCTCGATTCGATCCAGCTTGTCCGCCATCTGCCCGCCGATGCGACCTCGATCACCGATATCGGCAGCGGCGCCGGCTTTCCCGGCCTGGTGCTCGCCATCGCCACCGGCCTGCCGACCCGGCTGATCGAATCCCATGTCCGCAAGAGCGCCTTCCTGCGCGAGACCGCGGCGCTGACCGCGGCGCCGGTGGAGGTGCTGATGGCGCGGGTCGAGGACGTGGCGGCGGAAAAGCGCCGCGCCGGTCCGGCGGGCACAGGCGGCGAATCGGTGGACAAGTCTGTGGATATTCTGACCGCACGGGCGCTGGCGCCGCTCGGCAAACTGTGCGAAATGGCGGATTCGCTGGGCGCGCAGACCTGCCTGTTCATGAAGGGCGCGCGCTGGCGGGAGGAATTGACCGAGGCCGAGAAACGCTGGAGAATAAAGCTGCAGACGTTCGAGAGCCTGACCAGCCCGGAAGGCCGCATCTTGCGGATCACCGGGCTCAAGAAGCGCTAGCCCGATACGGGCTGCCCGGCGGCCCCGCGGTGCCCGTTAGCAGACGTCCGAGTTATAGAGACGCCCGATATACAGACGCCCGATATACAGACGCCCGACCCAACCACGACCCCTTTCGGCAACAACCGGTTCTGATCCATGGCAGACGATTTTCCCGACACATCCGGCGATACCGCAACCGTCGCCCCGCCGCCGCCGGCCGCGCCCGACAGGGATCCGTCCCCGGGTCCCGGTCCGCATCCGGCGCTTGAGGCGGCGCCCGGCGGCGGTCGCATCATCGCGGTCGCGAACCAGAAGGGCGGCGTCGGCAAGACGACCACGGCGATCAACCTGGCCACGGCGCTGGCGGCGGTCGGCCGCCGGGTGCTGGTGGTCGATCTCGACCCCCAGGGCAATGCGTCGACCGGGCTCGGCATCGAAAGCGCCCGGCGCACCGCCGGCACCTACGACCTGCTGCTCGGCGAGATCACGCTGGACGACGCGCTGATCGAAACCGCGGTGCCCGGTCTCGCCGTCATCCCGTCGACCATGGACCTGTCGGCGGCGGAGCTGGAACTGGTCGACATGGAGCGCCGCCAGGACCTGCTGCGCGACGCGATCCGCAGCGCCACGGCGCAGTTCGACTACGTGCTGATCGACTGCCCGCCGGCGCTCGGCCTGCTGACCCTCAACGGCCTGGTCGCCGCCGACACCGTGCTGGTGCCGCTGCAATGCGAGTTCCTGGCGCTCGAAGGGCTGAGCCAGCTGGTCCGCACCATCGACCGGGTGACGGCGGCATTCAATCCTAAATTGCAGCTGGAAGGCATCGTGCTGACCATGTACGATTCCCGCAACAAGCTGTCCTCGCTGGTCTCCGACGACGTGCGCAGCTATTTCGGCGACAAGGTCTACGATACCGTCATCCCCCGCAACGTAAGGGTATCCGAGGCCCCGTCCCACGGCAAGCCGGTGCTGCTCTACGATCTTGCCTGCACCGGCTCGCAGGCCTATATCCATCTCGCCCGCGAAATCCTGCAGGCCGACGCGCGGAAAAAAGCGGAAGGCAATACAACCAAAACGGGTGGACTCGTCCCGGACAGCCTGCGCGCAGCGGAACCGGCAGACGATGCCGGGCCGACAGATAACGCCGGGAACGATCCGTCCGCCGACAGGAAAGACGGCATGACGGCCGATACGACCGCCGATACGACCGCCGATACGACAGGAGACACGCCATGAGCGACGAAAAACCCCGCCCGCGCCAGCTTGGCCGCGGTCTTGAAGCGCTGTTCGGCGAAGACCGCACCAATATCGCCGCCGCCGAGGCCGCCGTCGAAGCCGGCGCGACCCCGGCCCCCGCCGATGCGCCCGATTCCGGGCCTGCGCCGCCGTCCGATACGCCCGCCGCCGCCCCCGCGGCCGTCGTCGCCGAGGCCGTCGATGCCGCCGCCGAAGCCGCCGCCGCAAAGGGGAACGCGGTCGGGTTCCGCATGGTCGCCATCGCGCGGCTGATTCCCAACCCGATGCAGCCGCGGCGCCATTTCGACGACGAGGCCCTGAAGGATCTGACGCGGTCGATCCGCGAACAGGGCATATTGCAGCCGCTGATCGTACGCCCGACGCGGAGCGAGCCCGGCAATTTCGAAATCGTCGCCGGCGAACGCCGGTGGCGGGCATCGCAGCGCGCCCAGATCCACGAAGTGCCGGTCATCATCCGCGACTTCACGGATGCCGAGGCGCTCGCCGTCGCCCTGATCGAAAACATCCAGCGCGACGAGTTGTCGCCGATCGAGGAGGCGGAGGCCTATGCCCGGCTCGCCCACGATTTCGGCAAGACCCAGGAACAGGTCGCCGAGGTGGTCGGCAAGAGCCGCAGCCATGTCGCGAACATGACGCGCCTGCTCGACCTGCCGGAAGACGTGCGCGCCCTGCTCGCCGACGGCCAGCTCAGCGCCGGCCATGCCCGCGCCATCCTGCGCGCCGCCGACCCGGCCATGCTCGCCCGCCAGATCGTCGAGGAAGGCCTGTCGGTGCGCGACGCCGAACGCATGGGGCGCGAACGCCGGGCGCGGCGCGGCCGCCCGCCGTCCGGCACGGGCGGGACCGGCAAATCCGGCGGCAAGCCGCTCCTGGCGAAGGATGCCGACACGATGGCCCTCGAACGCGCCCTGTCGAACGGCATCGGCGTCAAGGTCGACATCACCTTCGACGGCACCGGCGGCAGCGTGCGCATCGATTACACCTCGCTCGAACAGCTCGACGACCTGGTCGAACGCCTGATGGGCCACGGCCCGCGCATCGCCGGCAGCACCGAAACCTCCGCCGCCGACAATCTCGGCTTCGGGCGACGGGAAGGCGAACGGGAGTAAGGCTCTAGACGGGCGGCGGCGGCCCCAGGCCGTCTGCGGTATCGGCGATGATGTCGCGGAGCCAGAGGATTGCGGGGTCGCGGTCGAGCGGTTCGGGCCATTGCATGCTCTCGCGGAAAGCAGGGAATGCTACCGGTGCCTTCAGGATCTTCAGCGGCAGCCATCGGGTGAATATCGCCGCAAGGCGGGTGTGCATGGTGGCGATCCGGTCGGTGCCGACCACCATGGCAGCCATCATGGTGAAGTTCTGCACGACGAGGTCGATGCGCCGGTCATGTCCCAGGCTTTGCAGCGCGCGTTCCTCGAAGGACAGGCGCCGCGTCGATCCGAACGAAGCCGCGATATGCCCGCAGTCGAGATACTGCGCCAGCGTGATCGTGTCGCCGATCGCCGTGTTCTTCTGCCACGCCACGCAGCAGAAATCGTCGGAAAACAGATCCTGCTTCGGGTGGTCGACGGCGAGATTGCTCTCCGGAAAAATCACGAAATCGACTTCGCCGCGCAGCAGCTTTTCGTCCGGGTAGTTTTCGAACGGCATGAAGGTGAACCCGATCCCGGGTGCGACGGTCTGGACCCGGCGCACCACGTCGTGCATCAGCACGATGCTGGCATAATCCGACACCACCATGTGAAACCGGCGGGTCGACGTCGCGGGGTCGAACCGGGGCCGCGCGATCAGGTTCGCACGGATGCGCATCAGGACGTCCCGCGTCGGCGTCTCCAGCGACTGGGCCAGCGCCGTCGGCACCAGCCGCTTGCCCATCATGGTGAACAGGTCGTCGCCGAAATAATCGCGCAGCCGGGCGATGGCGGCACTGGCGGCGGACTGGCTGAGATTCAGCCGTTTCGCCGCCCCGGTGACGCTGCGTTCCTCCATCAGCGCGTCGAGGACGACGAGCAGGTTGAGATCGAGACCGTCGAACCGCATTGCCGATCCTCCCTTTTTTCACATCTATAATATCAATGCATATTATCCAGACAATCGATTTTACAGATGCCAAAGAGCGCAGGATGATATCCTGCGCCCGACCGAATCCGACCGAATCCGATCCAATCCGAACACCGACACCGACAGGGGAAACCAGATGATCAAGTCGTGGATATTCGAATTCATGCACGCGCCCGACGCGCCGGCGGACAGGCTCGATCCCGCCACCATAGCGCAGACCTATGACGATGCTTTCGGCATATGGACGGGGGCGGAAGACCAGGGTTTCGAGGGCATCTTTTTCAGCGAACATCATTCCGTGTCGTCCTACAGCCCGTCGCCGAACCTGCTGGTCGCGGCAATCGCCCAGCGCACGAAACGGCTGCGGCTCGGCACCATGGGGATCGTGCTGCCGTTCTACGAGCCGTGGCGGATCGTCGAGGAAATCTGCATGCTCGATCATCTGACCGGTGGGCGGCTGGAAATCGGCTGCGCCGCGGGTATCCCGCACGAACTGGCGCGGTTCGGGCTCGATGTCGCCGAGGCACGCGAACGCTATGAGGAAGCGCTCGATTTTCTCGATGCGGCGCTGGAAAACCCGCTCGTCACCCATCGCGGAAAATACTGGCAGGTCGAAAACCTGAGCATCCTGCCGCGCCCGCGCCAGCAGCCGTCGCCGCCGAAATGGACGACCGTGGTCAGCACCGGGTCGGCCGAACGCTCGGCGAAGCGGCGTTCCAAAATCTGCACCTCGTTCGAATCGGCGCGCCGGATCGCCGAAATATTCGATGCCTATCGCGATTCCGCGGACCGCCAGGGCCGCAGGGCGGGGCCTGGCGATCTTGCCGTGCGGCGCAATGTCTCGATCGGCCGCGACGCGGACGAAGCGCAGGAGGTGGTGCGCATCGCGAAGGAAACCGCGAAAAACCTGATGGCCGCCGATACCCGCGTTATCCGGGGCGAGGCCGCGCTGCTCGATGCGCCCGGGGCGGGGGCCGGGTTCTCGGTCCATGACGACGAATTCATCGCCGGCACGACGGCGCAGGTCGCGGAACAGATTGTCGAGCAGATGCGGATCACCGGCGCCGGGCATTTCGTCGGCATGCTGGGGCGCGGTCTCGGGCGGAAACGCGCGGACCAGTTCGAGATGTTCGGCCGCGACGTGATCCCCGTTCTGAAATCGGCCGACATCCTTTAGCCGCTTCCCCAACCGGCGCGGCGCGGGTAAACCTCGGTCTTCGCCTGTAACCGAAGGTTCCTGAATTTTGCGTCTTTCCGTCCTCGACCAGTCCGTTGCGCGCGCCGGGCGCCCGCAGGCGGAATCGATCCGCGAAACCATCGCGCTCGCGCAGTATTGCGAGACCCTCGGCTATCACCGCTTCTGGGTGTCCGAACACCACAACCACGATTCCATCACCGGCACCGCGCCGGAGATCGCCATGGCGGCGATCGCGGCGACGACCGAGCGCATCCGCATCGGCAGCGCCGGCGTCATGCTGCCCCATTACGCGGCGCTGAAGGTCGCCGAACAGTTCCGCGTGCTCGACGCCATCGCGCCCGGGCGGATCGATCTGGGGATCGGGCGCGCGCCGGGATCGGACGGGCGCACCGCCTATGCGCTCAACCCCGCGGCGCTGCAGGGCGCCGATAAATTTCCCGAACAGATCCGCGACCTGCTGGCCTGGGTGTCGGGCGATCCGCTGCCCGACGGACATACCTTCGCGGGAATCCGCGCCTTTCCCGAGGGCGAAACGACGCCGGTGACGTGGATGCTGGGGACGTCGGATTATGGCGCGCAGGTCGCGGCGCATTTCGGCATTCCGTACTGCTTCGCGCATTTCATCACCCAGGGCGAGGGCTGCGGCCGGGCGCTCGAACTGTACCGCGAGCGCTATCAGCCGAGCGCGCGCCATCCCGAACCGCAAACGACGGTCTGCGTGTGGGCGCTGATGGCCGACACCGAGGAAGAAGCCGAATTGCAGTTCATGTCGCGGGCGCGGACGCGGCTGGCGCGGGACCGCGGCGTGCTGACGCCGATCGAGCCCGCGGAATCCGCCGCCGCGCATGTCTATTCGGACGCGGAACGCGCGCGCATCGCCGAGATGCGCGACGACGCCTTTGTCGGCACGCCGGGCCAGGTCGGCGCCCGGCTGCGCGATCTCGCGGCGGAGCTTCAGCTCGAAGAGATTGTGGTCCTGACCTGGGCTTACGACCTCGCGGCGCGCAAGCGTTCCTACGAACTGTTCGCGCAGGAATTCGACATCGCCGGCTGAGAGGCGGCGGGGCGAATGTTGCGCAAAAAGAAGAACGGCGATCTCTGCGGACCGCCGTTGTGAAGTATGGGATGCTGAAGTGCGGGATGCGGACCGGGGTCAGCCCCGGCGCCGCCCTATTGCGCGCGGGCCGATTGCGGATTCAGTTTCAGCTTCGCCGCCGCTTTGTAGGCCTTGTCGGTCTCGCCGTTCATGCAGGCGATCTTGATCGCGCCGAGGGCCCTGATGAGCGCCCGGCGTTCCTCGCCGGTGGTCTGGCGGGCGGCGCTGCGTTCCTGCTGGGCGATGTCGCGGACACAGGCGCGGACTTCCGGGGTGTTCTCCGCCGCCTGGGCGGTTCCTTGGAGGGGAAGAAGAAAGGCGGCGCCGAGAAGGGCGGAAAGAACGGTCGTTTTCATCTCACTACTCACTCTACGGATACTGACTAATCGGTCGTATCCCGAGCGATGCAAAAACCGTGCCAACACAGACAATTACTATATATCAACAGGTTAGCGGGAAGCGGTCAGCCCCGCATGACCCGCTGCGTTATCCGGGCGTAAAATATCACGACAGTCTGTGCCGCATTTTGAGACACCCCGCCCGGTCGGCGGCGCGGGCCGGCGCGATTCCGCGTCAGCGGAATATGGGCTAGAATTCCATATCGAGTTCTTCGAAATCGTCGCGTTCCTCTTTCGCCGCCGCGATCCATTCCACCATCGGCGGCCACGCCATGATGGTGTCGCAATAGGCATTCGACACGGCGGTCAGCGCGATATCGTAGGTGCGGAACCGCGTGCAGACGGGGGCGAACATCGCATCCGCCATGGTCGGCGCGCCGCCGAACAGGAACGGTCCGCCCCAGCGCTCCATGCATTCGGCCCAGATCGCTTCGATTCGTTCGATATCGGGCCGGGCGCCGGCGAAAACCTTGAAGTTCCTGTAGTGTCCGCGCAGGTTCATCGGCAGTGCCGAGCGCAGATTGTAGAACCCCGAATGCATTTCGCCGGACACCGAGCGGCAATGGGCGCGCGCGATCCGGTCGCCCGGCAGCAGGCCGGCTTCGGGCGACAGTTCGGCCAGATATTCCGCAATCGCGAGGATATCCCAGATGCCGGCGCCGTTATGGTTGAGCCGCGGCACCAGCACGGACGGCGCCATCAGCAGCAGTTCCGCGCGGTTGTCCGGATCGTCGAACGACACCACCTGTTCCTCGATCTCCAGACCGGCAATCTTACATAGCAGCCATCCGCGAAGGGACCAGGAGGAATAATTCTTGCTCGACAGTGTCAGCACAGGGGGGGCGGCTGTGTTCCCGCCTGCCGCCGCGCTGGAATCGCCTGCCGGGCCGTTCGGTTGAACCTGTTTCATGTTTATTCACCTTTCGCGATGCAACATCCGTTATATTGCAGCGCAGCAAGCAATGCACTACCTTCTTCGACGTTATCGCGCTTCGATGTTATCGCGGAATGTTCCAACAGAGTAACGGACAACACCACGCATGCTATACCAAGCCTACCAGACCTACGCCGACGCATCGGAACCGATGCGCATGTTGGCGCGGACCGCGATGGCTTTTACGGATTTTCTGCCGGGCTTCAACGACCTGAACACCGGGCGCACCCTGTCGGCCTGGCTGGAGATGACGGCGCGGACCCGGATTACCCATACGCGGCCGTCCTACGAAATCGACACCGTCCGGGTGGGGCGGAAAGACGTCGGGGTCCGCGAAGAAATCGTCCTGTCGCTGCCGTTCTGCGATCTGCTCCGGTTCTCCAGGGACGATGCGCCCGATCTGCCCAAGATGCTGGTGATTGCGCCGCTGTCGGGGCATTTCTCGACCCTGCTGCGGAAAACGGTCCGGACGCTGCTGCGCGATCATGACGTCTATATCACCGACTGGAAGAACGCCCGCGATATTCCTCTGTCGGAAGGCGCATTCGGGTTCGACGACTATATCGAATACGTGATCACGTTCATCGAGGAGATCGGCCCGGAGTCTCATCTGCTGGCGGTGTGCCAGCCCTGCGTCCAGGCGATCGCCGCCGTTGCGCTGATGGCGGCGGACAATCATCCGGCCCAGCCGCGCAGCATGTCGCTTATGGCGGGGCCGATCGACACCCGGATCGCGCCGACCGAAGTCAACGAGCTGGCGACGTCGCGCCCGATCGAATGGTTCGAACAGAACCTGATCGCCACGGTGCCGTATCAGTTCGACGGGTTCGGCCGCTCGGTCTATCCCGGTTTCATCCAGCTCTGCGCCTTCATGTCGATGAACCTGGACAAGCATACCGAGGCGCACCGCAACCTATTCAACCATCTCGCCGGCGGCTGCGACGAAGAGGCCGAGGCCATCAAGACGTTCTACGACGAGTATTGCGCGGTCCTCGACCTGCCGGCGGAATTCTATATCGAAACCGTCAGGAAGGTTTTCCAGGAAGCGCTGCTGGCGAAGGGCGAACTGACCTATCGCGGAAACCCGGTCGAACCCGCCGCCATCCGGCGGACGGCGCTGCTGACCATCGAGGGCGAGCGCGACGATATCTGTTCGGTCGGCCAGACGGCGGCGGCGCACGACCTGTGCACCGGACTGCGGCCGCATTTGAAACGCCACCATCTCCAGGCCGGGGTCGGCCATTACGGTACGTTCAGCGGAAAACGCTGGGACCGGGAAATCGCGCCGGTCATCAGGAACATGGTGCTCGCGACAAGCTGATTCCGTCCGGCCGGACCCGGTGCCGTGCCGAACTTGACCGGCCGCTACGAAAAATAACCGCCGGTCTTAATCCAGGTCGGCGGCGCTGTGGCGTTCGGCGAGCTGCATTTCCTCCGGCCCCGTGACCTTGTTGACCCGGCGGCCGCGCTTGACCGCGGGGCGGGCCTCGATCTCGGTCGCCCAGCGGACGACATTGGCGTAGCTCTGCGCGTCGAGGAATTCCGACGCTTCGTACTGGTTGTTCAGCAGCAGGTTGCCGTACCACGGATAGGTGGCGATATCGGCGACGGTATAGTCGTCGCCGGCCAGGAACCGGCGTTCGGCGAGGTTCCGGTCGAGCACGTCGAGCTGGCGCTTGACCTCCATCGTGAAGCGGTCGATCGGGTATTGCCATTTCTCCGGCGCGTAATGATAGAAGTGGCCGAATCCGCCGCCGAGATAGGGCGCGCTGCCCATCTGCCAGAACAGCCATGACATGCATTCGGCGCGCGCCGCCGGTTCGGTCGGCAGGAAGGCATCGAATTTTTCCGCGAGGTAAAACAGGATCGCGCCGGATTCGAACACCCGCGTCGGCGGCGTCGTGCTGACGTCGAGCAGGGCGGGAATTTTCGAGTTCGGATTGACCGACACGAACCCGCTGCCGAACTGGTCGCCGTCGCCGATGCGGATCAGCCAGGCGTCGTACTCGGCTTCCTTTATGCCGCGCGCCAGCAGTTCCTCGAACATGATCGTCACCTTCACGCCGTTCGGTGTCGCCAGCGAATAAAGCTGGTGCGGGTGTTCGCCGACCGGCAGTTCCTTGTCATGGGTGGCGCCGGATACCGGCCGGTTGATCGAGGCGAATTTTCCGCCGCTCTCGGAGACCCATTTCCAGACTTTGGGCGGGGTATAGGTATCGGCCATGCGGATTTTCCTGTTTGTGAAGCGGGCAGCGCCTGCCGGCATGTGCGTGTGGCGGAATACTAGTTCAACGCGGCGAAGAGACCAAGACGCCGGGCGGACGGTTAATACTCCGTAAAGCGTTATGTCCTAGGCTTGTACCGTTCCGGTTAGATTCCTGCGTCCGTATGGGGCGATGACGTTCGACCGGATGAAAACGGGTTACGGATGTGGCGGTATGATAACCTACGAACTTCATACACTTAAGAACGAGACCCTCGACAAACAGTGGTCGCTGACCGCGGTGTTCGAGGATCTCGAGCTTGGCATGCACGACGCCACGCGGCTCGACGAAACGGGCCGCTATGCCGGCATCCGTCTCATCGAGGAAAAACACAACGAAGCCACCGGCAAGACGGAAAGCAAGACCGTTTTCCGCGGCGGCGTTAAGTTCAACGCGGCCAAGGAGCGCAGCTTGAAGGAGCCGGTCCGGCGCGCCGAAAGGGACCGGCCCGCCCTGCGCACCGCCCGCACCGCCGGTTCGGGCCGTCCGAGCGCCGCGCCGTCGCGCGGATTGTCGTCGGTCCAGATTCTGGTGCTGTCGCTGATCGCCGGGGTCGCCGTGCTCTATGGGATCTACGAGTTCATGCCGAACTAGCAGTCGGCCCGGCGTTGCCCGCCGCGACACGATCCGATTCCGACGGCGCCCTCAACCGAAAAATCTTGTCGCGAAGAAACCGAACGGCCCGGTCCCGTCCGCGGCCTATACCACCACGCTGGTCATGATGCCTTCGGGAAAAATATCCTCCGGCGCGACATGCCGGTGGGCGATGCCCTGCTGATAGGTATAAAGCAGCATCTGTTCCCACGTGGCGCGGTTTTCCTCGATCCCGAACGGGAACGGATCGTCGCCGAACATGTCCTGCATTTTCCGCGCATAGGTCGGCACCCAGGGCAGCGGATAGCGCGACACCGCCGGGTCGAACAGCCGTTCCAGGCTGCGGCGCTTCGATTCGTTGAAGGCGTTCAGCAGGTTGCGCGCCACCCAGGGGTTGTCGTCCAGGACATGTTTCTGCATCGCGATGATATGCATGATCGGCCATACCTTCGTGCGCGCGTAATAGTCCTCTTCCATTTCCAGGTAATCGGGAAAGAGCCGCACGACGTCCGGATGGCCTTCGAGAAAACAGGTCGGCGGCCGCGCGATGATCGCGCAGTCGATCTCGCCCGAGGCCAGCATTTCCGACAGCGACTTGTCGGCGACGCGGGTGATTTCCACCCCGTCCGGCAGGGTCAGTTCGACCTTTTCCACCCGGCCCGGCGCATTGGCGCCCGCCTGGTACCAGTGCACGTCGGGCAGTTTCACGCCGCAGTCGTTATGCATCCAGCCGCGCATGTAGACCGCCGCCGAATGCGCCCATTCGGGCGACCCGATGCGCTTGCCCTTCAGGTCCCCGACGGTTTTGATCCCGGCGTTTCTGTTGACGTAGAACGACGAAAAGCGGAACAGGCGCGAACACACCACCGGCAGGCCGACGATATCGCAGTCGTCGCGGGTGATCTGGGCGGAAAACTTGGCGAAGCTCAGCTCGGCGACGTCCCATTCGCGGTTGGCGGTAAAGCGGGCGAAGACCTCGTGGTGGCCGAGCATCGACCAGGTGTGATCGATGCCCTCGGCGCGCACGTCGCCGGTGCGGAAATCCCTGAAATGGTCGTAATCCGTGGTCGCGATGCTGAGCCTGAGCCGGTCCATGAAATTTCCCCTTATTTTTTTGCGGGTCGGGTTATGAAAGATCGGGTGCGATCGGGGCCTATTAAGCACAGCGGCCGGGTTTTAGGAACTGCCGAACCGGCGGCGTCCGGCACGGGGCCGGGACAATGGATATGCGGGAAAGGACCCGGCGGTCAGGCGGCGCGTTTCCGCCGGGCGATGCGGAGCCCGGCAAAGGCCGCAAGACCGAGGCCGAACGGCGCCAGCGCGCCGGGTTCCGGAATCGCGGCGGCCGGCGAAAAAGCTGTGATCAGGCGGGTCCAGTCGCCGGGGCTGGAGGCCGTCCAGTCGATATCGACATTCTCGCCGTTGAAATTCGTCGTGTCGCCGCTTTCCAGGCCGCGCAGGCCGAAATCGTTGTAATCGAGCGCCGACAGGCCGAGGGCCGCGTCGCTGTCGAACAGCTTCTGGGTATCGGTGATAAAGGCGAAAACCTGGGAATCGAGATTGATGGTCGCCTCCACGGTGCCGGCCGAGCCGTTACCGGGATCCCACTGGAAATAATGGCTGGAGACGATGGTGCCGGCCTTGATGATGAACCCGCTGCCGTCCGCCTCGACGAAGGAAGCGCCCTCGTCGAACACCCGGTCGACCCGCAAATCCGCCGCCAGCGTGGTGTTCTGGACCTCGTTCCAGCCCAGCAGGATACCGTCATTTGGGTCCTGGGTGACCGGATCGGGCGGCGTCGTGGTGACATCGCATGAATTCGCCCCGGTGCAGCCGGTATAGCCGACAATCGTGGCGTTCGCCGTGCCGGCCGCCGCGAGCATCAGCCCGCCCGCGACAAGCCCGCCTGCCAATCCCAGTATCGGTTTTATGCGTTTGGCCATGTGCCTGTTCCCCGGAAACTACACGATGCGACTAAAGCGCCTTTCGAGGCGTCTTGCCCCCGATTATAAGCAAAGTCGTGCCGGATTCCATCATTTTGGCAATTTCA
>TARA_R110000868_G_scaffold4539_1_pt1 | contig 13379 bp, 12 predicted proteins | sample TARA_R110000868 | Tara Oceans TARA_R110000868 (sample SAMEA4397489) | marine metagenome | biome: Polar Biome; feature: [SRF] surface water layer (ENVO:00010504); material: water (ENVO:00002006), including particulate matter (ENVO:01000060) such as... | depth 5 m | reverse complement strand
CGCGCTGACGAAAAGTGCAAAAAACCAAGCGTTGCTCACTACTTGTGGGGAGAGTCCATATACCACTTGTTAGGAGAGTGTGTCACTTAAGCCGAATTCCCCCGAGAATTTGTGGCGCGACCGTCTGGATAATTAGTTCCGGAACTAAGACAAGTGTTGCATTGCTGGCTTTGATGCACTCTACATTTGGCATGGGGCAGATGATCTGGGGTTCACATTTTGGCATTTCGTTCATGAGAAATCGAACACGTGCTATTTGTTTTGGGTTTATATGCTTGAGCTTTATTGTGCATTCTTCAGCATTTGTGCGATCAATGTTCCATAGCATTTGGTATCCAGCCGGAATATCCACAAAGTAGCCGGGTATAAGGTACGCTGCACCGGGAAGTTTTATTACTACCTCAGCATCTTCTATTGCTACATGACCTGTATTTGTTATCTCAACACTTAGCAACGTAGGTTGAAGCAGTTCTTCGCCGCGATAGAACACCTTGAGATCTCGTGCAAGATCAGAGTCGTCACTTCGTACGATTGGTTGAGTAATGTAAATATACGAGAGTTTTTTGCTAGCAAATTGACGCTTCATTACCAGCCAAGTTATTAGCGCACCAAGAACGGTTGCAAACACACCGGCAATTGCTATGTATTCCGCGTTATTCAATGAGTAATCTCCTAACGTTTGGCTAAGGGGCGGGCTTTAGCCCGTCCCAGTGAGCGCAGCGAACGATTTGAGCCACTTGTTAGGCAGTTGCAGTGATTTATGTTGATTTAATTTTTCTCTAAAAATGGAAATTCATTAGCTAATGGGTTGCCATTTTCAGAAAACCAATTTCCTTTGACTTTATATGTAACACTTGTGCTCTCGTCTCGCTCCAATGCACTTACTGTAACAACACCATCAGTTTCATATATTTCTTTTACACCACCGCAGGCGTTTAAATTTGGACTAAATATAGCTTTTTTATTTTGGATGGTGACGATAGAAACGACCTCGGCACACCCACTCCCTCCTGTTGCAGCTGTAATGGCAATAATAACCGATTCATTTCCTGTGCTAATTTTCTCGGCTTTAACATCTAAAAAATACGATCTTCCAAGAGTTTCGTTTCCAAGCTTATATATTTGCTCATTATTTCCGTTTGAATTTTCAATTAAAAAAACTCCTCCAGAAGTATTAAAACTTATCGAACCAGCAAAAGTAGGGCCTGATATTAACAGTGCTAAAATAGCTGTTTTTTTGAACGGCATCATATTTCTCTTCTATGTTATGGTTGATAAACTTTTGTGGAAGCCTAACGTTTGGTTAAGGGGCGGGCTTTAGCCCGTCCCAGTGAGCGTAGCGAGCGATTTGAACCACTAGTTAGGTTTAATAGTCGATCAGCGTGCTCTTTGGCTTTGGCCAATTTTCTTTTAGATCTTCGTATACCTGGTTTACCCAGCTTTCGTCGTGGGCCGCTTGGAAACCTACATAGTTATTTCCAGCGCACCACGTTTCTAGGCGAAACGCTAGATTTTCAGTGTGTTGGTTTCCAACTACGTCTGAAAGATATGCGATGCCATCTTTCGTGACGCGTAGTTGCCAATTTTGGTTGTCTACTACAGAACCTATTAAATCGGAAACATTCTTCTTGGTGAGTTGTGCTGGGTCATTCAGATCGATGGTGATCATTGGATTGAACCTAACTATTAATTAGGCGACACGTGTGTCGCGGTTTGTCGCGAAACGTGTCGCAAAAGCTTCCTTGCTGTCAGCTAAGCCCTGTCCCGCTTTAGTTCGGTCGCAATAAACACGACAACACTCAGGGAGAAACGCGACTTGGAGGACGGCAAGCCTAAGCGGCCGGATCAAGTGCGCCAGCCAATTCGTGTACGAAGCTATTCCATCCACATTGAGGCTGTCTACGCCGAGTAGGCAAAGCGCGTTAGTCGTTATCACCGTTATCGGCATTTGGCAGCGATGGGGCGGCGGACGGTGAGGTGTGTGCAGCGGCGAGAAACCTAACTGTTTCTCGCCGCGAGAAGCACTACTGCATTGGGTTTAGTCCGCGCGTGGTTGCAGTACTAACTGGCTGCGGCTATTGGCTTTGATCGCCTCGGCATCGAGGTGCATGGGCACGTACTCGCCGCGCATATAGCGCTCGGCTTGGTCCTTGTAGTGGGCGTCGAACAGCACGCCACTTTGCCCGACCGGGTTGATGCCCAAGGCCTTGCTGGCGTCGGCCATATCGATCAGGCGGCGGGTTGAGGGGCCATAGACCACGGACCAGGGGGCCGGGCCGATGGGTTGCGAGAGGTTGTTCGGCGTTTCATGGCCGCCCGGAGCGGCGAAGGGGCCGACGTTGAACAGCGTATCCAGCGGCTGTTGCTGGCCCAGCGGGTGGCTGTGGGTGAGGGTGTGCACGTTACCCCAGTCCCACTTTGTCGAGTCATTACCCAAGGTGCTGCGCAGGTGGGCGAGGCTGGCTTGCCAGGCGGCCTTGACGGTATCGGCGCGGCTTTCCACGGCGTCGCTGCCGCGGTTATCCCACCACGGCGAGGTGGCATCGGCGACTAGGCGCGGCAGGGCGCTGTCGAGTACGCGGGTTTGCAGCAGGTTGTTGAAGAAGGCCTCGCTTAACTCGTCAGCCATGGCTTCGCGGGTTAACTGGTAAACCAGTTGGTTGAACAGCGTAGCGGCCGTGGTGTCGAGGGTGTGCTGGCCATCCCAGCTCAGCAGTTGCTCGACCAGCGCTTGCTCTTCGGCATCGCTGGCGGCGGCGCGCAGGTCGTCGGCCAGCGGCGTGAACAGGCGTTGTGGGTAGCCGGTGCCGGGTTCTAGTTGCAGCGCCTGGCTGTTATTCAGGTCCCATTTCACGCTGTTATCGCTGAGCCGCTGATTCAGGCGTTGGCCGCGGTCGGGTAGGTTGTAGTAGCCGGGAATCGCCATGCCGGTGGGCGACACGGGCTGGTAGTTGGCCGAGACGATATAGCCGCGCGCTGGGTTTTCTTCCTGCGGGTTAGCGCTGAAGGGGTAGTAACCGTCCTTCTCGGCTTCGCCGCTGGCACCATCGAGGATAAAGCTCGGGTTAACGCCGGCCGGGCGGCGCGGCAGTTTCGCCGCCGCCCACCAGCCGATATCACCGCTGGCATTGGCCCAGACGATATTCAGCCCCGGCGCTTCGATGTGCTCCACGGCGCTGCGCGCGGCATCCAGGCTGCTGGCGCGGTTGAGTTGGTAGAAGCCGTCGAGGATCGGGTTTTCGGTTTCGAGAAACGCCCACCACATGGCAATCGGTGTGCTGCCGGCGGTTTCGCCCAAGGCGCTGTTGATGATCGGGCCGTGCGGCGAGCGGCGAATGGTCAGGCTGACGGGTTCGGCATCCTTGACGGTGATCTGCTCTTCACGGCTTTGCAGTTCGACCCACTGGCCGCGATACCACACCTGATTGGGGTTGGCCGGGTTGGTTTTTTCGGCGATCAGGTCGAGGTCGTCGTTCTGGAACATGGTGATGCTCCAGGCGAACTCACGGTTATGCCCCAGCGAGGCAACCGGGTTGAGCGCCTGGTGGTGGCCGTACAGGCTGAAACCGGGGTAGCTGAGGTTGGCTTCGTACCACACCGATGGTACGGCGAAGCGGATATGCGGGTCGCCGGCCAGCAGCGGTTTGCCGCTGGCGGTGCGGCTGCCGGCAACGGCCCAGGCGTTGCTGCCTTCGAATTGCGGCAGGCCGGCCTCTTCCAAGGCCGCGAGGCTCAGTTTGGCGATGGCGTTGAGGTCTTGCCAGTCGCCGGCAGCGAGGTTCTGTCCAACGACGCCTTGCGGGTGCCAGTCGAGGTCGAAGACCTTGAGGTAATCCGCGCCTAGCTGGTCACGCACATGTGTCAGCACCGGCTCGGTGCGGAAGGCGGCAGCGAAGCTGTAGGCCATATAACCGGCGACGCTGAGGGTGTCGGCGGTGGTGAAGGGGCGCTTGTCGATGCCCAGCACATCGAACTCAATCGGTGCCGGATGGTTGGCTTGGTACTGGTTGATGCCGTCTAGATAGGCCAACAGCGCTTTGCTGGCTGGGGCGTTCATGTCCATTTTCGCCGCGTAGCGGTCAGCATGTTGACGAATGCCCAAGGTGCGGAACAAGCGGTCGGTGTCGACTAGCTTGCTGCCGAGAATTTCCGCCAGCTCGCCTCGCGCCAGGCGTCGCAGGATTTCCATTTGAAACAGACGATCCTGCGCGTGCACATAACCCAGGGCGCGGTACATATCGGCCTCGTTTTGCGCTTGGATATGCGGTACGCCGCGTTCGTCGTAATCCACCGTGACTGCGGCCTGCAGGGCGCTCAGCTGCAACTCGCCGGTACGTTGCGGCTGCTTGCTGTCGAGGTACCAGTAAGCGCCGCCAGCAGTGGCGGCAACTATGATGGCCAGGGCAGTCAGGGTGCGTTTCATGGGGTCTTCCTTGTTATAAGTGTGCATGCATTGTGCGGGCTGGTGGCGGCGCAGGCATTGACCAAATACAGCAAGAGTGAAAGTCTTTGGTCAATTAACGGGAGTTATATGGCCGCCGATCCGCATAACAGCATTGCCAGCATGCTGACCCATTCCTCGACTCTGCGCCGTTTGCTCTATGAGGCGCTGGCGGCGCTGGGTCTGGACCCCACCGACACTTACCGGCAGGCCTATCAGGGCGTGGTACTCGCGCCGCCGCTGCTCAATGCCCGCGAAGACCATGACAATGCGCCGCGCTTCTGGCAGGCGCTGGAAGGCATCAGCGGTGATGTCGATATCGGTCTGCACCTGGGGGAAACCATGCAGCCGCGGCCGATGGATGTGGTCGGCTATCTGTTGTTAGCCAGCCGTGATCTGGGCCAGGCCTTGGAAAGCTTTCTGCGCTTTCAGCACATCCTCTCCGGCGGCTTTGCCGCGCGCCTGGAGCTGGAGGGGGAGCAGGCGAGGCTGATTTTTGACCTGAATTACCGTGGCGTCGGTTCGCTGCGCCAGCAGATGGAGTGCCTGGCGCTGTTGTTGCAGAAGATGCTCGCCAGCATCAACAACGACGGTAGTTTTCAGCCGTCTGGGGTGGATTTTCGTCACCCCGCGCCACGCCGGCAGAGTGAGCATCGGCGTTTGCTGGGCCTGCTGCCGCGCTTTGCTCAGGCCCATGATGCGCTGATATTCCCGCGCACCTGGCTTGGCCGACCGTCGCGCAGTGCTAACCCACGTTTGTTCGCGGTGTTGTGGGCACAGGCTGAAGTGGAGCTGGCCGAGCTGGAAGAAAACCAGCTGCTCAATCGCGTGCGTTACTGGTTGGATGCCAGCTTGGGCGTGCAATTGTGTGACTTGCCGCGCTGCGCTACAGCCCTCGGTTACAGCGTGGGCGGCTTGCAGCGGGCGCTGGCCGAGCAGCAGCAGAGTTTTCGGCAACTGCACGATGAAGTGCGCCGCCTGCGCGCGCAAAGCCTGCTGGAGCAAGGGCTGGCCATCCGCGAAGTGGCCCGCGCCTGCGGCTTTGCTGAGTTGTCGCCGTTCTACCGCGCCTTTCGCCGCTGGCAGGGCGACACGCCGCAGGGTTATCGCACTAGCGGCTAACGCGGAAACGCCGGCTCAGATTGTTCAAGCGCTCGGCTAATTTACTCAGTTGCTGGCCATCGTTATTTAGCTTTTGCGCATCGCTGAAGGTTTGCTCAGCCACCTGCTGCACGCTGTGCAGGTGCTGGCTGACTTCCGCGCTGGTCGCTGCTTGTTCGTGGGTGGCGGCGGCGATCAGCTCGTTCATTTGGGTGATGGCGTTGATGTCCTGCGCCACGGCGCCGAGCAGTTCGGCAGTGACTTGGCTGTCTTGTACGCAACTGCGCACGCTGTCGCGGCTTTCTTGCATGGCGGCCGCTGCTTGACGGCTGCCTTGCTGCAGGCCGCTGATGATTTGTTGGATTTCAGCGGTGGACAGCGCGGTTTTCTGCGCCAGGTTGCGCACCTCGTCCGCCACGACGGCAAACCCCCGGCCATGCTCGCCCGCCCGTGCGGCTTCAATGGCGGCATTGAGGGCGAGCAGGTTGGTTTGATCCGCAATAGAGCGGATCACTTCCAGCACCTTGCCGATTTGCTCGGACTGAGCGGCCAGCGCCTGAACCTCGGATTCAGTTACGTCGATTTGTGTGGCCAGCTTGCCGATTTCACTGCGCACATGGTTAACCGAGCGGCTGCCCTCGGCCGCTTGCTGGTTGGCAGTTTGTGCAGCGGTTGCGGCGCCATCGGCATGCCCGGCCACTTCATCAATGGCGCTGCTCATCTGCAGCATGGCTGAGCTCATATAGATAATTTCACCTTGCTGCTGGTCTGCGCCGGTGCGCAGTTGACCGGTGGCTTGCAGCAGGCTGTCACCCATTTGTTGCAGGCTTTGGGTGTCTTTGATCACTTCACCGACCAGCTCGTCGAGGGTGCCGAGAAAGTGGTTAAAGCCTTGGCTAACTTTGCCCTGGGCGCTGCTTCTGTAACTGAGGTCGATCTGGTCGTCGTTCTCAGTGAGTTTTTCGGCAGCTTGCATCAGCGCCGCACCTTCGACAGCTTCCGCGTGGCTCTGCAGCGCCAGGTAGATCAGGATTGCGCTTTCTACCACGACGTACAGCGCATGCAGGAAGATGATCGGCCAGCTGCCGCTTGGCAGCACAAAGATTTCAACACCTTGTGCTTGTAGGGCGAAGAAACTCAGGTGGTGCACCGCAATCACCAACGCGGCGACCACAATCGGCAACCAGTCGCGGTAATACACCAGGACTGCCAGTAGCGCGAAGATACCGAAGTGCATTTCCAGCATGCCGCCGGCCTGGTTGATGTGCAGTGCCGACATCACCATAAAGGCCGCACCCATCACGCAACGCAACAGCCGTTGGCCGCTGATGAGCTGGTTAAGCACGCTCACCACCACCGCCGTGCCGCCACCCACCAACAGCGCTTGGCCCCAGGTGCCATGCCAGGCCGCAAGACCGAGCGAGAAGAGGACCATCAGCCAGATCACACCCAGCATGATGCGATCCGCTTTGCGGTAGTGCTGTTGCAGGGGGGAAAGGCTAGTAGGCATGGCGAGGGACCCGAAAAGTTGCGTTGCAGTCATGGTGAGTGTGGCAACCATCCTTGGTGAGCTGCTCAAATTAGCCGCTAAGTTGTACATAGTAGTGTCTTTGTACAACTTATGTTGAGAAATTGCTAGCTCCGAGCTGAGCGCGTCGGCGCCCGTCACAATTACTGTATCGGCACGCTGAGTCTAGGCATGAACACCGATCTGCGCGGACTAACTCGGCGCGCTAAAACCTGCAGCTGTCAGTCGGCCTGCCAGTCGCAGAAACAGCCCACCGCCAAGGTGTTGCTGGCGTTTACTGGGCGCCCTGCGATCAAGGCATCGAGAATGGGTTCGATAAAACTGTTGCTGGAAGTGCAGGTGGCGCCTTCGCTGTAGGGGCCAAAGTAGGCCAGCTGGCCGCTACGGTCCCAGACGGCCACCGCCGGGCTGGCCGGAATCTGACTGCTGCCGGGCAACGCACTGAGCGGTTGCAGGGCGCTCAGGGTGCTCGGCAGTTGGCCCGTACTGCCGGGCTTCTGTACGGCATAAAAGCTTACACCTTGCGAGCCAAAACGCGCGGTCAAGTCGGCCAGGTGCTGCTGGTTGCCGATGTTGCATGGGCAGGCGGGATCCCAGAAATGCACCAGGCGGATCGGCCCCGGGCCGGCCAGGTCGTCAGGCAAGCGCAACTGTTCACCGTAGAACAATGCGGTCTGCTCGCTGAAGCTGCGCAGGTAGCGCGCTTCGTACCACCAGTAGGCGGCGAGCATGGCGCCGGCCCAAAGCACAATCAGTAGGCTGGCGAGTAGGGTGTTGCGCGTGGGTAGGGTCATGGGCAGTCTTCGTTAAACCGGTACGCAGCTTGCCACGGCTGGCGCGACAGCAGAATATCCGCAATCGGTTAAAGCCGGCCCGGACGCCCTGTGAACGTCCCGTATTATTAATGGAAGCCTTATGCCAGAGCCGTTTCAACCGCAAAGCCTGAATGCCAGTCTGCGACCCTTGGCCGCAGCGCTTTCGCTGTCGCCAGCGGAGCAGGCGTATCGGCAGTTCTATGGGTTTAGCGATGCGCTGGCCGCACGCAGCCGTATGGGCTGGCTGCAGGCAGGGGGGTATCAGATTGCCGTGCAGGTTTGGTGGCCAGAGCAGCCGCGCGCCACTTTGGTATTGCAGCACGGTTATTACGACCATGTTGGCTTGTATCGGCATGTGATCGAGTGGGCGCTGGCTCAGGGCTTTGCCGTGCTGGCCTGCGACCTGCCGGGGCATGGTTTATCCAGTGGCGCGCGTGCCAGCATCGGTGATTTTTCTGAGTACCAGACGATGTTGCGCGCGCTGCTGGCCGAAGCCGCTGTGTTGGACTTACCAACGCCCTGGCACCTGTGTGGGCAAAGCACCGGCGGGGCGATCCTTATCGATTATCTGTTGACCGGTCAGCCTGTCGCCCAGGTTGGCGAAACCATTCTCTTGGCCCCGTTGGTGCGGCCTCGCGCCTGGGGTTGGTCGCAGCTCAGCTACCGGGTGATGCGCCATTTCGTCAGCGAGATTCCCCGGCGTTTCAGCGTCAATTCCAGCGATGCAGCTTTTATCGAGTTCGTTCATCACCACGACCCGCTGCAGCCGCGTAGTCTGCCGACTGCCTGGATCGGTGCGCTGAGCCGCTGGGTGCCGCACATCGAGACGGCGCCGCGCAGTGCGCGTAGCCCGTTGATCATTCAGGGGGAAGCGGACATGACCGTGGCCTGGCAGCACAATCTCAAGGTGTTGCAGGACAAGTTCGCCGCGCCGCAGATTTTGCATTTGCCCGAGGCTGGGCATCACCTAGCCAATGAAGCGCCGGCCTTGCGCCAGCGCTATTTCGACTGGCTTAGCCAGCGGCTTGGTTAGATCCCGCTGGGGGCTGGAGCCAGGTTGGCGCTGCTCTGGCCAACGGCTAAGCCGCTGCGGATGGCCGCCAGGGCTGCCTGGTAGTAGGTCTTGCCGGCATCTGACTGGGCAAAGCTGACAAATTCCTCCAACTCGGCATCACTCAGCTCACGGTAAACGTGCAGCAAGGTGTTATCCAGGTCTGCGCCTATCTGCTCCATCAAACGCTGGCGCTGACCACTGAGCAGGGCTTGCGTGCTGTCGCCACCGAGCAGGCCGGGCAGCATTTGGCTCAGGCTATCGGCGGCTACGCCGGCGAGTGCCAGGCTGACTTCGGCACCGGCTTCCTTAGCGGGCAGGGCTTGGGCTAAATGACGAATCTGTAGGCGCCGGGTGGCGCTGGCGTCACTGCGCGGCAGGCCGTTGGCGAAGCGCGCCAGTTGGTCGCTGCGGGTGGCGAGCAATTCGGCATCGACAATCTTACGGCCCACGGATGACTGGAAAAACTGCAACGCGGCGGCTGGTTGCTCAAGGCTGTTACGCAGGCCTTGTTGCGCGCGTTGATCCACGGCAGCGGCGGCAAAGCGTTGGTTGCTGTTATTCACCAGCGCTTGATGTACCGCCGGCGGCAGGCTGTTGCGATAGCGCTCCTGAGCGGCTTGCAAGGCATCGCTGAAGTGCATGCGCTGCTGCGGCCAGCCGGCCGCCTGATAGAGCTGCAGGTAATCATCAGCCAGGGCGGGTAGGCTTAGCAGCAGGGTTAGAACAACGGCAAGGGCGCGCATAGTGACTCCATTCGTGGGGCGGCTATTTTCAGTGTGCAGTAAGCACTTGTCGAGGTCAGTCAGCGGCCTGCTAGAATCGCAAACCTGTATCTAGGCAGGTACTCATTCCTTCGGGGCGATCATTGAACACCTGCTCATTTAACGACCTCAACGCCCGCGTGGCGTGCATTATTGATGACTTGGCCGAACAGGGCTGGTCGCTGCAAACACACTTCATTGCCCCCACTCTGACCCTTGAACTGGCCGAAGAGTGCCGTAAGCGTGCAGCCGCCGGTTTATTGGTGCAGGCCGGCGTCGGTCGCAGCGCCCTGGCGGTGATCAGCGAAGGGCTGCGCGGCGACCATATTCAGTGGTTGGATGCTGGGCAAAACGCCGCGTGCGATCAATACCTAGCGGTTATGGATGCGGTGCGTCAGGCGCTCAATCAGGCGCTGTATCTGGGCCTGGAGGATTTCGAAAGCCACTTTGCCTTGTACCCGCCCGGCGCCTATTACAAAAAACATCTGGATCGTTTTCGTGATGATGACCGCCGCGCTGTGTCGGTGGTGTTTTATCTCAATGAGGATTGGCGGGCTGAGGAGGGCGGTGCGTTGCGCCTGCACCTAGCCGATGGCAGCTGCCGTGATGTAATGCCGCAGGCAGGCAGTCTGCTGGTGTTCCTTTCGGCAGACATGCCCCATGAGGTATTGCCTGCGACCCGTGAACGTCTGTCGCTGACCGGTTGGTTGCGCCGGCGTGGTGCGGCACCTTTTTAGCCGGCTGAATGTGAGTGAGCGATGCAGAAAATTCTCGTAAGCCGCTGCCTGTTAGGCCAGCGCGTGCGTTATGACGGCGGCGCCCATGGCCCGTTTGCCCTGCTTGAGCGCTGGCAGCATGAGGGCCGAGTGGTGGCGCTGTGTCCGGAAGTGGCTGGCGGCTTGCCGACACCGCGCGCGCCGGCGGAAATTCGCGGCGGCCAAGGTACCCACGTGCTGGATGGCCTGTTGCCGGTGCTGACGGTGGAGGGTGAAGACGTGACGACCGCGTTTGTTGCTGGGGCCGAACAGGCGCTGGCTTTGGTCGCGCAGCACGGCATCCGTTTCGCCCTGCTCAAGGCGCGCAGCCCGTCGTGCGGTAATAAAGAGAACTACGACGGCAGTTTCAGCGGCACCCGAGTCGCCGGTGAGGGGGTGACGGCTGCCGCTCTGCGTCGCGCGGGCGTGCAGGTATTCAATGAGGATCAGCTGGATGAGCTGGACATTGTTCTGGCCGCGCTGGATTAGCCTGCCCCGGTCAACCAGTTCAGCCCCAGCAGCAACTGCACCAGGCCTGCATTGGCGATGTCGATAAAGAAGGCGCCCAGCAGCGGAATGACCAGGTAGGCCTTGGGGCTGGGACCGAAACGGTTGGTTAGGGCGTTCATATTGGCGATGCCCACTGGCGTGGCGCCCAGGCCCATGCCGATAAAGCCGGCGCTGATGCAGGCGGCGTCGTAGTTGCGCCCCAGCAGGGGAAACACCAGCCAGATGCTGAACAGCGCGATGACCAGCGCCTGCATCAGCATCACCAGGCTGATCAGGCCCAATGCGCCTTGCAGCGACAGCAGGGGCAGGCTGATCAGGCTCATGCCAAGAAACAGCTGCAGGCTCAAGTCGCCCACCAGTTGAATCGGTCGTGCATCCAGTTTGACCCGACACAGCTCCAGGCCATTGCTCAGCACGATGCCCAGAAACATCGCCGTGAGGAACGCCGGCAGGCGCATGCCCCGCCCAGACAGCCAGTCGTAAACACTGGCGCCCAATGCAAAGCACAGCGCGATCAGCAGCACGGCGGTGAGCAGGCTGTTGAGTTCGATCAGGTAGGTGGTCTGCTGGTTGATCGTGACGCGCGGCAGCTCGGGGTCGGTGCGATTGGGCTCCAGTTGGTGGCGGCGGATCAGGTAGGCAGCCACCGGCCCGCCGACCAAGCCGCCGCTAATGAGTCCGGCGGTGGCGAAGGTCATGCCCAGGGTGCTGGCATTAGCCAGGCCGAAATGTTCCTCAAACATCTGGCCCCAGGTAATGGCGGTGCCATGGCCCCCGGCCAGGGAGATGCTGCCGCCGATCAGACCATACAGCGGGCTTTCGCCGGCGAGCAGTGCCAGGGCGACACCGGTGAGGTTCTGGAAGATCAGAAACAGCACGGCCAGGCCGAGCATGATGGCCAGGGCTTTGCCGCCATCGAGCATTTGCCGCAGCTTGGCCGACAGGCCAATGGTGCTGAAAAAGGCAATCAGTAGCAGGTCACGCAGTTCTAGGTCGAAGCGAATCTGCCAGCCACTGAACACCTCGCTCAGTGCCACTATCGCGCTGATCGGCAGGCCGCCGGTGACGGCCGGAGGAATGCTATAGCGGTTGAGAAAATCGATACGTCGGTTGATCTGGTAACCCAGCCACAGGGCCACAATGGCCAGCGCCAGCGTAGTGGCTGTGTTGATCAGCAGGAGTGGTGAGCTATCCATAAACCAGAGGCAGTCGGGGGTAAGTGGCCGACCACGAGGTTAGCAGGCTGATACGGCTGGCACAAAAAAGGGAAGCCGAGGCTTCCCTTTTTTCGTTGTCGCGGGGCTTAGAACAGCACGCGGCTACGAATGGTGCCTTTAACGTGTTGCAGCTTCTCCAGCGCCAGGTCGGAGTACTCGGCGTCGACGTCGATCACCACGTAGCCCACTTTGGCATTGGTCTGCAGGAACTGACCGGAGATGTTGATGCCGTTCTCGGCGAACACGCTGTTGATCTCGCTCATCACGCCCGGGATGTTGGCGTGGATGTGCAGCAGGCGGTGCTTGCCCGGATGCGCCGGCAGGGCCACTTCAGGGAAGTTGACCGAGGACACCGAGGTACCGTTATCGCTGTACTTGACCAGTTTCTCGGCCACTTCCAGGCCGATGTTGGCCTGTGCTTCGGCGGTCGAGCCGCCGATGTGCGGGGTCAGGATCACGCGATCCAGGCCGCGCAGCGGGCTCTCGAACTCTTCGTCGTTAGACTTGGGCTCGACTGGGAATACGTCGATGGCGGCACCGATCAGGTGCTCGTCCTTGATCGCGGCAGCCAGGTGATCCAGCTCAACCACTGTGCCGCGGGCGGCGTTGATCAGGATGCCGCCCTTTTTCATCGCGCGGATTTCTTTCTCGCCGATCATCCACTGGGTGGAGGGCAGCTCAGGCACGTGCAGCGACACGATGTCGCACATGCCTAGCAGGTCATGCAGCTTGGCGACTTGCGTGGCGTTACCCAACGGCAGTTTGGTCACGGTGTCATAGAAGAACACCTGCATACCCAAACCTTCAGCGAGTACCGAGAGCTGGGTGCCAATCGAGCCGTAACCGACGATACCCAGCTTCTTACCGCGGATTTCGAAGGAGTTGGCCGCCGATTTGATCCAGCCGCCACGGTGGCAGGAAGCGTTCTTCTCGGGGATGCCGCGCAGCAGCAGGATGGCCTGGGCCAGCACCAGTTCGGCGACCGAACGGGTATTGGAGTAGGGCGCGTTGAACACCGCGATACCGCGCTCACGGGCGGCATCCAGGTTGACTTGGTTGGTGCCGATGCAGAAGCAACCTACGGCGACCAGGCGCTTGGCGCAGTCGAAGACTTCTTCAGTTAACTGAGTGCGCGAACGGATACCGATAAAATGCGCGTCGGCGATCTTTTCTTTCAGCTCGTCGTCGGAGAGTGCG
>TARA_R110000868_G_scaffold98530_3_pt1 | contig 13385 bp, 7 predicted proteins | sample TARA_R110000868 | Tara Oceans TARA_R110000868 (sample SAMEA4397489) | marine metagenome | biome: Polar Biome; feature: [SRF] surface water layer (ENVO:00010504); material: water (ENVO:00002006), including particulate matter (ENVO:01000060) such as... | depth 5 m | reverse complement strand
ACCACTTGATCCACTTGTTCCACTTGATCCACTAGTTCCGCTTTTGCCACTAGATCCACTTGATCCACTAGTTCCGCCAGATCCGCTAGATCCGCTTTTACCGCTAGATCCACTTGTACCGCTAGATCCACTTGTACCGCTACTACCACTACTACCGCTACTACCGGAACTTCCACTAGTACCACTAGTGCCACTAGTACCAGAAGTGCCAAAAGATCCCGTGAAATCAAAACGAATAGATTTTGGTATTGAATACGGATCAGTTGTAATTTGAATTCCCGTGCCACCTATAAATTCAACAGTATCTAATCCCTGAGCAACCAAATCTTGTTGCCCTGAAACTTCCCACGTTTTAAACGTAGAATTCATTGTTATTTTTACTGCTCCAGAAGTTAAATCCACAACCTCAAAACCAGCATCACTATCAAATCTTAAAGTATTGATTCCTGTAACAACATTAGAAACGGTTGACCCACTTATTTCAGTTACCGTTAATGAATATTCAGCGTCAGGAGCGGACGGAGAAATTACTGCGCCACGATAATTTAAATAATTAGCTTCTGTTACAGATAGTGCAAGTAAAACAGGTTTCGAAACTTGCCCAACAACATCTGTTTCATAAGACGTATATTCTCCAGAAAAATATGGAGACAAAAAGTACGTTTCTCCAGCATTTAAACCTGTTAAATTCTCTACTTTGCCGTTTAAAACTATGCAAAAATCATTTCCATCAACAGTTTGAACTATACCCATTACTTCTGCATTTTCCGCAGAATCCGCAATCGCTTTATACCAACCCGTTCCATCAAAACGCAAAAGATTTCCAGTTGTAAAAGGATGAGACGCTTGAGTAAAACACTCTATTAAAGAAGTCCCATTTCCAACCCCACTGCTTGGATCATGAACCAAAAGAGTTTGTTCATCAATTGTAGTCTTTGAAAATGATATTAAATCTGAAAAATCTGTATAATCATTATTTGACAGTACGCCTCTTACTCTAACTTGATAATCTTCAGATACAAAAAATGGAATAGAAAAAGAAGTCTCAAAAGGTGAAATAACAATAGACCCGCTAGGATAATTCAAATCTACTCTTTCTGCAATTAATGCTCCAGTATAATTATTCAAATAACTAATACCACTTGTTGTGTTAGACAATTGTCCACTATACAAGCCAGAATTATAAGAACCTTCGCTTGGGTAATAAACAAAAGAGTTTATGTTTTCGTCGTAATAATAAACTAAATAAAGACTTGGAGAATTTAAGCTTCCAGAACTAAACGATATGCTATATAAATTATCTATTGTTGACTCACTATAAACACCTTCTGGAAACGTTCCTCTTGAATCTAAAATGATTGTATGAGGTTTCCATTTAATACCACTGGTTCCAGAAGGGGTAAAAACCGACTCGTATGATGTTCCAGAATAAAAAGGGTTTATACCTTTTTGAGAAAAAGATAGCTGACCATCTCCTGTGCCTTGAACGATTGCGCTAACACTATCTATTTTTGGCGAATTATAATAATAAACATCACTGCCACCAGCATCTCCACTCTTTAACAACTGTATTTCATAATCAAGAGGTACATTAGATGAATTTTTCGCCCACTTAACCAATAATCTTCTATCGAAAGTGTAAGAAATAGGATCATAGTTAATCAATAAAGAACCACTTATATTTTGTGGTTTTATATCAAAACTATTTTGATTCAATATGTCTAATTTGACTAATCCAATATTATAATAACCACCAGTGTTATAAAAATCTTGAGACATCAAACGATAATACTTTTTCTCTAAATAGTTAGGAGAATAAGATATCGATGAAGAAGGAAAAGAAGACGTTTGATCTTCTATAAAATCAAAAGAAGGAGACGAACTTTTTTGCAAAATGACCTGTTTGGCATACTGTTTATCAGTTAATTGGTAATTAACAAAAACATTTTCACTTGTACTTGTTTCTACGTCTTCAAATTCTGGGGTTTTAAAATTTAATACAAAAACTCCCGTAGAATTAAAACCATCTACAGTTGTTGACGTAATCTGTATATAACAATCTCTTAAGAAATTAACATCTGCGTATAAACTTTGAGAAAAAGATTGTAAAATTGATGTATCAAAAGAAAAAAACTTATCTTTTAAAGGTGAATTTAAAATGGAAACAACGGCATTATCTTTATCTAATAAAGAAACTGAAAAATAATTAAAAATACCATCATTTATATTTGCCGACTTGTTGGTAACCGGATCTAAAACATCCCATGTAAAATTAATAGTTTGAACATCTACATACGCAAACGCCATGTCAACATCAGTAGAAAATCCATAATCTTGCTGATTAGTTACTGTTGACAAATTTAAATTTGCCGACAAACTAGTAATCTTATATGGACCACTACTATAAACTGTAGATTCTTTAAACATTTTATATTAAGAAGTTATCATTCTTACCTATTATATACACTCTTAAAGATTCAAAAGACAAATCCATTTCAGTTTGTGGTAAAGCTATTGTAGTAGAATTATTATCCCCCAATCTCCACACATAAGCTATTTTCTTTGAATTTAATACATATTCAATAACTAAACCACTAATTTGAGTTGTTACAGAATCGTCAAAACCCGCTCTATCTTTAGCGTAAATATAAATTTGATTATTAAATATTTCTACTACATTTGTTATAGTATTATAAGAAGCATCCGAATAATCAAAAGAAGGTATTAAATAATCATATCTTTCATTAATATCAAAAATTCTTGAAGTATCGCTAACAAAACCTTCGCTTACTATATTTAAATTCGGGCTGGATAAAATATTAGTAGGCACGATTTCTGTACTATTAGTTTGATCGTTAGAAAATAAAATAGAAGGAGATAGATTGTCATTCTTTTCAACAAAACCAAATTTACTTATTTCATATTCTGCTCCAGCTATTTCAAACTCTGTTTGAGTTCTTTCTTTGATGGATACCACCCTATAATTTTTAGAATACGCTAATTCACTTTCGTATTTTGAATCGTAAACCCACAAAGTAGAGGCTCCAATAGTTTGCATTATGGATATTTCTTCATCAGTTAATCCTGATGTTTTTAAAACTATTTTAGTTCTAAAGTTTCCGTCTAGACCTGCGGACTCAACTTTAAATTTATAAATATAAGTAGAAGACAATTGATCTATTCTAGCATCAGAAATTCCAGTCGTTTGCTTTTCAGATTCTTTGTTTAAAATCAATGGAGAAATAGAAGATGTTGGAACTATAAATGCTATAGTATCATTAACTCCAATAAAATCATATCTATCATCTAAAACAACTTCTGTTTCGTTTAAAGAAATGACTCGCCCACCTTTTCTTCCGCTTACTTTGATTTCATCACTTACTGATATCACATTTCCTGGCAATAACAAAAGAGCTTCTGGGCCAGCAGTAAAACTAATTAGCTCTTGTTCCACCTGATTGGTAACTAAAAACCATTGGCCTATTCTTTTCGCTTGAGATTTAGATGTTACGCCAAAACCTATAATTTCTTTTTCTATATATCCGTATCTTCTTATATTAATTTGATCTTCTACGTACACTGTTTGATCTTTAAAGTTACTATTTTCATCAGAATATGTTATTTTTGCGACCGTATAACGAGTATCTTTTGACGAACTGGCATACTGAAAAACACCGTCTTTTACGTTTGAATTATTAAAGAAATAAGATGAAGATTTTGGACGATCATTATCAAAATTAACAAAATTATTAGACCAATAAACAAGACCTTTAAAAACAGAAGCTACGTTATTTAATAGATTAATAACATCTGTTTCGCTACTTAAAGATATATTTGCCCTAAATCTTGGCTCCAACAATGGCAAAAACCCTTTAAATTGTGATGAAGCTTTTCCTGTGTTATTTACATCATAAGTTCTAATCTCTTCATCCGAAAAACAAGATTGTGTTTTAATAAAAGATATAAATGCGGTTAGTTGTTGATCAACATCGCTTCCAACTGTAGCAGAAGAAGTCACATTAGCTGGAGAAGAAACAGCGGTTATTAAAGCGCTTAAAGACTGGCTATATCTATTTTCTTGTTTTGTTTTGCTTTTTAAATAATCTTTTACAGAAGGAAACATGCTGCAAATTTTATGAATACCAAATTCATTTACCAATTGAATATTTGCTTCTGATTCGGAAATCTTTGTTACAGAAACCACGATTTTTTTAAAACTTTTAATATCGGTTTCAATCAAATTAACGCTATTGTTTCCAAATTGAAATTTTGTAATAAAATTTAAATTAACAAGATCTATTTTAGAGCCAACAGGAAAGTAAAGATTAAAATCCACAGGGATATCATTTTCAGATTTAAGGGTTATATAATTTCTATAAATGTTTTTGATTGATACAGGTTTATATTTAGAAACATTTTCAGTCGAAACCAATTCATCACAATATTTTGCAATCTTATACATACTCCATTTATCAGCTAAACTCTCTTGAAACGAGAATTTTCCTAACCCATATCTATAATTAGTAATTAAATCATATAATATCCACGCTGGATTATCTGTCCATCTTAACACAGAATCAAATTCTCCATTCCAAAATCCGTCGTAAGTTTTAGATTCAGCGTCATAATTTTCTGGAACTTTAATTTTTAATAATTTAAAATCAAATTGCCTATTTGGAGGTTGGGTAAATCCTCTGGCATCAAAAACACTTAAAAAATAACAAGTATTAGGATATCTAAATTTTAAAGATGTCATTTCTGTAATTGAAGAAGTTCCTATAGATCTTGCAAGTTTGCTATTTGTAGGATCGCTTTTAGCGTTTAAATTAAAAATTTTTATATAAGGTTGCAAACTGAAATCAAAATCCGAAACGTCAAAAAACAAATCAAATGAATAAGGAGTTGTCGCTATACCGGAAACTTTGTGAGCGATATAGCAAGCATAATCATCTCTTAATTTGTATCCAATTTTAATTCCAAAGACAGCAGAATTTCCTCCAGTGTTTCCTTTGTCATCAACAGAGTATAAATTCATAACTTTTAAACTCAAAATTAAAAAATCAGTATTAGCATCTTTAATTTCATGATACGCTCCAAAACAAGTTTGAAAGTTAAAATCATTAAAAACATTAATATTAAAATTCGTTACTGAGTTTGAGGTTCCCGCTATTATTTGCATTGCTGACTCATGAGAATTTGTTGAAGCAAACGTCGTTGGACTAGCGTCTGCGCCAAGACCATAAAGAGTTTTATCTAATGCGTAAGAAACGCCAGCATTAGAAAAAGAAAAATTACTCCAAAAAGAACTTTCACCAACAGAAATAGAAGACTGAAACTCCGTTCCAGCCCTTGAAAACATCTCAAGGCGATTGTAGTTGTATGTATTTGTTAAATTATTTTTTATTGAATATTCGTTTAAATATATGCCTTTAAATATTTCACTATTATTTTGTCCGTCATCAAATAAAATAACTTCATTTCCATCAGGATCTACCAAACCAGCTAATGGCCCCTCTCCAATAACATCTTGAACGTAGTATTTAGTGGTTGATTCTAAAAGATTACCGACAGATACAAATGGAGCAAAAGAACCTTTTCGCTCTAAAAAACTTTTTAATTGAGTTGCAAATTGCGATATTGACGAATCAGAATTTTGTTTCATATTTTTGAAGAATAATTACCAACACCGACTTCTATTTTTACAGTATTATTAACAGCAGAGACATAAGAAGAGTCAAGACTGAACGGAATAGCGTTTATCACACTAGACCCAACTCTTAAACGCCCGTATCCTAGTTGAATCGGAGTGTTTCTTGCTGCTACATTGTCTCTTCCGCTAAATATAAAAGAAGCTGTTTTAATTTGTCTTGGATCTCCCGGTTTCATTAAATACGTTATTAAATAACTTATTCCAACCATTATAGCAACAAACAAAACAAATTTTAACACCGATATCCAAGTTAATTTTGCTAAAAAAGTTGATACCGCCGCAACTATTCCCCCAATAATACCAAAATTAAAACCAGAACAAATAAAAATTTCAATAACAGAAGCAGTTTTAATGTAATAATCCAAATCAATTTCTATGTCATGATGCAAAACTCCATCAATAACCAAACCTAATCCATAGTTTTGTTTTAAAAGTTTATTCATTTTAAACGAATAATCTGTTGTATTACTTGCTATGCATTTAAAAATATCTTTGAGATTGTCAGCTTTAACAACAAAAAAATCACAAAACATTTTTTTCAAAAGACCATGTAATATAATTTTTTTCATTTTATAGAAGCGTTAGCAATGCCAACAGTAGCGATAGAAGGAATCAAAGCTGTTTTTGTTTGATCATTTGAAAAATTTAGATCAAAATTTAAACTAACAGTGCTAATAACATGGCTTCCTATTCTTAATCTACCATAAGATACTGGAATAGGAGTATTCCTATTCGCAGTATTGTCTTTAGAAGAAAAAATATAAGAAGAAGTTTTGACTTGTTTTGGATCTTTAGGACTTAATAATTTATTCACTAAAAAACTAATCCCAAATGATATAACAGACATTATTATTACGTTTACAAGAAAAACACCTATTTTACCAGCAATCGTTGTAGCTGTAATACTAGTAAATAAAATAGTTGAAGACGCAAAAGCCGCCAAAGAAAGCACTGGAACCAACTCTATAATTCTAGCGTTTCTAATTTTTTGATTTAAAATGGTGCCATTATCAACAACGCACCCATCGACAACAATCAAAAGGCCGTCAAACTTAGTTTTTAAACTATGAATTTTTGCTGCAAAATTATCAAAGTTAGCTGAAATGCAAGAAATAAGCTCGTCAAAAGAATCAACATTTGCTTTAAACGAAGGGCAAGCTATCTTTTTTAATAGGCCATGTAAAATAACTTGTTTCATTTTTAATATTTACACTTAAAAAACCATTCCAATTTAAGCTATATATTATAACAGGAATATCGAAATTTTTAATAAAAAAAAGATCTTCTTCTGAAGGGGTCAATAAATGCAAATGACTATGAAAAGAAAAAAGCATAGGTTTTCTTATTAAAGTTGTAAAAAAATCATCTGGAGGCATGAATCTATGACAACTCGGATTTACTGCTTTATATTTATAAACATTAAAATCGCAATCTACCAACCCTCCCGATTCGAAAGGATAATTTGACAATAAGAAAATTTTTATTTCTTTTATTGCGTTATTAAGTTTGGTAATTGAATGGTCTTGTTCCTGGAAATCCACCAAAAGGTAATCCATCTTTATGTCCTTTCCACCTCAAAGAACAGCCTTTAATATTTTTTGAGCAAGCGTCTTTTATCCAAAATTCTTTATTTAATTTTGGATTATTTCCTGTACTTGCCTTTACGCAAACATAAACAGAAACAGAAATATTATCTTCTGAAAATTGAAACTTGCTTCCAAAAAAATCATAATTAACAGAATCGCAAAACGTCACGAATTGACCAGCAGCATAGGGTGTAACTTTATCCCAAAACCCCTTATAAGCTGCGTTAGCCATTCCCAAGTTGTATCCTTTAGTAGAATAAAACTCTTTATCATTTTCGTCTGCAAATGGAATTCCAATATTTGGGATGTTAGTTCCAAAAATCTGATCCGCCGTCCTAACAACAGTTTCATTACTACTGTTTGTGTATGTGATTGATTGTTTTCCTCCAGTTTCATTCGTCCAAGGTAACTTACCATAATTACACCCACAACCTCTATATGACCAAGAGCATAAATTATCAGAGATTTTTCTATTAGGCAAAAATTGGTTTTCAAAATCTAAAGGACTAGATAATTCAAATTCAATAATATATTTATTTTCCGCAACCTTGCGATTTATAATATAATTTTCTTCAAAAAATGTTTGACCATATCCATTCGTAGCATTTCGCTTAGATCTGTATCCAAAAAATGGATTTTTACCATCTGAAAAGTTTGCGTCATCTAAGTTTTTAACAAATATTTTTAAACGTTTTATTCTTGAATTTACTAAATCATTTTTATTTTTAATTATATTAGTTACGACTCCATTAATATTTGCCATTCTAATTGATGGACGACTTTGTTTTCCATCTGAAGAAAATTCGAAACCTCCGTATTCAATTGGAGCTGGAGTGTAAGGATTTCCTTTGTAAATTAAAAAAGAATTGAAATTTTTACCAGCATGAAATCTTAAAACCCCTGTCGATTCGCTAATATAAATCTCAAAAAGATCCACAAAAGAATCAGGATCTAAATCTATTAATGATTGCGTAGAGATTAAATCGGCCATATTATGTAGAAGTTTTCTTTATTTTACCAAGAATATTAATTTTATCTGCTATAGAATAATACATATCAGACGTTTGAAATTCAACAGGCGATGAAAAATTAGTTTTTTGAGAATATTTTTTAGATAAACCTGCCAAAACTTTTGGAATATCAGAAGATTTCAAGTCTATATATATTAATACTTCATATATTCTATTTGAATAATAACATCTTTTTATTTGGTTTATACTGCGAATTGGGCTTCCAATTATTAATTCTATTGTTTTTTGGCCTAATGATAACGACCCCAATATGTCTTGCTTAATTTGTCTATCAGAAACAAAAAAAGAAACCTCATTTCCACAACTATAATTGGTTACGGCTTGCGATGTATTATCATTTGATTGTGATAAATTTCTTTCAAAACCATGGAAGAAAATATTAAATTTAGATTTATTTTTTATTTGATTTTTGATTAAATCCGTTCCGTATTGATCTTGCATGTACTTTCTATTTCCAATTCTTGGAAAAGAAAAATCTATCGATATAGCATTTGTATCTGATATGTTGTTTTTAAATAAATTCTTGTCATTAGTAAAAGTTAAAGAATTATTTAATTCTTTATGATTTGTGGCAACTTTTTTGTCAATTTTGAATTGAAACCCATCTTTTCTATCTGAATAAAAAGCATTATAAGAATCTATACCTATCGGCGCAGCATCACTTGGCGCACAAATTGATAATTTGTTTGAATCATCATCATATATTGAAACACTAGACCCCAAAGGAAATGAGACAGATTGTGTTCTAGGAAAATTACCAGATTCTTTAATTTTAAAAGTATATATATTAGTGATATTATTTTTTGCAGTTATTGTTGCTTTAGCATTAAAATATCCACTTGGATGATTTATTTGTATAATATCATCTACCTTAAAAAGATTGTCATAAAAACCACCAGTTACCGTTTCAATACCAGCTTGATTATTGTTAAAATTTATAACTCCTGTATTATATGTGGCGTACCCACTAACTAAATCGGTTTGTGCTACATAAAATACAAAAACACTATTATCGACGTTACCAAAATCAATAGATTTTTGTAAATAAAAGGCGTCTTCAATAGCAGAATTGTTACGCAATTCTAAATAATATTTATTTAAATTTAATTCAGCATCTAAATCGCCAGAAAGATAATTCACTCCAAGAGGATTAGTTTTTAATGTAAAATCTCCAACCGCGCTTCCGCTAGCCAAAACAGCGGAAGAACTAACGCCTCCTGTATATAAATAAGAAAACGGCAAAAGCTCAGAAGTGGCGTAAATATTTAAATTATTATATGGATCATATTCTCCAAGAGTAAAATCACATTGATTAGAAGCATCAGTTTTAAAATTAACCGCATACCCACAATCATTTTCTGATTTTATTTCTGTCGTACTATATGGAAATATTTTATCTGGATTAATTGTTAATTCAGAAGAAGAAAGATCTGTCTCTGCTAAAATTACTTTTGGTTTATAACTTTTTTCTGCAAAAGATCCCCCTTGACCCCCTTTCAGTATCATTAAAGCAGAAAATCTTGGTTTTTCAGATTTTTCCGTCGCAGTAATTGTCGGCAAATTGTTTTTTTCTATTACTGTATTTATAGGTGCTAAAAATGGCATATTAAGAAGTTGTGTATAAAGATCCTTGAATTTTTAAGACATTATATAAATAATATGGAGCTGAAGCTTTATCCAATTCTGAATGTTGGACATAAGCTAAATTAGCTTTAGAATATCCCGATCCAAATGAAGCTGCTGGACTTCCATAAATTAAACCTGAAGGGGTAATCGCTGGATCAAAAAAATCATAAAATATAGAAGCTCCTACAGAAGAAGTTTTATCTTTATTAATAGATACGTCTGTATTATTAAAATAATTATATATATTTTGAATTGACGCATCGTTATAAGTTGTTTTTGTAAAAGAATCAAATATCCCAGAAGCAGACAATCCAGCTTGTTTAAAAGAATCTTTTAAAGTGCCAAACTTATTGTTAGTTACATTAACCACATCTATCAAAGTTATATTGTCCCCCGCTCCTGCACCAGCTATAATAAACGATGTGTTATCTAAATTTAAATTTAGTTTTCCGCTGCAATTAACAAAGACAGCATTTTTTCCTGTTTTTACAGGATCGGAATCTATCGCTAACCTGCTTGTGCTTCCACCTTTTGCGTAAATAGACGAATTGTTGTAAAGATTTATTGTTAATCCGCTTGCCATAGCAGAATAATCTCCAGTTATAACGCAAGTTCCGGTTGAGTAAATATCATAATCATCAGAAACGTTGTCAGGCCCGATAAAAACATTATCAAAATTTAAAACAATTCCAGAATATAAATCAAACTTATCTTTATAACTACAGTTGTCTTTAATATATTCATATACATTTAAATAGTCAAAATTTTGATTATTAATTGTTCTAGTTTCTATCCTCTTTGTTGCTCTTAAATTTGGAGGCAGAGATCCTATTTTATTTAAAACTCCAGTAGTTAAACCGCTAAACACCGCTTCGTATCCAGAAACTGGTTTAGATGGAGGCCAAGAATCCAGTTGAGTTACTCCGCTCGCAAAAACCGCTTGACCCGTTACATCAGTATATGTATCATTCATTCCACTAATTGTAACATAATAATCAGTATTAAAACTTAAATCAGTAAACAACATTTGGTATGTTGTGGCCCCCGGCGTTCCTATATCATATAAATAATTTGTAGAATTTAACGGAACAGGTACATTTTTCCCTGTGACAAAACCTGGAGAAAAACCACTAGTAGTAGATATTCTTCCAGAAAAACCTGTAAAGAAATATCCAGATTCTGGAAGCGTCCATCTTGTTAATAATGCTAATTTATTTTCGTATAATACTGTAGAAGCTAAACAGTTTTGCACTCCAGATAAAAAATTGTAAGGAGCGGAAGAACCATTAGCGGCGCTATATCCTGTATAATATATTTTAAAAACATCTCCTAGTGCGCCAAAATTATCTTGAGATTGGTCAACATTAAAATAACCTTCAATTTGCGACGAGCTAGTAAGATTGGTTGGCAGTCTATATATTATATTAAAGTATCCAGTACCACCAGCCTTTACATCTATCGTTTTATCTTCATCAGGATCGTGAAAGAAAGAATTAATATCCGAAACATTTGAAGCCACATTGTCTAATATGGTATAAGAAACTGGATATCTTTTTCCGCTATTAAATATTCCATATTCACGATTAGTTTGAAATCCTCTTGGCAAGAATCCAAAATTCCAACCAGTTGGTCGCAAATAAGTTTCAAAATTAAAAAGCTTATCAAAAGAAAACTTTGATTCAATAAGTCTAGCGTTTATGGAGTTATTATCTAAGAAATTATAAGTATGACTCCATTCTGGACAATAAAAAGATCTTGTTCCAGTAAAGAAAGTGTGCATGTCGTAATCAAACAGATCGACACCATTATGGTTTTCTAAAAATTGTAAAATTGCTTTTGCTTGTTTATCTGATCTATTATTGAAAGTTAAAGAAAAATCAAAAGAGTTTGGATTGATTCCGTCATTTTGATATAAATAAAAGTCGCCTAAATTGTTTTTATAAGCGCCATCATTAAAAGAAAGTTGCTGCGCCGTATCTGGTTGAAAATAAAACTTTTGAGTCCAAACTTCATTCGTGCTTAATGGACTAACATTTTTGGTTGATGCGTCTCCACTAAAATAATAAAATCCATCTCTAGAAGATTGATTATTTAAGAATACATAATCATCTTTAGAATATTCTATATTTTTATCATAGTCAGCGTTTCCGTAAGGAATCAATTTTTCTTTCCATTGAGTTATAGAAACGAATGGAGATTCAAGATTTAAAGTCACTGAATTTAAATCAACCATTTCAAAATTATTATCAATACTTTTTAAATAAAATGGCCTAACTTTAGAATGCGGTGGGAACAGAGCCATCTGAACCGGCAACAAACCTTGACCATCAGATTGCGCTGGTTTTGTATATGAAGCTTGATAAAAATGATTTATGGCTTTTGCTTCATTATCAGTTATATTATTAAATTGAAGTTTAGCGTCTACTTGAACAACGTTTTCGCTTTTACCGACAATTACTGTATAATTGTCTTGAAATTTATTTTCATAATAATTAGCTTTAAAATTTACTGTTGATCCATAAGTTGGAACAAACATAAATTGATCAGTCCAATAATACCCACTATTGTTACCGTCTGGGCGATTAAAGAAAAAGTTTTCTCCAGATGGTAAGTTAGTTTTGCAATAAAAATATCCAGTAACAAACGGAGCGGCAACAACTCTGTTATTGCCTTTATCATCAACATATGTCCCAGGATTTATTCCTGTATAATATACAACATCAAATTCATTGAAAGTCACTCCCGTTTCGTAGAACGGAATATTTGGCATTAATATTCTGTAATCATTTATGGCTTTCATGAAATTATATTATAAATTATTTGATATGGATTCTTATTTGAATCTAAATTTGGATCAGCATAATACGCTGTTTGCATATCCCCGATTAAAGAATTCCAGTTTTTATACATTTTCCAAGAAGAACATAAAATGTTATCGTCTGGATGCTCTGTTTTGCAACCATCTTGCTGTCCATAAGCGTCGTATTTTGGAACCCAAGTTGTTGTTTTTGCTTGAATGGCTAAAAATCTGGCCGGATCATTTGCGGATAAAGACGCTGTATAACAAGGATCAACTACTTCAAATTCATTAAAATCTTCTATAAAATTTAAACCTGGAGCTGCTAGATTTAAATCTAAAACATTTTTATTAACTCCTACAGAACAAACAAAATAATTATTTGGAGCGGAATTACCTTCTGAGTCAAAATTTCTATTAAGCGGGACAACTGTTTGAACATTTTTAAATCTTATAATATAAGATATATTTTTAACAGGAATAAAAGATGTATTGTTTAACTCAGAGTTTACATTAGATGCTACAAAAATATTATTTATTGCACTAGCATAACCTCTATTAGAACAATTTTGATTTAGCTGTAAAACACCAGCATATATATTAAACCAAATCAAATCAGGCTCTAATTCTGGATC
>TARA_R110000868_G_scaffold47737_4_pt1 | contig 13391 bp, 12 predicted proteins | sample TARA_R110000868 | Tara Oceans TARA_R110000868 (sample SAMEA4397489) | marine metagenome | biome: Polar Biome; feature: [SRF] surface water layer (ENVO:00010504); material: water (ENVO:00002006), including particulate matter (ENVO:01000060) such as... | depth 5 m | reverse complement strand
TCAGATGAAAAATACTATCGTGAAGAAAAAGATAACTGGGATAAATATATTAATGAAGTAGTAAACAAACAGGATGCTATTGATTTAGGTTATTTTTGGGCAGTTACAGAAGCAAAAGTAGTAGAAGGTTCTGCAGTATTAAGAGGATCAAACTATGCTACACCAACATTGTCAGTTACAACAACACAAAATATTGAAGCCGACGTAGTCACTTCAACAAAAGAGCCGCAAATAAGCACTCAAACAAAACAAGGATTAGATTACAATTATTTAATTAACAATTTTAAATTATAAATTATAAAAATGGAAAACAACGAACAATTACTTTTAGAAAAAGTTAAAACAGAAGTAAAGGCAACAATTGACACTTTACTTGCAAACAAAGCTGATAACTCAACTATCAAAGATTTAGAAAACGTATTAAACGTTTATAAAGAAGCTGCTGAAAAGACTGCTACTAAAGAAGAAGTAGAAACTATCAAAGCATCTTTAATCAACATTGAAGCTATTGTAAAAGCTATCAAAGAAGATGCTAAAGAAAATGTACAAGGTAACGATTTACGTGCTGCATTAGAAGCTAACAAAGAAGCTTTAGCTGCGTTAAAATCAGGCGGTAAACGTGAGAAAATGAACGGGTTTACTATCACTGTTAACAAGGCAGTAGGTACAATGTTAGAATCTGCAAATATCTCAGGCGGTAATGTACCAGTTGAGCAACGTATTGCTGGTATGAACGCTATTGCATCTCGTAGAGTTCGTTTAATGGACTTATTTAGCAAAGGTGTAGCAACATCAAATATTATCTCTTGGGTTTACCAATCAGGTAAAGAAGGTGCTGCTGGCGGAACTGCTGAGGGTGCTGTTAAGAATCAAATCGATTTTAATTTAGTTGTTGCATCTCAAGTATTATGTAAGCGTACTGCATACATCAAAATTTCTGATGAGATGATTGATGATATTGATTTCATTAGTGCTGAGATTAACAACGAATTAATGCGTGAGTTAATGAAAGACATCGAGTTAACTGCTTACTCAGGTAACGGAACAGCTCCAGCGTTAAATGGTATTCGTACTGTTGCAACTGCTTTCGCTGCTGGTGATTTCGCTTTAGCAATTGATAACGCTAACCAAGCGGATGTATTAGTCGTTGCAAAAAATCAAATTGAAATAGCTGACCAAGACCCAGCAACTGCAATATTAATGCACCCTACTGATGTAGCTAAATTGTTAGTACTTAAAGTTAGTGCTACTGATAAACGTTATGTTGATAGATTGCAAATGATTGCTGGTGAACTTTCTTTGGATGGTACTCCAATTATCAAAACAACTTTAGTTACTGCAGGTACTTACTTAGTAGGTTCATTTGCTTTAGCTACATTGTTTGAAAAAGGAGCTATCTCAATCGAAGTTGGTTTAGATGCTGATGACTTTACAAAAAACCTTCGTACTATACGTGCTGAGTGGAGAGGTGCTTTAGTTACTAAAAACAACTATCGTACTGCATTTGTAAAAGGAACATTTGCAACTGATATGGCTGCTTTAGAAACAGCATAAATTTAACGGAGGGTTAATAACCCTCCTTAATATTTAAACCAAATGGCAAAAAAAGAAAAAGAAGTAATCGAAGTTAAAGCACAAAAAGTTGAAATTACAGAAGTTGTAAAATCTAATTCAATAGTAAAAGTATCAATGAAAGGTACTACATACGAAGTGAGTGGAGATGTTGCAAATGCTTTAATAGCAGCTAAAAGAGCAGAATTAGTTAAGTAATGGGAATTTTAATAAATACGACAGACTTTGTAGGCAAGTATTCAATTGCTCAAAACAGCTTTTCTAAGCTGAATGAGTATATTAATGAATATGAAACACAATATTTGTATGACTTATTAGGAAAAACATTAGCGGATTTATTTATTGCATCTGTTGTAAATAACCAACCTGTTGGCGCTAACTATCTGGCAATATACAATGTAATTGAATTGGAAATATTATTTAATGTAGAGCGTAATGAGGGAATGAAAAAAATGTTATTGGGTTTCATTTATTACGAATACATGCGTAAAAGTCCTATTAAAAATACAATTACAGGTAGTGTAGTTAATGCAAATGAGAATAGCACACCAACGTTTGATTGCTGGGGGCTTACAACTAGATACAATAGTAGCGTGAATGATTACAAAGTTATTCAGTACTACATAAATCAAAATTTAACCAATTATACAGATTATTTAGGTTCGCAAAAGGAATTTGCGTTACCATTTTAAAAACAATTAAAAAACAAAAAACAAAATGGCTATATGTTCATGCGATTATTCGCTACAAAACACAGGATTACCAAGCTGTAATTACGTTATTAAGTATGCTGTTGCTGCTATCTTAACACCTATGAGAGATTCTACTGGTGTTGCTAATAAGATAGCTTCAGGAACAACTGTTAACGATGCTCACATCTTAACACGTCTGAATGATTCAGACCCAACTCAAAGATTTTATTATTTAAAGAATTTGAAAAACACTCAAATGGGTACACCTGCTGAGCCTGTTTATCAAACTTTTGATGATACTTCTAAAATCAAAATCAGTAATGGTATTACAACAGCTTCATTTATCTTTGCTGCTACTTCACCTACATTTTTAGGTAAGATGCAAAGTTTTGAGTGTGAGCAAATGGGTATATACTTTATTGACAAAGAGGGTTATATTATTGGAATTGCAAACGGAAACGATTTAATCCCTATCGAGATTGCTGCAAACTCTTTGAACTCACAACCAAATTACGGAACACCAACAACAACTTATCAAATCACAACTTCTTTTGATTGGGATTTATCTGTTGAACATGCTGAAATAGCAACTTGGTCAAACACTGTAAATTGGAACTCAACTACTATTGCATCTCGTTTAGATGTGACTTATAGTGGTGTTTCAGGAGTAACAACAACAGCTTTTGCAATGGCATTAGTATATGAGTATGGGTCTTTGAATAGCAAATTACCTGTTAAAGGTTTAGTAGCTGGTGACTTTACACTTTACAATGTAACTGATTCAGCATCTGTTACTATTTTGACTTGCACAGAAACACCTGATGGTACTTATACGTTTACTTTTGCTGCTCAAACAAGCGCAGATGTATTACGTTTATCTGGTACTAAAAATGGATTTGACTTTGAGCAAATCGAAGCTGCTGCAATTGTTATACCTTAATTATTAATAGCCCCTTTAATCGGGGGCTTTATATTCACATTATGAGTAAACTATTTTTTGAGATTGGTAACTTTTCATGTTACTTGCCAGAAATGGCAAAGATTGACAAAGAAACATTTTGCAAAACATACGGGCGAAATGTGAATAGAAATATTAGTACTGTTTGGGATATAATGCAGGAGCGAATAAAAGAACTTGGATTAAATGAAGATACCGAAATCAATATCGAACCTAGAAAAGAAAATAAAAAGTCTAAACGAAAAAAAAGTGATGACTTTTCTATTCAACAATCAGGAGTTCAAGAAACTGATAATTGATTTAAACACAAAGTCCCAGCTATATCAACAGGGTATAGATTCACAAGGTATAAAGTTGAGTGAGTATAGTAGGAATAATGGTTATAGTAATTACACTAAAGCTATTAAAGAAGCTAAAGGGCAGCCTACAAATAGAATTACTCTAAATGATACTGGTGAGTTTTATCGTTCATTTAGGACTAAATTATTTGGAAGTGAAATAGTAATATTTGCCAATCCAAATAAAGACGATACAAATTTATATGACGAATGGGGAACTGACATTGTAGGATTGACTGATGAAAGTTTAAAAACATTAGCACAATTTGCAAAGATATTAATTAAACCATACGTTAAAAAAACATTACAAAAGTGAAACAGCCAAAGCACTATACAAGTATTGACGATTTACCTCAGTATAATTGGCGAATGATAAGTGAGAAAAATGACTTATCTTACATGTTAGTTGATAGGACTAAAATGGGTAATAAAAATATATTAGCAGAAGCCTTTGATAAAATTAAAGATGAATATGTTGATACATTTGGTATTACAGAAAACTATAAAAAGATTTTAGATTTAAAAAAAGACATCATTTGTTTGCAACTAGAAATGGCTGCAACGGGCGATCGATTTATAGAAAACCATATAGACATGGCTAACATGGAACTTGACAATTTACTAAGCACAACAGGTAAAATGAAACCAAGTGAAACAACAGTAAGGTTATCTAAACACATGGGTTTTCAAGTAAACGAACGTACTATTTCAGTTCGTGAATATGCTGAAATGGTTGATGTAATGAGAAACGATTTAACAAGTAAAGCAGCATGAGTGACGTAATAGAGTTTGAAGATATATTTGGCAAAGATGCTTTTGAAAAAGGTGTTCAAGGTGTTGCTGCTTTAACAAATGGCTTTAAAGAAATGGCTGTTCAGTTAGGTAAAGTGGCGGCTGAGCAAAAAGAATTTTTACAAGGCTTAAAGATTAACAACTCAGATGACATAAAAAAATTAACTGCTGAGTTACAAAAGGCGCAAAAGACAATAGTTGATTTAAACAATGCAAACGCTGCTAGTAAGCAAGGCGAGATTGAACTTGCTAAGTTAAGACAAGCAAACGCTAAAGCCTTACAAGAAGAAGAAAAAGCACAACAGCAAAAGTTAAAAACCGAGAAAACTGCAAACCAAAATAAAGAGAAAACACTTACTTTATACCAACAAGAAAGCAAATTATTACGTGACTTAAAAAACGAATACAAAAATGTTGCACTTGCACAGGGGCAAACAAGTAAAGCGGCTCAGGACTTACTAGCTAAAATAACTCCATTAGATGCTAAGCTAAAGCAATTAGACAAAACAACGGGAGATAATTTTAGAAACGTTGGTAATTATAAGAGTGCTTTAGAAGGTGCTGCAGGTGCGGTTACAAATATATTGGGAGCTGCTGGAGTTTCTCTAGGTTTAGGCTCAATAGTAACTGGCATAATAAAAACAACTGGAGAATTTCAAAAATTTGAAGCTGTACTTACGAATACATTAGGCAGTAAATCAGAGGCTCAAAAATCATTATCAGATATAAAAGATTTTGCATCTAAAACTCCATTTTCTGTTTCAGAATTAACAGAATCCTTTGTAAAATTAGCGAACACTGGATTTAAGCCTACAAATGGGGAGTTAAAAAAATTAGGTGACTTGGCTTCATCTCAAGGTAAATCATTTAATCAACTAACTGAAGCCGTAATAGATGCTCAAACAGGTGAATTTGAACGTTTAAAAGAGTTTGGAATACGTGCAAAAAAAGAAGGCGATAAAGTTACTTTTACATTTAAAGGGCAAAAAGAACAAGTTGATTTAACGGATGCTGCTATACAAAAATATATTTTAGGATTAGGCGATGCTGCAGGAGTAAGTGGCTCAATGGCTGCTATATCTGAAACTTTAGAAGGTAAAATATCAAATTTAGGCGATCAGTACGATTCATTTTTAAATACTGTTGGAACAAAAACTAAACCAGCAATGGAAGCTGCCATTTCTGGATTGTCTGTTTTATTGTCTGGTTTAGAAGGGTTTTTAGGTGGGATTGGGGATATATTTAGTGGAAACCTACTTTCTGCAGGTAACATAAAAGATTTACAAAGAATAGGTAATATAACTGAAGATGGCGCTAAACAAATTGAAGCTGCTGGTTTTAGAATAAATAATGTTTATGATGCGCAGGAGCAAGCAAGTGCAAAAAGACTATTTACTTTAATAGATTTAGGCGAAGGTTTAGCTTTTACTGTTGAAAAAACGCAAGATGCTACTAAAAAAGAAATTGCTTACAAAGATGCGCTTACAATTTCAGCTACACAATTAAAAGAAATTCAAAGTAAGTATAAAACTGGACAAATAACTCAAGAAGAATACTCGGCATCACTAAATATATTAACATCAAGACAAAATTTATTAAACCAAGCTATAACAAAAGTTAATAACTCAAAGGCTAAGGGTGCAATAATAGATGAAAAACTTCTTGCTCAGAACAGAAAAGAAGCAGCAGATGACGAAGCTAAATTAAGAAAGCAAATTGAAGATAGAAACGCAAACTCTTTTACAGAAGAAAAACAACGATCAGAAGAACTTGCAAAGTTAGATTTCGAACGTAGTAAAAAAGAAATTAAAAAATCAAAAGCTACTAAAAAAACTAAAGACGAAGCTTTATTAACTTTGGAATTAGAGTACTACAATAAGTTAGCTGACATTGAAAATAAATACATTGACGAAAAAGATAAGCGAGATAAAGCTGAAAAAGATAAAGCTAAAAAAGAAGATGAAGCTGCTTTTGATGCGGCTGTAAAATACGCTAAGGAATTAACCGACAAAGAGGATAAAGAGCGTGAAGAAAAAAACAAAAAAGAAAAAGAAGCTAAAGAAAAAGAACTAAAAGACCTATTCGATACTACTAATAAAGCATTAGAACTAGCTGAGAAAAAAATAAAGGCAGAAGAAAAGCTATTGCAGGATGCTTTAGATAACGAAATAGATTTAAGACAAAGAAATATTGATGAACAAAAACGTAGGGCTGAACAAGGTTTAACCAATACTTTAGCATTTGAAGAAAAAGCTTTAAAAGATGCTGAGGCACGTAAAGCAGAAGAAGAAAAAAAGGCGGTTAAGCGTGAAAAAACTATTTCATTCTTTAAGTTACTTTCTGCCAATGCTGAGAAAGACCCAGCAAATGCTTTACAAAAAACATTAACTGAAATATTATTAGCTGAGGCAATTAGTGGTGCGTTCTTTAAAGGTACTGAAAGAGTTAGCGATGACTTGCAAGGTAATAAAGTACATAACGGGCGAGATGGTTATGTAGTTGCTGTAGATGGGTCTGAGCGTGTTTTAACGGGTGAGCAAAACAAGTTAATCGGTAACATGAGTAATGAAGATTTGGCGAAGTTAGCACACGATTATAAAAACAATAAACTGTTACCTAACTACATGCTAAATGAGGGTGTAAGTTCATCAGTTTCAGAAAACATTTATGCCTCTATGCAGCTTACTCAAATGGTTAAGATGAACGAAAGGCTAGAGAGTTTAGAAGAAGCTATAAAAAACAAGCCTGTAAGTAATGTAAACATAGATAATTTAGGTAACATTATTAAGCAAGAAATAAGAAATGGTTTACTAATAACAACAAAAAAACCTTTAACACGTGGCTATTAGTATTAATTACATATTAAACGGAACGCAAATAAACCCACCACAAAATTGGCAAGAAACACAATTCGAGGTTAATTTTGATAGGGATGGAAACGCAAAAACAAAGATAAGTGCTAATAACTTTGACTTTGTTCGTGAAAATGCTGACAATATAATTACCCGTGTTTACGATGGAACAACGGGCGGTTATGGAATACTTGAAGCTATACCATTACAAGTTGAACTGGTGCGTAATGGAGTAACAGAAAGACCATTTGATGGGTATATTGACCTGACTAAAGATAGTATTTTCAATCGTGAAAAGTGTCAAGTAAATGCAAATGAGCGTAAAAGTATTGAATGGTTAGAAGAACAAGCGGATGGATTTACATTTGAGTATTTACGATCTATTAATATAATTACAAATGACGATTATAAGTTTATTCCTTACATTATTAACAGCGTTCCAGACTACAAAGAAAGTGCAATAGCTATATTAACATCTTATGTTGTTGTTCAGCAAATAAAGGAATCAATCGAGAAAGTAAAAGCATTGCTAGTAGAAGTAGGAAACCCATTAACAGCGCCTACTGCAATTGTTAAGGCATCTTTGTTAGCTATTTATTTAATTACTTTAATAGCCTCTTTAATTGATTTAATAAGAGATATATTCGCAACGTTAATACAGCCTGTAAAGTATCACGCATGTATGAGCGTGAAAACATTAATCGAAAGAGGCTGTCAACATTTGGGGCTTACATTAAGCAGTTCAATACTTACAAGTAGTGTATTTTCAAAGGCTTATATTATGCCTGAGAAGTTAAGAAATCCAATAGATGCAACTGATAACCGAATTTTAGGTTTTCAAATACCACAAAAAACAATTCAAGAAGGGTTTTATAAAGGCACTTTTGGCAATTTATTACGGGCTTTAAAAGAGCAATTTAATGCTAAAATTTATATACAAAATAATGTGTTATTTTTTGAGCGTTTGGATTACAATTTAACACCACCTCAATATAATTTACCAGACATTAAGCAAGATAATTATAGAACAAATGCAGATGAATTTAAGGCTAACTATTTTATAACTTACCAAACCGATACTATTGAAAAAAACACGTTACAAGAATATACAGGAACTTCTTTTCAAGTAATTTTCAGACCTAATATTTCTTTGAATAGTGATTTAGTTTTAATGAAAGGACTTGAAGAAGTTAGGCTACCATTTGCACTGGCAAAGAGAAAAACGGATTTAACTGTTCCTGAGCGCATAGTAAAGGTATTTTTAGATGTGTTAAGTATTATCGTAAATGCTTTAATACTTGCTGTTAACGTTCTAATTCAAGGAATTAACGCTATTATAGGAGTTATTAACGGGGTGATTAATGCTTTAGATTTTATAGGAATAAATATTAACTTTTCTATTCCAAGCATTCCTACAATTAGCTTTATAAATTTAGGTAGTTTGATTGAAAATAGGATAAATATGTTGAAGCTAGAAACGGACTTCACCAGCATTCCTAAAATATTTTTGATGGATTTAGGTAGTCAAAACAAATTTAACAAGCTGACAATAGGTAATGAAACTATTTTTAGTGCAAAATATTTATATGATAATTTTCACTATATAAATAACTTTTTACCTACTTCGGATAAACCAAACGGAAACCAATACATAATAAAGGAATTTAATAACGTTAAATTTGGATTTAACCAATACCAACAAGTTAAAAATTGTAATCAAATAATCGTGGGTAATGATGTTGGAATAATTGAACAACTAAAATGGAATCCATACGACCAAATTGCGTATATTCGCATCAGGATTTCTAAGCTATTAACAAGTAATATTAACGCAACTTATTTGATACCGAGTGGAAAATAATTTAACACAAATAACAGCCGAATTAAAAAAGCATTTAGATGGGTTTACATCTGCTTTACCAATGTTAACCGATACCTTAAAAGCTACTATTGAAGCTAATCCAAACCTAGCAAAAGAATACGCAAAGGCTTTGAAAGATGCGGATATAAATGCGAGAATAAATAAGCTAAAAAAAGATATTAAGTCAGCAAATAACTCATTCAAATAATGCCAATAGATATAACATCATTTCAAATACAAGATGAATTTGGTAACGCTGTTACTGATTTTTCTCTTTATAACGTTACGGATAAATTTACAGCTACTTACGAAATAGAAGTGAGTGAGTTTGCTATTAGCGATGTTGATAACGCTTTTATTATCAATTATACACCAAGCATGATAGGTCCTAATTGGTTATACGATCCGAGAGGGCAGTTTACTGATTTTAAAATTGGTGATTCACTAGAGCGAAAAGAATATGCGACAAATACATTATTAGATACTGGTGTTACAATTGTTGATAAATTAGATAATTTTCATATTCAACTTTCAACTTCGTTAGGTCAACCAAATAATGCTATTGCAAATACAAGTATTTGGAATATTAAAACACCAATAACAGCATTAAAATACTTTTACAATCAAATAGAAAACAATTCAGCAAATAACTATAACAGCAAGGTAGATGGTAGTTTGCAACTGTTATCTAACAACGCAATAACCACAAATGTATTAACAAGTGGAGTATTGGTTACTGGTGTTCAATACCGAATAAATGATTTTAACGTAGGTGACAACTTCACAAACGTTGGGGGCACGAACGTAACAGGTACTATATTTACAGCAACAGGAACAACACCAACAACGTGGAGTAATGGAAGTACATTAGCAGTTGTTAGCAACATGAATTTTCAAGGGGCAAAACCTTACCAAATAGGTGGGGCGAAGGTTTGCGGAAATGGAATAAACACAACAGCTATTTATGGTCAAAAATTTATCGTAGTACATGAGAATTTTTGCACTCCGTTTTATTTGTTTAATCAATTTTCTGACTTATCTTCTGGGATTAATCCAAGCTACTTTTTAAATGGTCAAGCCTTAAAAAATATTTTTAAGTTCGAGGCAATGTATGTGTTTAATGACCCAAATAGAATATTTACCTATGAGAGTTCATTAGATCAAAACTTAGATTTGATTGGTAACACGGGCGGATATGATGAAAACTTCAACACTGGTGTAACTAATTACTTTATTGATAGTGTTGACTATATTAGCAATGCTTTACCTACTTCAACACTTGAATTAACAACAAATGAAACTAGCTTTTCAATAGTAGTTAAGAACTCAATTGATGCTCCATTTAGTAACAACAATACAAAATATACAATAGGTTTTATTAAATGCCCATCAGTAGAAACTGAATACACTTTAAATAATAGAACATTATCTGAAAACTTTTGTTTTGATAGGGTACACAGTACTGTTGGGGCTGTTGCTGAAAATGGCGAAACTTTTGGAACAAATTTCCAAGTTTTTAAAGATGTTGTTGCAACTTTTACAAATAGTGGAGAAATAGAAATAAGCGGAAAAGTATTATTTGATTCAAATGTAATTAGTATAATAAATGAATCTGATGAACTTCGATATGCTATTTTTGTTAGTGTTCAAGACCATACAAAAACTTCACTCGCTAGTAATTGTGATAGGGTTACGCTGTTGGCGGATATTAATACATTTTATGTAAATGCTTCTGATCCCGATATGGTTATTCAAGGTACTACATTTATTGAACACCCATACACTAATATTGAAACTGAAAATGTACCTACAATTTTACCAAAAGTAGAAGATGAAATAGCTGCAATACATAGATTTTACATAGATACAAATGGTCGTGAAGATGATGAAATAGTAATAACATCAATAGATGCAAAGGTAGTTGCTTATGATGAAAGTAATATTGAGCAATTTACATTAGATAGTTATTCGTTAAATATGACTAATTTTCCTGTAATTAATGGGGCTCAATTTGTTAATTTAGATGTACCTAGAGTTTTCCACATTCAAGAAGGAATAAGAAAAAACGTGCAAATAAAACGTAGAACCGATTTAGATGCAACGGGATTTTTGTATTACGATTTCGTGTTTCCATTTCTTATACGCTGGGAATATTGGTTATCTTTGCAAGGTGTAAATGGCGACTTCTTTGATACCACAAAACCATTTAACGGGTTTAACAACCAATGGTTAAGGTTTGCAAATGGCACTACTCCTGATTGGTCAACTTATGTAGAGTTCACAATCAATACAACAAAAAATGGATTGCCTATTTCTTATGAGCAAAAGACTTTATTTACAATTCAGAATTACAATGAATTAGGCGGTGACTTCATAAAAACATATACAAGTGATTTTACAACTGAGTTATACAATGCTGTAAGTGATAGGTGGTACATTCAAAGTACTGATGACACAGGACTTGAAGCTACATTTGGAATGGTAACTGGTTTTCAATTGAATGGGTGTTTTGTTGAATTTAAGATACAAACAAAAGAGGGAAATGGAATAACTGAGTTTAGACGTTATAGTTCGGTAAACGTTCAATCTAGTGATACTTACATGCGTTCTTTAAGTGGTAACGATTTAGTTACGTTAACCAATCCAACAACTGGGTTATTAGTGGCGAGGTGTTTTATTGACAAAAATTTAATCCCTCTTAATACACCTATTTATAGCATTTCAGCTTCTTTATGGTACGTTGACCCACCATTAACAGAATTTAAGGAAACTGAAAGAGGTTTTGCAAAAGATACTGAAAATGGGGATATTAAGGTAATTGAATAAATAATTATTAACCGACAACAAACGTTTACAAACTTTTAATTATATTTGCATTATGGGAAGAAAAATTACAGACTACACTCCAGTAAGCCAAAGTTTTATTGATACTGATTTATTAGATATTTCAAAGCACGTTACACAAACAAGTGGGGCTTTAATTATTGGAAAAGAGTACACAATATTGGATTTCAACACGGGCGATAATTTTACAAATGTTGCTCAAGTAGTAAGTGGTGTAATAAACACAACGGGATGCGTATTTATTGCAACTGGAACAACACCAACAACTTATTCAAATGGTAGTACACTTGCTTACTATATGACTCAAAGCGGAACATGGGCTCAGATATATAACGCAATTAAACCTTATAAAAATTTAGTTTTTAACATGCGCCAAACTGGTACTTCTGATCCTTTATATGTTGATGGCGCAGGTGCTGATAATCCTTTAGAAAATACACTTGGTGAAGTGCCTAAATGGGGCAGGACAAGCGCAGGAATATACACTTTAACAGTTGTTGCTCCATTATTTAATAAATCAAAACTACATTTAAATGGTTGTGTTTCAGTTGGAACAACAGGAATACTTGCCGCTACAATTATTGACGTAGGTGGTGTTGGTGGTTATGTTTATTTTGCAAGGGCAACTGACTATGTAATTAATATTTATTCCGTAACAGAAACTTTTGTTCCAGCTGATTTAAGTTCTATATTAACTAACGATTTACTTTGTTTTCCTGAAATAAGAATATACCCATAAAAAATGGCAAGTAATTTAAATAGAGTACAAACAAAGGATTTTTATATGCTAGGGCAGCCTTCGCTACCTAACGTGCTTACTCCTGATTTACCTGCTTACAATCATTTTGGTTGTGGGTGTGATTTTACTCTTAAAGTACTTGCTGACAACACGGGACTAACTTTACAAAACGATGTTAGTGGTTTTTTGTGGTGGTTTAACGATACAATAAATACAGCGGTACTAACCTTGCAAAAATGGGTAAGTGGATCGTGGTCAGATATTGACACATTAGACGATTTTACTTATGGCACTCCTTATCTTTATGAATTTTTTACTAACGATGCTCAAGAAAGTTTTGTAGGTTATCAATTAAATTGGTCAGACGTTTTGGCTGAAGATGGGGAGGGTTCTTATCGTGTTAAATGCGTAACAACTGACTATTTAAGCGCATCAAATACACTTTATTCTTATGAGTATTGCCTTAAAACATACACTTCACAACGTGCAGAAGGTACTGTAAGAATTGAATTTTACAACAACAATACATTGGGTGACTCGCAAAACGATAAAGCTGTAAAGGATTTTGGAAGCTTAAATTGGTATAACTCTTTTCGTTTACGTGGTTGGTTTGGATACCCAAAATCAACTTACGAAAAAACAAATATTCAATACAACACTGGGCAAATACTTGACGTAGTAAGTGAGCAAACTCCTGAGTATGAAATGCAGTTAAAAATGATTCCATTCTTTGTTCATGAGGC
>TARA_R110000868_G_scaffold51823_2_pt1 | contig 13397 bp, 15 predicted proteins | sample TARA_R110000868 | Tara Oceans TARA_R110000868 (sample SAMEA4397489) | marine metagenome | biome: Polar Biome; feature: [SRF] surface water layer (ENVO:00010504); material: water (ENVO:00002006), including particulate matter (ENVO:01000060) such as... | depth 5 m | reverse complement strand
GCGCTTATAGCGGATCAGCACGTCCTGCAGCGTATTATTGAGCGCGTGGCCGATATGCAGACGACCCGTCACATTGGGTGGCGGGATGACAATGCAGAAGGGATCCGCATCGGGATCGTCTTTCGGCTTGAAGGCACCGGATGATTCCCAGGCCTGGTAGAGGCGGGTTTCGGCTTCGCGGGGGTCGAATGTCTTTTCCATCATGGGGCGCATGAATAAAGGGCACCGACTATTCAGTCGATGCCCTTTGATGATTTCAGTCCTGCGTGCAGCAGTTAGCGGCGGCGGCGCGCCACCCGATCAATCTCGGCCTGGACCTTTTCATCGACGATCGCCGGCAGATTCTGATCCAGCCAATCCTTCAGCATCGGCCGCAGCAGGGCGCGGACCACGCCTTCCAGCGTGCGGCCTTCCTCGTCGGAAATGCGGATTGTGTCGGCCAGGGAATGGAAAGAGCCCATCGCCGCAGACACGGCCGGCTCACTCATGATTCCGTCTTCGACCTCGGCCTCGAGCGCACCGAAATCAATTTCCGGCTCGGGTTCGGGGGCGGGCTCTGGCGTGGGCTCCGGCTCGTAAACCGGCGCTTCGGCCACAACGGGTTCGAAATCTTCCTCGCGATCGACAATCATCAGATCATCATCGCCAACGATCGGATCGGTGCCGCCGGTCGGCTCGTCGATCCGGTCGGTCAATTCGAGGACATCGCCGCCATCATCGTCACCGAAGATATCGTCAATCGCGCCCTGATCATTGCCTTCGGGCTCAGGCTCGGGCGCCGCAGCGACCGGGGCGGCCTCGGCTTCCGGCTCGGCCGGGGCATCGTCTTCATTGATGATCCGTCTAATCGAGGAGAGAATCTCCTCCATTGATGGTTCGTTTTCGGCGGCTTGCTCTGCCATGGTCGCGCATGTCCCTAACCGGTCGTTTCTCGTATCAGGCGAATAAACCGGGCGCAGCCCGGCCTGTCCAGCCCAAGAGTCTCTAATCAGGTTAATTCCAGGGTGTTAAATCAAAGTTAGGGAACATCGAACGATCGCCCTGGGCCGCCACATCATACAGATCGACATTCAGCCCCATGCGTTCAGCCGACAGCAGGCCCATCGCTTGCAGCAGCCGATATCCGGCGACAAAGGAGTCGCGCTCTGCCGTCACCAGCGTCAACCGCGATGCCAGCAATTCCTGTTCAGCATCAAGCACATCAAGGGTGGTGCGCAGGCCGACATAAGCCTCCTGCTCAACACCGTCGAGGGCGATTTCATTGGCGCGAACTGCCTGGCGGCTCGACTCGATTACGGCCAGCGAGGTGCTGTAGGCATTCCAGGAATTGGTGACGCCTTCGGTCACCTGACGGCGCGCCAGCAGGACTTGCTGACGCGATTGCTCTTCCTGGGCGATTGCAGCGCGAACGCGGGAGCGATTCAACCCACCGGTGAAAAGCGGCACTGAAATCTGACCGACAATCGAGGTCGAATCACGCTGGTCGCCATCATAGGAGGAGTCCCGTGCGCCGGAGGCCGAGGCCGAAATCGAGACTTGCGGACGCAGCGAGCTGCGCGCCATCCGGATCGATTCCCGGGCAGCGTTTTCGTTATACTGGGCGGCCAGCAATTGCGGGCTGAAACGGTAGGCCGTCTCGGCAGCATCCGCGAGGGCTTCCGGCAATTCAGGCAGAGCGGGCGGATCCTGCAGCGTCGCTGGCGGCTGACCGGTGACGCGCTCATAGGCGGCACGGCTGGTGGCCAGTTGCGATTGAGCCGAGGAAAGCTCGGCCTGGGCGCCGGACAGGCGCGCCTCGGCCTGGGCAACATCGGTGCGGGTAATCTCGCCGACTTCAAAACGGTCGCGCGCGGCCTGAAGGTGCTGGGCCAGCACATCGGCATTGCTGCGGCGGATATTCACGACTTCTGAATCGCGGCGCACATCCATGAAGGCGGTGATCGCATCGACCAGCACGGTCTGTTCGACCGAACGCAGGGATTCACGCCCCGCATAGATCAGTGCCGTCGCCTGATCGACGGCGCCGCCATTATAGCCGCCGCTATAGACTGACTGACTGGCGGTCACCGAATAATTCTTCGGGGTCGAATCGGACTCACTGCCGGATGCGACCGGAGCGCCGCCGATGAAGAAGGTGCTCTGCGATTCGCTGTGCTGTGCACTCATCGAGGCCGAGGCGGAGACTTGCGGCAGATAGCCGGCGCGGGCCTGAACGCGGCCCTCATCGGTGGCGCGAAGCCGCGCACGTTCCGCCTGCAAGGTCGGGTTGGAATTATAGGCCAGAGCCAGGCTTTCTTCGAGGCTTTGCGCCTGTGCGCCAGCCCCCATGGCGAGAAGCGACACACTGCCGGTCACGGCCATTGCCCACAATTTCAAACGCGTCATCTGCAAATCCCTTTGCCGGCAGCAAACCATCCTGGCTGCAGCACCCTTATCATAGCGCCTTGCGCGCGTGTGGCCAGCGCCACTCTTGTCGCAGCGATATAGGCACTCACACAGTAGAAGTGAACAGCGTTCACGGAGGGGATCCGCAGTTTTCGGCCCCGTCTCCCGATTTAACGCGTCAGGACCGGCAATCCGTCGCGCCAATGCCACACTGTCTGCGGTGAATTACAGCGAAAAGCCGGGCTCGAGTGCGTAACCCGGCAGAAGCTTCGCCGTCGCATCAAACACGATCCGTTCGCCGATCCCGGCAGCGGAACGCGTGAACACGGTCGCCTTGCCCACCGGCCCCTTGCGGATGATCGCGACCAGGCGGCCGCCAACGGCCAGTTGATCGAACCAGGCCTGGGGCACTTCGGGGATCGAGCCATTGACGAAAATCACGTCAAACGGGCCCTGCTTCGGAACGCCCGGCTTGGTATCGCCAGTGATCGCAACCGCATTGTCGGCACCAGCCTGGGCCAGCAGGCCGCTGATGCGCGTAACGCCGTCCTCATCATCATCGAGTCCGACAACGGTTTCGGCCATGTGCGACAGGATCGCCGTCGAGTAACCGCGTCCGCAAGCAATATCGAGCACCAGCTCATCGGGCTGGATTTCGGCGGCGTGAATCAGTTTGGCCAGATCACGTGGGCGCATCATCGTGCGCTGCTCCCCGGTCGCCACTTCGGCATCGGCATAGGCCGAGGCGATGCGGGCCCGCGGGGTGAAGATATGGCGTGGCACGCTCAGGAAAGCCGCGATCAGGCGCCGGTCCGTGACGTCAGCCGGACGGATTTGGGAATCCACCATGTGTTTGCGGGCCAGATCAAATTCGTTCACGGCTTTCTCCCTGCCTGGGTCCGGCGGCGCGCCGGTGCTGCGGCTGATATATCCTGCCACGGGCGAAGCGGGCAAGCATCGTGCTGCGCGCGCATCATATTCCGATACGATGGAGAAGACTCATCTGGCGATGCCCTCGCGGATTGCCCCCGGCGCGCGGCACGGTTATAGCTCCATTTCCAAGCTGGCACCGTGGCGGAGTGGTTACGCAGCGGATTGCAAATCCGTCCACCCCGGTTCGATTCCGGGCGGTGCCTCCAAGCTTTCCTGCATTCCAGATATGCCCGCCCGCCTGATCAGGCGGCGCGGCGTCACGTGTCAGAGCTGGCCAGGGCTTCGCCCGGCGTCACGCCGGCGCGTTCCAGCTCATCATCGAGTCGGCCGCTCAGGAAAAGCGCATACATTCTGAAATCCCCGATCAGAGACCAGAGCGGATAGGTGAAGGTCGCCGGCTTGTTGCGCTCGACAAAGGCATGGCTGATCCAGGCGAAGAAATATCCCGCCAGCGGCACGGCCAGCAATGCCCACCAGTTCTGGGTCACCAGTGCGGCGAGCAGGACGAGGATCGCCAGGGTCGAACCGACATAATGCCAGTGGCGCGTCGTCGGCTTGGCGTGTTCGCGCAGGTAATGGGGCCAGAATGATTCGAAATTTCCGTGCTCGCGCATGCATCCCTCCAGGTAATTCGGCCTCCAGACCGGTCCAGACCCGCAAAATAGACGGAAAACGCGCTTTCGTCATGGCTAAGGCGGACATAACGCGATAGCCCGTATTTCCGTGTATCCATTAGGCATTTGGCAATCACACTAAATCAAATACGAAATTTGCGCGCCGAAATTAACCCGCCCTTAAGGGTTTTCGGGCGAATTTGAGGGCGTCTTCCCGTGAAGACACCCCACCATCCACCCAATGCCTTTTCGGGAGCCCATGCGGCTCCCGATTTTTTTTGCCTGCCAATATCAGAGCAATTGCAGAACTCTGGCAGCAACGCGCTTGCCACTGCCGCAAAAGCTCTGATATACGCGCCGTCTCGCTTGCGAGAGAGATGTTCCCCGGTAGCTCAGTTGGTAGAGCAAGCGGCTGTTAACCGCTTTGTCGCTGGTTCGAGTCCGGCCCGGGGAGCCACTCTCGCAGGCGAGTTTAAAACCCCCTCAATCACACACGCTATTCTGAGGCGCTGGCTCCAAGCCGGCCGTCGAAGGCTCGCGCCGCCTCGAAGAAGCGTTTGCGCAGTGCGGCGGCATAGGGATTGAGCTGCTCGATTGCCTGAAACAGCTCATCACTGTCATCGCGCACCAGGTCAGTGGCCTGGCGCAGCAGATCATAGCTCCTGGTGGAATAAGGCGGCGGCGGGATATCGAGCGCCGCGATCACGCGCGAGACCAGATGCGTCAGCGCCTGCACATCGGCCATGGCGCGGTCATGCGTATCCGGGTCGGACAGATGCACATCCAGCCCCAGCGTCTCGCCGCACAGAGCCACCACACAGCTCGCATCGACACCGGCATCGGGGCAGATCACGATCGACTGGCCCGTCAGCCCCTTCGCTGCGCTCTGCGGCCCGAACAGGGGATGAGTGCCGATAATGCGGACATGCGCCGGCAGGGCCTCGCGCATCACCCGCATCGGCTCAACCTTGACCGAGGCGACATCGAGCACCAGCGCGCCTTCGGGCAGGAAGGCCGCGATATCGCGGCAGGTCTGCGCCAGGGCCTGCACCGGCACCGCCAGCACGACCACAGGGCAGGACGCCGCCTCGCGCAGCGTGACCGGCCTGATGCCTGCCAGGGACGGTGCCGCCGGATCGTGTCCGAGAATATCGAAATGCGGCGCCAGATGTCCGGCCGCGAAGCGTCCAAACGCCCCCAGCCCGATCAGGCCGATCTGTTTGCGTTTATTGCCCACGTCTGAAATCCCCTCGCCGCACGAGCGCAATTGAACGGGATTTTCCGGCGCCGGGCCAGCGGCATTACTGCCAGCCCCGGATATCAGGCCTCAGATATGATGCACCGCCGCGCCGCAATTGCAGGCAAAGCCGCCGACGATCTCGCCCTCATTCTCGATATAATCGAAATTCACTTCCTCGCCGGCCGCGATGGCACGATTGGCGCGCAGCAGCGGACGCGCCGGATCGGCCGGATCGATGACGCTATTGGCCTGGCAGCAATGATTGATGTAGCGCAAATAGCCGGTCGGCTCGCAATGGACCTCGTCGGTGATGCGCGCCGAATGCGGCGTCTGGATGCCGGTCATCTCGCCGCGAATCACGGTGATAACATCGCCGGCCGCCAGATCACGCTGGGCGAAGACGCCGTGACCATGGATCGCGCTGGCCTGGATCGCGACCCGCGCATCATATTCGGCCATGAAGGGCGCCGCGCCACTGGCGGATTGATGCCCGAGCCCGACACGTCGGCCGGACAGGACCAGCTCGCCCTCACCACGCTCGACAATGCGTACATCGAGAATCGCGGTCGCAGCACCGGGCTCGCCCAGCTCGGCGATGAAACCATCGGCATCGCCATTGCGGCTGCGCAGTGGCGTCACACCGCCGCCAGCCCCCAGTCCGGTGACCTGCCCCATCCAGACCTCGCCCTGACGGCGAAGCTCAACCCACTCAAACACACGGCCGCTATCACCCGGATAGCTGGCCAGGAACTCACCAACACGCACAACAACACTCCCCCAACACGAAGCCAAAGACTGGCACAGCCACAAGGTGCAGAAAAGCCCTTAGACGACCGGGCTCGAGCAATTCGTCAGAGCGCGTCGATCGCCATCACCGGATCGCCAGCCTCGCTCTGGCGCTTCCACATCCGGGCATAGAGCCCGTCGCGGGCGAGCAGCTCGGTGTGGGTGCCTGCTTCGGTGATAACACCGGCATCCATCACATAGATCCGGTCGGCATTGGCGATGGTCGAGAGACGGTGGGCAACGGCAATCGTGGTGCGCCCCCTGGCCGCTTCGGCAAGGGCCGCCTGGACTTCTTTTTCGGTCTCGCTATCGAGCGCCGAGGTCGCTTCATCGAGCACCAGCACGGCCGGGTTCTTCAGGATCGCCCGCGCCACGCCGACGCGCTGCTTCTCGCCGCCCGACAGCTTCAACCCGCGCTCGCCGACGCGCGTCTCCAGGCCTTCGGGCAATTTGCGGACAAACTCGCCCAGCTGGGCCCGTTCCAGCGCGTCGAGAATATCGGCCTCGCTGGCATCGGGACGGCCATAGATGACATTGGAGCGCAGCGTGTCGTTGAACAGGACGACATCCTGCGGCACCAGACCGAGCGCATCGCGCAGACTGTCCTGGGTGATATGGGTCAGATCCTGGCCGTCGATCGAGACCTGGCCGGCTTCGGGATCATAGAAGCGGAACAGGAGCCGCAGAATGGTCGACTTGCCGGCTCCAGAGGGCCCACACAGCCCGACAAAGCTGCCCGGCGCCACATCCAGGCTGACACTGTCGATCGAGCGTGCGCGGCCATCATGCGCGAAGCTGACCTTGTCGAAGCTCACAGCCCCGCCCTTCAGCACGAGCGGCTTGGCATCCGGCGCGTCGGCGACATCGGGTTTCAGCGCCAGCGTGTCGAACAGGCGCTCCATATCGACGGCGCTCTGCTTGATCTCGCGATAGGCCCAGCCAAGGATATTGAGCGGCTGGTAGATATTCATCAGGATCAGCGTCACCGCCGCGACATCGCCGGGCTGCAGCACGCCATTCCAGGCTTTCCAGCCGGCCATCAGCGCCATCGCCAGCAGGCCGGCATTCATCACCAGCGCCTGACCGCCATTGAGCACGGCGAGCGAGGATTGGGACTTGGCGGCGGCCGTGGCGTAGCGCTGCATCACGCTGTCATAGGCATCGGTCTCGCGCTGCTCGGCGGCGAAGGCCTTGACGGTTTCGAAATTGATCAGGCTGTCGACGGCGCGGGCATTGGCCTCGTTATCGGCATTATTCATGTCGCGCCGGATCTTCACCCGCCAATCGGTCACCGACCAGGTCATCACCATGTAAATGCCGACCGTGACCAGCGAAATGACGGCGAATTCCCAGCCATAATTGACGCTCAGCACGCCGGCCGCGAGCACGAGTTCGAGCAGGGTCGGCGCGATATTGAAAATCAGGAACCGCATCAGGAAATCGACGGCACGGGCACCGCGATCAATGATCCGGTTGAGCGCGCCGGTGCGCTTCATCTGATGGAAGCCGATCGACAGGCCCTGGACATGGCCGAAGGCGCGCACCGAGGTCAGGCGCTGGGCGTCCTGGCTGACCGGGGCAAACATCGCATCGCGCAATTGCGGCGCCCCGACCGACATGAAGCGGGCAATGGCGTAAACCGCAAAGGCCAGGGCAAAGCCGGCCGCCGCCCCGCCCAGCATGCCGCTTGCATCGCCGCTCGCTGCCGGTTCGCTGGCTGCATGGGCGGAGATCGCATTGATGCCGTCGCCGAAGAACACCGGCGCCGAGACCGCAAACAGTTTGGCGATCACCGTCAGGACCAGCGCCACCACCATTCGCACGCGCCAGCGCGCCATCTCCGGCGAGGCGAGCAGGCCAAACAGCCGCGCCATGGCCGGGCCGAGCCCGCCATCACCGGTTTTGGTGGAATCGTCGTTGGGATCAGGGGTTGAGGGTCTCATCGCGTCCACAGATAGGGCGCGCTGCGCCCGAGCGCCAGTGCTCCGCAGTCATCGATCAGGAAATGATGCCCAGCCAATCGAGATGCGCGGCGGCGGGCAGTGCCAGGGCGATCGGGAAAAAGAAGAGCCGGTGCCAGCCGGCGATGCTGATGGCAGCACGCAGCGGTATCAGCGCGATCAGCGCAATGGCGACCAGGCCCCACCACCATAATCGCAATAAATAGGGGGTGGCCAACCAGTCGAAGAAGCGGGCAACGCGCGGCACGCTCTCGGAGGCATCCATCCCGGTCGGGAAAAAGGCGTGCAGGAGTGCGATCTCGACATGGATCAGAAGCGCCGCCATCGTGACGTCAAACAGGATCGGACTCCAGCGCCGCCAGGGCGAGGAGTCGAGATCCAGCGGCACTGCCGGCTCAGCCCTCGTCGGAGCTGTCGCCGTCCGCCCCGTCTTCACCGGGCGCGCGGAGCACCTGGCCGGGATAGATCAGATTGGGATCGCGGATCTGGCTGCGATTGGCTTCATAGATCACCGTGTATTGCACGCCGCGGCCATAGAGCTGACGCGCCAGACGCCACAGTGAATTGCCCGGCTGCACGATGACCGAGTTCGGACCCAGATTGAGGTCCTCGGCGGCGACGCGCTCGAAAGGCAAGGCGATCACAGCCGTGACATTGCCGTCCGCATCGAGCTGGTCGATCTGGAGATCATAGCGGCCCGGGGCCAGCAAGGCGCCGGCCTGCAGGTCCCAGCGTCCGTCCGGACCGGCGGTCACGGAACCGACCAGGGCGCCATTGGCGAAGATGCGAACGGTTGAACCGGCTTCGGCGCGGCCGGCAAAGATGACGGCGCCGGTCTCGTCATAATCGACGGTCTCGAGCACCAGGGAGCCCATTTCGCTATCGGCACAGGACGGACACTGCCAGACGCGGCTCGCCTCGCCGGGACGTCCGACCACAACCAGCGGCGTCGCGCCGCGCGATTCGGGAATTGAGACGAGCACGACCTGTTCGGAGCGCAGTTCGCGTCCATCGGTTGCCTGCATCACAAGTCCGAGCTCGATCGCTCCCGATGGCAAGGGCTCGTTAAGAATAATCACCCATTCGCCGCGATCATTGACCGTTTCCCGGGCAATCTCCTCGCCATTGGCAAGGACGATGATCGTTGCACCCGGTTCACCGCGGCCGGCGATGACGGCCGTGCCGACCGGTGCCACGCGCACAATGTCGAAGACGGGAGAAGCCAGCAGTGCCGTTGCCGGCCCCGCGGTTCCGGCATTCGCGCCGACCGTGACGGCGGCTTCGGATGGGGTTGGAGATTGCACAGGGCCCGTGAGGGCAGGCCTGTACAGGATGAAGGCCAGCGCGGCGGCGATAGCCACCGCGGCCAGTGCCGCAGCAATAATGAACGACCGCGTCGCGGTCATATCCGTTCTCCTGTCTCAAACTGGCCCGGGCAGCTAGTGCAATCCATCATGAAATCACCTGATGCAATCCTCGCGCCGACGGGCTAGGCCGAATACCATCACCAAAGAGCAAATCAAACAAGGGCGATGCTTCGATGGCAAAACTAAGGTCGATTGGTGTCTTTTGCGGTTCACGTCTCGGTGAGCGCGAGAGCTATCAGGATGCCGCCGAGGCGGTTGGCCGTGCCATCGCCCGCGCTGGCGCCCGGCTGGTCTATGGCGGCGGCGATGTCGGATTGATGGGCGTGGCCGCATCAACCGCTGCAGCCGAGCACGGCACCGTGCTGGGCATTATCCCCGGCTTCCTGATTGCGCGCGAAGGTCATCTCGATGGCGTCGATATCCGCATTGTCGAAACGATGTCGGAACGCAAGATCCAGCTGATCGACGAATCCGACGCCTTCATCATCCTGCCCGGCGGCACCGGCACGCTGGAAGAAGTGTTCGACGTCGTCTCGCGTCAGCAGCTCGATCTGCACGACAAGCCGGTGGTCTTCTTCAATGTCGACGGTTTCTGGGAGCCGCTCGTGGCGCTGATCCGGCATACGGTCGACCAGGGATTTACGCCGCAATCCCTGGCCGATCATATTCTGCTGGAAGACAATGCGACGCGCGCTGTGGAGCACATCCTCACCTCGATCAACAAGGTGGCCGACGAGCCTGGCGACAAGCCCGCCTCCTAATCGGCCTCGCCGACCGGATCGAACACGTCCTCGATCCGCAACTCGAACGCCGCCGACAGGGCAAAGGCCAGGGTGAGCGAGGGATCATGCTTGCCGGTCTCCACCGCATTGATCGCCTGGCGCGACACATTGACCCGCTCGGCCAGTTCCGCCTGACTCCAGCGCCGCTCGGCGCGCAGGACCCGGAGGCGATTTTTCATCGATAGCGCCAATTCAGGATGCAGGAGACCACGCCGGACAATCCGATCATGGCCGGCAGAACCCAGATCAGCGAGACCTCCGGCAGGTCCACTGCGCCCTCGATGAAGCCATAGGCGAAGCAGGCAAAGCCGGTCAGCAATGCGGCGACGAGCATGGATTCCGAGATGATGCGGCGTTTGAACTCATCTCTCGAGTGGAAAAAAACCATTACGGCGTGCAGTCCATACAGGCCCGGCAAGACCGGCAGGAAGGCGAGCACGCCGCGCCAGAGCGGTGCCATTTCGTAATTGTTGAGCACATAGACCGAGGCGAACAGCACGGCTGTATAGCCCAGCATGGCGCCCCCGAAATGGATGAGATAGCGGCGGACATCGGGTTCCATTCTATTCTCCCTGCTCGGTTGAGACGGTGGCGGCCTGTTCGGCCGGAGCGATCGCCGGGTTCCGCGCGGCGGAACTGGCGGCAATGATGGCGATCAGGGCGCCGGCCAGGACCAGCAAGACGGCGCCAGACTTGCGCGAACGCAGTCGATTGAGATGCATCACCGCCTCCTAATTCACAGCCGGCAGGACAGCGCGCACGGCATCAAGGAATGCGGCGGGCTGGTCCAGCATGATGAAATGCCGCGAGTCGGCAATAATATGCACCTGCGCGTCCGGCAGAGCAGCATATTGCCCCTCATAGACGGTCAGCAGCTGATCGGCCGAGAGCGGCGAGCCTGCGGCCCAGGCGACGAGGATTGTCACCTCAGCGCCCACTTGCGGCAGGACCGGGCTGAAATCGCTGCCGGCGACCTCGCCCATGGCGCGGGCAACCGCACCCTGATCGGCGCGTTCCATCCAGCCCATGACCCGGGATTGCCCCTCGGGCGAAATTGACTGGATCGCCAGACCCTGGCGGGTGGTGGCGAGATATTGCTCGCGCGGCATGCCGGCCAGCTGGCCCGCCATCATCTGCCCGTATTGGGCCGCCTGCTCGGGCGTCGCCGCCGGATTGAACAGGCGGGCGAAGAAGGGCGCGCTATCGACGATGACGATATGGCTGACGCGCTCGGGGCGCGAGGCCGCCAGTTGCAGCGCCACCTGACCGCCGAGCGAATGCCCGACAATGGTGAGATCGCTGAGCGATTCGGCATCGATATATTCGGCCAGCGCTTCGACCAGCGGCACGAGGAAAGCCCCCTCGCCGGCTGGCGGCACATCGCCGAACCCGGCGGCAGTGATGATGTGGGCGTCGACGCTATCGCCCAGTTCAGCGACGGCATCGGCCCAGACTTCGCCGGGTGTCCCCAGGCCGGGGATCAGGATGATGCCGGGAGCACCGGGCACGCCGGTCCGCTCGACTTCGAAACGGGTCTGGGCGTCGGAGTTCGCCGCGATACAGGCGACCAGCGCGATCGCGACCAGAAACCACCGCAGCGGCGTCCAGGGTTGGCAAAGTTGAATTCGCATTTCAGTCTCCATCAAGTGACCATGACATAATGTAATGATAACCTGACATATTCAATTCATATGTCAAGCTAGCCTGACATAATGCTTGGAATACCTGCCACAAAAAACCCCGCACCTGGGTGCGGGGTTTTGTAATGCGTTGCTATATCTGGGTAATTCAGAAAGCCGGTGTCAGGCCGTCTCGCCCCGCAGGCGTGACGCGGCGCGTTCGCGACCGATCAAGGGCAGCATCACCGCCATCTCCGGCCCGTGCGCTTCGCCGGTCAGTGCCAGACGCAGCGGCATGAAGAGCCCCTTGCCCTTGCGGCCGGTCGCCTCTTTCAAGGCATTCGTCCAGGCGCCCCAGCTATCCCCGTCGAGATCACCGACTGGCAACATCGCGGCTGCGACATTGGCGAACTCAACATCCTCCCCGGCGATCACCGGCGTCACCGGTCCGGAGACCAAGGCGGCCAGCGCCTTGGCATCGGAGAGGCGTTCCAGATTGGAGCGAACGCCGTTCCAGAAAGCCTCGCCGCCATCGGCGCCCATCGCTGCGAGACGATCCTTCACCTCGGCATAGGGCTTGGCGTGCAGGAGTTTGGCATTGATGCGCTTGAGGTCTTCCGGATCGAAGCGTGCCGGCGAGCGCGACAGCTTGCCCAGATCAAAGCCTTCCAGCAGGCCCTCGACCGTATCGAAGGCATCGACCGGGTCTGACGTGCCCAGCTTGGCCAGCAGCGAGATCACCGCCATCGGCTCAAAGCCTTCGACATCGCGAATGTCGCTGATGCCGAGCGAGCCAATGCGTTTCGACAGCTTGCCGCCATCAGCCCCGACCAGCAGAGCCTGGTGTCCGAACACAGGTGCCGCGCCGCCAAGCGCCTGGAAAATCTCGATCTGGGCACCGGAATTGGTGGTGTGATCCTCACCGCGAATAATATGGGTAATCTTGGCATCGATATCATCGACGACACTCGGCAGGGTGTAGAGATAGCTGCCATCCTCGCGGATCAGGATCGGGTCGGAGAGCGAAGTCGTCTCGATCGAGACATGCCCGCGCACGACATCATCCCACACCACCGGATTGCCCGAGAGCTTGAAACGCCAATGCGGCTTGCGCCCCTCGGCCTCGAACGCCGCCTTCTGTGCGTCAGTCAGTTCCAGCGCCGCACGATCATAGACCGGCGGACGGCCATTCTTCATCTGCAGCTTGCGTTTGCGATCGAGCTCATCGCCGGTCTCGAAACACGGATAGAGCAGGCCGGCAGCGCGCAGCTTGGCGGCCGCGGTCTCATAAAGGGCAAACCGCTCGGATTGCTTGAACGTCTCGTCCCAGGAAATCCCCAGCCAGGTCAGATCTTCACGGATCCCGTCCTCATAGGCCTTGGTCGAGCGCTCGGTATCGGTATCGTCGATCCGCAACAAAAACGTCCCGCCCGCCTTCTTCGCGAACAGATAGTTGAAGATCGCGGTACGAACATTGCCGACATGAAGCTTGCCGGTCGGGCTCGGGGCAAAACGGACTTTGGTCATGGGAAAACGCCTGCAAGGAGTGGAGGCGGTGGCTTAGCGCTGTCGCGGGGTTGGGGCAAGCGGGGGTGTCGGATGTTGGGGGGCACCAACCGCTTCACCACCACAACAACCTCTTCCCCCGGACCTGTTCCGGGGCCTGCCGGAGGGGAGACCAAACAGGCTGCCGGGACATGCTCCGGCTTT
>TARA_R110000868_G_scaffold54164_4_pt1 | contig 13412 bp, 16 predicted proteins | sample TARA_R110000868 | Tara Oceans TARA_R110000868 (sample SAMEA4397489) | marine metagenome | biome: Polar Biome; feature: [SRF] surface water layer (ENVO:00010504); material: water (ENVO:00002006), including particulate matter (ENVO:01000060) such as... | depth 5 m | reverse complement strand
ATTCACGATCTCCAGGACGCGGCACACGTCAGCGGCCACAAACCAAGGTTCATCAGCACGCATCACGACGCGCACGGCCTGTTCTTCAAAATCAAATGGGATTACTTCGGCGCTCATTGCGGCCTCCTAAGGTTCGAATGAACCTGACCGCACCGCTGCGAACCGGGTGGCCAGGCAACAGCGGGTTCGCAGACCGCCCTTAGGAAGCGGCAGGCCCGAAGACCTCCCACTGCGCCTGACCATAGAAAAAGCCGCACGGAATTGGTGCGGCTGGCGGCACCTAAGTTAGACAGGCTGCGAAACCCGACAGACCGATTTGGCGATCTGCACTTGCGAATCTGTGCGATGGGCGGTCTGTTGTCAATATTGAATTTGGGAGAGTTTCAGTTGGGTAGAATTTTCTTTTGGATCTACATCGTCGGCGATCTTGCCACGTTCTTCTATCTGACTTTTTTCGACGGCTACATCTACAACGGTTGGAACTGGATCATTGCAATCCCGATAAACTTCTTTCTCGCCCAAATTTGGCCGATCTACTGGGCAGTTTTACATTGGTTTTGATGATAGGCGGTAATGCGCGGAAGACGGCACCTTAGTCAGAACAGGACGCAGTCGGGGCATCAAAGCCGAATTTTTCAGAACGACAATGCCAAAGCTTTGTCCGCTCGTGAATTTGATCCAAAGCTGAAGAACGCATTTGGTTAAGGCATGAAACATATTCTTGTTCTTCCCGCAGGTACTGTTCCATTTGTTCTTTGCATAGTTCGTATTCTGCATGGTCTTCAAAAGTTGATACATCGTTGATGCAATAAGGAACAATCCCCGAGGAACATTCTCTTTTAGGAAGGAAAAAGGTCGCATGAGCGCCGGTTGCAAACTGCGAACCGACGCTCATGACCAACACACTTATGATGTTCAGAGTGGATTTCATGATCGTCATAGTGGGCGTTTCAATTATGAATGGTCAAGCTTCCATTATCCTATCGCGGCTTAAAGGAAAAAATCGCGGCGGTTAGACCGGCCACTAATGGGCGGCGTCTCCCTTGCGCCCGGCACCTTCCGCAGCCGGGACCACGCCCATTACCCCGCCGCGATCTTGGTCAACCGGTCGATCTGCGGCTTCAGCCGCGCGATCGTCGCGCGATCCTTTTTGCTGGTCGCCTCGAAATATTCCCCGCCTGGGGCTTGCAGCTTTTGCAGCTCGGCCCGCGCCTCGGCGGGTGTTGTGTTCAGCGATGTGCCGCCGTCGCCCATGACCATCTGGTCATCGCTCATCATTTCACCGATGGCTGCAAAAATGCGCATGGTGCCAGCGTCGCCGATCTTGGGTTTCAGGCTTTCAGCAAGGTTTTGCATCCCCGTCGCATCCAGCCCCGCCTTTTCAGCAATCACCGATGCGGCCTGACTGGCCAGCGCCAGTTTCGCCTCGGTCTGCGGCCCCCAGTCCTTCTGCAGATCTGACATCATTTCGGTGTTGGCGCGCGCCAGCTCGTCCGCCGATCCTTTGTCCAGGGCCATGATGTTCTCGGCATAGAGGCCGACCATGGCGTTGACCGCATCGTTCGACATGCCCTTTGCGTGGCCCAGTTCGCGCACCTTGCCTTCCAGACCCTCGTCCCACTTAGCGTCCTTGGGCCAGTTGTCCGGCTTCTTGATGTCGTATTTGTCGGCGCTCTCGGGGATCCCGAACATTTCACCGTTGGTTTTCATCCAGTCGGCAACTGTTTCATCTTTGCCGGGTTTGGTCAGCAGCTGGTCAGCGGGCTTGCCCAGCTTCAGCTGCGCCGCCTTTTCCGACTTCGCCAGCTTGGCGATCACGTCGTCTTTGTCATCAAGGGTCAGGCCCTTGGCTTCCAGCAGGTCGCGGTGTTCCTTGAACTTCGGAGCTTCCCACCATTTGGCCGCGGCAGCATCGTCGCCCGAGGCCACAGTGTCAGCGCCTGCACCGGCGGCAATAGTATCGGCACCGGCACCGGCGCTGATGGTGTCAGCGCCTGCGCCAGCAGCCACAGTATCTGCACCGGCACCACCGCCGCCTGCGCCTTCACCTTCGCCTTCAAAACAGATCATGGGTTTCAGAAAAAAGTTAACGTACATCGAGGCTCTCCATCATTTGGCTCAATTCGAAGTGGGAAATGTTGCCCTGCGCCAGCAACAGCAGCGCAAAGTCGCGCCGCCCGGCCTCATAGGCCAGACGGTAAGGGTCGATCGGCGACGGCTGGGGGTAGCCGTCTTTCATGTCGATCGGCTGGACGACCATGAGGCCGGACAGCCGGATCAGATCTTCGGACAGCTCCGGATCGCGCGTGAACGCGCGCTGCCAGCGCGCAGCCACATCGGCGGCTGCGTGGTCAACATTGGCGGCACCAACCGGATCGAGATCCGGGCTGGGGGCACCGAAGAAACTGCGGATGATGGGCAGGCGTTGCCAGATCATTGGATACCCCCAGCACCAAGCGTCACGCCCAGATCCTTGGCGATGCCGCCAGCGTCCTGCGCCATCTGCATTTGCTGTGCCTGTTGTTCACGTTCTGCGCGCTGCTGCGCAATTTGGTCGGCATCTTCACGCGACCGCAGAATACGTGCCGGCAGCGACGGGCTGGCATCGTGCAAGGCCTCTGCAATGGCATCCGGTTCGAGCCGGTCCAGGTAACGCGGGTTCATCTGCGCCAGCGGCCCCAGGTCGTTGATAAACATGCGGATCGCTGCGCCTTCGCGTGCACGCAACGCCATCGCAGCTGCGGATTGATACCGCACACGCAACGGCTGTCCGGCTGCTTCAGGCGGGGGCGGCCGCAACTGGCCTGCGCGCCACAACAGGCGGAAGCGCCGCTCGAACTTGCGGGCCGCGTATTCTTCCATGATGCGATCGGCGTTCGGTGCCCAGTTGCGCAGGCGCGCTTCTTCCTGGATCCGCGTTTCTTCCTCGGTCACGCCCGTGCGGCCGGTTAGCGACATCACCGCGTAGTGAAATGCCTCTTTCACGGCTTCGGTCTTGGCGCGTTTCTCTTCGATGGTCAGGCCGATGTTTCCGGCCTGCTCAAGGTTGCGGATCAGCGGGTTGCCCTGCATGTTGACTGCACCGTAAACGACCGAACCAGGGCGGAATGTCCCGTTCAGGGGAATGGCTTGGCGATCGGGGGCAAGGCGGGTCGGATCTGCGGCCTGCTGGGCGGCGCGGATTGTGGCGCCATCCATCAGGTTGACCATCCGCGCAGAGGGCAGGGCGATCATGCCAGGCCCGGTGCCATAGGTCATACCGCTGTCCACATCCCAGCGCGGGTAATAGGCGGGCATGTCTTCATGCCCCGCAACCTTGACCAGGGCGCGGCCTTCTTCGCTGGCTGTGATGGCCAGCCATGGCTTGCCACGCGGACCCAGTTTGCCTTTGACGAACTGGTCATTTGGCAGGATGTGGTAGTAGAACGTCACATCGTCCGAGGTGCCCTTGTCCGCCATGTCGTTGATCTTGGCAGGCAGCATTTTCGCGCCGTATTCGCGCACGGCCGCGCGCGGCTTCAGGGTGAACTTGCGCACCATTTCGACAACGCGCCCATGGGCATCGATGTCCACCACGACCTCGGCCAGTGACATGGTCACATCAATGAACTTGCGGTTTACCGTGTCGATCTGGTCATAGCCTGCCGCGTTGCCAAAGCCTGCAAGGTCCGAATAGGCCTGAAACGTCGCCCCGTAGAAGCCGGACACAGAGGGGCTGAAGCTGGCCAGCACCTTGTTGGTGACATGGTCGTTCCATTCCGCCATCGGTTGCCAGCGGTTCAGATCCTGGTCGGGTGTTTCGAACCCGCCCCAACGGTTGGCCGGGTTGGTGAGGGCCGCATACATGCCCGCCGCAAAGCTGCCCAGGGCCATGATCGGCTCACTGGACAGCGGTTTCTCTTGCTGCCGCCGCTTGTGGTCATACAGACCAAAGCCGCCACGCTGCGGGCGCATCAGGCCCGCGATGTCCTCCCAGTCCTGTTCGTGCCGGGTACGGCGGCCCTTCAGCTCGTCCCAGCGCCGGATCGCCTCTTCGGCGCGCGGGTCGTTCTCGATAACGATGTCGGCCTTCATGCTGGTTTCCCCAACTGGGACGTGGACGGGATCCCGACAGGGCTGGTCAGCACGTTGGCGGCAGCTCCTGCACGCCGTTTGCGCAGGCGCGCCATGATGTCCGCCTGCTGGGTCGCTTCACGGTTGTCTGTTGCCGCGATACGCGGGGCGGCGATGCTTGGGGATTTGGGTGCAAAGCACATGGGTCAGATTTCCTTTTCTGGGGTGGCTTGGGTCCAGGCGAATTGGTGAAACGTGGTGCCGGATGCCCCGCCAAAGCCGGGCATTTCGATTTCGTGTTGAAAGCCGCACAGCGTCAGGAAACGGGCTGCGCGTGGATGCCCCCCCCAGCTGCGCACTTCGATGCGGTAGATGTTGTTTTCTTCGCAGAACGCAGGCAACCGGCCGCGTATTTCAGCGCCAGCGGTGATCAAGGGGCGGCGGAACTTGGTGTGGTTGCGGGCCAGCAGGGCAGCCTGGGCCACGCCCGCCTGCCCGGTCAGTGACAGCCCCAGCACCGCAAAGGGGATCGGGGCAGCTTCAGAGCCGGTGCACAACACCAGCGACACCACCCGTGCTGCGTTCATGGCACGCCAGTCGGCAAACAGTTCCAGACGGTCCACATGGCGCCCCCGGAACTGCTCTGCCTCGATGTGGTCCATTGGATCCAGCCGTGACAGCACCAGCATGGCGCTGCTGTCGCTGTAGGGCTGGATCAGCACGGGTGGTGTTACTGCCATAGGTCAGGCCGCCTTCAGCAGGGCGCGACGGGCCGCGTTGGCCCAGTTTTGAAGCGTGCGATCAGGGGTCGCGTGGACGCGACAGGTGACGCCTGCCATGACCAACTTCTTGGCCTGGTCATCACCGTCGCTCGGGACTTCCTTCAGCCCTTCTTCGAGCTGAAGGCGGTGGACCAGTTGCAGGATCGAATGACCGTTGCGTGCCTCGACCTGCTCGATCAGGCTTTTGACACGTTCCACATCAATTTCAGCTTTCACAACAGGCTCACCCTGTTCTTCAGCCGCCTTTACCTCGGCGACCTTGGCATCGGCAGCGGCCTGTTCTTCAGCCGCTTTTTCCTCAGCTGCTTTGGCGTCGGATGCCGACTGGTCTTCCGCCGCCTTTTCCTCGGCGGCTTTGGCATCAGCCGCCGCCTTTTCCTCGGCCGCCTTGGCATCAGCTGCCGTCTGTTCTTCAGTGGCTTTGGCATCGACCGCCTTTTGGTCCTCGGCAGCCTTGTCGACTGCCGCCTTGATGTCGGTCGATTTCGGATCTGTCTTGCTCATATTCTCACGCTCCGTAGGGGTTGGTGATGTCCCAACCTGTTTGCAGGCCGCCGGTATTCCCCGACAGGGGCGGCCCTCCGTTGTGGCCGATCTGGCCGCGCTTGTCGGTGTCGGGCATTCTCTTGGCGTAGGGGCTGGTCCCGTCGCCCAGGTGTTCGCTCAGCAGCAGGTACTGCAGCGCGTCGTGCACGTTGGCCTCGGTAAAGCTTTTGTCGGGCACCTTGCGTTTGTCGCCGCTCTTGTTCGTCTCTTCGGTCCAGACATACCGGGCCGCAAAACCACGGATCAGGAACTTGCAGGACGGATCGATCAGCAGACCAGGCTCGCCGCGTGTCAGGGGGGCCTCAAGCGCCGCCCGGACCGCTTCCAGCCGTGGTGTGATGCGGTTGGTGCCGATGCGCTGGGGCCGCACGTAGAAGCCCGCGGCCTTGCCAACCATCAGGTTCCAGGTCGCATTCTCGTCCGCCGCCTGGGACGCGCCGTGTTCGCCGGCCATGTCTCCCCAACCGGCCTCGACGCGGAACCCGTTGAACCGATCGTCCAGCAGATCCGCCAGGCGGTTGCCGAAGACGGCCGCCATCAGGCGTTCTTCGGGAAAATGCAGCTCGGCATAGACACGCCAGCGATAGTCATCGAGGCATTGGGCGATGACTGCCGCCCCTTTGAAGCCCTGGTCAAGCCCAACGCGCAGAGGAACGCCATGAACCGGCTGCAACGGCGTGTCACTGACATGGACGCGGCGGTTGAACTCTCGTTTCCAGACAGGATCGCCCACGCGCAGATAGGTGACCTTGTTGTACACTAGGCGATCGACCATATCGCCACGCCCGGCCAGGCGCTGGGTCGCGATCTGGCGTTGGTAGTAGGTGGGCGACAGGTTCTGCATGTTCTCGCAACCGTCCTGGCCATAGCCGGGCTGGTTGAAGAACAGGATCTCGATTTGCCTGGCGCCCTCTGGCAGGTCGGCGGACAGCGCGTCCAGAAGCAGCCGGCGCTTTTCCTCGTCGTGGAACACTTCAAAAGTCCAGTTGTCTTCGTCGGGCGCGTTGAAGTCGCCCACGATCTGGCCGTACCCGCGCAGGTGGATTGGCAAACCTTCGAAATGCTGACGTGCGGGCCAGCGGTCGATCCGCCCGATGCCCACGGTCAGGATCTCGACCGGCATCGTGTCGCTTTCGTTCAGAACGATGTCCGTGGTCTGGACGCCGCGCATCGATGCCACGATGTCATCGCCGAACGCCATGAACTCGGCCACGAACTCGATCGGGCCGTGTTCGTCCTCGAAGTGGATGATGTGCGTCACCGGATCGCCACGACCACCCGACCACTTGCCCAGCTCTTTGGGGAAGGTTTCGAGATAGGACGGGATCGAGGTGGACCACAGCTGGCGGTAGGTTTCGCGGATGAACAGCACCTTGTAGCGCCGCACCCCGTCAATCGTGGATCTCGGCATCTCGATCGCACGGCGCAGGCGCGATTTCATCAGCGTTGTGGTTTTGCCGGACCCGACCGGTCCCTGGATGCCGCAGACATCCGCATTCGACCAATAGAACGCTTCAGCGATGGGGCCCGGAAAAGTGACCTCTTCGACATTTGGCAGATTGCCAGTCGCGAAATCGCCCTCTAGGCTGTCGATTGCCTCTTTCGCCGATTGCGCCCGTAGCGCGTCAATCTGTTCATCTGTCAGTTCGAGCTTTGCACCCGTCAGAGGCGCATTCCCCCCCGACCCTTCTTGGGCAGGGGAAAGCAATCTCCCCCAACCCCATCCATGCAATCCTGAAATCGCGCTCATTCTGAAACCTCCGGCATGGCCAAAAGGCTGAATGGGGTCGGACAGAGGGGCATGGAGAAAGAGCGCGAGACCACCCCCCGGGGGGTCGCGGCGGCATCGACCACCAGCGCGACGGCCTTGCGTCCAGGGCGGATCGGGCGGCGAACCAACTGATTTTCAATCAGTGCGACGTGGCGAATTTTGCCTTGCGTTTCCAATGCCTTAGTCATTCCGTCCGACTTTCTGCGTCCGAACTGTCCGCGTTCGCTTCTGTAACGTCTTGTTTTTGTTGATCTTTGTAGGCGACATCGGCGGGCACCATCCGACCGCTTGTCCGACCGCTGATCACCCGCGCCGTATCGCCTGGTTGGGCCGTGCTGGGGGCGGATGGCACGTTCACGAACACCGACTGCTGCACGCTGACATCCGGTGTCGCCTTGGGCGCGCCATAGGGCATCAGGGCATCGGCGGCGCGCAGCTGGATCGTGTAGATCTGCATGAACACCGCCAGACGCTGGCCACCCGATGGCACAGCGGGCTTTGTTCCGCCGCCCTTCACCTTGGTGGTCGCGCCGTCATAGGCCCACGCCAGCACCATTTCGGTGCGCTCCAGGGCAGCCATCATCGCATCGCCACCGTTGGCCAGCCCAGCCATCTGCGCCAGGACATCCTCGGGCATCGCATAGCCCTTGGCCGCCAGCCAGTCGCGCATCTGGTTGTTGACCTTGCCCTTGGCACCCTTCGGGCGACCAGGTGCCTTGCCCTCGACCGCCTCGACCACGCTGCCAGCCTCGTCCGGCAACCACGTCAGCTGCTTGCCACCATCGTGCAGCTTGCGCAGACGCAGAGCGGCGGCGGCGGCCATGTCTTCAAAGGAGTTCTTGGCCTTAGCCATGCGCAAAACCCCCTTTTTTATTGTTTTTCAAAGGGTTGAGCAGTACCCACAACGGCGCACACAACGGTTTTTGGCCCTTTTGGCCCTGCGTTGTGGGGAGTGTTGTGCCTCTTTCTCTATATATATCAGTGACATAAGAGATAGACACAACGGCACAACGGAAAAACAGGAATGCCCACGCGCGCGCGCACGCATGCATGCACATACGTGAGGGGAGGCCGATTTGGCGTTGTGGCGTTGTGGGTGGCGGGTAAGCCTTTGTTCCTGAACGCCTTTTGCCCACAACAGAGGGCACAACGCCGGAACTTCCACTTTGTGCGCCGTTGTGCCCCTGACCCATAGCCGCAGGCACCCGTCGCGCGTAGATAATGGCATCCCAGAGGGTGCGGGGGAAGCGCAAAGAGTGGCGCGATTTCAATATGTTGACGTATGCGCGCATGACTTTAAGCAAAATCGTCCACGTCGCTGCTCTTGGCGGGCGCATCCACAACGCTGTCGCTGCGCTCGCGGTCCATAGGAAAGCCCATGAGGCCGGGAATGGACCTGACTGGCATCAGGTAGCCGCGTGAGCGAATACCGGCCAATGTCAGGGGGTGGGGGGTAGGCGTCGCACCTGGTACGCGCGCAGCGGATTGCTTCCACACGCCACCGGCCCAGTCAGAGTTTCGGAACAGATCCTTCAGCTGCTGGATCTGCTGGTTCGCGATGAACAGCTGGGCGCTCTCGCCTACACCGTTCACGCGCAACCCGATGCTCGCCAGCATGGTGTTGGCCTTCTCCTGGGCGCGCTTCGTGCTTGAACCAAAGCCGTCATCATCGACCGACTTCAGGCCGTCCGGCGCTCCTGGCAGGCCTGCGGCCGTCATGACCCATTGCGCGACGTTGTACTGCTGTCCTCGTCTGAACGGGTCGTACTGCTGGCCCATCAAGTGCAGCAACATCGCGTCGGCGTCGTTCACGGTCTCTTCGCGATCCGCGTTGGCGATAAAGGCGATCTTCTTTGACCAGCTGGCCATAACATCCTCGGTTGCGATGTCGTCCTGGCTGGCCATGTCGGCCATCGCCAGCACCGTGCCCCAGTTGTCGGCGTCGCGGCCGGTCACACCGGCCAGCTCAAGCGCGTGACGCCATGCGGCCATCCGGTCGGGCCATGTATCCCAGCGATCCATCAAGAGCCGCTTCAGCCGAGCGCCGCGCGCGCGCCAGGTGCGGGGCTGCAGGCTCAACTTGGCCGCGCCCTTGTCCAGGGGCTTCAGCTCTAACCGGATCAAACGCTGCACGTCCTGCGTCTTCATCACGCCGGGTATCAGGATCGAGCTGAAGAAGAACGCGGAATAGACCTTGCCGCCCACGCCGGTTTGGTCAGCGGATCCGCGAAACCACTCGCCACCGGACGCAGCAACGCGCGCCAGGGCGATGATGTCGCGCTCTTTGGTCGATCGCTCATCGCCCGGCTCCAGCTCGTCGACGGCCACGGGCAGGCTGGACTGGCCCAGCTTGGACGTGATGCCGGATTTGGTGGCGTCCGTCGTCTGCACCAGGCCATCATCGCCGTGCAGCATCTTCACCAGCTTCTGAAATTCGGACTTGCCGGATCCGGCAGGGGCCACAAGCCAGAACACTGGCCGCCAGTCGAGCGCACCGCACAGCATCTGCGTGGCGATCATGCCCAGGGCAATGAACGGGTGCACATCCGGCACCGCCCAGTTCCACGTCTCGACAGTCTTCAGTATCTCGGGCACCGGATCTGGGCCGTCTGCCTTTTCATCAGGGTGCGGGATGGGCGGTTGCGCGGGATAGATGTACTTGCCAACCTTGCCCGGTCGATCCTTCTTGCCATCGACCAGGACGGCATCGCCCGCGTGATAGATCAACCGCCCGTCGTCGTCGGTCCAGGCACCAACGCCACGCACGTCGTGCAGCGGGTTGAACACGCCCAGCTCGGACGATGCTTCGTACATCGCCATGCTGGCCTTGTAGGCATCGAACCGGCCGGGCTTGCGCACCCAGTCGTCGCCCTTCGTTTCCCATTGGGCAAAATTGTAGCAGAGCTTCGGGATCTGATGCCCGAACAGCGACTGCATAAACTGGCCTTCCAGCTTCTTGGCACCGCGCATCTGGCCCAGCACATCAAGGAAATAGTGATAATCGCCGCGCACACCCAAGGGTGTGACAGGGCAACCATCATAGATCTGGCCCTTTGGCCGCCCGCGATAGCTGCGATCGCCGTCTTCAGGCGGGGCTGCTGGGGGTGGGGGGCGATCACCACCACCGGCGCTGTCGTCGGGGCGGGCCACCTCGGGCGCATTGTCCAGGGCGTCGCGCAGCTCTTCCTGCGTGAGCGGTGTCACGCGGCGCCGGTTTTCGCGGTCCTGGTCCAGCCAGTCGTCGTTGTTGGGCTGTTCGCTCATGGTTGGGTTGCCTCCAGGTCGTTGGCGATCGAGGCAACGCGATCACAAAATTTGCGCCGTCTGACGCTGTTCTTTTTTCCGTATGGTCCAGGCTCGCAGGTACGGGCCGATTGCAGCGCCTTGTTCAACAGGCTGATGGCGCTGGCGTAGAATTGACGATCGAGGGTGTCCTTCTCCCTGAACTCCGGGTGTAACAGGCCCAGATGATCGATGCCGACCCAGCTGCCGCTGCCGAAGGCGACGCCCTGGCGGTCGTGGCGGATCTCGGTGCGAAAATTCATCCCAACCGCCCCTCGTGCTTCAGCTGGCTGGCCTCGACAACATCGGCAGACTTCTGAAGATCAGCAGCGATCTCTCGGGCGATTACCGGAGACATCGAGGCGATGGCAAAGGCGTCACCCTCGCCATCGCGCATCAGCAGATGAACTTGGTGGCATTTGCAGTCTGGGCTGCACATTTCGACCACGATGCTAGTGGCTGGGATCGCGGCGCTCATGACTGCGTCGCTAAGCTGCTTTTAGCCCGCCACTGCGCTTCACTGTCGCCAAGGCGAAAGTCGAGATCAGCTTCGGTTTCCGGAGCAAGGTGCATGTCATGCACCAGCTCGAGATAGACGTAATGCCACCAATCGCGGATGGTCGGATCGAGGTGCTTGTATCCGACGATCTCGGCCGCGTGCATGAAATGCAACTGGAAATGGTGTGGCAGTTCATCCAGTGACTGCAGATAGCCGTCGAAGACCTTTTGCATAGGCCCATGCCAGCCGGGGCTGTCGTTGCCTGGAAACGATTTCATGCAGATCCCTCGCGGATCATCAAAGCTCGGGCCGGTGAAGCTCCCGCCGCGTGGGTCATAGGGGTTGTCGAACACGTTATGGTCCAGCGCACCCAACAGAACGCACCGCCGGTACCAGCGCAGCATGAACTTCGAAGGGTGATACTTTGCGACCCCATCTGGACCGCGTATGGCCGTCAAAAGCACAGTTTGCTGCATACAGGTCAACTTGTGCGTCCACTCTTGTGTAACGATCATCCGGCTTCCTTTCCTTGGTGCTGCGCCTCGGCCGTGGCGCGCAGCGCGTCGTTCAGATCCTTGCCGCCCCAGCGGTTCTGGAACAATTTCACCCGGCGGCCAGCCTTCTGGTGCTGCGCCACGGCGCGCTCCAGCTGCTCGCGGGCGGTGTCGTTGTCATCGAGGTCGGCAACCAGCGTCAGATCGGTCACCGCTGGCGGCAACTGCACGAAACCAAGGTTGCCCAGCGAGATTGCAGCCAGCACCCGCGCCTCCGGCTTCAACATGACGATCGACAGCGCGTCCTCGATGCCCTCGGCCATGAACAGGTGCGTGCCCTGGGGCGCAACGCGCAGGCTGCCAGGCTTGCCGCCACGTAGGCCGATGCCCTTCCAGATGTGGATGGCGGCACCGTGATATTCGCCCAGCACCTTCTTGGCGGCGGGGACGGGGGCTTTGTTCCAGCGGCCGTCGGCATCGCGCGCCAGATAGGTGCGGTGCACCGCGACATTGTCGCCTCGGTGGTTCGTGATGATCGCGACCATCGCGGGATAGGTGCCCTCGAACACCTCGCCGGTCTGCGGATCCTCGTGGTAATAAAAACACTCGGGCACATAGCGCAGCACACGCGGCTGGCGGCCCAGCGTCCGCAGATCGATGCACCGCTGGTCGCGCAGGTAGAATTCCACGGGCGTATCTTTGATGCGCTCCTGCCCACCCAGCCAGATCGCCTGCGCTTGTTTGGCTCGCGCGTTCTTGCGTTTGCGATCGTCGGCTTCGGCCTGGGCGCGGCGGGCGGCGGCCTTTCGTGCCGCTTCCTTGCGGCGCTCGATGTCTTGGGGGCTGTCCGATTGCAGACCCAGATAGGATCGGGCTTCGCGCACCGCTTGCGACAGATCGCAGTCCAACGCCAGGGCGATCAGATCCAGCACGTCGCCATATCCCTTGCCTGGCACGCTGCCGACGGCGTAATCGTTCCAACGCCCCGCGTCCGGCCCGGTCATGGTGACGCAGAAGCTGCCGACAGATCTGTCGGCGCGGCCGGGGTTCAGGGTGAAATACTTGCCAAAGGCCGTGTACGATCCCTTGGCGGGCGGCGCGTATTGCGCCACCACGCCATCCAGCTGGGCGACCAGCATGGATTTGATTTCATCCAGGGAATATGTGGGGCGCTGGGACATGGGTCAGTCGGGTACGATCTGCCAGTCGTCAGCCAGCATGTCGGTTTGGGACGCCAGCCAGCCCACAACCATGCTGCCATCGGCGGCGCGCATGTCGATATGGGGCAAGAGAACGACTTGAGATTTGCTTGTGGGCAACTCATTGGCGCGGTGTACAGCAGCATGACCAGCCTTTGCATGAATAGCATCAAAGGAAGATCCCGGCGTCAGCGCAACCCACATGCCTTTGCCGTTCCAGCCGGTGCGCGCGACCTTGTGGCCCAGCTTCATCGCCTCGATCGCGTGGCCGAATGACAGGGCATCTTGTGGCTGATACGCGCGCTCGAACACCTCCGCCGGTGACCAGCTGATGTAGCCTGCATGATCGGGGTGGTTTGACGCACCGCCGTCGATGTACTCAACCAAGAAACCTTCATCAGCCCCGTCTTCATCTAAGGGCAGTTCCCAGCCGCGATAGTCGTTATAGGCCAGCCGCGTCATTGCGGTTGCCTTGATCTGTTTCGTCCCGAAAAACGTCTGCATGTCTTTCTCCTTGGGTTTGGGTGGTGGGGATGCGTCAGGCGCCCGCGCGCAGCTTCAGCACGCGGACCAGTCGGGTCTGGTGGTCGATGGACGCGGGATCGGTGTTCAGCGCCTTCCAACGGGCGATGATGGTGTCTTTGTTTTCGTCCAGCAGCTCGCCGACAAATGCCGCGCCATCACCCCGGGCCATCGCCTTCACCAGGTTGTAGTCACGCTCGGCCGACCAGCTGTCGGCATAGCCCAAGGCGTTCAGATGGGCGTCGATCTTGCGTTCGTCCAAAG
>TARA_R110000868_G_scaffold352080_1_pt1 | contig 13413 bp, 6 predicted proteins | sample TARA_R110000868 | Tara Oceans TARA_R110000868 (sample SAMEA4397489) | marine metagenome | biome: Polar Biome; feature: [SRF] surface water layer (ENVO:00010504); material: water (ENVO:00002006), including particulate matter (ENVO:01000060) such as... | depth 5 m | reverse complement strand
GGCCCATGCGATCGTATTGGCCGCTGTTGGGAATGTGGTATCAAGCGACATGCTTGTTGGTGAACAAATTGAATTGGTTGAGTTGCCAGCAGCGTCTACAGAGGTAACTCTATAGTAATAAGTTCCAGCGTCCACACCTGCGGTGAAATTATGAGTTGTAACACCAGCTGCTAAAACAGCAGAGCTTACAGAAGTTGTACATGTATCAGAGAAGTAAGTAATGGTTTGTGAAGCTACATCACCTGAAGCTGAAGCTGTCCAAGTCGTATTGACTGAAGTCGAGTTGGCCGGTGAAGTCTCAACCCAAGCTAGCGTGTTGGCCGCAAGTGGGGCTGAAGTATCAATTTGTAGTGCAGCAGAACAAGCCGAAACGGATGCGTTTGATGCATTATCAGTTGTTGTAACTTTATACGAGTAAGTTGCGCCATTTGTAGCGGCACGATTATGTGTTGCTACAGCTGCACCCAGAGCAATGGCAGCGCCATCAGCTGTAGTACATGTTCCATCAGCGTAGTACTGAATAGATTGTGAAGCAACGTCACCTGAACTTGAAACAGTCCAAGTTGAATCAATGCTAGCACCAGAGAATGGAGTTGATTGTGACCAACCAAGTAGAGTTGCATTATTTGGCGATGTTGTATCAATCAAGATGCCAACAGCATTACAAACTGAAGTTGTCTCGTTTCCAGCAGTATCAATTGCTGTGACTGTGTAGTGATAAGTTGTACCGTTTGCACCTGTAAAATTATCATCAGTGTCAGTTGAACTCTTAGAAACTGGAGCTCCGGCACTTACTGAACACGCGGCATCGGTATAATAATTAACTCTATGGCTGGCTACATCACCAGAACCACCTAGGGTCCATCTTGAAGTAATGGCCGTTGAGTTAGAAATTGTTCCCTGTGCCCAGTTTGTTGGAGTTGGAGCAGTAGGAGGAGTTGTATCTAACGACATAGCGGCAGAACAAGCAGTTGTAGCCGTATTGCCAGCATTATCAATACTAGTCACTCTGAATGAATAAACATTACCAGATGTACCTGTGACACTTTGAGAAGTAACACCAGAGCCAAGCGGTATAGCAGCGCCGAATGTCGTGCTACAAGTACCCGTTGAGTAGAACTGAATCGATTGTGAAGCTAAATCTGTAGCAACAGATGGAGTCCAGGCAGCATTCACAGTTAGCGCAGCTGACGGAGAAGTTTCAACCCAGGCAAATGCTGTTGCATTCACAGGAGCAGTGGTATCAAGTTCAAGTCCAGCTGAACAAGCACTTACGTGAGAGTTTCCAGCGTTATCAGTTGTGGTGATCTTGAAGTAATAAGTATTACCCGTTGATCCAGTTGTTAAATTATAAGTTCCTGTACCAGGAGCAAGTGCGCTTGTTGCAAAAGCTGCTGCTGAACAAGAAGAGTCGTTTTCATAGACACGAATTGTTTCTGAGGCTTCATCTCCAACGGCCGAAGCGGTCCATGTGGCATTAACACTTAGACCAGAGAATGGAGAGGTTTGCGTCCAGGCCAGAGTCGATGCCCCTGTTGGAGCAGTTGTATCGACGGCAATTGTAGCTGAACACGGTGATACTGAAGAGTTACCAGCAGTATCAGTTGAAGTGATTTTGTATGAGTACGTATTGCCGTTAACTACACCGCTGATGCCGTGACTTGTAATCCCACCACCAAGGGCCGTGGCAGTTCCAAATGCAACAGTACATGTGCCATCCGAGTAAGCTTGGATAGATTGAGAAGCAAGCCCTGGATCTGTTGATAGAGTCCAAGTCGCAGTAACTGTTGTTGAAGATGTCGGAGACGTCTCAACCCAAGCAAGTCCAGTGGCATCGGCTGGAGGAAGGATGTCGATATAAATTGGACTAGAGCAGGCTGATGTTGCTGTATTACCGGCAGTATCTGTGGTTGTAATTCTATAAGAGTAAGAGTTATTTGAAACTGCGCCAGCAAAAGAGTAAGTGGTAACGGCAGCACCAAATGATTGTGTTGCAACAATACCGGCACCACAGCTGGCACTTTGATAGACATCAATTCTTTGTGAAGCTTTGTCAGAAGAGCTTGAAACTGTCCAAGTCGCATTGACTGGTGTTGTGTTAGATGCTGAACCTTCTGTCCAGGCCATGGCCGTGGAGTTATTAGGAGCAGTGGTATCAATGGTAATCGCGCTTGAACAAGCAGAAGCCGTCTGATTTCCAGCATTATCGATTGCGGTTACTGTGAAGTAATAATTATTGCCATCAATACCAGTGAAGACATTATTTACGGCGCTTGGCCCAAGTGTCACAGGAGCACCGGCGCTTACGAGACAGACGTTATCTGTGAAGTAACTAACTCTTTGATTGGCGATATCAGCTGAACCTGAAATGGTCCAAGTCGCCGTAACGTTGGTGCTATTGTATGGAGTAGGCTCAGCCCAGGCAAGTGCAGAAGGAGCTAATGGTGCACTTGTATCTATCGTCATTACAGTAGAACAACCTGAAACGGTGGCGTTGCCTGCATTATCAGTAGTTGTAATAGTGTAGTAGTAACTTGTGGCATTAACGCCTGTGAAGTTATAGCTAACAGCAGAGTTAGAAAGTGGAGCTGTTGAATTTACGCCGCCGGAACAAGTATTGTCTGTATAAGTTGTAATCGTCTGGGATTGGATATCTGCTGCTGCCGATAATGTCCAAGAAGCTGTTACTGAAGTTGAGCTTGATGGAGTTGTTTCTACCCAAGTCATCGCCGTAGCTGCAGCAGGGAATGTTGTGTCTACAGTTAGACCAGATGAACAGGCACTTGCCGTTTTATTATTAGCATTATCAACAGCAGTAACAGTGAAGTAATAAGTTGTTGCATCAGTACCAAGGAAGTTTCTTGTTGTGATGGCATTACCAACAGTAGCTGTCGCACCTGATTGAGTCGTACACGCTACATCGGTATAGAATCTAACTTCGTAACTCGCGATATCGGTTGACGTCGATAGAGTCCAATTTGCATCAATGCTATTGGCATTATGTGGTGATGTCTGAGTCCATGCCAGTGCGGTAGCAGGGTTAGGAGCTGCCGTATCAATACGAAGTCCGGATGAACAAGCTGATACCGACGAGTTGCTAGCAATATCTGTTGTAGTGATCTTGAAATAATAAGTATTGGCGTTAGAGCCCGTAAAGGCGTGAGCGCTCGTGGCAGCCCCAAGAACTGCACTTGTCCCTTCAGCAACTGAACAGCCTACATCTAGATAATAAGTAATTGTTTGTGAGGCAACGTCACCATCAGCTGATGGAATCCACGCGTTAGTTACTGCTGTCGCATTATACGGAGTTGATTGATCCCAAGACAATGAAGTCGCTAATGTTGGTGGGGTTGTATCAATTCTCATGGCACTAGAACATGCAGAGACAGTGCTGTTGTTTGCAGTATCTGTACTTCTTACTGTGTAGTAATAGACAGTGCCATCAACTCCAGTAAAGGCGTTGGTTGTTACAACATTAGAAACGACATTAACTGTCGATTCAGCAATGGTACATCCTGGATCGGTGTAATAAGTCACTGTCTGTGAGTTCAGGTCAGCGGATGTAGATTTGGTCCATGAAGCATTTACGTTTGGACTGTTGCTGCCGGCACCCTCGAGCCAGCCAAGGGTATTGGCGGCAACAGGTGGAGTTGTGTCGATGGCCATGGCCGGAGAACAAGCTGTCGTAGTTGTGTTTCCTGCAGTATCAGTGACCAGGATATTGAAATAATATGTTGATGCGTCTACACCAGTGAAGCTTTGAGTTGTTACGGCATTTGACAGTGTAATCGGAGAGCCACCAGTGGCAGTCGTACAAATATTGTCTTGATAGAAACTTATCTTCTGATTTGCAACATCCCCTGAAGCAGATAAAGTCCATGTCGCATTAATTCCAGTTGCATTGTATGGACTTGTTTGAGCCCAAGCGAGTGCTGTTGGAGCCGATGGAGGAGTGGTGTCAATATTCATAACAGGAGAACAAACTGAAAGTGATGTATTTCCAGCGTTATCTCTTGTTGTGATTCTGTAGTAGTAAGCATTGCCGTCGGCGCCATTGAAGTTATGGGTCGAAGCAGCTGCTGCAAGGATTTGAGTCGTGCCTTCTGTTGTTGTACAGGCAGCATCTGTATAATAAACGATGGTCTGATTAAAGACATCGCCCGAAACTGATGGAGTCCATGTGGTATTAACAGTTGTTACGTTCGATGGCGTTGCTTCAACCCAAGCAAGTGCCGTAGCAACAGCTGGAGGAGTGGTGTCCAGTCTCATTGGTGCTGAACAAGCTGACATTGTAGCGTTACCTACATGATCAATTGAATTGATCTGGTAGTAATAGGTTTGGCCATTTGAACCAGCAAAAGCATGTGTTGTCGCAGCATTAGAAAGTGGAATCGTCGCGCCAGAGATTGTTGTACAAGTTGGATCTGTATAATAAGTGATTTCTTGGCTAGCCAAGTTCGAATCAGGTGAAAGTGTCCAGGTCGCATCTACTGATGTTCCTGCAAATGGAGAAGTCTGAACCCAGTTGAGAGATGCAGCAGCAACTGGAGCTGTTGTGTCAACGAGTAAGCCAGCGGAACAAGTTGAAAGGGTAGCATTGCTAGCAAGGTCAACGGCGCGGACTTGATAATAATATGTACCGTCTGCGCCAGGAGTATAGGCGTGAGTTACAGCGGCATTAGTTTTTGTGACCGGACCAAGCGTTGTAATGGTACAAGCGGCATCACTGTAGAAAGTTATTTCTTGGAAATCGATATCAGTTGCAACTGAAAGATTCCAATTGGCATTGATATTAGCCGAAGCTGTAGGAGTCGCTTGAGTCCAACCTGTAATCGTCGGTGCGGCTGGAGCCACGGTGTCGATGGTCATTGGATTCGAACAAGCCGAGATGGTCGTGTTAGTCGCAAGGTCGACTGTTGTAATTTGATAATAATATGTTGAACCATTCACACCGGTGAAGGCGTTTGTATTGGTTGAAACAGATCCTAGTGTAGTTGGTCCACTTACTAGTGCGCTACAGGCAGCATCACTATAGTAAGAAATTGACTGCGAAGCTTTGTCAGTAGAAGTCGAAGGTGTCCAAGAAGCCGTAACATTTACAGCATTATGATAGGTGCCCTGAACCCAATTAAGAGAAGCTGCGGCTACTGGAGCAGTTGTATCAAGAAGTATCGAGGTCGAGCAACCACTTGTGCTTGAATTACCTGCCAGGTCTGTACTTGTAACGGTGTAGCTATAAGTTGTACCGTTTGTTCCACCAAAAGTTGTGGTGTTGGCAGCAGCGCCCAGAGAAACCGGAGCACCTGATACGGCGGTACAAGTTGCATCTTGATAAAGCTGAATGCTTTGAGATGTTAATTCGGCATCAACTGAAGGTGTCCAAGTTCCGTTAAAGGCAAGACCACTATAAGGAGAAGTCTCAGCAAATGTTAATGCTGTTGCATTGGCCGGTGGGGTTAGGTCAACTCGTAATACAGGTGAACAAGCAGAGTTGGCAGCGTTTCCAGCAGAGTCGGCAACAGTGACATAGTAGTAGTATGAGATTCCATCAGAACCTGTGAAACTATAATTATTATCAGTGATAAGAAGTGGGATCGTCGCACCGGCACTTACTGTACAACCGGCGTCCGAGAAAAAGGCTACTGTTTGAGTTGCAACATCAGAAGAAGCCGAAACATTCCACTGAGCAATAACACTAGAGTTATTTGTCGGTGAAGTTGAAGACCAGCCAATTGATGTTGGAGCAGCTGGCGGATCAATATCAATAACCATGGCCGAACTTACGCAAGCTGAAGTCGTTGCATTAGTCGCAGCATCTTGAGCTGTTACTGTGAAATAATAATTTCCACTCGTAGCTGGAGTGAAGTTATTAGTAGACGATCCACCACCAATTGTATTCACAGTACCAGTTGGAGTGGTACAGACATTATTAGAATAATAACGAATGATCTGAGTTGTTACATCTGTGGAAGATGATAGTGCCCAGCTTGAAGTTACTGGCAATGTATTTTGTGGACTTGATTGAAGCCATGATAGGGCCGTTGGAGCCGCTGGTGCAGTGGTATCAACTCGCATTAGAGCAGAACACGGAGTTAGTGCTCTGTTATTGGCATCATCTGTTGCCGTAATTTGGTAGTAATAGTTTCCATCACCAGGAGCACTATAAGGATAACTTGATGTTGCTGGAGGTAGGGTTGCATCAGAACCTAGTGAAGTTGAACAGCCCGAATTCGAGTAGAAGCGAATTGTTTGGCTAACGACATCTGGGTCAGTCGAGGGCGTCCAGCTTGCCGTGACATTATTTGAGTTATAAGGAGAAGTTTGTATCCAAGCTGCACCTGTTGGAGCAGGAGTAGGCAGGATACTATCTTTAGTCATACTGATTGAATCAGGCGTTGCCGATGAATGGGTTGCCGTTACGGTTACTGCGCCTTCAGCAAGTGAAGTCAGATCAAGGGTCATGCTCCAATCAGCTGTGCCTGAACATGTTGTAGCAAAATTAAAAGCATTGATAGCCAGGTTAACCGGTGTTCCTGGCTGTGAACATGTACCAGAGAAAGTTAGGGCGGCGGTATTATTAGCGTTGATATAAGTTGAATCAAGTGGACTAAGGATAGTAACAAATGACTGGTTAAGTGCTTCTAGCTGAAGTGAATCAGTGGTCATGATGAGACCATTAAAGAAATTGATATTTACATTTTCAATAAAATTGCCAACCGGTGATACCGGAGTGTTGAAGAAGACTTGAATTAAACAAGTCGCCGCTGGCTCAAGACTACTGCCACATGTAGCAGGTGAGCCTGGGTAAGTACCACTACCAAAAAATTCAAATGGCGCAGTGATTGATCCTGTCATCAGTGTCGCAGCTGTCTCACCAGTATTTGAAACGAGAATTAAGGTCGGGCCACTAGGTGAGCCGGCATTATGTGTTCCAAAGTCATATGATGGAGCGTACTGAAATTCTAATTGAGCTTCAGTGTTACCCTTCATCGGGATTGGAGCAGTGAGTGTCGCGATTTCTGCACCAGTAAAATATTTGAGTGTTGCTGTCGCTTCAAAATCACCAGCGACAAATGGCTGGAAGGTTAAATCAATTGTACAAGCTTCACCAGGACTAAGAGAGAGTGCACATGTACCAGTGGTCCCTGGAAAACTTCCGCCAGTATAAGTTAAGTATGTGTTTGGATCTGTGAAGCTAAAGAGCATTGCGTCTGCTGTTTTGTCGCCAACGTTTCGTACTGTAACTGTATGTTGTTTGATTGTAGTTCGAAGAGTTGCAACGAGCGGAGATTCAATTGCAAGTTTTGCTTCTTTAAAACCTTCAGACTCGACGCTAGTATCCCCACATGAAGATATCAATGCAGCGACGGCGAGCATGAATGTTAATCTTGCAAAAAACTTGTCCAGACTTTTCTCCAAAAAAATTTAGCAAAACGTTTTAAAACAAATAGTTCCGCTTATTTAATTTTAAGGGGTAGTTGTACTTATTTCTCTGGTCGGTATATTTTGCTTGTTAACAAACCAGTATCTTCAATGACTTGGGGCCTAAAGAAGGGATTTACTCAGTTTAGTGAAACGCTCATCTATTAGCAGAAGTGCCACAAAAAATGGATTTTTGTACTTAAGTTATTGATATTCTTGATCTTTAAGATCAATAAATTGGCATGAATTATGTATTCAAACCTTGATACATTTTGAATCCATAGCAGATGTAATTATTTCAACACAAGTGTCTCCATAATGCTGAGTTATCTATAACGCTGATCGAAATAGTAATTATTTCTAGTAGTTGTAAATTTTTAGATCAACGATACAATTATTTTAAGGACATATTTTTTAGATCGCTAACGGCGAGAAATATAATTTTTTCTTCAAGGATGAATGAATGAGACTTTTAGGACTAATTTTGTGCGCAGCCTTAGTGGCCAGTGCCTGTAACTCCAATAAGTCAGAGAAGGTAGAAATATCTGACAAAACCCGCCCAATTGATAAGTCGGCTTACTCGCTAGGTGTGCAATACGGAAAGGGTTTACAGCAATTGGACTTTGATCAAACAAGCTTAGAGCACTTGATCACTGGTATGCGCGATTACCTTAAAGGTGAACCACAAATTAATAATAACGACGTACAAGTTTACGCCAAAGAGATTGATAAGCTCATCACTAAAAAACGTGGTGAAGTTGCCAAGGCAGAAAAAGAAAAAGGCAAAGCATACGTTGAAAAACTAATGGCGGAAGACTCTGAGTATAAAGTCAGTCCTTCAGGTCTTGTTTATAAGATTTTAGAGCAAGGTTCAGTGGTTAAAAATATTTCTAACGATGCTCAAATTGAAGTTCATTACGATAGTTTTCATATTGATGATAAGCAGTACGAATCTACTGCTAACGGCAACGCTCGACTCCTTCCATATAAAGGAATTTTTCCAGCATGGCAGGAAGCATTTCAGCTAGCAGGAACTAACGGAGAAATCATTATTATTGCCCCTTCAGATTTAACTTATGGAGACAATGGGGCACGTCCCTATATCCTCCCAGGAGAGCATTTGAAGTTTAAAATGAAATTCTTTAACTATCAAAAATCAAAATAATGACAGCGTTAAAGTTTTGTCTTTTATTTCTAGTATTAATTCAAGCCGGCCATGCCCGCTCGATCTTTGGTAAGTATCTATTACTTCCGATTGAGTCGCCTGAAGAGAATTTCTCCTATGAAATAGGCGAAGCTTTTATTTCAAACTTAGATAGTGTGGAATTTGAAAATGCTATCAATCTTAAAACTAAGGCTGAGCTCGATGAAGCACAGTTAGAAGAATCCAATAAAGACTTCAATGAGCTACTCTTTACATTTGCCAAGAAGAATAACGTAGATCTTTTATTTAAGATCAAAGTAGAAAAAGTTAAAGAAGATAGCAAAATCAATCTAACAATTTTTAACAAATCCAAGGTTGTGATCTTCGCTAGAGAGAGTATCTACGATTACAAAACGACGGAAGACTTTGCTAACAGACTAGACCTTTGGATCAAAGAATTTAAAAGTGTTCTTCCTCCCGTAGGTGAGATTGTTGGAATCGATAAGGGGCGAATCGCCATTAAAATTGTGCATGGGATAGAGAGTGCCAATTATGTTGGAAAGCCGTTTCATATTGGTCCTTTCCAGTTTAACTCAGAGCTTTCAGAAGACTCATATTCAAGAATGGGTGCGGTTACCGATTTTATTGGGCCAAATTTTGAAGGCTATGTTTACGCTGAATTTCAAAAAGAGAAGATAAGAATTGGTGATTATTTAATTTTCTTAAATAAAGAGTCTAAGTCAGCCATAAGCAAAGAAAAGATTTCGATGTCAGAGACGTGGTTTAATTACTTAAATTCGCCGAAGTTCTCTCTTTTGGATTGCACATTGCTTCCACTTATTGGAAACGTTGATGGCGACGGCAAGCTCTTTGATAAATTGATTACCAGAATCGAAAAACAAAAGCTTTGTAAGTTTAGAGAAAATCAAAAGCTAAATGAAATGCTCTCGAAATATAAAGGTGATCTCGAAGAACATCTCAGTAACGAGACTGTACTTAGTAATCTTGCCGAAATTCTACGCGTTGGAGCCCTATTTAGACTAGGTATCTATCGAATTATTAATGGCGTGAGTTTGAAATTTGATGTCGTGTCCGAAAATGGTAAAAATATTTATTACTCTAAGTATTTGGTGATCGAATCCTATGATGAAGAGTATATTTCAGAACTCTTAATCGGTTGGATTGTTGATTACAAAAAGAATCTCCCGCTTAATGGTAAAGTTGTACAAATTCGAGGATCTAATCTTTTAATTGATATTCCCGCTGGACTTGTTGAAGGAACCAAGCAAGAGTTTAAAGTCCTTAGACCTACCTCTCTTCGCTATGAAGAAGTGAACGGCAATCGTCAAATTAGTTGGAAGACCAAAGAAATTGCTTACGGCACTATCGATTCAATCAATAAATTGCATTCGATTGGTACTTTATTTAAGTTTGCCGACAAAGAGGCTCGCGTCTTAGAAGGCGATTGGGTTGTCATCGAAAACTTAAGCTATCAGATTAAAGAAGAGTCTTATCTTATTAAAAAGCATAATCTCAAAAATAATAGGAATATTGGACTTGCTAAAGTTTCAACAGAATTTACTAATGTCGCGACAAAGAAAAATAATGAAACAATTCTTGGCGTAGGACTTGGCTTTGATTTTTATCTGCCATACGGCTTGCTTCTGACAGTAGAGGGGGTAAAAAACCTCTCTGGTGGTGATCAAAGTATTTCTAATAATAATTTCAATGCGTCACTTGGTTATTCATTTACACCACGAATTTATGACTTCTTCACTTTTGTGGACATCTTTGTCGGCAAAAGAATTGTTAACTATAGTTTGGCCACCCTGGGAGAACAGGGGATAGGAAACCTAAAATATGATGGTTTCTATATTGGAGTTCGCTCTGAGATTCCAATTTACAAGAAATTCTCGGTACAAGGGCAATTCGCCTATATCCCAAGTGACACAGTAACCAATACAAATACATTATTTGGAAAGGTGAAAGGTTCAAATGGTCTTGATATCCGCCTCATTGGTAAGTATTTCTTAACTAATACAACTCGTATGTTCTTTGAGTTTCATCATAATGTTTATTCAAGTACCTATGACGGTGTTGATAAGGTTAAGCAAACAATTGCTTCTGACCTTGTTAAGATTGGTTACGGCATCGAGTTTTAATCATGAGTGATCAAGATTTTAAACTCGATAAAGTCGATATTGAAATTCTAAGACGATTACAAAAAAATGCTAGAACTCCCTATCAGGATATTGCCGATGAGCTGCTCATTTCATCGGGGACAGTTCATGGTCGCTTAGCCAAGATGAAAGAGGCTGGGGTGATTACGGGTTCAAAATTCATCGTTGATCCCAGAATGATTGGCCTCGAGGTTACGACTTTTATTGGTGTGAACCTTCGCTCTGCCAATGATTTGAAAAAAACACTTGAGATTATGAGAGGTTTTGAAGAAGTGGTTGAAGTTCACTATACAACTGGTCAGTACGGCCTTTTTGTAAAAGTGATGGTGGAGAGCACGCGGGCACTGCATTCATTTTTACTCAATAAACTACAAGTGATTCCAGAAATACACTCTACTGAGACCTTTGTTTCACTGGATAATCCTATCCAGCGCGAAGGTAAGCTACCTCAAGCAAAATAATTATTTGTGATAGGGATGCCCACTTAAGATCGTCTGGGCACGATAAAGTTGTTCAACTAATAAGACTCTGGCAAATTTATGCGGATACGTAAGAAGCGAAAGGGAACACAACTCTTGTGCTTGATCACGCACTTCCTGTGAAAATCCGGCCGCCCCACCAATAACTAGTGCTACTGGCTTAGGGTTTTCAATGAGGGAGCCAAGCCATTTGGCAAATGCTACACTGTCGCGTTGTTTTCCATTTTCAGTAAGTAGGACTAAATGATGACCTGCAGTTTCTTTCAGTATGTCTTTACCTTCAAGAATGACATCTTCAGAACGGGCCTTAAGTTCTTTAATCTCAAGAAAGCCAGTAGGCAATCGCTTGAAATAATCGTGTTCAAGCGATTCGAAGTTTTTGTCTTTGAGCTTTCCGACGCAAAAGAGGCGAATTTTCAGAAGAAGCCTCTACCATCAGGGCCGCTAGGCTTAGGTGTATCTTCCTCACTGACATAAAAGTCTTGAGGAATTCCGATATGCTTAGCTGTATTCCATAAGCCGTCTAGATCATAAGCGGAGCGTGAACTATCAAGGAAGATATGAATAATAATATCTCCGATATCAAGTAGGATCCAATCAGCCGTTGATGCCATACCTTCGCGAGATACGATTGAGTGACCGGCGCGCTTCATTTGGAAGATTACTTCATCGGCCATGGCCTTTGCCATGGTTGAGTTGTTTGCCGATCCCATCACGAAGTAGTCGGCAAGAGAACTTTGTTTTGCAACATCAAGAACTTTTAGATTAACGCCCTTAAAGTTTCCAATAATCCAGGTACATGCCATGGCGATATTAAGTGGATATGGGTATGACTCATCATTGATGATTTTATCGACTTGGGCATTAATAAACTCGTTAGACATAACTTACTTTCCTCTTCCTAGACTCTGTAGCATTAAGGCTTTAATAATATCGACATTTCGTCCCGAGACAGATGACAGCGGGAGTACTTTCTTATCGAGGGCTTCCTCGAAAAACTTTTGAATTTTAGTAATTTCTTCTTCGGTCATAGCATCAATTTTTGTCAGACAGATGATCTCAGGTTTAGTCATCATCTTGTCGCTATACTTCTCAAGCTCAGCTCGTACAGTCACGTACTGATCAAACGCTTCAAATTCATCGAGACACCAAGAAACATCCACTAGGTGAACGAAGGCCTTAGTTCTTTCGATATGCTTAAGAAATTTAATGCCTAAGCCTTTTCCTTCCGCTGCGTCTTCAATCAAGCCTGGGATATCAGCAACCACATAGGATGAATCTTCGTAGGCAACAACTCCGAGATTTGGCTCTAAAGTTGTGAATGGATAGTCGGCAATTTTTGGCTTAGCTGCAGAGATGACTGAGATTAACGTTGATTTACCGGCATTGGGCATTCCAATCAAGGCGATATCAGCTAAAAGCTTGAGCTCAAGATCAACTTCAAATTGTTCACCCGGTTTAGCTGCAGTCACTTTTCTTGGAGCTTGATTGGTAGATGTTTTGAAATTGGCATTACCAAGTCCACCGCGACCACCTTCAGCAATTAAGATTCTCTGACCTACTTCCGTTAGATCAGCAATGACTTCTTGTGTTTCGCTCTTTCGAACAATAGTTCCAATGGGAACAGGGATGATAAGATCGTCACCGTATTTACCGTGACATTGTTGGCCTGAGCCGTTCTCGCCGTTTTGTGCACGATAAACTTTTCTGCCACGAAATTTTACAAGAGTATTAAGCTTGTCAGTAGCTTCAACGTAAACGTCGCCGCCATTGCCACCATCACCGCCATCGGGGCCACCGAGTGGAACGTGCTTTTCACGGCGCATGCCTGAGCAACCCTCGCCACCGTTGCCGCTAATAACTGTAATTGTGACTTCATCAATAAATTTCAAGCTTTGCCTCTATAAAAAAAAAGGGAACCTCATAGAAGTTCCCTCTTTAATGATTTTCTTAACTACGCCATTAAGCTTCGACGACAGAAACCATTTTGGTTTTTTTGTCGAGCCAGCCGAATTTAACGAAGCCGTCGTTTAGTGCGTAAAGAGTCCAGTCTTTACCAACGCCAACGCCTTTGCCAGCGTGGAACTTCGTGCCTCTTTGGCGAATGATAATATTACCAGCGATTACTTTTTGACCGCCGAAGATTTTAGTACCTAGGTATTTTGGGTTCGAGTCACGTCCGTTGGAT
>TARA_R110000868_G_scaffold403438_1_pt1 | contig 13424 bp, 11 predicted proteins | sample TARA_R110000868 | Tara Oceans TARA_R110000868 (sample SAMEA4397489) | marine metagenome | biome: Polar Biome; feature: [SRF] surface water layer (ENVO:00010504); material: water (ENVO:00002006), including particulate matter (ENVO:01000060) such as... | depth 5 m | reverse complement strand
CGACATCTGCTACGCCACGCAAAACCGTCAGGATGCCGTCAAGCAGCTCGCTGCTGAGTGCGACGTATTGTTGGTCGTCGGCAGCCCCAATAGCTCAAACTCCAACCGCCTGCGCGAGCTGGCCGAGCGCATGGGCACCCCGGCCTATCTAATTGATGGTGCGCAAGATCTTAAGCAAGAATGGTTTGCTGGTGTAGCCGGTATTGGTATTACAGCAGGTGCGTCTGCACCGGAAGTGCTAGTGCAAGGTGTCATCCAGCAGCTTGGGATGTGGGGCGCAACGAATGCGCAAGAACTGGAAGGGCGACCGGAGAATGTAACGTTCTCGATGCCGAAGGAGTTACGGGTTAAAGCGTTGTAATTTGAGCTATTAGTAATAAAAAAGGTCGGCATATGCCGACCTTTTTTATTACCTGTGTTTAGCGGCGCCAACACTGTTCAAGTGTTGCACCTGCTTTTTGGCCTTTTGCCCCTGTATTGCTGATGCTCAAGGTGCCACATGTATCTCCGGCCATTGAGCCTTTCGGTGCGGCTTGGAGAATATAAGCATTGGCCGTCGGGGTGTTGGCTGCGAAGGATAAGTCATACGCCTTAGCGGTGCCGTCTTTAGGCGCTTCGGTAAAGGGCAGGTCGGGAGCGCTGCCATCGGCCTTAAGATAACGTCCGTTGGAGGTGTAATGACGCTCCATAAACTGCGACAGCTCCAATAGCGCCGTTTGTGCGTCAGCGCGGCGCGTCTTGCGGACGTGCTCTTGATAAGATGGGTAAGCAATCGCGGCAATAATGCCGATAATCGCCACCACAATCATCAACTCGATCAGGGTAAACCCGGCTCTGTGTCTTTTTAGCGCCAGGTTATTGCCATTTTTAACCATCATTCTGCTCTCACCTCACGCCATGATTGGCGGCCAAATCGTTGTGATCCTGCGACGGGTATGCACTGGGGTGTGCCGCCTTTGGAACCGGCGAAGCAAAGCCACTTATATAGAGGTGTTACACCTTTGACGGCGCCAGAATCGGTATCAGATATACCCGACCATGGAACGTTTTCATCTGAGCCTATAGTGCTGGTGTCTTCATCACCGAGCGAGTTATTGCCGCTGGTGTCAAAATACACGTAATTAAGGCGTGCCCCGCTGGAAAGGTTCATGGCCATGATAAAACTCTCGCCGCCAGCTTTGCATGGGTCTGCCGATGGGGTCAGGGTGGTGTAGATAACCCGGTCGCTGCGTAAGGTTGCTTTGGCTACAACGCGTTCGCCCTTCGCGCCAGTCGCACCAGTCCCTTCGAGCCAGCCAAGATCTAAATACCAGCCGTTTTCTGTGGTGAGCGCATTATTGGTGATGGCTCGCGCCTTTTTACCATTCGCCAGTACTGCTTCTTTTAATACAGCTTGCTTTAGCAGTGTTGTGCGTCCGTTGATAGCGGTACCTGAATCAATGATGCCGTAGAACGTATCGACAGGTGGGCTGGCAGGAATTTCATTGTCACCGTTTTTGTAAAAGCTACCCGTTCCGAAGAACACCATATGCTGGTTTTTTTCATTAAACGCTGAGGACAGCGGTGCGGTGATAGCTTGTGGATTACCACTGCCGTCCTTTGCGGTAAACAGAGGCTTACTGCCCAGTGAGCTTGGGATTTTCCAGCTTGAGGTGTTGCTTTCGGGTAGATCGATGCGCCAAACCTTGCCCAAGGTGTCTGCTACATACACACGATCAGCTACCTGGTTGTAATCGGTGTCTGCGGCCAGTGGTGAGCCGAGATTACCAGTCGTGGGTAGTGTTATTTCACGAATAATGCTGCCGTCTTGCGCATCCAGAATCCAAACTTTGCCATTTGCTGGGGCGGTGTTGTGATAACCGCTGCTGACAATGACGCCAAACTTCTCATTAGGCAAAGCAACCAAGGCGGGTTGCCCCATGGTGTAGCCCATGTCCGGATGGCTGAACTCCCACATGACTTTGCTGCTGCTCATGCTGCTGGGATTGGTAATGTCCAGTGCAAAAACACTTTTACCGCCCGCTCCGGTTGAGCCTACCACCATGGTTTTCCACGAGCCGCCGATATAAGCGTCAGAAACACGCGGAGTACCGTCAACAAAATAACGATGTGAGTAAGCCGGGTCAGTAAGGGCGGCTAGATTGCCATACACACTGTTAGGCACATAGGCGAAAAGTTCATTACCGCCATTTGTTGCGCTCGTGGTCCCGACGCGAGCATCAAAACCGTGCAACATACCGTCGTTGGCTCCCACTACAACTAAAGGTGTTCGGGTTTTGTAGGCGTTGCTAGTGCGGAATGTGATATATGCTTTGCCTGTACTGCCGTTATTCCAGCTTAGACGCGAATAGCCGAAATCTTGATTATGGATATATTGCGGGTCCGAGTTGACGATGTCACCAAGCCGGCTACCGCGCTGGCGGAAAGGCTTCAAGCGATCTTGTGTTGTGATCTCTAAACTGCGGTCGCCACGTAAGTAATTGAGTCTCAACTGGGCTTCAGCATTGGTCAGCTCTGCAGTCAGTTGCAAGGCTGCCTTTTGGGTGGTGGATATCCCACTCCAAGTAAATGTAGAGCCGGTTCTAGCTACGGACTCGCCGTTAGACCCTGCTGATGTCGCAGGAGCAATGGTGAATATGTTGCGGGAGTCAGTGCTCGTCAAACTGTCGAGCTTTTGTGCAGCACTCCAGGCTTTGTCTGAGGCCACTGTACCGTCGGCGCTTACACGTCGTGCTGACAGATCACCACTCCAGAACCGATTGTCTACGAGTGATTGAAATACGGCAGTGTCTGTTTCCAAGCGAGTGGAGTTGGTTGCCAAAGAAGCCGTTGTACTTTGTACTTCATCAGAAATTTGCGCAAATGCTTTTCTGAGGCCCTCCACCATTTTCGTGGCATCACTGGCGACGAAGAAGTTATCGGGGCGCGGATACGTAGCGCTGCCTAGCGTGTCTGTTGTAGTTCGCCACCAGCTCTCTTCTAGCGCAGCAGTGCGTGTGTAAGGGTCGCCAAATCCATCAGGCACTTTAAAGCCGCCATATTTTGCTGCGAGCCAGTACTGGTTATTGTTGCGATTTGCAAGAGACTGATTTTCCCTTACATCAACCCAGTAAGTCGAGACGCTTTGTCTGCCTTTATAATCTTCACGTAAATCTTTTGTGTTTGCATCATAGGCAAGGCCTGCTATGTAAGCAGAGCTTTTTCGGCCACTGTTGAATGGTGTGTTTATGGTGATGTTTTCTAGTTCTGCTACTTTTGCAGTGGCAGTAACAACGTTTACAGTAGTGTCACTGCTAACCTCAGCTGGGGTTGCCGGCTCGTCCTCCATAGCTGTATTGCCAGGTAAGTTCTTATCCCGGTGAGTGTTGGTGTCGCCGATACCTAGGATGACGTTTTTCTGACAGGCATAGCCTATGGGATCGTTCCATTCAGTTATGACCGGGAACCCGTCATGCCAGCGATCCTTTGTGGCGTTATTAGCGCCTGAGTTGTGTTCTGGTGTAGCACTTGTATAGGCGGGTACGTTCCCTTGTTTTTTGTAATAACGAAGAGCAGTGTAATAAAGTTCGCTAACCGGGTCGAAGCTCTTAAAGTCTCCAGATGTTTTTATGGTGCCATCAGTATTTAGCTCGCCAAACTTGTTTAAATAGTTCATGACGCCGCTGTTTAATATGGGGCGCCCTAAGCTGCTGGTGATGTTGTCCGGGTTTTGGATCATGGTGCCGTTATTAGCATGCCATTCGGGATTTGGGGCGCTAGGTGAAATGAACTTTTGTTGGGCTCGCAAAACCCCGCCGTCCCTCAATTTATCTCCATCGTTGAGGTAGCCAAATACGCTGTAGCGTAGAGTGCCGGCATACTGTTGCAGTAGGCCGACTGGCTTATAGTTACCATTTGGGTAACGCTCGCAGTTAGCCTCGAGCCCTTTGTTCGGATCGCAGACTTTTACTCGTATTTTGACGCGGTATACGCTTTTTGTTTGCGTATTTTCCGTATATGAGGTTTTGAGACGATTGTTGTTCCACTGATCATTGTTGTTGGGTTGATAATTAACCCATTCTTGGGTTTTTTCGGTCGGACATGTATCGCTGTTTGAGGCCTTGCCGCCCCCGATGCCGTCACACCAGTTAGAGAACAGCATATCGGCACCCTGCCCCTGGAGCCTAATATAAAAGTTATCCCAGTCTGATGTTACTGGGGCTGCACTTGTTATATCGGTTTTTGCGATCAGACCTTGCGAAGAAACTATGCGATTGCCAGCATTACTTTGGCCTGAGTGGCGGGCTTTTTGTAGAACAGTTTCGCTTGCTGTGTCGAGGTAGCGGTAGCCGCCTGTAAGCGCACTGCGGAATGGGTCGATTGTAGGTGTCGCTGCCCAGTTGAGAAAATTTCCGCTCCAGCGTTTACTGCCTGAGCATATATGGTTAGTTGCGGCAATGTCGGGAATGAACCACTCATTGCTTTGATCATATATGTAGCATTTTTCTGAGTTGAAATAGCCAACATAGGTCGTTAGCGGAACATAGCTGCCTGTGTTAGCAACCGACAATACAGTGGGCCACTCCACTGATGGCACTAGCGCCAGGTTGCCGGGCACGCTGCCGCCGCCAAGAAGTAGAGGTGTTTGCGAAATGTCCGCATGGGCGGGGGACGCAGCTGCAGCGATGCAGAGTGACAGCATAAAACCAGCACTGGTTTTAAGCGAAGCTAGGGTGAAGTGGCGAGACGTCATGATAGACACTCCGGTAGTAAGTCGGTTATGCAATAAGCAGTTCATTGCTCAACCAAAAAGGTGGAGCGAAGCTCGGTGTGGGAGCTGGGCGCGTTGCCGGTATTTGTGTTTAGGCCGTACCCATCTGATTGGACACGCACTATTGCCCCTTCATCCTCAATCGCTGTGCCTGCTTCTGTGCTAGTGCGTAGCTTGGCCAGTTGAGTGATTTTGTAAGCAGGGATTTGAGCCGTACCGGGAAAGCTGGCATAAGTTGCTGAGAGAGGCGCAGCATCTAGCGTTGATAATGAGCCATTCAGGAATTTATCAATCACTATCTGTTCGCCTTTTCGCAGTGCGGCTTCGGAGGCTTGAAGGGCGAGATTGCTGTCGCGCATATTGCCCGCCATGTTCTCCTGTAGCACCGTGCCGCGCATGCTGCTCAGACCAATAATGGTCAATAACAGCAACATTATCAGCGCCACTATAAGTACGGCGCCCTGTTGTTTGTATCCGTGGGTTGGGTAATTATTTTTTCTCATGGCAGGCGATTCCGGATGCCGACTGTGGTGGTAAATACTTGAGCCAGGCGGCGGTTAGTGATCTCAACATCGTCACCGTTGAAGGCTATTACCTGGTTTTCGGGAACGACGTTTGTGTCTGCGCTAACGGCCAGTAGGCTGATGCGTACAGATACGACGTTGTCCCAGTTGGTAACAGCGTCTGCATCTACATAATCAGTCACTTGCCGATTGGCGCCGGCAACACCATAAGTGATCTGCATATCTTGAATGCCTTCTACGAGCTCTTCGGCAATTAAGCCAGCAGTACCGCCTGAAACTTGGAGGCGCTCGCGAGCAAGTGAGGGTGGGCGGCCATTATTTTCTTGAAGATAATAGATCGCGTTCTGAAGGGTCAGTATTTCGACCTCTCCAGTGTAGTTGTGCCCCCAGTACTGTTTCGGATTACTGCTCGGGTTCTTGTTGCCCGGTTTTACGTTGCCGCCGCTTTGCTGGAGTACATTGGCGTTGCCATTACTTGTGTTCTGGAAGATGTCGCAGCCCAGTGCGTCAGAGACTAGGGTTATTGTTCCTGCAGGAATTCCCGTGCTGTTAGTGCCGCTTTTAGCTGAGTCTATGTCCATGTTGGGTTGTGTGCTTTTATTGTTTCCGTCTGCAATAAAATCTCCAGCACCTGTGGCAAGTTTGAGGAGAAGTACATCTGAGTCGGCAACGACGCTTTTACCGGCAAGCAGAACTGGTGCTTCGTCATTCCAGCCTTCTATCGGGTCGTTTAAATTAAACAGGTCTACTGTCGAGTCCAACATGTTATTGGGTTCGCCCATGCATTGCCCTTTGTATCCCGTATTCCGGATGTCGTAAGTCAGGAAATCCATGGCAAAGCGACCACTTTCCTGTACGCGGGACAAGGCATTGTTGGTGCTGTAGGTCTGTTTGCTGGAGAGGAATATCTGTAAAACGCCGGCAATCAGCAGCAGGCTGAGGGTGATGGCGATCATCAGTTCAATCAGTGATAGGCCTGATTGTCGCTTGGCGAAGGTCATGCTCATATCTCAGTCCGGTAGGTGAAGGTTTCTGTGCCTGCGTCAGCGTTGTCGCTCTTTTTGATGCGCCCGCGATTGTCGTTCCAGCGCACATGGATGGTGACAAGCGAGCCATTTTTTTCGACCTTGCCTTGGCCGTCGGGTAGCTTTAAAGCGAGGTTATTGAGCCATTCGGCGAGGTCTTTTTGTGCGCGAGTGCCGCTTACGTTGTTGCTGCTGGATGAGGTTGCATAGTCCGCAACGTAGGCATTGGTTAGCGCTTGTGTGCGGTTGGCGCGCATACGGTCAGCGAGGTCGCTGGCCAGCAAGGATGCTTGTGAGCGCTGGTAGGCGCTGTGGTTGCTCTGCACGCTGGTAACTTGTAAGCCAGCCAGGCCCAGCAGGCCTATGGAGAGCACAACGACGGCAATCAGAACCTCAATTAGTGTTGCACCCTGCTGTTGGCGAATCGACGGAGCGTTATTCATCAGCAGGCACCCTTGGACAGCGTCGCGCTGCCGGTAATGTTGACTGAAATAGTCCGTTTCTGATTGCCACTGCAGCTGGAGTCGGTGACTGACCAGCTTTGTGCCGCGGCCGAAGAGGACATGCCGCTGCTGCGGAACGTGATACCGGCATTGGGGCCTGTGACTACAGTGCCCTGAACGGGGTCCCAGATTTTTAGAACTTCTACGTTTGCGCCGTTCATGCGTGTAATTAGCCAGCCAGCGCCCCAGTTGGTGCCATTGGCACAAGTCGTTTGCGCTGCATTACTGCGGCATACAGTGATGTTTTCACGCCGCTTGATGGCTTCTGAGCGCGCTAGCTGCAGAGCGCCTTGCACCTCGGTGCTGAGCGCCGCGAGGCGGTTCTCTCGCAGCATGCTGCTGAATGATGGCGTTGCAAGACTAATGACCACCGCAAGTACGGAGATGGTCACCATCAGCTCTATCAGGGTAAACGCTCGTGAGTAACGCATGATTTGCCTCGACAATATCGACCCTTACAGCATTGCAGATGTGCTTGGTCAGACGAAGCGGTCAGGGATATGTGGTGGTTTGCTTGGGTTGAGCGGTCAGGTGCGACATCTTTCCGAGTTCGCAGGCGTTTCGAGTTTTGTGCGGCCTGTGATGTTGATCACAACGGTGCGTATAGCGCGATTGCTTTCGCAGAGTGTGAAGGTGCCGTTTAGGCTATCTGTTGCGCCGTTTTGTTTAAAAGCCATGTGTTTTTGTTGGCGAAAGTTTGTCCATATCCAGCGATGGCTAGCGTCAATGGTTGCAACTTTGAGTACAGTTTCGCCTTGATCCAGCTTGCCGTTGCGGTTGCTGTCTTGAAAAACCAACATGTGCCTCGTCCATGTTTGGGTACCTTCGCAGGAGTTGCTGCCTGCGCATAGGCTCACCATTGAGCGACTACTGATCGCTTTTGCGCGCGCGTAGTTTAGGTGTGCGTGCATTTGATTGATGGAGTCAGTTTGGCGGTTTTGTTGAATTAGAGACGTGAGCGAGGGTGAGGCGAGGCCTAATACCAGCGTTAACACGCTGAGAGTTGTGAGAAGTTCAAGCAGGCTATAAGCCCTTTGCTTTGTGGGTACAATCATGCCGCATCTCCTTTGCAGTTACGAAAGCCATCCTGGCTTTAGTTTTTTAGTTCAGGCTCGCGGGTTGTCAAGCTAGTGCCTGTTGTTAGGTGTCTAGGCAGGGTTAGATATGAATAAGGTTGTTGTTGTGGGTGGTGGGATTGCCGGGCTGCTCTCGGTATATAGCCTTGCTCAGGTTAATGACTTAGAAGTCGTTATTCTAGAGGCTAGCGAGCAGGTCGGCCAAGAATCCTCCTGGGCTGGCGGTGGCATTGTTTCGCCGTTGTATCCCTGGCGTTACAGTCCTGCCGTCACTGCGCTGGCGCATTGGTCGCAGGATTTTTATCCGCGCCTGGCTGAGCAGTTGCTGGGGCAAACGCAGATTGATCCTGAGGTGTATGTCACGGGGTTGTACTGGTTGGACCTTGACGATGACGCCGATGCGTTAGCTTGGGCGAAGCGGGAAGGGCGGGCGCTGCGGTCGGTTGATATGGCGGCCGTGCAACGTGCGGTACCGGCGTTGGCAGCGGGCTTTGGTCGTGCACTGCAGATGGCCGACGTGGCCAATGTGCGCAATCCACGTCTGGTCAAGGCGTTGCGGGCAGCGCTGCAGCAGATGCCAAATGTCACCGTGCATGAGCAGTGTGCGGTCAGTGGTTTTATTCTCGACGGTGGGTGCATCACAGGGGTGCAGACTGCGCAGGGTGATATGCAGGCCGATCAGGTGGTGCTCGCGGCCGGTGCATGGAGCGGTGAGTTGATGAAGACGCTTGGTATCGAGTTGCCGGTGGTGCCGGTCAAGGGACAGATGATTTTGTACAAGTGCGCCGAGGACTTTTTGCCCGCCATGGTGCTGGCCAACGGGCGTTATGCGATTCCGCGGCGTGATGGTCATATTCTGATTGGTAGTACGCTGGAGCATGCCGCGTTCGACAAAACCACGACCGAGGAGGCATTGCTCAGCCTCAAAGCCTCGGCAGTTGAGCTGTTGCCGGCTTTGGCTGATGCCGAGGTGGTGGGACACTGGGCGGGGTTGAGGCCGGGTTCGCCTGAAGGCATTCCGTATATCGGGCCGGTACCTGGGCATGAGGGCTTATGGCTGAATTGCGGGCATTACCGCAATGGTTTGGTGCTGGCGCCGGCGTCCTGCCAATTACTCGCAGACTTGATGCTGGGGCGTGAGCCGATTGTTGACCCAGCCCCTTATGCCCCTACTGGACGGCTGGGATTGGCGGGGTGAGTGTTGGCTGAGCTCTAGAAGCTCGCGGCTAAAGCCGCTCTCACAGTGAACACAGCTTTGCCTGCGTGTTGAGCGGATTTACTTCAGTCGATGCCAAGCTTTTTGAGGCGGTAGCGCATTGAGCGGAAGCTAAGGCCTAAGCGCTGCGCGGCGGCGGTGCGGTTCCAGCGGGTTTCTTCCAGGGCCTGCATGATTAATTTTCGCTCGATGATTTCGAGGTGGTCTTCCAGGTTATCGATCTGCGCGAGATTGCTTTCGCCGTTTTCACTGTTGGGGTTGCAGTCGGCCAGGCGTAGGTCACTGGCCGTGATGCGATCGTCTTCACACAGCGTATAGGCACGTTCGAGCATGTTCTCTAGCTCGCGCACGTTACCGGGGAAGCGGTAGCTCTTGAGCTTTTCAAGTGCATCATCATCCAGCTTGGCGGCGCTTATGCCGGTGCCTTCGGCTAGGCGCTTGAGCACGCTGTCGGTGAGCAGGGCAATGTCTTCGCGCCGCTCGCGCAGGGCGGGTACGCGCAGCTCGATGACGTTGAGGCGGTAATAGAGGTCTTGGCGGAAGCGTTCGGTGGCGACTTCCCCAGCGAGGTCTTTGTGGGTGGCGCAGAGAATACGCACATCGACGATCAGCTCTTGCTGACCGCCGACTGCGCGGACGGCTTTTTCCTGAATGGCGCGCAGCAGTTTGACCTGCATCGGCAGCGGCAGGTCGGCCACCTCGTCGAGGAACAAGGTGCCACCGTTGGCGGCCTGGAATAAGCCCTGCTTGTCTTCGATGGCGCCGGTAAAGCTGCCTTTCTTGTGGCCGAAAAACTCGCTTTCCATCAGTTCGGTGGGGATTGCGCCGCAGTTGACCGGTACGAAAGGTTGCTCGCAGCGCGACCCTTGTTCGTGGATCAGTCGCGCCACCAGCTCCTTGCCGCTGCCGGATTCGCCGCTGATGTACACCGGCGCTTGGCTGCGGGCCAGTTTGAGAATCTGTTTGCGCAAGGACTGCATCGGTGGTGAGTTGCCGAGCAGGCGACTGTCGACAGGCAGCTCTTCGCCATCGGCGCTGCGCAGGCGCAATGCGGCCGCGACCAGTTCGCGCAATCGGCCGAGGTCGACTGGCTTGGTTAGAAAGTCGAATGCGCCGGCTTTCAGGGCGTTAATCGCGGTGTCCAGGCTGCCATAAGCGGTGATCATCGCCACCGGCACTTGCGGGTGGCGCTGCAGAATATGTTGCACCAACTCCAGGCCGGTACCGTCAGGCAGGCGCATGTCGGTCAGGCAAAGATCAAAGGGTTCCTTGGCCAGCCATTCGCGGGCTTCTTTGACGTTGCGTGCGCTGCGGGTGTCGAGCTTCATGCGCCCCAGGGTGATTTCCAAGAGTTCGCGAATATCGGGTTCGTCATCGACGATCAGGGCTCTCTGGCGGGTCATGGTCAGCTCAGTTTACGCGGGTGGGCGAAGGTGATGCGTAGGCAGCTGCCGCCACCTTCACGAGGTTTGTAGTCGAGGCGGGCTTGGTTGCTTTCGCACAGCTCGCGGGAAATATACAGGCCCAGACCGGTGCCTTTGTTTTCTGTGGTGTAGAAGGGCTCGAACAGGTGATGCAGTTGTTCTTCGGCCACACCAGGGCCGTCGTCGAGTATCTCGAGTACGGGTAGCTCACTGCTGGGGTCGCGGAACAGCTTCAGCCAAACTTGCCCGTGCTTGTTGTTCTTCGCACTGTAGCGCAGGCCGTTTTCCACCAGGTTGCTCAATACCTGGGTGAGCTGGTGCGGGTCCATGCGGGTCTGGATGCTGCCGTTGCTGGTTTCCAGATGCAGCGTTTGGTTCGGCGCAGCGCTGCTGCGAAACTCACTGGCGAAACGGTGCAGCCAGTACTTGAGATCGAGTAATTGCGGCTCGGCCTGGCGCCGCCGCGAGAGTTGTAGAACGTTCTCAATCACCAGGTTCATGCGCCGCGAGTGATCCTGAATGATCTGCGCCAGGCGCAGGTCATGCCCTTGCAGTTCTTCCGATTCTTGCAGCAGCTGTGCGGCATGACTGATGGCGCCAAGCGGGTTGCGAATCTCGTGAGCGATGCCGGCGGTCAGGCGACCGAGCGAGGCGAGTTTGAGTTGCTGCGCTTGCTGGGCGATCTGCGAAATGTCGTCGAGGAAGATCAGCGTGTGCTTATGTTTGTCGCGTTGCAGGGCGATAAAACTCGGCTGCAGCAGGCGCCCGTCAGGTTTTGCTTGCAGGTTAGCAGGGCGTAGGCTGGGGTTGTGCAGCCACTGTTGCATGCGTTTGATCAGTTGCGGGCAATGCGGGTCGAGGATTTTTCCGGTCAGGTCGGCATGCCCCAGCAGGAGCTTGGCGCCTTCGTTGATCAGCAGCACGCGGTGCAATTCATCCAGTACCAGAATGCCCGTGCGCATGCGTTGTAGAATCAGCGCGTTGAGTGCTTCCAGGTTGGCGACGTCGGCGGCGCGCTGCTCGGCCAGGTTTTCACTGAGTTGTAGGCGACGGGTCAGGCCTTGCACAAACAGTGCGGCAGCAAAGCACAGCGCGCCGAACGCGCCGACTTGCACGTACTGCGCAGAAGCAGCCGGGCGACTTAGGCTGAGGTAGAACGTCAGGTAGATCATGCCAATTGCCGCAACGGCCGCAATTAATAGGCCGATGCGGCCGCGTAAGAGAATGTTGGTGATGGCTACGGCGACAATCAGTAGGTTGCCGATGCCGCTGGGCGTACCGCCAGCGGCATAGAACAGGCCGGAGAGCAAAATCACATCGACCAAGGCCAGGCTGAATACCTGCGCCAGGCGTTTGGGGCGGCGCACGGTGGCGATGATCAGGACGTTGAGCGCCAGGTACAGCCAGCTGCCATTGCGGAACAGTGCTGGATGCGCCATGTCCAGCAGTTGTGAATCAAGGTCGCTGGAGACCAGCGTCGCTAAGGTAATGCCGATAATCAGGCGGTACAGGTGGTAAAGCCGCAGAATCCGCCAGCTTTGTTCGCCGCTCAGGGCGAAATCAGTGCTCACTGGATTGTGAGCCTTGCTCTAGGTGGGCTTGGCTGCAGAACCACTCCTCGCCCTTCGCCAGCGCGTGATCGCGGGGGACATGGATGCCGCAGTGCTGGCAGCGCACCATAGGTGCTGCTTTCGGCATTGCGTCAGGTTTTTCCGCGCGCGTCGCTGAAGATCGGGATAAGCGGCGCCACAGCCAGAAAGCGGCAGCAATGATGGCAATCCAGAACAGCAAGCGGAACAGGCCCATGGCGCTCTCTTCTTATCGGCAGGCGAGCAGTTTAGCTAACCCGTCCGCATGCGCCCAGCGTTCAAACAGTGACCCAGGCGTTGTTATGCGTATTGGCAGGTATATGGTCGTCCCGTTTGGTGGCGGGTAGGCTTGTTGGGGCTGGTCAGGCCATGCTGTACATGGGGTGGTGATAGGCCTGGCCTAATCTCGACCTATTCCGTCCGTTCTACAGGTATGAAAAAGGGAGGCCTAAGCCTCCCTTTTTATTTGCTGCGGGTACTTAATCGAACAAACCAAACGTCATGTAGCTGAACCAAGAGCGGCTCGGTGCTTCAGCTGCGTCGGCTTTCAGTTCGTCCGGGATCAGTTCTTCGGCATCTTCGTACTGGCGGATGACGTCTTGGCTGGCGCGAGTTTCACCTGGCGGCAGCGGCGTGTCGGTTTCGATCAGGCCCAAGGTGGCCTTGGCTATCCAGGAGCGCGTATCGGCTTCTTCTTCGCGCGGTACAAATTGGCCGTTGACCAAGCTTGGGTGATCCGGGTAGTTGAGCTTGAGGGTTTCCAGGCTGGTGGCGGTCAGGTCATCCAGGGTCAGGCGCTGGTAGGCCTCGGTCATCACTGCCAGGCCATCACCGACTGCCGGGGTTTCCTGGAAGTTTTCCACCACATAGCGGCCACGGTTGGCGGCAGCAACGTAGGCGTTGCGGGTCAAGTAGTAGTGGGCCACGTGGATTTCATAAGCGGCCAGCAGGTTACGCAGGTAGATCATGCGCTGCTTGGCGTCTGGGGCGTAGCGGCTCGTCGGGAAGCGGCTGGTGAGCTGGGCGAACTCGTTGTAAGAGTCGCGCGCGGCGCCAGGGTCGCGCTTGGTCATGTCCAGCGGCACGAAGCGGGCGATTAGGCCGCGGTCTTGGTCGAACGAGGCAAGGCCTTTGAGGTAATAGGCGTAATCAACGTTGGCATGCTGCGGGTGCAGGCGAATAAATCGATCGGCGGCGGACTTTGCCGCTTCCGGCTCAACGTTCTTGTAGTAGGCGTAGATCAGCTCCAGCTGCGCCTGCTCGGCGTAGCGGCCGAACGGGTAGCGCGACTCCAGCGCCTTGAGCTTGGCCACCGCA
>TARA_R110000868_G_scaffold110829_2_pt1 | contig 13424 bp, 17 predicted proteins | sample TARA_R110000868 | Tara Oceans TARA_R110000868 (sample SAMEA4397489) | marine metagenome | biome: Polar Biome; feature: [SRF] surface water layer (ENVO:00010504); material: water (ENVO:00002006), including particulate matter (ENVO:01000060) such as... | depth 5 m | reverse complement strand
CAGTATTTGTTAAGTTTAGTACCCCGCCACAAGTAGTAGATCCGTCTGTAGAGACAACCTGAAATTTTGCTGAAGTCCCAACAGTAAGATTCCCTGTTGTTGCTGCAATAGTTGCGCCAGTCGGAGCAGTAAATACACCTGTACTATTTAATGTTCCAGTTACTGCAAGGGTTCCATTAACAGTTACTGACGTGGCTGTAAGCGCTAGGGCTGAGCCAGTTGACGGACTAATAGTATTTGTTTTAAGTGTTGCCAATTATTTACCCTCTTCTTTTACCCATAATGGAGAAACGATATACATTCCTTCTTGAATCGTGACTTCATTGTCAGATTTTATCCACTCGCCGTTTTGTAGGGTGTAGATCTTTATCTTGAACTGTTGAGCCGTACGTATCGGGCTTGCTTCGCTTACTAAGATTGTTTTTGAGCATCCCAGATTCCCAGCCATGAATACGGCTACCAATAGAGCGCATTTGTTTAGATTTTTCATCTGCGTCAACGCCTTTCTTTTTAATTTCTGGTTTGAACCAAAGCAATAACGAATCAAGAATAGCTCTAATCAACGAATACATATTTACTTTCCAGCTCCAACTTGTTCGCTAGACTTGTCTCCGTCTCGAGCCATAATTAAGCCAACACCAGCCAAGACTGCTGAAATCAGCACTGCGTAGTCAACATTTGTTTCTGGATTTCCGTCAGTCAAATTCGTGAGGGCAACGCCTACCGCAACCAAGATTGCAGCAATTCCAGCCGTAGTAGTTTTCCAATTCATATTTTTTAATGTCATATTTACTTTCTATCTAATTGAATTTCAAGCCTGTCAATACGATGATCGTGAGAAGCTACTGTTGCTTCTACCCTTTCCAATACACGGACCGTTTGCACCCAGCAACCAACCATAATTCCAGTAACTGTCAGCACAAGGGTGATTAATCCAAGCCAATCCTTAAAAGATAAAGAAACAATCCTATTGCTTTCTAAAGTCATTTCTTGATCTCCGTACCAAGAATAATCTCTGCAAATGTAATGTTTCCACCAACAGTAGCTGCTCCTCTAACTACAACAGCAACCCAAATATCACCACCAGGCAATGTTTTAATCGGAATTTTTACTGATGCACCAGTTTTATTAAGTTGCCCAAACTGAAGTCCAGTTGCAACAACTTCTATGTTGCCAGCAATAATATGATTTGATGACATAATTCTTTCTAAATCAGTTGATCCCGCAGCAAGTGCATTTGTAATTAATGTGTATGGAGCTACTGCTGTAGAAAAATTTGAATCAAGAAGAAACACGTCTAAGTATGTAGTTGCAGCAGGAATATGGGTTGCATTTCCAGCAATTACAACAGTAATTCCAGTTACGTCAATTTCTCCAGTACCAACACTTGGAATTTTTACAACGCTTCCAAATAAACCATTAATGGCAATAGCAGGCTTAACTGGTACAGCAATAGTAGCTGTTCCTTTAACTGTAAGCGCAAGTCCAGCAGTAAATGTAAACCCAGTTACAAAGCCAGCAGTATTAACTACTGCAGTTACTGTTGGAAGAGTAGTACCTGTATATCCAGCAATCGTAACTACTGGCGGAGTTCCAGTTAAATATCCAGATCCTGGATTATCGAGCGTTACAGATGCAATGGTAAAAGCAGAAAGGGCAGCTGTAAGAACTGCGGTTACTGTTGGAGTAGTAAAAGTTCCGTCGGCGTTTCCACGAACAGACACAACAACAGTTGGGATACTTGTGTACCCAGTTCCAGCATTTGTCACTGTTACAGCATTAATCGCTCCAGATGAGATTGTGCAAGTTGCAGTAGCTCCAGATCCACCTCCACCAACAAATGTAATAATAGGAGCTAGTGCATACCCAGTTCCAGCAGTAGTAATAGTTACAGTTGTAGAAATTGGAACTGGCGTGATATTTAATGTGCAGGATGCTTGACTAATTGTTTTAACGGATACATTTTTATTCATTTGTTTGCCTTTTTATAAAGAAACTCTCCAGTGTGGGGGAAGAAGCCTCCCCCCACACCAGAGAATTATAACACTTTGACCCAACAATTACGACGCAGTGACGGTAATTGAACCAGCAGACCATGGGCAAAGAACATCAAGACCACACATAAGCTGTGCCTTGAGGAACTTTGTGTTGCGTCGCTGATCGTCTTCCATATGAGTCTGAAGTCCAGTTGCCTGAACCATACCAATTGCTGGAGAACCAGTAGCTGCGCTGCACAATGCAACTGCGACAGGCCGTGGATTACTAGCAGTGCCAAGCGCATTAATTTGATACTTTCCACCAGTTGTACCAGTTACAGAACTGTAAGCAACCGCAAGATCTTCTCCAGACAAACCAGTGGCAGCACTAAGATCGGTTGTTGGAAGGTTGTTAGTAACAACAAACTGGAAGCCCTCAAGATTACCAATCACTCGACTTGAGATGTCAGACATACTGCTTCCACCTGTGTAGTTGGATGGCGCAGCTTGGAATACAGATGTTCCAACAACGCCAGAGACGGCAGTTCCGTAAACTCCAGCACTACTGATTGAGTTATAGAACGCTGGTTCAAAGCGAAGTGCCGTCTTGATTGCTGGCGTGATAAACATATATCGGCCAGATTCAGGAATGGAAGCTTCGTCAAACTTCTGAGCAAGCGCAGCAAGATCAACACGGAAATTGTATGCGCCAGATGGACTTGGGGGATACGCAGTAGCAATTGTAGCACTTCCAGTTCGGTTAATTTGCATTCCTGTTGCGTATACATCAGTTACAGCATTAGCCAAAGACGCCTTTGTCGCCAAAATTGCAATTTTTCGGTCAAGAATCTTTGCAAGATTTCGACCAAGCTTTGTAGCAAATGGTCCAATAACATCGAAATGAAGAACATTCATGTCGGTAAACGGAATATCAAGACCGTTCACCAAATATTCATCTGTCGTAATTGTCTTTTGGAACATCTGGATTCGCTTGTCATTCGTTCCCATTGATGATTGCTCATTAATGAAAGTTCCTGGAACATGGTACGAACCAAATGGATCGTTTCCAATGATTGGCCATTGGGCAGATGCTGCTCCATTAAGTTGCTTGATTGACATAAACTCACCAGCACGGTCATAGAAAACCGATGCTGTTTGGAATGATTCAAGAACCATACCACTGAAAATGGTCATTGCCATATCACGTGTATTGGCGTCTGAAGTCGTGGAAAGAAGCGTTCGTTCAAAATTAACATTCTGCGAAGGCATAGCTAGATACTCCTAATAAAATTTGTGTTTGTTTTGATGCACGTTGGCAAATTTGGGTGTCGCTGTATTCTGGGTCTATTTCTAGGGTATCCAAAATATGATGCGGCCTCATAAGCTTAAAAACCTAACGTTGGTTTCCCAACGCTTCGGCTACCAAAGGAAAAGTCCCGCAAATCAAATAGATGACTTGGGGGATGTAAGAAAGATTGCCTGTTTATTCGTCTTTTAGCGTGTGCTTTTTAGCTGCTTTTTCAGACATTAGTTTTAGTGAAGCGATCTGTTCTTTAAGTTGTGCGTTTTCAGCCTCAATGCTTAAAACGTCTTTAATAGTTTGAACTGGAGTTTTTGGTGCAGAAGAGTTAAGCATTGTTGCTACAGCATTATTGAAGGCATCTTGCATATCAGTTCCAGTTGCTGAGTGCCATCTTTTGCCACTGGTTTTATCTCCAATATAAACTGTATCCACTCCATCATTTACGCAAAGTGCGAACGAACTATTTACTTGGGCTAACATTTGTCGTTGTTGTTCAGTTGCTCTTATCATTGATTCATTCCTTGAATAAAGTTCTTTGGTGTATTAGCTAATTTACGTCGTGTTGTTTCATCTACATATCCCTGCTTGCGAACAGATCTCATTGCGTTAATTACCGCATTAACACTGTCAAATCCTTCGACCTCTGCTGGTGGAGTCATACCCTGCACCAACGGACGTGCATTACCAGATCCTACCGCTTTCTGGTGCATAAATGCAATCTCTCGCATTGCACTAACTGATTGATTTGGGTCATTGAGCCGTGTGTTAAATGACTCAATTTCAGACTTGAGCATATTATTGGCAGCCCAATTCAATATATTATCTTGTTGGGCTTTTCCTCCAGCAACGGCAGCGACTTCGTTCTTAACTCGCTCAACTTCATATTGAGCAACTTGAATTCGACTTACTTCACCCTCTACAAGACGTCTAGCTAGATCTTCCCCGATTCCAGCGTTGGCAAATGATTGTTTGTGTTGTTCACTAAATTTGCCACCGTCAGTAATGTAGTTAGCAACTACATCGTCCATTTTAACGCCAAGCCTAGATGTTAAATCATCCATGCTTGACACTGTTCTCTGGCTAATTAGTTTTTGCGCTTCCGCATATCCAGCTTCAAGGGCTTCTGGACTGTCGTATTTACCAGCCCATTTTCTTTGCTCTGTTTGCTTAGCTTGTTCAGTACCTGCATCTGGAATAGAGGCTAGAGATACTTCATTCGTCTGCGGTTGAGACGTTACATCTTGCTGTGCTTGCGTTTCCTGTGGTGTGTTATTGACCTGATCCAACCTGTCCTCCTTGTTTTGTCAGACTAGATTCCATTACATTCGATGAAGTCTTTACCATTTGTTCTTGAGCCATCATTTCTTGTTGCTGCTGCATCGAGGCTGTGGCTTCTGCTGACAGTTGTTCGTCCGATTTGATTAATCCTGGCTCGTAGATTCCACTTTGCCGAAGTAGTGTATCAAACAATACTCCAATATTAATTCTATTTGCTGCTTCTGGTCCAAATTGAGTCATTGTAGATACGAGTTGCAAAATCTTCTGTTTGTCGTTCTCTCTGCTAAGAGCTGCTAATCCAGTAAGGGCTTCAATCTCAATTGAGCCTCCTGGAAGTTTAGGCATCAAGCTGTCTCGACTCATTTGCCACATAAGACGTTCCACTAGGGGTACTTGTTGACTGTCTGCAATTGGAGCATACACACCACCAAGAGCGCCCTCAAGTTCAGCTGCCACGCGTGAGATTTGGAATGCAGTTACTCTGTCTCCCTTAGGAGCAGACTCAGATTCCATAAGCATTGCCGTAGCCAGATCTTGCCTTTTGCTCATTGCTGTCTGATAGACAACTTGGAAGTCTTGTGACTTATTGACAGAAAGGAAAGCAATGTCTTGCACCTGTCCACCGAGAACCCTTGCTTGGATCACCTCCCCGCTTGGTTTTGCTAAGTCTCTGGAAACAACCTGTGAGTTATAGTCAATGCACGGAACAAACTTGCTTGCCATGCCAGCAAAGTCAAGTAATCGTTCGTGCAATTCATTGAGGCTTCTAATGTCGCCAAGGTTGCTTTCTACAAAGCCTCGGCCGTAATGCTCCCCTGGAACAAGTTCGTATGGGGTGCAGATGAATGGGCTAACTGGCTCTTCGCTAATCTGAATTGTCTTCCCATTAATTTGCTGTTCAATAGTCCACACCTTACTCTGTGGTTGCCACTTGCAACGTGTGTACATATCAACAGTTCTTGATGAGTGTGGCTTATCCATCGCCATAGATACTTCATCACTTAGAAAGTTAGTAATGATTTCGATTGGGAGAGATAGCGGATCAACCTTTTCCTTGATGATATGACTAATAACTTCTTGCGATGAATCACGCACGGTTGTGTATTGATCTCGTCGGAAGACACGGACTCTGTAGTCATCAGTAAGTTGCTCTAGGCAATCACCAGTAACAAGGATCTGCGTAATTGCTTGACGCTTTCTACTTCTAAATCCACCACGACGCCTGTTGTCTGCGCTTCCAATGTCAGCCGACTCAAGCTTTGCCATAGCAAGAAGCTCGTACAAAGAAAGAGCTTGAGAAAAAGCTTGCACTTGCGCTGGATCTTGGGATTTGTTGTATCGAATTCTAGCAGCTGGAACTAACCGAAAGAATGGCGTACCAACTGGGTACAGCGACATAAGCAATCGACCTTCTAGGTTGGCAATTCCTCTTCCTGGAAGAGAGGTAAACACCTCTGGCATCTTGTTTGTTTGGCTTTGTCCTACTTGCGGAAGAATCCATGGACGTGTAAGAGCAGCGCATTGCCTAGCTCTTTCTAAGATTGGCTGACGCTCACTGTCTTGCGAACTGAATTCTTCTGCGATTTTGTTTTTCATGTACCAGTGCGGCTTGTTGGAATTTGAATGCCAGGAGATGAAGATGAGCCACCTTCGGAAGACATCTTACCTCTTCGCTTGTTAATTGCGTTTTTTAATACTGCGTCTTCAAGTGCTTGTTTTTTCATTCTACTTTTTGACTTGTCAGAATTTTCCATCATCGACAACTGAGCATCACGTTGTTCAATGGCAGCAGCCCTTTGATCATCCAACTGTTGCTTTGTTGGCCTGTATTCTGGCATACTTGGTGTCTTCATTTTGATTTATATCCTATTGTGTTCATGTATTTGGCTAATTGATCTGGTGAATAGATCGTATTTGGGACATTTATTTTGGAATTTGCAAGCACTGTTTTTACGTCATCAACGCAACTATTGCCAATTGCAATAAGCCCAAAAGATAAAAACCTAAGAAGAAGAACGATGAACACATATAAAAGCCCACTTCTTGGCCTGTTTAGACGCATAGATACATCAACCTCAACTTCGTCAATAATCGTTGTCTTTAATACAGAAATGTCCCTAGACATAAACTCATCAATTGGAACAATTTCTGATGAAAAGAAAGAAGAATCTAATACATACTGACCGTCTGATATTGAGCAATGATTAAATTTTGACATTGAAACAATTGCAACAAGCTCTCCAACAATCAGCCACAAAAGTATCTTTGGGTGTTTGTAGATTATTTTTATCTTTGTAGAAATTGGCTTTGCTAAAAACTTTGTAGCAAGATCATTCTTCTTGAAATAAAATATCTTTGATTGCATATTTATTGAGTTGGAATTGATATGCCAAGCCCATACATATCGGACGTGTCCTCTTCTAAGGGAAGACCTGTTGATGGGTCAATAGTTAGAGCGTTTCTTGTAGATCTAGACCTATATCTTCCAAGTTTTGCAGCTGTTGAGCTAGTCATTTCCTGCATCTGCTGTTCTTGCGCCTTGTTTTGACCTTCTGCCATAGCAGCTTCGGCAGCACTTTGCGCTCGTTGCTGAACAATAAGCTGTTCTTGCTGTGCAGCCCTTGCGTCATTTGCGTATCTTGTCTGCTCTTCCATTGCCTTTCTTTGCTGAGCTGCAGCCATAGCTGCTGAAGCAGTAGACGCAGCTGTTGTTGCAGCCATCATAATTCCAATCATAACCATATCGTCTATGCCAAATATGGCAAGATTTAGATACGCAAGAATCATGTCTTTTGTGCCTGATATTTAGGTGCGAACATTCCTGGGTTAGATCCAAATGGACTAGCAGAATCTCCAGCTTTTTGCAAAGTAACACCAGATTGTGAAATTGTAATTGCTGTTGGCCTTGAGTTTAGCGGAGTTGAAACTCCAGTATTCATACGCATAAGCGCAGCTGCTGCAGCCATTGATTGATTATCTGTTCTGCCCAAAACCGAAGACAGTACCGATTTAATTTGCCCACTGCCTGCTTGCGAAGAAGAGCCTGAATTCTGATTATTTGCTTGATTCATACCAGCTTGGCCAGCCATTTGCTGATTGTTGTTTTTAGATGGGTTTCTTCCACCATAAACTGTGTTTTGATTGTTATACACGCCAAATTGGAATGGGTTGGCAGATTGTCCAGCTAAACTAAAGCCACCACCACCACTAAGCAGGCCACCAAATCCACCCCCATCTGTAATTGGATCTCCAGTATTAAAATCTCCAGGCCCAGTATAAATAACTCCACCACCACCACCACCACCGCCACCCACATCTCCTGGATCTACGCTTGTTGGAATTGTTCCACCAGTTCCAGTTCCGCCAGTCGGGATAACTGTTGGTCCTGGACCGCTTGTTGATTTATACATTCCTGATTTTTTTGCCATATTATTTCCTTATGTTCCTGTTCCAGATCTTGTTGTTGGAATTCCAATTCCAGTATTATTGTATCCTGTATTTACAACACTTGTTTTGCTTCTGGACTGTCTTTCTTGGACTCTTGTTCTATTTTTGTCGATTGACCTTTGAATTAATGCGTAGTTTCCAGAAGATCTTTCTGTGTCAGCTTTATTTCTTGCCGTAAGTTCTAGTTGCCTAGCTTTATTTTCTGCTTCAATTGATGCGGTTGATTGAGCAGACATCCCAAGAATTTGAGAAGCGCCGTTAGCACCACCAGTATTTAGAGAAATTAAGGTGTCTCTTGTTCTTGATTCTTGTAGCGTTAGCGGTCTTGTTGCTTCAAGAGATGCGTAATTACTAATATAAGCATTAATATCACTACCAAGACTTGGCGCATTTGCTAATTGCTCTGGCTTAAACGCAGAAAAATCAATGTTTCCCTGAAAGTCAAGTGGGGTTTTTGTCTTTGGTTTAGACCCAAACGGACCCTTTGCATTTCCACCTAGTGGCTTGCCAGCTTCTAAAGCGTATCTTCCTTGAGAATCAAAGCCAATATCTTTATTTGTGCGCTTGCTAAAATATGTTGCAATATCAGCCTGATCTCCATAGAACTGCTTAGCCTCACTTTCAAAAGCATCTCTTTGGAAAGTACCTACATATGGTGCAGCAGCTTTCTTTAGCTGTGAAATAGGAATCGTGTTGCCCTTGTATGGCTTAAGGCTATTATTTGCACGGTTAGACATAGCCATAGATCTCCCTTGCTCATAGGAAATCGTTTCGGAATAGACTGGCCTAGTGTTTGATGTGTATGGCGCTGTGTACGGAGCAAGTTTAGATGCTAAATTGTTGAGCATAAATGGCATTATAAAAGTCCTTGTTTTTTTGCAAGAAAGACGATCTCGTTGACAATGCTTCTTCTTGCTAGTTGCCAATTGAGGGAGTCTCTGTTTAGTTCTGTAATTGGTTCTGATATTGATATTTCTGGCACTGCTTTGTCCAGCTGGCGTATGAACTCACCTACCGTTCCAGGTATTAACTCTGGGTATCGTGTCTCTCTATTTGGTTGGAATTCGCTCATTTATTCTCTAGCATATAATAGCATTATGAAAAAAAGTAAGTGCTGTTTTTGATTTGCTCTATTTCTAGACTTCCCTTTTCTGGAAGATTGGACAATTCTATTTTATATCTAGACTCCCATTCTTTCTTAAGGATTAATATTGGATCTGTTTTGTGTAGCCGAACAAACTGATCTCTAAGAATTGAGCATAGCTTTTCACCAGTTGATGCGTGAGTCCAGTACGAATCATGCACAGCTGCAAACAAAATTCCGTTTGCCTCGCACTCAATTGCAGTCATACCCATATGGCAAGAATCAAGGGTGTGAATGTAGTTTGCAACAATTCCATTTACGTTGCGCCTTACGTTTTGCTTATCTGATTCGTTTGGGACTCTAAGGCTTATTGAATTGAGGTGACAATGTATTGTTGACGACTTTTGATTCCAGTAAGGTTGTAGAACTGGGAATCCAAGAGGCGATGTCCATTCAATAGGGGCGCATTTCTTGTTGTGCTTGAGAATATCCTTTACTGATTTTTGAAGCCAGTCCATAATGCCAACAGCTCCACCGCATTGGTTGGACAGAACGCCAACAACAATTCCAGAAAGCCAATGAGCCATCTTTACTGCATCGCCTCTCTTTGCACCTTGGTCGATAAGCCTTGGAATCATTTGCTCTCTTGTTCCAGATCTTGTAACTCCATACACACTTGTCATAACTGGTTGCTTTACAAGAGACCTACAAATAAATGGTTCGCACTTTGATGCCATTTGGTCACCATCAGACGCAAGCATTAACACAGTTTTTTTTGTTAGCTCTGCTATATCACTGTAGATGTCGTTGATAAAAGTTCTTGGAACTAGGTTGACTGACTCACCTCCGACTTTATCTAGTCCAATTGCTGCCAAGTGCTGCATCCCATTAGCCGTTCCGTCAAAGTGGATAGGCATTCTTGAGCCAATACTTGGATCAACAATTGCCATACAAGCTTGCAAGAATTGAAATGGCTCTTCTGCTTCCATCCAACCAGATCCAGAAAGGGGGTTGTTGGCCCAATCTGCAATCTTTCCCATGTTTGATTCTGTCCAAGACTCACGCAATCCGTAGTCACACTTATCTATTCCGTGTCCCCATCTTGTAGCGCAGTGTATTTTTAGCCATCGAATTCCGTCTTTAGTTAGTTCTTTCGCCTCCGCAAACAGCAACATACCACGACGAGAATCATCCATCATGTGGTTGAAATGTATTGGTACTGGGTAAGACCTTCCACGAAAATCTAACTGGTGTGGAAACCATATAGCAGAATATCCAGCCATTCTTTCTGCTACAGAAAGCCCAAGCAACAGATCGCCTCTTGCTGATGCGTTCTTTTCGTTTATTTCATGCACTGCTCTAGCAGCAATTCCGTATTCCTTTTTTTCAGATAAAGAGCATCCCTTTGCTGGTCTTTCTGGAAGCTTCTTTTGGTTAAGCATTGGAAGTCCTGCAACGCCACCTCCAGAATCCATAAGTGTTTTTATTACCGACAGCATTTTCTTATTGACAATCCATGGCGTAGACGAAATTGCGTTTACAGCGTTAAATGTATTTTTAAGGTCTGCAGACGTAAGCCTTTTTCTTAGTGACGATGACGGCTTAACAACAAATGGAGTTCGCAATCTATAGTGACCGCCTTCGTTTATGTTTCCGTCATCTGATTGACTCCAATTTAATGGAGGCGCAACCATTGGCATAAATCTTGGCCTAAGTGTTTTTCGCAAAAAGTTGCCATGCTCTAAACAATCTTTTGCAGTTTGAGAAAGCTCAATTACATTTTCCGATTTTCCGTTTCTAAACTTTTTCCTTACGCATATTGCTCTCTCAAAGCTTCCGTCTTTTGATGGGACTGAAGCAACGCCAATAAGTCTCCATATCATGGAACTGCCAAGAAGTGTGCATACACGCCTGTCCCACACGTGATCTTCCATTGTCATTTTTGCTGCGTGGTTGTAAGCTCGAACCTTTTCCTTTGAACTCATTGTTCCGCCACAAATAAGCAGGTCGAGTTCTTTCGGTGTGCATTTTCTGTCCTTCATGGCACAAGCGTGAATCTCGGCAATGATTGCAGATCCAACAGAGTATGAAACCTTTCGCATTGTTGCCCCATTAATATCTATTAGGCATAGCGATGTTATTTCGTTCATTGCAATCAAAGCAATTTTCTTTGCGTCTACTAGGTTTATTGTTTTTCCATAGACGCCACGGCCAACTCCAGAAAGCCCCATTCTGCAAGCTTTTTGTTCTGCTCTAATTTCTAAAACAAATTGCTCCCACCAAGAGAGCATCATTTTTTCCATTGGTTTTAGCTTTGAACCCTCACCTCTTTTAATTGCATTTTCGCACTGCTTTTGATATCTGACCACTCCAGCATTGGATGATTCCGTTTCAATGGATATTTCTTCATCCATAATCGAACCATATAAAAGTGAAGATGTCTGCTTTGTCATCCTATTGCCGTTCCAACAAAGTCAATTGCATCTGATCCAACTGGGTAGAACTTTAAGTACGAGCCAACAAGAGTAGTGCAGGGAGTTCCTGGAGCTGCACTGAACGCTATATTTGGGACGAGCGTTCCGCCTGCATTGACACGCATTACTCCTTGAAACCTAATCATACAATTAAGTGCTGTTGTTGTAGTATTTACAGAGCCTCCTGCAACCGAATTGAAAATGCCTGTGAACGCTCCTGTTGCGCCTGCATTCAATGCGTTTGGCGAACCAACGACCGTTGAAAAACTACAGTTAGTCATTGTTGCTGTTGTCAAAACAAAACTTATAGATTTCGAGTGTGATATTAATCCACTGCCAACTGACAATAGATACTGACCCTCAAACATATATGTCGTTGATGCCTGAAGCGTGATTGTGTCCTGTGGCGTGTTAAAAACTGCTTGTGTTGCAATTTGATTTTGCAACGTAAATGCAGCCGATGGGCAGATGATTTGCACGGTAGGCGTGACACCTGTTCCTGCTGGAATTGTAGATTTTAATGCAAGCCCAGTTGCTGTTGGTGATGATATGAGTGCGCCATTTCCAAGGCTTAAAGTTCCATTTACAGTTAATGCTGTAAGCGTCCCAACCGATGTTATTGCAGTTTGTGCCGCATTTGTGACTGTCGCAGCGGTTGTAGAAACTGTAGCCGTAGCTGCGTTACCACTAATACTTCCAATAATAGTGTTAGTTACAGATAAGTTTCCAAGTGCCCCACTTGTTAAGTCAGTTAGATTCTTGTAGGTCTGGCTACTATTTCTTTTACCCATTTGTTTCCCTTTTTTGTGACTATGTGAAGATCTGACATCCCATAATTTTTCCAAAGCTTTACGTTTTTGTTAAATGCTGGAGTTCTCATTCCTTTTACATCTACAAAAAATTGTCCATCTACTTTGTCTACAACAAAAAAATCTGGAACGTAGACGTTCTCTGGAACTCCTAACCACACTCTGGGTTGCTCAATAATTAAAACTATAGAGCCATCTTCGTGATTTAGTTGATCCCACAAAAACATTGCGTATTGCATTTCTGCTTTTGACGCATAAGTCTTTCCGTTGAACTTACGCTGTTCGGGAGGAGATACTTTGAATTTGTTTTTATTCCAGTGCATTTGTATTCATAAGAGTGTCAATAGAGACTGATTCGCTTTGAATCCATTGTCTAACATCCTTGTACTGTGGTGGAGGATATATAATAGTTGCATTATCCCCGATTCTTTTAGCAAGAGAAATAGCCCCAGACTTTCCAACTTCGTCATTATCTCCAATAATGATCGTCTTCTTCTTGTCTAGGTATTTTAGGAGTCCGTTAGACCAGTGGCCACACGACGCCCTACCAATAGACTTTACACCTATTGAGTGAAGAGCCATTGCATCGGTAACTCCCTCACAAACAAACTCAACGCCATTCTTGTTTGGGTAGCACTTAGGAATGAAATACCCTTGCTTGGACCCAGTAAAGGCAAACTTGGCCCCATCTAGGGTGCGTGTCCTTACACCACATATTTTGTAATCCTCTATGTTTAGCATTGGAAAGGTAAAGGCTTTATAGTGAACGCTCCATCCGACATCCATAGATTCAATGGTCTTTTTGTTCGTTCCTATACTTTTGCATAAAAGATCGGAAAGTTTGCTTGTTAGCTTTAATTTTGTTTCATCAACTATCACGTCCCACGGTATGACCGTGGTTGATTTGGTGATGTTTCGAGTATCTGTAATTGGGTCTAAAACTGGAGGAAACTCAGATGTAGGGAAGAAAGATGTGCCATTTAGTGGGCTTGTACTTCCAGTCCGAAATCCTGGAACATCGACATTGACCCTCATACAGTAGAACACATCCTT
>TARA_R110000868_G_scaffold188272_3_pt1 | contig 13427 bp, 14 predicted proteins | sample TARA_R110000868 | Tara Oceans TARA_R110000868 (sample SAMEA4397489) | marine metagenome | biome: Polar Biome; feature: [SRF] surface water layer (ENVO:00010504); material: water (ENVO:00002006), including particulate matter (ENVO:01000060) such as... | depth 5 m | reverse complement strand
GCTCGCCGACGCCGTGGCAAAGGCGCAATCGGGCATGACGGGTTCGGCGGGCAAAAGCTCTGGCGCGGCGTCGCGCAGAGCTCCCACCACGAGCGCGAGAAGGCCGGAGGATGTTTTGTCGTCGGGTGCCGTTTCCATAGGGTGATGTTGCCACGCGGCGTTGCGGCTGGCTTGAACAATCGCGCCACAAACAGAGCCTCCACCCGAAAATCCAATGGGATTTTAGACCTCCCCACCAGGGGAGGTGAAGGAGGCGAAATTGGCGTGATCGTTCAAGCGTCCGCAGAAGGCCGGTGCCATGTCTCCTGAATGTAAACGCCAACCTATTTGGGAGCCTCACATGACCGCACCTGCCCCCGCCTCTGCTCCGTCGCGCCTTGGCGACCGACTGACAGCCTTCATACTTGTCGCGCATATCGCAGCAATGTTTACGGGCTTTACGCTGCTTGCCGACGTATTCGAATTTCCCGATGTGCTGCGCTATCCCGCAGCCGAACGGCTGGCGCTGTTTCGCGCGCATCAGAGCGAAATCGTACCGATCTACTGGATGCTGGCGATGACGGGGTTCAGTCAGGTTTTGATCGCCGTGTTGCTTACGCCGCGCCTCGGTGCGGCAGGGCGCGATGCGGCGCGACTGGCCCTGGTGTTCGGCGTCATTGCCGGATTTGGGCAGGCGATGGGGTTCGGACGCTGGGCGATACTGGTGCCGTGGCTTGCCGAGCAAATGGCCGACCCAGCGCTGAGCGACGCCGGCCGCGAAGCCATCGGGCTGATTGAAGGCGCGTTTAACCGCTACGCTGGCATGCTGGTGGGGGAACATCTGTCGAATATCGCCTGGGGTTTTTGGTTGTTCTTTACCGGCGTTGCCGTGCGTCAGGGCGGCCTGTTCGACAGGCGCGTGGGCGGAGCAATGATGTGGTTGTCGCCTTTGTTTGGGCTGCTGGCGGCAGAGCAATTGGGCTTTAAAGGCGCTATACTTGGCGTACTGACGGATTTCGGATTTCCCGTGCTGGCGCTTTTACATTTCGCGATGGCCGCGCAATTGTTGCGGCGTGAGGCCGGCAAGGCGGCGCGGCCACTCGGGTGGATGTCAGCAGTGATCGGGCTGGTGCTTTATGCGGCGATGGTTTGGCCGGTGGTAGCGGGATGATCCCTGTCATTGCGAGCGCATCGCGTTGCAGACGCATAAGACAGGCGCAACCATCGCGCCTGCACTGGACGCAGCGGCGTTGCAAGCGTCTACCGGCCCCCGGCACAAGGCCGGGGTGACACGTTTTGTATCGAGGGCCGTTAGCGATAGGCGGCGATGATGCCGTCGAAATCGGTGGCTTTGAGGCTCGCGCCGCCGACCAATGCGCCGTTGACGTTGGCGACACCCATGAGTTCAACCGCGTTCGAGGCTTTGACAGAGCCACCGTAGAGAAGACGCATGGCGGCACCTTCAGCCTTGAAGCGTTTGACCAGCGCCTTGCGGATCGCTGCGTGGACCTTGGCCACATCGTCAGCGGTGGGCGTGCGGCCTGTACCAATGGCCCAGACGGGCTCATAAGCGACGATGGTGTTTTTGGCGGTGATGCCCTTGGGCAGCGAGGCAGCGAGTTGGTCCGCGATGACGCTGAGGGTTTCGCCCGCGTCACGCTGGGCTTCTGTTTCGCCGACGCAGACAATGGCGATGAGGCCTGCACGGTGGGCCGCGAGCGCCTTGGCGCAGACGGCTTCAGAGGTTTCAGCATGATCGGCGCGGCGCTCGGAATGGCCGACGATGACAAAGGTCGCGCCCGCGTCTTTCAGCATTTCGGCGGAAATGTCGCCAGTATGAGCGCCTGACACGTTGGCGTGGCAATCCTGACCGCCGATGGCGATTTTGGAGCCTTTGGCGGCCTCCTTCAGTGCCGGAATGAGGGTTGCGGGCGGGCAGACGAGGAGGTCGCATTTGGCTTTCTTGGGGGCTTTGGCGACGAGTTTGGCGAGCGCCTTCACTTCCTTGGACGAGGCCTTGAGGCCGTTCATCTTCCAGTTGCCGGCAACCAGCGCCTTGATTTTCACATTCGCCGTCATTCGCTTCTTCTCCGCTTCGCGCCGCCCGCCGGAATGGCTGCAACCCTGACGGGGCGGATTTAGCAGAGGCAAGGCGGGTCGCCAACAGGGCGGATGCTCTTTTTGTCTTGAAAATCAATGCAGAGCGGGCCAGAGAAGCGACCGGACGAGGCTTGCGGGGCCAAGGAGGCGCACCTATCATGCGGCGCGCCTGCAAGACCTTGCAGGCAGCACCCCAATTCTGCAGCCAGACTTTCGCCTACAGGCGGAAAACGGCTCTTACATGCGGGGGCCTTTACACGCGGGGCCGATCCTTCGGCCCTCACCTTCGGAAAGACGACGCAATGCTTGATTCGCTCAGAAAATCTTCCAGCGGCTGGATTGCCAAAGGATTGATGGGGCTTTTGGTTGTCAGCTTTGCCGTCTGGGGTGTGAACGACGTGTTCACGGGCTTCTCGACAAATGCCGTGGCGACGGTCGGCGGCGAGCCGATTACGTCTGATCGCTTTCAACTGGCGCTCGACCAGAAGGTCCGCGAATTTTCACAACGCATCGGGCAGCCGGTGACAAGAGGCGAGGCCTATAAATATGGCCTCGACCGGTCAACCTTGTCGGAACTGATCGGGCTGAAGGCGTTTGACATCGGCGCAAGAGACTCCGGACTTGCCGTCGGTGACGACGTGGTCGGGGCCAACATCACGCAGGATCAGGGGTTCAACAATACGTTCGGCAAATTCGACCGGCAGGCGTTTGAAACGACCCTGAAACAGATGGGCATTTCGGAACGGACCTATATCGAAGATCGCCGCAACTATCTCGTGCGCCTGCAACTGAACGGTGCGCTGGAATCTGCGAATGCAGCACCGCTCACCTTGCTTGATGCCATCACCCGCTTTCAGAACGAAACGCGCCGTGCAAAATATATCATTCTGCCGCCTGCCGCCGTTGGCGATATTGCGACACCGGACGAGAAAGTGCTGACGGCCTATTACGACAAGGCAGCCATACATTTCACAACACCGGAAACACGCGACTTCACGGTGGCCGACCTCAACATTGAAGACCTGATCGCCAATGCCGTGATCAGCGACGATGCGCTGAAGGCGGCCTATGAAAAACGCCGCGCGGAATTCGATCAGCCGGAGCGCCGCATCGTCACGCAGATACCTTTCCCCACCGAAGAGGCCGCCAAAGCAGCCGACGAACGCCTGAAAGCGGGTGAGCCGGTGAGCAAAATTGTCACCGAGCTTGGTCTGGACATGAAGGATGTCGAGCTTGGCGACATCGCCCGCGGCGAAATGCTGTCGCCGGACCTTGGCGACGCCGCTTTCGCGCTGCCGGAAGGCAAATTCAGCGACCCTGTGAAAGGTCCGCTCGGCTTTGTCATTCTGCACGTCACCAAAATTACGCCCGCCGTGCCCAGCACATTTGAAAGTGCCAAGGGCAAACTCCGTGTGCTGATGGCCAGCGAGCAAGCGCAGAACGAAGTTTACGATATTCAAAATGCCATCGAAGATGCCCGCGCAGGTGGCGCGTCGCTTGAGGAAGTAGCCGCGAAAAACCATTTGTCGCTGACCAAATTTAAGGGTGTGACCGCGAACGGTTTGGACCTCAAGGGCGACACACCGGTTGGAATGCCGACATTCAAGGACTTGATGAAGACGGTCTATACCAATGAAATCGGTGACCAGATTCCGCCCGGCGACACCGGTCGCGGCGGGTATTTCTGGATCAATGTGGACAACGTGACACCAGCACAACAGAAGCCTTTTGCAGATGTTCGCGCCGATGTTGAAAAACTCTGGAAAGACGAAACACGCAAAGCCAAGCTCGCGGAACTGGCCGTGAGCCTTGCCGAGCGTGGCAACAAGGGCGAAACGATTGAAAAAATCGCATCCAGCATCGGCCGTTCCGCCCTGCTCTCGCCGCCAATTTTGCGCTCGTCGGAAAGCGAGACCTTCTCGCGCCTCGCCGTCACACGCCTTTATGCGCAGCCCGAAGGCGGATTTATTTCCGGTCCGGTCGGCTTTGGCGACAGCATGATCGTTATGCAAGTAACGAACATCACCGTGCCGGAAACCGATGTGACCTCAAAGGAATACGCCGCACTCAAAGAGCAATTGCTGGGCGCTCTGTCGACGGATCAGCTATTGACGGTTGTTGGTGGCTATCAGAAATCACTCGGCGTCGAAATCAACTCGCAGCTGCTGACCAGGCTCGCCTCGGAATCGGGACAATGAAACGGGCTGACCATGATTGAGCCTGACTTCAGTGATTTTGAAAGCCGCTACAACGCCGGTGAACCACAAGTGCTGTGGACCCGCATGGTGGCCGACCTCGAAACGCCCGTCTCTGCGATGCTCAAGATCGCGGACGGCAAGGCCAACAGCTTTTTGCTGGAATCGGTCGAGGGTGGCGACACACGCGGGCGTTATTCGATCATCGGACTCAAGCCCGATGTGATCTGGCGCTGCATGGGCGACAAGGCGGAGATCAACCGCAATGCGCGCCATGATGCGAAATCATTCGAACCTGAAAAACTCGGTGCGCTGGCGAGCCTGCGGGCGCTGATCGAGGCTTCGCGCATCACCCTACCAGAAGACCTGCCGCCGATGGCTGCGGGCGTGTTCGGCTATATGGGCTATGACACGGTGCGGCTTGTTGAACATCTGCCGAATATCAACGGCGGCGGCCTTGGCCTGCCGGACGGGATTTTTTTGCGTCCGACGATCATTGCGATTTTTGACAGCGTGAAGGACGAAGTGACCATCGTGACGCCGGTGCGGCCGGAAGCGGGCACGAATGCGCGAGCGGCTTATGCGCGCGCCAGCGAAAGGCTCGGCGATGTGGTCGCGGATTTTGACCGTTCGCTGCCACATGCCGAACAAGCCGACCACTCGCTCGACATGCCGAACCCTGTGTCGAACACGTCGCCGGAAAAATATTTCGAAATGGTGCGCAAGGCGAAGGACTATATCGCTGCGGGCGACATATTTCAGGTGGTGCTCTCGCAACGCTTCGAAGCACCGTTCACGCTGCCACCCTTCTCGCTCTATCGCGCACTACGCCGCATCAACCCGTCGCCGTTTCTCTACTTTCTCAATTTCGAGGATTTCGCCATTGTCGGCTCCAGCCCGGAAATCCTCGTACGCGTGCGCGACAACCGCGTCACCATCCGCCCCATCGCGGGCACAAGGCATCGCGGCAAATCGGCGACTGAAGATGTAGCCATTGGCGAAGAATTGCTGGCCGACCCGAAAGAACGCGCCGAACATCTGATGCTGCTCGATCTGGGTCGCAATGATGTGGGGCGCGTGTCGAAAATTGGTTCGGTCGAAGTCACGGAGAAATTCGCGCTGCAGTTTACGTCGCATCTCATCCACATTGTCTCGAATGTCGAGGGCGACCTTGCGCCGGAATATGACGCGATCGAAGCACTGATCGCGGGCTTTCCGGCAGGCACGGTTTCGGGTGCGCCCAAGGTGCGCGCGATGGAGATCATCGACGAGCTGGAACTGGAAAAGCGCGGTTCTTATGCAGGCTGTGTCGGGTACTTCTCTGCGGCAGGCGAAATGGACACCTGCATCATCCTGCGCACGGCGGTCGTGAAAGACGGCAAAATGTATGTGCAGGCCGGTGGTGGCGTGGTGGCGGACTCAAGCCCCGAAGGCGAGCATCTGGAGAGCGTGAACAAGGCGAAGGCGCTGTTTCGCGCGGCGGAAGAAGCTGTACGCTATGCGGCGCGGGGCGGACGGCGGCAGTAGATTAAGTAAGAGCCCCGCCCTTCCCTCTCCCATCTTGCGCGTAGGCGCAAACAGGAAGGACGGGGAGAAGGTTAACCTGCGGTCTCGTTCTTGGTCTTTCCTTGCCGTAAAACGACCCTGCCCTATATAAGTGGCCTCCAAGGTCCTTCTCTGCTGAAAGTTGCGCTCATGCTGCTCCTCATCGATAATTACGACAGCTTTACCTACAATCTCGTCCAGTTTCTGGGCGATCTTGGGGCTAAAGCCGATGTGTGGCGCAATGACAAGCTGACTGTCGCCGAAGCCATGGCGAAAAGGCCCAAAGCCATAGTGATTTCGCCCGGTCCCTGTGATCCGGACCGCGCGGGCATTTGCCTTGATCTCATCAAGGCGGCAGCCGACAGCAAGACGCCGCTGTTTGGCGTGTGCCTCGGGCATCAGTCCATCGGGCAGGCCTTTGGCGGCAAGATCGTTCGCGCCAAGCAGTTGATGCATGGCAAGGTCGATCAGATGTTCCACAACGGCAAGGGCGTCTTCAAAAACCTACAAAGCCCGCTCAGCGCCACGCGCTATCATTCGCTGACGATTGAGCCGGAGACATTCCCCGACGTGTTAGAAATCACCGCGAAGACGGCGGATGGCACGATCATGGGTTTGCAACACAAGACCCTGCCGATCCACGGTGTGCAGTTTCACCCCGAAAGCATCGCCACGGAACATGGCCACGACATGCTGCGGAATTTCCTTGAGATCACCGGCGTGACGGCGGACGTATGAGCGACTTCAAAACCTATCTCGCCAAAATCGCCGATGGCGAAACGCTATCGCCTGAGGAGGCGACGGGCGCGTTCGAACTCATCATGTCCGGCGAGGCAACGCAGGCGCAGATGGCAGCCTTTCTCATGGGTTTGCGCATGCGCGGCGTGACAGTGGCGGAACTGACAGCCGGTGCCGCTGTGATGCGCGCCAAAGCCAAGATCGTGACCGCGCCTGAAGGGGCCATCGACATTGTGGGCACGGGTGGCGACGGGGCACACACCTATAATATCTCGACGGCGGCAGTGCTGGTCGTGGCCGGTTGCGGCGTGACCATTGCCAAACATGGCAACCGCGCAGCCTCGTCAAAATCGGGCACAGCGGACGCCCTGTCGAAACTGGGTCTGTCGCTCGACTTGCCGCCAGAGGCCATTGCCAAATGCATTACCGAGGCTGGCGTCGGCTTCATGTTTGCGCCTGCGCATCACACGGCCATGAAATATGTCGGTCCGGTGCGCGCGGAACTCGGCATACGGACGATATTCAATCTGCTGGGACCGCTCAGCAATCCCGCCTTCGTCAAACGTCAGACCATCGGCGTGTTTGCCAGACGCTGGGTGGAGCCCTTTGCCGAAGTTCTGCGCAACCTCGGCTCGGAGCACGCTTGGGTCGTGCATGGCTCGGACGGGCTTGACGAAATCACGACCACGGGACCGACCTTTGTGGCGGAACTCAAGGACGGAAAGATTACGACGTTTGACGTGACGCCGGAGGATGCGGGCCTGAAACGCGCGACGCTGGCTGATTTGCGCGGCGGCGATCCCGCTTATAATGCAGCGGCGATTACGCGGCTGCTCGACGGCGAAAAAGGCGCATACCGTGATGTGGTGTTGCTCAACGCGGCGGCGGCGCTGATTGTGGCCGGACGGGTGACGAATTTAAAAGACGGTGCGGCAATGGCCGCCGAGGCAATTGACAGCGGCGCAGCCAAAGCGGCACTGGCGCGGCTGATTGCCGTATCGAACGGGCTGAAGGCAGATGTCTGATATTCTAACAAAGATCGGTGACTACAAGCTTGAAGAAATCGCTGCGGCCAAACGCGCGAAGCCTCTTTCCGATGTCGAAGCGGCAGCGCGCGTGGCGTCACCCGTGCGCGGCTTTTACAAGGCCCTCAAAGACAGGGTCGATGCGGGCGCTTACGCGCTGATCGCCGAGATCAAAAAGGCGAGCCCGTCGAAAGGTCTGATCCGCGCAGATTTCAATCCACCGGAATTGGCCAAAGCCTATGAACGCGGCGGCGCGACCTGCCTGTCGGTGCTGACAGACGGGCCATCGTTTCAGGGCAGCGCCGACTATCTGATGGCGGCGCGCGGCGCGGTGAGCCTGCCGGTGATCCGCAAAGACTTCATGTATGACACCTATCAAGTGGCAGAAGCCCGCGCGATGGAGGCCGACTGTATTCTGATCATCATGGCGTCGGTGACGGACGCACAAGCGCGCGACCTCGAAGACGCTGCGACGCATTGGGGCATGGATGTGATTGTCGAAGTGCATGACGAAGATGAACTCGCCCGCGCCCTCGCGCTGAAAAGCCCGATGCTCGGTATCAACAATCGCAATCTCAAAACATTTGAGACGACGCTCGCGACCACAGAGCGCCTCGCGCCGCTGGTGCCTGCGGGCAAAATGATTATCGGTGAGAGCGGTATCAATACCGGTCCCGATCTGGCGCGGTTGGCCAAGGTCAATGCGATGACATTTCTGGTCGGTGAGAGCCTGATGCGACAGGCCGATGTGGAAGCTGCGACCCGCGCGCTTTTGAAACGAAGCTGAATAGTCTTTCCTTACAGGTGCAATAACATGGCCGTTTTCTCGCTCAAGAACTGGAACATCAAAATCGGCGACGGGCAGCCGTTGGTTGTGATTGCCGGACTGAATGTGCTGGAAAATCTCGATCTGGCGCTGGAAGTCGGTTCGCACTTGAAAGCGGTCACAACCGAACTCGGCCTGCCCTATGTGTTCAAGGCCAGTTTCGACAAAGCCAATCGCTCGTCGATCTTCAGCTATCGCGGTCCCGGCCTTGAAAAAGGGCTGGAGATGCTTGCGGAAGTGAAGAAGCAACTCAATGTGCCGATTGCAGCGGACCTGCATGAGATTTATCAGGTCGAAGCTGTGACCGCTGTGGTGGACGTGGTGCAGATTCCGGCCTTCCTGTGCCGCCAGACAGATCTGGTGGTGGCCGCCGCGCGGGCGACGCACAAGGCCGGCGGTTTGCTGCACGTAAAAAAGGGGCAATTCCTCGCCCCCTGGGACTGCAAGAACATCGTGGACAAAGTGGCTGAAGCAACCGGCGTCAGAGACAGCATGGTGCTGTGCGAACGCGGCACGTCATTTGGCTACAACAACCTTGTGGTCGATATGCTGGCGTTTGACGAGATGAAGAAGCTCGGTGTGCCGGTGACGATGGACGCGACCCACGCCGCGCAGCTTCCCGGAATGGACCCGCGCACGCAGGGCGCATCAACGGGCGGGCGCCGCGAGGCCGTGCCGACGCTCGCCAAATCCGCTGTGGCAGCGGGCGCAGACGGCATTTTCCTTGAATTTCATCCGTGCCCGGATGATGCCTTGTGTGACCCGCTGTGCTGCCTCGACCTACAGGACGCCAAGGGCCTTCTGACGAGCCTCAAGGCCATTCGCGCAGCAATCTGAGCCGCAGACGAAGAGCGCCCGGGCGCAGGTTAAACCGGCGTTTACGCTGGCCTCAGCCTGCGATTGCCTTGTCACGCAAATTCGCACATCCTGCCGAGCCGGATTTCCTGCCGAACGGAGAGCAGCCCAACGTGCCGAAACCCAAAGCTCTTGATATTTCACCCGATACTTATGTGATCCGCCTTGCGCGGCGTGCTGACCTTGACGCCCTGCCCGCCGTTGAAATGCGCGCAGGGACACTGTTTGCTGAAGCGGGCCTGAAGGAAATAGCCGAGCATGAGCCGGGTGATGTGGAGTTTCTGGAATCTTTCCTGCGCGCAGGCGCGGTGCATGTTGCTGTGAGCGACCGCGGCGAGCCCGTCGGATTTGGCCTCACAGGGCTACTCGACGGTTGCGCGCATCTCTATGAACTGGCGGTTGATCCCGCCCATGGTAAGCGCGGCCTCGGTGCAAGGTTGGTGGCGGCGGGCTGCGCATATGGCGCCTCCAAAGGGTGTCGAGCGATCACGCTTTCGACATTCCGCGATCTGCCGTGGAACGGGCCTTTCTATGCGCGGCTCGGCTTTGCCGAAGTGATACGATCCGACTGGACGCCGGGTATGCATGTGCTGCACGCGCGCGAAGCCGATATGCATCTGCCGCTGGAGCGACGTTTTTTCATGCGCAAGGAACTGTGACATTGGCCGCAAAAAAACAACTAACGCATTTGGATGCCAAGGGCGCCGCGCAGATGGTGGACGTGTCCGACAAAGCCGTGACCGCCCGCAGCGCCACGGCCAAGGGTCGCATCACAATGGAAGCGGCGACGCTGAAACTCATCACGGGTGGCAAGCTTGCCAAAGGCAATGCGCTGGAAGTGGCGCGGCTTGCTGGCATTATGGCTGCCAAGAAAACCTCTGACCTCATTCCGCTATGCCATCCGCTGATGATTTCGAAAGTGTCCGTGGAATTCAAACCGAACACCAAAGCGAAAGCGATTGATGTTGAGGCGACCGTCAAACTATCGGGACAGACGGGCGTTGAGATGGAAGCGCTGACGGCGGTGAGCGTCGCCTGCCTTACACTTTACGACATGGCGAAAGCAGTTGATCGCGGCATGGTCATCAGCGACATCCGGCTCACTCACAAAGACGGCGGCAAATCGGGCATTTATCGCGGCAAGTAACGGGCAAAGATTATGGGCGACACTCCTCTGATGCCTGTGGCTGAAGCACGGGCGCGCATTCTCGAAGCGGTGAAGCCAATGGTGCCGGAGCGTGTGCCGCTGGCAAAATCGCTCGGCCGCGTGCTGGCGGGCAATGTGGTGGCGCAGCGCACGCAGCCACCGAGCGACCTTTCCGCGATGGACGGCTATGCGGTGCGCGCCGCCGACGTGACCATTGTGCCTGCACGGCTGAAGCTGGTGGGTGAATCACCGGCGGGTGGCGCCTACCCGCGCCTGCTGCACGAAGGCGAGGCGGTGCGGATTTTTACCGGTGCGCCGCTGCCGCAAGGGTCTGACACTATCGTCATTCAGGAAAACACCGAGAGCTACGGCGACTATGTGATCGTGCGCGAACCAGCCAAAGCCGGTGCACATATCCGTCGCGCGGGGCTCGACTTCCGCGAGGGCGAAGTCGGACTGCCAGCGGGTCGGCAACTCTATGCCGCCGACATCGCCTATGCGGCGGCGATGAATGTGCCGGTGGTGATTGCCCATAGGCGACCGAAGATTGCTTATTTCTCGACTGGCAATGAACTGGTGCTGCCAGGCACCACACCTGGACCCAATCAGATTGTCTCGTCCAATAATGACGGGCTGGCCGCGCTGATCGAAGGGGCCGGCGGCGTGCCTTTTGACCTCGGTGTCATTGATGATGATGTGATCGCCATTCAATCAGCGGCGCGGCATGCGCAGGACAGCGACATGCTGGTGACGCTGGGCGGCGCGTCGGTGGGCGACCATGATCTGGTACAGAAAGCATTGAGCGCCGACGGGCTCACGGTCGATTTCTGGCGCGTTGCCATGCGACCCGGCAAGCCTCTGATGTTTGGGCGCTATCGCGAAATGCCGATGCTTGGCCTGCCCGGTAATCCTGTGTCGGCGCTTGTCTGTGCGATCCTCTTTCTTGTGCCTACTATCGCCGCCATGCAGGGGCTTGTTGCACCCATACGCATGACGCAGGCAAAGCTTGGCAAGGCACTTGGCGCAAATGATCAGCGTGAGGATTATCTGCGGGCGACATTGACGGAACGGCCTGACTCGCTGCCGGTGGCTGAAGCTTTTGAGCGGCAGGACAGCTCAATGCTGTCGGCCATGTCGGCGGCGGACTGTCTGATCGTGCGTGCGCCGCATGCGGCGGCGGCGGCGGAAGGCGATGTGGTGAGCGTGTTGAGGCTGCGGTGATGCCTTAAGTTGTCATTGACAACATTGGGTGCATCGGATTAGATTTCATGTTGTCAATGACAACATGAAGGCCGCCCCTTGACCTATCATCATGGAAATTTGCGGAAAAGCCTGCTGGACCGGGCAGCGCATGTGATTGCGGAACAGGGGATCGAGAGCCTGAGCCTGCGGGCGCTCGCCCGCGATCTCGGTGTGTCCCATGCCGCCCCTGCCCGCCACTTTGCCGATAAAACGGATCTGTTGCGCGCGCTGGCGACCGAGGGCAATGACCGGTTCATTGCTTATGTGAACGCAGCAGCAGATGCGATGGGGGATGATCCGCTGGAGCGTTATGCGGCGATGGGCAAGGCCTTTATTCGCTTCTCGCTCCTCTACCCCGCTTTTTATCGCACCATCACCCATCCTGACGTTTCGGCTCATGCAGACGCGGACCTTAAAGCGAGTGCGGAGCGGCGCAGCCTTGTCATTCTCGATGCAGCGCGCGCGGCGCAAGCGGCCGGTTGGCTTGCGGATGAAAAAACGGAGGATGCTGTCCTCTTTTCCATCGCGACGGTGCGCGGCGTGTCGGCCATGTTGTCGGACCCGTTGAGACAGCGCCACGAAGTGGACGCAGACGATCTCATCGAGAACATGGTGCGGCTCATCATTGACCCGCAAAACCCGCAGAGAAATTCGATCAAAAATGTGAAGAGGACAAAGTCATGATTAAAACCGTGATGCAATCGCTCGGGCCTTGGGGACCGGTGTTTTTCGGGATTGGTTTTCTCGCGCCGCTGCTCTCGACATTGATGATAAATTTCAACGTGTCGCCGCCTCTCGGGCTCTCGACCATTCAGGCCGGTCTCATCATCGGATTCATTGTCGGCCTTCAAGCCAAACTGCGGGGACGCTGGCTATGAATGTCAATGCAACGCCGCCGCAGGCCTTTGCGAACATGTCTGACAAGGAACTCGCGCGCGAAGAAATGATTATCGCGCGCAAGTATCTCAATCGTTTTTCGTGGTTCATGGTGTTCTGGTGGATAACCAACCTCACCTGCTGGCTCTCGCTCTGGCCGCTGACCATGACGGGCATTCTGCCGCTCTGGGCCGCCTTCCCCATTGCCACGCTTAACGTCATTCTCTGCTATCTACCAAGCCACGACGCGCAACACTCAAACTATGCCAAAAACGGCTCTCTGCGCTGGTTCAATGAACTGATCGGGTACACCTCAACCATTCCGCTGGTGCTGCCGTTCAAAATCGCGCGCATCACGCATATGGAACATCATACGCATACGAATGATCCAGAGCTTGATCCCGACTATGGAGTGAAAGCCGATAACTGGTGGCAGGCGATTATCACCGGCATCAAGAAGCGGCAACCCGGACAGCCGAACTCATATGGCGAAACATTGCAGCGCCTCGGCGATGATCCCGTCGTCAGGCGTGCGGGTATCGAAGGTCTCGCGCAGAGCCTTGCCTTCTGGCTTATCATTACCGTGCTGGCCTGGAGCGGCTATGCGCTTGAGGCCGCTCTTATCTGGTGGCTGCCGCGCTATATCGGCTCGATCTATATTTCGCTGATGCTGAGCTGGGCGCCGCATTTTCCCAATCCCGAACGCGGGCGTTATCGCAACACGCGCCACTTCGAAAGCTCGCTCGGCAATGTGCTTGTGATGGGCATGGAGCATCATATCGTCCATCACCTTCATCCGGGCATTCCGCTCACCTGGAACGCGGCCGCCTATCGCGAAATGAAGCCGGTGCTGGACGCGCGCGGCTGCCGGTCGGAAAGTTTTCACGGATAGGGCAAAA
>TARA_R110000868_G_scaffold4895_7_pt1 | contig 13431 bp, 4 predicted proteins | sample TARA_R110000868 | Tara Oceans TARA_R110000868 (sample SAMEA4397489) | marine metagenome | biome: Polar Biome; feature: [SRF] surface water layer (ENVO:00010504); material: water (ENVO:00002006), including particulate matter (ENVO:01000060) such as... | depth 5 m | reverse complement strand
GCAGAAGAACTTGCAATTGAACAGTTAACCGTACAAAAACAAATTGCGGCAAATACCGCAGCTGGTAAAGGTGCGATTAGAATGGGAGCCGCGAGTGCTGCACCATTACAACGAGCAACAAATGCGGCGATGAAGTCGGTAAATGAAATTACTAAAGGTTTTACCGATCAAATATCAACACAAGGAGTAAGGGGTGGAGTAACAGACATTTTAGGACCGATAGAAAAAGAAGCCGTTAATTTAGCAACCGGAGGTTTCAGTATTGATAAAATTAGTGAAGCATTAACTAGTTTAAAAAATGAATTACCTGGAGCGATTGCAACAAACATTGCATTATTAGGTAAATTTGGTGTTGAAGGATTAAAAACTGGTTTAACCGGAGCCAAATATGTTTCTGGAAAAGAATATGAGTCGGTAACGGGTAAACCTGCAGTTAGAGAAACTGAATCTGAACCGGGAGGAGTTTTAAATACGTTAAACGCAATACAATCAAAAGCGTCTGAATATATTAATAAATTAGAAATTGCTTTAAATTTAAAACAAGAAGTTGAAATAAAAGGGAATTCAACCGGAGTCCCTAATGAGGATATTATAAAAGGGGTTAAAGATGGGGCTAATGAAATTTTTACCGACCAAAACCTTATGAGTATATTTGATAAGGCGTACGGTGGTTATAAATCTAGCAATGGTATGAACGAATAAAACCATAAAAAAAGTATTTATAAAATAAAAAATGTCAGAAAGTAGTTTATCGTTTTCATCATCATCTACCTTTAGAAATCAATTAATTGCAAGAAATTTGCAACCATATAAGGTACCTGGTGTTTTTTCACCTGGAGGTGGAGCCGTTAATTACGAAACAAACCTAACGGTTACTAGTGTTGTTGACTCCCCAGACACTTTAATTTCAACAAATAATTTAGCAAATTCATTATATTCATTAAACGAATATGGTCCGGACGGAGGATTTCAAGGGAAATATAGTTTACCCGGAGCTCCATATCCAGTTGAATCAAATAAAGGTCCATACGGTCCTAATGATACTCAAATGGATTTAATTAATGAATTTTTTATAGACGCCGCATATATTCAAAATGTTTATGGTCCGGAAGGTGGTTATAATGATTTAGTTATTATAACAGATGTTGTGGGTAACCCAAAACTATATCAACCTTATTGGGATCCATCATCATTCGTTTCATCATCATACTCAACCTATGATTTGGTATTTAACGAAAACCCGACAGGATCTAATGGTCCTTTATCTCAAGATACATACCTTGCAAGAATTGGAGCAAGTACCCTTAAAGGTTTATTTGAGGAAAGAATTGCGGCTCAAATAACAAAAAATACAATAGGTAGAATAAATTTAGATTCTTTAACTGATCCTGCAACAGCCGCTTTGGTTGCTTCAGGTAAAGAACCATTTATTGAAAAAAATTGGACAATTAGTGAACCTGAAAACCCATTAGGGGCTGCGGTTTCATTTGCTAATAGATTAACTGGAACCTACTTTCCCGCATCTTTAATACCGGGAGATTATTTTAATGATGTTAATATACAAGCGCCAAAATTAGAAAGCGCTCTTAATGTTATAAACCCATTAACTGGTGGATTATTAGGTCCGATTTTAGATAATTTTAGAAACCCATCAGAAACGTTTGTTGCAAATACCGGAAACGGACAAAGATCTATTTTATTCTCATCTTTGGATTATAATAAATATAGACCAAAATATACAAGAGGACCATTACAAAGTATAACTACCGGACTTGATAGGATTTTAGATCCTAACAAACCAAATACTGGTGGTTATTATGTTGGAAGCCCAGAAGCAGAACCATCAAAAATTGATTCACCAGCGAATCAAATGCCGGTAGGTCCGGGAGGAAGACAAATTAGTACAATTGTTTATGGACCACAGGAGTTAGGTATTTTATATGAAGGAAATCAAAATAAAATACAAAACGGTTTAGCGGGAAAGGCTTTAACCGATGGTGGTGGTATTGCCGGACAATTTGTTTGGACATCACCAAAATATAAACCAAACGCCGGATTTAAAGTTGGTGTTGGAGGTAAGGTAACTTCAGTAGATAAAGAATATAACACAATAAAAACTGACTATGAAAAGTATCAATCAACAGATACAAAATTCAAGGAAGGTTCAATATTGGACGATACACAAAGATTAATAAACTCTGCGGACAACGTTCAAGGGGGAACAAGATTAAAACACGTAGGTAATGCGATTAATCAAGTCTCAAAGGTCTTTAATGATGGATATAAAGAAATAACAAAAGGTTCACAAGTATTATCATATAAAGATAATTCCGATGGTACTGAACAAGGAATTGAATATTGTAGGATTTTCACTAAAGATACGCCATATTACACATATGGGGATTTACAAAAATCAGATGGGATAACAAATTCTGGAAGAAAATTCAGTTATTCAATTATTGACAACACTTACAATTTGAATATTGCTCCACTTAAAAATCCAGGATCAACAAATATTATTGATAATAAAGTTAAAAAGTATATGTTCTCAATTGAGAATCTTGCTTGGAGAACATCAGATAGACCAGGATATACTTATGATGATCTTCCTGTTTGTGAAAGAGGACCGAATGGAGGTAGAATAATGTGGTTTCCACCATATGGATTAACATTTAGCGATGATAGTACACCAAACTTTAACTCAACAACTTTCTTGGGAAGACCGGAACCAATTTATACATATAAAAATACAACAAGAAGTGGTAGTATAGGATTCAAAATAGTAGTAGATCACCCTTCAGTAATGAATACAATAGTGCAAAAACAACTTAAAAAAATTCCAAAAGAACAAGTTGATTCTATGTTAAATTCATTTTTCGCTGGGTGTTTAAAATATGATTTATATGAATTAGGTATTAAATTTAATACAATACCAACAAGAGACTTGTTTACATACCAACAAGTTTTAAATAACCCAAGATTAACTTCCGAAGAATTGGGTAAAGTGGCATTTGAAATTCCGCAATCTCCGGAAAATAAAAATCAAAATGTGGGTACTGGAACAAATGCGGATAACACAAATGTTGCTACCGGTAATGAATCAACTACTAAAAATGAGACATCCACACAACTTGTTGATGCTCCGGAGTTAAATAAATTTATTGGGTATGGTTGGTATTTTGATAATAACGCACCTAACTCAACAACAGGAGCCAGCACCTATGGAAAAACCGCAACAAATGATTTTCAGTTTTGGTATGATTCGTATGTTGGAACTGATGGTAACGGAGGAAGACAAGTTGTTGAATATGTTAATAATGCTCCGGATAAAGTTTATCTAACAGATGATAAAACTGAAGGACCTAAAGGTGGTACTATAACCTATACCGGAGGTGTTAAAATATATGAAAGGTCCTCAATCCCAACCTTCTTTACTCAAGTTGTAAAAGGTAATTTTGAAGTTTTAAAAGGTGGATTTTTGGATGAGGTAAAAAAAATATTAAAAGAAGGTGGTGAAATAACTTTAGGTTTAACTGGATCCGCATCGGCTACGGCAAGTGTTGGATATAATGTTGATATTTCAACAAGAAGAAATGACTCTGTTAATCAATGGTTAGAAAAACAAGAAGTAGAACCGGGTAAAACTATTGGGGATTACGTTAAGTCAGGAAAATTTAAATTAAAATTTACACCAAAAGGTGAGGAAACTGTTATTCCAAAAACAAATGCGGAAGCAAACACATCTCCAGACCAAACCGATATTACATTAGTAGATAGTTCCGGAAAAGATAGTTTTCTTTCTGATAGTGTAGATTGTGGGGTTAATGTAAGAGAGTTAGTTGGACCAAATCAATACAAAAGAACAAGTTTTGCTGAATGGTACTCAATACCACCAATGGCGTGTAGAAGAGTTGCTATTACTTCAATAACTGCAAAAAAATTACCACCCCCACCAGACCCACCAATAAAGGTGGAAGAAATAACGGTAGATGATACAACTGGAGGAGGTAATAGTAATTCAAACGTTAAAACTAACCCATCAGACGCAATTAAACCTTCACCTAATATCACGGTAGAACAAAAAATAAAAGACGGCATATCAAAAAAAGTATTAAGACATTTATTTTCTGAATGTGATTATTTTGAAGTTTTAAAAGAATCTGATCCTATGATATTCCAATCAATTAAAGATAAGATCAAATACTTTACCCCGGCTTTCCATTCAACAACCCCAGAGGGATTAAATGGAAGATTAACTTTCTTAAATCAATGTGTTAGACCAGGACAAACAATTCCTATTATTGGTGCCGACGGAAGACCAAAGTATAATGATGCTTTAAATACCTCGTTTGGGGCACCACCTATCTTGGTATTAAGAATAGGAGATTTCTACCACAGTAAAATAGTTCCTAAGACATTAACTTTCAAATACGACGACGCAAAATACGATATTAACCCAGAAGGAATTGGAATGCAACCTATGATTGTGGATGTTAGTTTAGGTTTTGATTTTATAGGAGGACACGGACTAAAAGGGCCTGTTGAGGAATTACAAAATGCGTTATCGTTTAATTTTTATGCTAATACTGAAATTTATGATGAAAGAGCGACAGCAACTGAAGATGTTAGCGCTAGAGACAAATATGTTGTTGAAAAAATTCTTGCCAATCAACCTCCGGTAAAAGTTAATCAAGTAAAAAATCCGGTTCCCAAAAAAGGAGGATCAACAATAGGAACTATTGTGAATAATACGGAACTTGACTATACTAAGGTAATAAATTCATTCTGGGCTAAAACTGTTGAATATTTTGATAGTTTTATAAACACCCACGAAACAATAGTAAAAAATAATAATATCGGTCTTATTTATATGTTATTTTTAGAAAAAGATTATTTAAGTGGTAATTTTGATGAATTTGGACAAAAACAAGAAGTTTTTATTTATGGAAAATCCAGAGGAACTGAAACTAAATTAGATAGGTTATTTAGAAAAACATTAGAGGATGTTTCAGATAAAACAGATCCTTTTATGAAAACCGTTATGGATAAATATAAAACACAATTAAACAATAGAGATAAAAGAGAAATATCTGATAAAATAATTTCGTTTATTAGTAGTAAAAAATCTGAGTTTTCATTAAATATAAATTACGATTTAAAAGGTTTGGTTTCCCTTCAAGAAGAGTACGTTCAATTTTTCAGACAATTTAATTTGTTACTAACAAAAACTGATGGATCTTTAAACACGGATAACGTTTCAAATACATATAATTTGTCTGGAATAACATCCGGATCAACAGATAGTTTTGTTGCGTTAAAAGACGCATATACCGCAATAAAAAACAAACACAATGAGTTTTTTGTTGAAGAAAACGGTATTGTAAAATCTAGTGAAATTTTAGGATTGGACTTAAAGGATAATATCTATAATAAAGAAGATGCGACTTTTTTTGATCAAGGGTGGAAAGATAGGCCTGATGATATAGAAAGAAATATAAGAAAGTTCGCATTTCAACCTGGAAATGACGACCAATCAAATAGATTTTATCAAGTAATGGCTCAGACTTTTTTGTACCAAACCCAGTTAACCGATTTTAAAAATCATATATTAAATAGTACCATATATAGCGATAAGAGTGTTGTTGAAAAGGCGGTTAACGACGCTTCTGAGTCTTGTACAAATTTATTTAATTATTATACGGAAGAAACAAAAAAAAGATTTTCTGTTACAAAAATAAAAGAAACTGAAAAATACAAAAATTTAATTAAAAATCCAATTAACGAAACGACTTCATATAAACTAAATTATGTTCTTACAACTGCGGGAACAGATCAACAAAAAACTAGAATTACCGAGTTATACTCAACAAATAATGTTAATGCTAATCCTAAGACTTTTGATGGTAAAATAAAATTTAATTAAAATGAACTTACAATATTACAATAGATATAATAAATTTTTGAATAATGGAACCCAAGAGGTGGTTCCTTATATTGATCTTCCGTCTAAATCTACAGATAAAAATTATATTTATAGAGTTGGTCAATCAAGACTTGATAAAATATCTTTCCAGTATTACGGATCCCCATTTTTTGGGTGGTTAATACAACAAGCAAATCCTCAATATTCTGGATCTGAATGGTCTATACCTGATGGTGCTATATTGACAATTCCATTTCCTTTACTAACATCATTACAGGATTACAATAACGAGTTAAACAATTACTTTTTTTATTATGGTAGATAACGGAGAAAACATTTTAGTTGAATTTGACTATGATAATATAACCCTTGTTGATCCAAATAAAGTAATAGATGAAGAAGGGAAGGTAAAAGAAAGATATGTCAAACAAGAAAACTTAATGATGTATGCTAACTTGGAATGTAGTGTTGTTCCAAGAACTAAATTAGCTATTGGGGCAGCACTAAATGATAATGTTAGAACAATATCTGTTGGTAGGATAAACTTTTTGAATCCTGGATTTAAAAAGTTTTTAAACACTGGATGGTCGGATGAAATCACAGGTAAAGATACTGTGAAAGGATTGGGAGTTAATCAACCAAAACTAAATGCGGTTCAAAACCCTAAACAATCTGACGACTTTTATATAACACAATCGCTATATTCAAATGGAACTCCCGGAGCTGTTGATAACGGATTTCTTGGGTTAAAATCAATTAATGTTGATATTAATACTTCTTTTTACCCTACTGTAACCATTAAAATGGAAGATGTTAAGGGTAGATCTTTATTTGAGGCGGGGAACAACTCACCTTATGGTGCTTTCTTTCAATTACCATACCCTATTTTTTATTTAACAATCAAAGGGTTTTATGGTAAGGCGGTAAGATATCCCTTAATGTTACAAACATTTACCTCATCATTTGATGGATCAACCGGTAATTTTAGAATAGACTTGAAATTTTTTGGGTATAAATACGGTATTATGTCTTACGTTAGTTGGGGACAAATGCTTGCGGTACCACATATGTATAATACATTTGTTAATACAAATATGCCAACTAACAAACAAGGAATTGAACAACCATCTAACAATTCCCTAGAAGCACAAACAATAAGACAGTTAAATTTACTTTCACAAAACAAACCCCAACTTGTTAGTCGTGGTTATCAAAAAATGAAAGAAGTTTATTCTGAATATAAATCCAAAGGTTTAATTGACGATGATTTTCCGGAATATACGGTAACAAAATTAAAAAGTAAGTTGGATACATTTATAAAAGACATTTTAGAAAAATTCTCAAAAGAAAATTTGGGAACTTTGACTGAATTGGATAATTATCAAACACTTTTAACTGAATTTAATAAGAAAGTTTTTTTTAATTCTAATTCTTGGTATAGAAAATATTTGGACGATAAAGCCCCAACAATTTTAACTGACGGAACAAAAGTTTACACATTTAAAAAAGAGTTTGATGATGAGTCTAAACGAGCGGCAGCCGAAACTGAATTAGATGGAATCATTAAAGAATATTTGGGTAAGTTAGGAGCAAACAGTGTTGGTGGAAAAAATGGTAGTTATACTGTTGGTGGAAAAACAATTAAAAGTGAAATACCAATTGATATTGATATTAATAAAATTAGAAAAAACATCTCATCTAAAGATGTTGATTTTAAAGCCACTTATGAGGGATTAACGGGCAAACCCTCAAGTGGTGGGACGGTGATTGATAATTTTACATCAAATAACAGTTCACTTATAGACAATTCTAAATGGTTCTTTTTTGATGGTAAAAGTAGTTTTGAAGAGATATTAACTAACGCATCTAAAAACGTCTCAACACTAAGAACTGAAGTTGAACTTAAGATAACCGATAATCTATCGGAACAACTATCAAGAAAAGATAGTGGGATAGGATTCAAACCAACAATTAGAAATATATTAGCCCCATTCTTTGCTCAAGGGGAGGCATTCATTAGATTGATGGATGACGTTCATACCGCGGCTTGGGGTGTTAGAGAAAATAAATATAGAAAGGCTGCCGTTTTAGGTGGATCATCAACCGCACAAAGTGTTGATGTTAAAGTTCCAGGACAATCAAGTGACCCAATTTATCCTTGGCCTCAAGTATTAAGGGAATATACCGCAACGGACGGTAATGAAAAATTTGAATTAAAATATCCGGGAGATCCGTCAATCTCATCACTTACCAAAGCATATATAACAGAGTTATGGCCTGAAGTTGAATTTGTTGAGGAATATATAAAAGGTTTTATTCAGAGGGAAGACCCAGAACCTGATTATGGAGATACAAATAATGGATTACTTAAACCAAATAGATTAAGTTTAAATGCGATTGATTTTCCAATTACAAATGAAGTGTTTCAAAACAAGGAAGAGGTTAAATATTATTATGAAATTTACGAAAGAGTTTTAGTTAATGCTTTCTATTCAAAATTAGGAAGAGTTTCTGGTTATAATTCTGGGGTATATTTAGTTGAGTCTGAAGATGAAAAATTAAACGTAATTAAAAGTTTGGGATCAGAAAGTCCATTCCTACAAAAAAAATTAAAACAATATTTAATTGATTCGGCAAATTACACAACATTTTTAAGACACATTTCAAATGAAGGTGAAGGGGAAAGTTGGCAAAAATTCATAAGAGGTGAATTTGTAACTTCATATTTAAAAAACAAAGTTGAAAATCCATTTCAGATTTTTAATAGTAATGTTTTAATAAGTGAAAAGTCACAACCAAATTTATCACTAACCCAAGAATTAAAAATAACAGATTACATACAGAATTTATCGTCAAGTAATGAATTTGATTTTTCCGATATGTACCCAATAACAAATCTTAAGTGGGGTAAAAAATATTTGGCAAATGGAAAACCATTAAATGGTGAAACAGAAGCCTTTAATACCAATAAGGTATTAGTTTATAACACGATTCATAAGACGATCACGAACTTTTCAAAGGACGATACAACAACCACGAAAAGACCAATAACAAATTTCAATTACACGACTGGAATTTTTTCTCAAACTATTAATACAAATTTAAAAGAATTTTATAAGGAAAGAAAAATAGAAGAACAGTTTATAACGGAAGGTAATGTTAATTATTCTAATTATGATGGATATTTAGATGCGAACCAAACGACTTCTATGTTAAACACTCCGTTTTTTGTAAACGCAATACAAAATGGGGTATTTAATTTTAGATATAAAAGTAATGACACTTCTCCTTATAAATCGGCAGCATATTATTTTATTAATAGTTTACCTTTAGCTACGTTAAGGGAAAAATATAAAACTCAAGATTCATCAACAGACCTTGATTATATAATATCAACCATAAAAAAATTCGGAGGTATTCATAGATTACCATACGCTTGGATTTTAAAATACGGATCAATTTGGCACAGATATAAAACTTGGAATAGAAAAGGTGTTGATATTTTAGATGATTCTTGGAAAGATTTTAATTATAAAGGAAATTACGATCCTGTAAATTCCGCAACAACAAAGACATATACTTTAAACATAAATAATTCTGAAAAAAATATTGTTTTAGAACAAAATTTTAATCCCGGACCGACACAAACAACATATATTAATACCGGATTCTATCCAAAATTAATAGACGATATGAATGTATTTTTACAGGGATTAAAACTATTCTCTGGAACTACACAATTAAACGGTACCGCTGCGGTTTATGACACAACACTTGTGGTTTATACCGTCAACGATAATAATTTAGCTCCCGGACAAATATTAGCAGGACCTGGAGTTGATACAAATACAACTATAGTTTCTCAAGTTAGTGGGACAACTGGGGGTATTGGTATTTATACTATTGCTCCGGTACAAAATTTAACAACCGCAAACGGAATATGTTCTATCACAGGAACAACTATGGATGTCACTAATTTTACCGGAGGAACTCTAACGGTTAATCAAATAATTGCGGGGTCTAATATAGACCTAAATACAAAAATACTATCACAAGTAAGTGGAACAACTGGTGGGGTTGGAAGATATACAATAGATATCTCACAAAATGTTACCTCATCAACTTTCTTTTTACCAAAATCAGAAATATTTTACGTTACAAATGCAACAACTGGAGGATATTCCCAATCTGAAGTACAAACACTAATAGATGATAAAAAACTTGTATTGTCATCAAATTTGGGAAGTAAAATAATAAAAACTCCAGGATTTGATAGTAATGATCCCGGAAGAACATTAGCTCTTTCCACTTGGTCTGTTTTATCAAAGTCAGAGAATACTGATTCTTATTATATCTTACCTTCGTTTGGAAGTACATTAAATCAAGTTAATAATGAGTGTTTTAAAAATAATAATTTAAAAATTGAAGTTGCATCTAACCCATCCGTTTATAATGGATCTGTAAGATTTTTCTGGGGAGCACCAAACTATGGTTATTTTGATACCACTAAAATTACTAAAGCGGATCCGGATTCTTATATGAAAGAAATTTTCCCGGACAAGTCAATCCAACAGAACTTCTCATTAAATGGGGATAAAACGAAATACACAAAAATTTCCGAAATATTTACAACGTTTGAAACAAATCTTTTAGATTATTTTGAAGATGAGTTTTTAAATTTTAGTAGATCAATTTACGACTATAAAACATTGATACCAGGTAATCCAGGTGAGGAGACTGAAACAGAAATTGCGTTTAAAAATTTCCAATACTTAATGAGACAATTAATGGTTATAACAAAACCCAGTAATTTGGAATCTGAAGGATTAGTTGCGGAGGTAATCCAAAAACAAAACGAAAACCTTCAAAAGTTATTGAGTAAATTTATGGAATATGACGTTGCCTTTAAGATGGGTAACCCAACTATGTTTGATAGAAGATTGTTTTATACTTTCTCAACTAAATTCATTGAAGACCCAATATCATATCAAGGATATAATCAAGGGGCAGCAGGGGCATTACCAACACAAGGTGGTGGAATTACATTAGCACAATCAAAAATTGCATATCCAGATACGTGGAAAGATCTTGAATATTATGTCGGATTTTCTGAAATACCTGAACTGGTATATACAGATAACGGATCCTATATAACAGATTTTTTTGTGGATATTAATGTTCAGTTTAATCAAAAAAATGTAAAAGAGTTTGCTCCAATCATAAAAGTATATGCAACACAGAAACTAAAAAACAAAAATATAACAATATCTGATTTTTATTCTTTAATGAATACATATTTGGATACAACCGAATTATATCAAAATAATGTTATTAATGATTTAATGACCGGAATCAGAAATGATTTACCGGAAATAGTTGTAAATAATGAAGGTCAAGATAATAAAGCCCCATTACAAGGGGATCAATCAAGAGACGAATTATGGGATTTATTTAAGTCTTTGAACGATACTTGGATTGCGGGATCCGATATAAAATCAAAAACCCTATTTGAAGACGTTCTATTATATGATAGAGCAAGTAGAGATATAGGACAAAAGGTATTAGTTGACATTTTCAAAGTGAAAGACGGAATTGAGAACGGAAATGTTGGAAGTAAAATGTATAATGTAATATCAACAATATTACAAGAAAATAACTTTACTGTTATGCCACTTCCGGCATTTACTAATTTTTATAACGTACAAGACGCAGTTAAAAATCCAGTACCAAAACCAGAAGGAACTCTTGAGTTTGCTAATTCATTATGGGGAACTTTCTTAAATGTGGATTATAGAAACTCATCGCCTAAAATATTATGTTATTACAATAGTAAACCAAGTAATCACTTGGCGATGAATGATAATGCTGATTACAGATATAGGGACGATGCGTTTGATTTAAGAAGGGCAAGTGATAATCCTTTATTGGAAAGTCAATTAGGAAAAACAAATTGGGATAAATCTAACAAAGTAGTTGGTTTTAATGTTGATGTTAGTCAACAAAATCAACAAATATTTGAAAGTTTTAGTATGACTCAAGATGCCGGACAACCAACCGCAGAATCATTACAAATGATTACCCAAATGGCAAACCAAAGTAAAAATAGAGGAACTGCAACTCAAAGTGTTTCTTTATATAATCTTTATAAGAATAGGAGTTATACTTGTACTGTTGATATGATGGGAAATGCCCTCATACAACCTATGATGTATTTTAATTTAAGAAATGTTCCTATGTTCAGTGGTCCGTATATGATTACTAAAGTTTCGCATTCTATTGGAGAGGGAGAATTTAAAACGTCATTTACAGGAACAAGACAACCGTTCTATAGTTTACCTAAAATTGATAACTTCATACAATCTTTAAGTGTAAATTTAATTAGTAGAATAAAAGAAGAGATACAAAAACAAGAAACTGAAAAGAAAAACTTTAGCGGAAATGTTATTACGGAAATAAATAATGTCGTTTCAAATGTTACGGGTAAAGATGTTCTTACTTCAAATCAAAATTGTTCAGATAAATTAAGTGCTAGTTATGTTGGGTATACCGGAGTTGACGCTCCATCGGTAAATTCTAAATCAACAAAAGAAATGAATGATTTAATAAAATCAAGATTACTTAATTTTGGTTTAGAAGCAAATACCCAAAAAGAATTAGATATGAGAACATTATTATTTATCTTATTCTATATGGACACAGGAAATACAACAGGATTTAGCGCTTATGAAAACAACTTTGGTACTTTAAACCTAACGGAGACATACGGACCAACTTTTATAAACTACGTTAATAAAAAATATTTTTGTATTTCAAAAGGAACTAACCAAAATATACCTATTGTTTCGTTCCCAAGTGTTGAAAGTTTTATCGACTTTGCAATATCAAAAATGTATCCAAGTATTGGGACATATACATCAGACAGAACAGCACAAAATATTGCAAGAATATTTGTTGATCTTTGGGCTTCGGTCAGGAATTCAAATGTTTGGGTTAAAATGACAGAACAAGATAAATCATCTCTCCAGAATAAATCAACTGAGGGGTTACAAGTTTTTGATTCGGTAAACCCACAACTTTAATAAACATCAATATATTTATATAGAAAAGAATATGAGTAGAACTAAACTAATTTTAGACAATTATCTTGGTAAAAATACAAGAATGTCAGAGAAAGATGCCGGAAACGGATTTAAAGAAGTTTGCGATTTGGATACTGGAGATTGTTTCACAGTAAGAGAAAAAGATGGTCTTATTGAAAGAGTGGATAACACTATGAAGACTAATAAAAAAATCCAAGTTGAAACAAAAAGTGGAATAAAACAATTATTAAACGGATAACAATGGCAATAGATAAGAAAATTTTAGAAGAAATTACAAGATTTAAAAATATAAATCGTTATATTATGGAACAAGATGTTCCTCCGATACCTGAAGATTTAGGAGCGGGAGCGCCGCCACCAGATCTTGGAGCACCTCCTGCTGGAGATCTTGGAGCACCCCCTGCAGAT
>TARA_R110000868_G_scaffold352079_1_pt1 | contig 13435 bp, 6 predicted proteins | sample TARA_R110000868 | Tara Oceans TARA_R110000868 (sample SAMEA4397489) | marine metagenome | biome: Polar Biome; feature: [SRF] surface water layer (ENVO:00010504); material: water (ENVO:00002006), including particulate matter (ENVO:01000060) such as... | depth 5 m | reverse complement strand
GTTGTATGGCGATGTTTCTGCCCACGCGATCGTATTGGCCGCAGTCGGGAAAGTGGTATCGAGAGTCATGCTAGTTGCGGAACAGACTGAGTTAGTTGAATTTCCGGCACTATCTACAGATGTCACTCTATAGAAGTAAGTTCCAGCATCAACGCCAGCGGTAAAGTTATGAGTTGAAACGCCGGCAGCGAGAACGGCTGAACTAACTGAAGTTGTACAAGCATCGCTATAATAAGTTACAGTTTGTGAAGCGACATCACCTGAAGCAGAAGCTGTCCATGTTGTATTGACTGAAGTTGAGTTTGCCGGAGAAGTTTCAACCCAGGCCAAAGTGTTGGCAGCAAGTGGAGCTGAAGTATCGATTTGAAGTGAACTAGAGCAGGCAGACACAGTAGCATTTGCTGCATTGTCAGTCGTTGTGATTTTGTAAGAATATGTTGCACCGTTTGTAGCTGCTCTATTATGAGTGGCAACAGCAGGGCCTAAAGCAATCGCAGCGCCATCAGCAGTGGTACAAGATCCATCGGCATAATACTGTAGCGATTGAGAGGCGACATCACCAGAACTTGAAACAGTCCATGTCGAGTCAACGTTAGCACCAGAGAATGGTGTTGCTTGAGTCCAACCAAGTAGAGTTGCACTGTTTGGTGAAGTTGTATCAATTAAGATGCCAACGGTATTACAAATCGATGTTGTTTCATTACCGGCGTTATCAATGGCGGTAACTGTATAGTGATAAGTAGTGCCATTAGCACCGGTGAAGTTATCATCTGTTGCAGTCGAGCTTTTTGAAACTGGAGCGCCCGCACTTACTGAACAAGCCGCGTCCGTGTAGTAATTGACTCGATGGCTTGCGACGTCACTTGAGCCGCCTAGTGTCCATCTTGAAGTTATTGCAGTTGTATTTGAGATTGTCCCTTGTGCCCAATTGGTTGGAGTTGGAGCAGTTGGAGCAGTTGTATCAAGAGACATGGCCGCTGAACATGTTGTAGTTGCAGTATTGCCAGCATTATCGATACTACTAACTCTAAACGAGTACACTGTTCCCGACGTGCCTGTCATACTTTGCGAAGTTACACCGGCACCAAGAGCAACAGCGGCGCCAAATGTCGTGGTACAAGTTCCAGTTGAATAGAACTGAATTGATTGAGAGGCTAAATCTGTCGCCACTGAAGGGGTCCAGCTGGCATTTACTGTCAGTGCTGCTGATGGTGATGTTTCAACCCAAGCAAATGCCGTGGCATTAACAGGAGAAGTTGTATCAAGTTCAAGACCAGCAGAACAAGCGCTTACATGGGCGTTGCCAGCGTTATCAGTCGTGGTCACTTTAAAGTAATAAGTATTGCCGGTTGAACCAGTGGTGAAGTTGTAAGCGCCAGTTCCTGCAGCAAGCGCGCTAGTGGCAAAGGCCACACCTGAGCACGAAGAATCATTTTGATAAATGCGAATTGTTTCTGAAGCCTCATCGCCAACAGCAGATGAAGTCCAAGTAGCATTGACACTCAATCCTGAGAAAGGAGTTGTTTGAGTCCAGGCTAAAGCAGAGGCACCTGTCGGCGCTGTTGTATCAACTGCAATGGTGGCAGAACAAGGAGATACAGATGAGTTACCGGCCGTATCTGTTGATGTGATTTTGTATGAGTAGGTATTGCCGTTAACAACGCCGCTAATGCCGTGACTTGTAATCGCTGCTCCAAGACCAGTCGCTGTTCCAAAGGCAATAGTACAAGTGCCGTCTGAATATGCTTGAATTGACTGAGAAGCCAGTCCTGGATCTGTCGATAAAGTCCACGTCGCCGTTACAGATGTAGAAGAAGTGGGTGAAGTTTCAACCCAAGCCAGCGTTGTTGCATCTGCCGGAGGTAGAATATCGATATAGATCGGACTCGAACAAGCTGAAGTCGCAGTGTTGCCGGCGGTATCAGTTGTCGTAATTCTGTACGAGTAGGAGTTATTTGAAACAGCTCCAGCAAATGAATAAGTCGCAATCGCAGCGCCAAGCGATTGTGTGGCCACAATACCTGCACCACAGCTAGCACTTTGATAAACATCAATTCGTTGAGAGGCTTTATCTGATGAAGTTGAAACTGTCCAAGTCGCATTAACTGGAGTTGTATTTGAGGCAGAACCTTCGGCCCATGCCATCGTAGTCGAGTTATTCGGTGCGGTTGTATCAATCGTCATGGCGCTTGAACAAGCAGCTGCAGTTTCGTTACCAGCATTATCAATAGCTGTAACAGTAAAGTAGTAATTATTGCCATCCGCTCCAGTGAAGACATTATTGACGGCACTAGGGCCAAGTAGAACGGGAGCTCCTGCACTTACCAAGCAAACGTTATCTGTGTAATAACGGACACGTTGATTGGCGATATCAGCTGACCCTGAAATAGTCCAAGTTGCAGTGACATTGGTGCTGTTATAAGGAGTCGTTTCTGCCCATGCTAATGCTGAAGGTGCCAGTGGAGCACTTGTATCAATGGACATTACAGTGGAGCAAGCTGAAACAGTAGGGTTTCCAGCATTATCTGTCGTGGTAATCGTGTAGTAGTAGCTTGTAGCGTTTACACCTGTGAAATTATAAGACACAGCAGAGTTTGAAAGTGGGGCCGTAGAATTCACTCCACCCGAACAAGTACTATCTGTATAAGTTGTAATCGTCTGCGATTGTATATCGCTAGCAGCCGAGAGACTCCATGTCGCCGTGACCGAAGTAATTTTCGAAGGAGTCGTTTCAACCCAAGTCATTGCAGTTGCTGCGGCAGGGAAGGTCGTGTCAACACTTAGTCCAGACGAACAGCTACTAACCGTTTTGTTATTGGCATTATCGACGGCAGTTACTGTGAAGTAATAGGTCGTTGCATCTGTACCAAGAAAGTTTCTTGTAACAATCGTATTCCCTACATTGGCAGTGGCACCAGACTGTGTTGTACATGTATTGTCTGTGTAGAAGCGAACTTCATAGCTAGCAATATCTGTCGATGTTGATAGCGTCCAATTGGCATCAATACTATTTGCATTATGTGGAGATGTTTGCGTCCAAGCTAGAGCGGTGGCTGGGTTTGGAGCAGCAGTATCAATGCGAAGCCCTGCCGAACATGCTGAAACGGATGAGTTACTAGCAATATCGGTCGTAGTAATTTTGAAATAATAAGTATTTGCATTTGAGCCTGTGAAAGTGTGTGCACTAGTGGCCGCACCAAGTACTGCGCTAGTTCCCTCTGCGACTGAACAGGCTACGTCAGTGTAATAAGTTATTGTTTGGGAAGAGACATCACCATCAGCTGAAGGAATCCAAGCATTGGTTACTGCTGTCGCATTATAAGGAGTGGTCTGGTCCCAAGATAATGATGTCGCAACTGTTGGAGGAGTTGTGTCAATTCTCATGGCACTAGAGCAACTAGAAGTTGTATTGTTATTGGCGGTGTCTGTGCTTCTTACAGTGTAGTAATAGACCGTGCCATCAACACCTGTGAATGCATTTGTCGTGACCACATTTGAAACGACGTTGACGGTCGATTCAGCAATACTACAGCCTGGGTCTGTATAATAAGTAATTGTCTGAGAGTTTAAATCCGCCGAAGTTGACTTCGTCCACGAAGCATTTACGTTTGGACTATTGCTACCAGCACCTTCAAGCCAGCCTAATGTATTAGCGGCGATTGGAGGGGTTGTATCGATGGCCATCGCAGGCGAGCAGGCTGTTGTTGTTGAATTGCCAGCTGTATCTGTCACACGAATATTGAAATAATATGATGAGGCATCTATGCCAGTAAAACTCTGAGTTGTAATAGCATTTGATAAAACGATAGGTGAACCAACAGTTGGTGTAGTACAAACGTTATCTTGGAAAAAGCTTATTCTTTGACTGGCAACATCACCTGAAGCTGATAGTGCCCATGTAGCATTGATTCCAGTAGCATTATAGGGACTCGTCTGGGCCCAGGCTAAAGCTGTTGGCGCGGATGGGGGAGTAGTATCAATACTCATGATAGCAGAACAGCTTGATAAAGATGTATTGCCAGCATTATCTCTCGTTGTAATTCTATAATAATAATCGTTACCGTCAGCACCATTGAAATTATGAGTAGATGCAGCAGCTGCTAAGTTTTGAGTGGTTCCTTCAGCAGTCGTACAGGTTGCTTCTGTGTAATAAACAATCGTCTGATTCGAAACATCACCGGAAACGGAAGGTGTCCAAGTCGTATTTACAGTTGTGACATTTGACGGAGTGGTCTCGACCCATGCTAATGCGGTTGCTGCATTTGGTGGAGTTGTATCAAGGCGCATGGGAGCAGAGCAAGCTGATTGGGTGGAGTTACCAACGTGATCGATCGAATTGATTCGATAATAATAAGTTGAGCCATTTATACCAGCAAAAGCATTTGTTGTGACTGCATTTGAGAGAGGGATCGTTGCACCAGAAGCAGTTGTACAAGTAGGATCAGTAAAATAGGCAATCTCTTGACTTGCAAGGTTTGAGTCAGGTGAGAGAGTCCAAGTTGCATCAACGGACGTGCCAGCGAAAGGAGATGTTTGAACCCAGTTAAGGGTTGAAGCAGCAACGGGTGCCGTCGTATCGACAAGAAGGCCAGCAGAACAACTCGAAAGTGTTGCGTTACTGGCCAGGTCGACGGCGCGTACTTGGTAATAATAAGAACCATCCGCACCCGGAGTGTAGGCATGAGTGACAGCAACATTCGTTTTTGTAACAGGTCCAAGTGTGGCTATGGTACAAGCAGCATCACTATAAAAAGTAATTTCTTGAAAATCGATATCAGTAGCAACAGATAAATTCCAATTGGCATTAATATTAGCAGAAGCAGTCGGAGTAGACTGAGTCCAGCCGGTAATTGTGGGAGCGGCCGGAGCAACGGTATCAATGGTCATGGGGTTTGAACAAGCAGATATCGTCGTGTTGGTTGCTTGATCTATAGTCGTAATCTGATAGTAATAAGTGGAACCATTTACACCAGTGAAGGCGTTAGTATTTGTTGATACAGAACCAAGTGTTGTTGGTCCGCTAATCAGAGTAGAACAAGCGGCGTCACTATAATAAGAAATTGATTGTGATGCCTTGTCGGTTGATGTCGATGGAGTCCATGACGAAGTGACGTTCACATTGTTATGATAAGTTCCTTGTACCCAATTTAGAGAAGCAGCAGCAACCGGTGGAGTCGTGTCTAATCTAATCGCTGTTGAACATCCACTTGTGCTTGAATTGCCAGCAAGGTCGGTACTTGTAATTCGATAAGAATATGTTGTGCCGTTTGTCCCGCCAAATGTTGTGGTCGTAGCAGCAGCTCCAAGTGAGACAGGTGCCCCAGAAACTGCAGTACATGTCCCATCTTGATAAAGTTGTATGTCTTGAGAAGTAAGTTCCGCATCTACTGATGGAGTCCATGTCCCATTGAAAGCAAGACCACTGTAGGGAGATGTTTCTACAAAACTCAAAGCCGTGGCATTAACTGGTGGGGTTAAATCCACTCTTAAAACTGGTGAACAGGCTGAATTGGCAGCGTTTCCTGCAGAGTCGGCCACTGTAACGTAGTAGTAATAAGAAATACCGTCTGAGCCTGTGAAGCTATAACTATTATCGGCGATAGTGAGCGGGATCGTTGCGCCGGCACTAACACTACAGGCGGCATCAGAGAAAAATGAAATCGACTGAGTTGCAACGTCAGAAGAGGCGGAAACATTCCACTGCGAAACAACGCTCGAATTATTCGTCGGCGATGTTGTTGACCAGCCAATTGAAGTTGGGGCCGCTGGTGGATCAATATCGATAACCATAGCTGAAGCAACGCAAGCAGATGTCGTGGCATTTGTGGCGGCATCTTGAGCTGTCACAGTAAAATAATATGTACCACTTGTAACAGGCGAGAAATTATTGGTTGAGGCGCCACCACCAATAGTATTAACCGTACCAGTCGGAGTCGTACAAATACTGTTTGAATAATAGCGAATAATTTGAGTTGTTACGTCAGCTGAAGCAGACAGTGCCCAGCTTGATGTGACGGGTAATGTTCTTTGTGGACTAGACTGCAGCCAAGAGAGTGCTGTCGTTGCAGCAGGTGCAGTCGTATCAATGCGCATAAGTGATGAACAAGGGGTTAGAGATCTATTGTTAGCGTCATCAGTTGCAGTGATTTGGTAATAATAATTACCATCACCTGGGGCACTATAAGGATAGCTAGATGTTCCAGGTGAAAGTGTCGCATCAGAGCCTAGAGAAGTTGAGCAACCAGAGTTCGAATAAAAACGTATCGTTTGATTAACAACATCTGGATCAGTTGAAGGAGTCCATGTCGCGGTGACGTTATTTGAGTTATAAGGAGATGTCTGAACCCAGTTAGCACTTGTTGGTGCAGGGGTGGGAAGAATACTATCCTTCGTCATATTAATTGAATCAGGAGTTGCAGAAGAGTGAGTTGCAGTGACAGTGACAGCGCCTTCAGCTAGTGAAGTCAAGTCTAGTGTCATGCTCCATGTCGATGTTCCAGAACACGTTGTCGCAAAATTAAAGGCATTGATCGCAAGGTTAACTGGTGTTGCTGGTTGAGAACAAGTTCCAGAGATTGTAAGTGCGGCCGTATTGTTAGCATTAATATAAGTAGAGTCAAGCGGACTTAAGATTGTTATAAACGACTGATTTAAAGCTTCAAGCTGGAGTGAATCAGTAGACATCACAAGACCATCAAAGAAATTAATACTTACATTTTCAATAAAGTTTCCGACAGGAGAAACTGGAGTATTGAAGAAAACTTGAATCAAACAAGTTGCATCAGGATCAAGCGTACTGCCGCATGTGGCAGGTGAGCCCGGGTAAGTACCACTGCCAAAAAACTCAAACGGAGCAGTAGTCGAACCTGTCATTAAGGTTGCTTGTGTTTCACCTGTGTTAGAAACAAGTATTAGGGTAGGTCCACTTGGAGATCCAGCATTATGTGTTCCAAAGTCATAGGAAGGAGCATATTGAAATTCTAGTTGCGCTTCGGTGTTACCTTTTAAGGGAAGAGGCGCAACTAAAGTCGCAATTTCCGCACCTGTAAAATATTTAAGAGTAGCGGTCGCTTCAAACTCACCGGCCAAAAAGGGTTGGAACGTGAGATCAATCGTACACGACTCACCAGGACTTAAGCCTAGAGCACATGTCCCTGTCGTCCCGGGATAACTACCGCCGGTATATGTTAAGTACGTGTTAGGATCGGTGAAACTAAACAGCATCGCGCTTGCAGCTTTGTCGCCGATATTTCTTATTGTGACTGTATGTTGTTTAGTAGTTGTTCGAAGTGTATCTACAAGCGGAGATTCAATTGCAAGCTTTGCTTCAGTAAACCCTTCAGACTCGACACTAGTATCCCCACATGATGAAATCATTGCAGCGATAGCGAGCATAAATGTTAATCTTGCAAAAATCTTGTCCAGACTTTTCTCCATAAAAATTAGCAAAACATTTAAAAACAAATAGTTCCGCTTCTTTAATTTTAAGGGCTATATGCGCTTTATTCTCTGGTCGGTATTTTTTGCTGCTTAACAAACCAGTATCTTCGGACACTTGGAAGACTTTTCGCTTTAAAGTGACGCAAACTTAAAAACTCGGTTTCTTGTTAAAGTGCCACAAATAAGAAGTTTTTAGTCTTAAGTAATTGAAATTCTTGATTTTTCTACTCAATAAATTGGTCTGAAACTTATGTTGAAAACTTGACAACTTTTTATGAAGTGACAGTTGTGATTATTTGAACATAACCGTCTTTAGAAAATGAAATGGCGCGTTTAATTGAGTGAAACAGTAATTATTTCTAGTAGTTGTAAATTTTTAGATCAACGATACAATTATTTTAAGGACATATTTTTTAGATCGCTAACGGCGAGAAATATAATTTTTTCTTCAAGGATGAATGAATGAGACTTTTAGGACTAATTTTGTGCGCAGCCATCATGGTCAGCGCCTGTAACTCCAATAAGTCAGAGAAGGTCGAAATATCTGACAAAACCCGCGATATTGATAAGTCTGCTTATTCGTTGGGTGTTCAGTACGGTAAAGGCTTACAGCAATTAGATTTTGATCAAAAGAGTCTTGAACACCTCATTACAGGTATGCGTGACTATTTAAAAGGCGAACCGCAGATCAATAATAATGACGTTCAAGTCTATGCAAAGGAGATCGACAAACTTCTGACAAAGAAAAGAAGTGAAGTCGCAAAAAGTGAAAAAGAAAAAGGCGTACTGTATGTTGAAAAACTTCTAGCAGAAGATCCAGAATATAAAGTTAGTCCATCAGGCCTTGTTTATAAAATTTTGGAGCAAGGGTCTGTCATTAAAAATATTTCAAACGATGCACAAATTGAAGTCCATTACGACAGCTATCATATTGATGATAAGCAATATGAATCAACGGCCAATGGCAATGCACGACTTCTTCCTTATAAAGGGATTTTTCCAGCATGGCAGGAAGCTTTTCAAATTGCCGGAACAAATGGCGAGATCATTATTATCGCTCCATCAGATCTAACATATGGAGATAACGGAGCGAGACCTTATATTTTGCCTGGAGAACATTTGAAATTTAAAATGAAATTCTTTAACTATCAAAAATCAAAATAATGATGGCGCTCAAGTTTTTCTTTCTATTAATAGTTTTAATTCAAACGACACAGGCGCGCTCGATTTTTGGTAAATATTTATTGCTACCAATTGAATCACCTGAAGAGAGTTTCTCTTATGAAGTTGGTGAAGCTTTTATTTCAAACTTAGAAGAAGTCGAGTTTGAAAATGCCATAAACTTGAATACTAAAGCAGAGCTTGATCAAGCCCAATTGGAAGGATCAAATAAAGATTTCAACGAACTTCTTTTTAACTTTGCTAATAAAAATAATGTCGATCTTTTATTTAAGATAAAAGTTGAAAAAGTAAAAGAGGATAGTAAGTTAAACCTGACCATCTTCAATAAATCAAAAGTAGTACTGTTTTCCAGAGAAAGCATCTACGACTATAAAACAAGTGAAGACTTTTCAAATCGCTTAAAACTATGGATTAAAGAGTTTAAAGCAGTCCTACCACCTGTGGGGCAAATTGTTGGCGTGGATAAAGGTCGCATTGCTATCAGGATTGTTCACGGTGTGCAAAGTGCCAATTATGTAGGAAAGCCGTTTCATATCGGCCCCTTTCAATTCAATTCAGAACTAAGTGAAGACTCCTATTCAAGAATGGGAGCTGTAACTGACTTTATTGGGCCAAACTTTGAAGGCTATGTTTACGCTGAATATCAAAAAGAAAAAATTAACGTTGGGGACTATCTTATCTTCCTCAATAAAGAGTCCAAGTCGGCCATTAGCAAAGAAAAGATCTCAATGTCTGAGACATGGTTTAATTATCTTAATTCACCAAAGTTTTCACTCCTAGATTGCTCTCTTTTGCCACTTATTGGAAATGTCGACGGAGATGGCAAGCTTTTTGAAAAGCTGATTACTCGGATTGAAAAACAGAAGCTGTGTAAGTTTAGAGAAAATCAAAAACTTAATGAAATGCTTTCGAAGTACAAAGGTGATCTCGAAGAACATCTAAGCAATGAAACAGTACTCAGTAATCTTGCCGAAATATTAAGAGTCGGCGCTCTCTTTAGACTGGGTATTTATCGCATTATCAATGGCGTGAGTTTAAAATTTGATGTTGTTTCGGAAAATGGTAAGAATATCTATTATTCTAAATACCTAGTCATCGAAGACTACGATGAAGAATATATCTCAGAGCTTTTAATTGGATGGATCATCGACTATAAAAAGAATTTGCCGCTTAATGGTAAAGTCGTGCAAATTCGTGGCTCTAATCTCCTCATTGATATTCCTGCAGGCCTTGTTGAGGGAACAAAGCAAGAGTTTAAAGTTTTAAGACCAACTTCACTTCGCTACGAAGAAGTAAATGGCAATAGACAGATAAGTTGGAAAACTAAGGAGATTGCCTACGGAACAATTGATTCAATTAATAAACTTCACTCAATTGGATCACTGTTTAAGTTCGCAGACAAAGATGCCCGTGTCTTAGAAGGGGACTGGGTTGTTATTGAAAATTTGAGCTATCAAATAAAAGAAGAATCTTACTTAATTAAAAAACATAATTTAAAGAACAATCGAAATATTGGTCTAGCTAAAATTTCAACTGAGTTTACCAATGTTGCCACTAAGAAAAATAATGAAACTATTCTAGGTATTGGTCTCGGCTTTGATTTTTACCTCCCATACGGCTTTTTACTAACAGTTGAGGGAGTGAAAAACTTATCTGGCGGGGATCAAAGTATTTCTAATAACAATTTTAATTTCTCCTTGGGATATTCATTCACTCCAAGAATTTATGACTTCTTTACTTTTGTAGACGTCTTTGTCGGAAAAAGAATCGTTAACTATAGCCTTGCTACGCTCGGTGAACGAGGAATTGGCAATATGAAGTATGACGGCTTTTATGTCGGTGTTCGATCCGAGATCCCACTTTATAAGAAGTTTTCTGTACAAGGACAGCTTGCTTATATCCCAAGCGATACGGTGACTAATACTGACACTCTGTTTGGGAAAGTTAAGGGGTCCAATGGTTTAGACATTAGACTTATTGGTAAATACTTTTTAACCAATACTACGCGTATGTTCTTCGAATACCATCATAATGTTTACTCTAGTACATATGACGGAGTAGATAAGGTGAAGCAAACAATCTCCTCTGACTTAGTTAAGATTGGCTACGGCATTGAGTTTTAATCATGAGTGATCAAGAATTTAAACTCGATAAGCTTGATATTGAAATTCTTAGACGTTTGCAAAAAAATGCCAGAACTCCTTATCAAGATATTGCTGATGAACTTCTTATATCCTCCGGAACAGTCCATGGCCGATTAGCAAAGCTAAAAGAAGCTGGAGTCATCACTGGCTCTAAATTTGTCGTAGACCCTAGAAGAATTGGCTTGGAAGTTACAACCTTTATAGGAGTCAACCTCCGCTCTGCCAATGATCTGAAAAAAACAATTGAGATCATGCAAGGGTTTGAAGAAGTTGTTGAAGTTCATTATACAACTGGTCAGTACGGACTGTTTGTAAAAGTTATGGTCGAGAGCACTCGCGCACTTCATAGTTTTTTACTCAATAAACTTCAAACCATTCCAGAAATTCACTCAACAGAAACATTCGTCTCTTTGGATAATCCAATACAGCGCGAAGGCAAACTACCACAAATAAAGTAATTACTTGTGGTAGGGATGACCAGTGAGAATGGTGTGAGCGCGGTAGAGCTGTTCAACCAGTAAAACACGCGCAAATTTATGTGGATAAGTTAACAAAGACAGTGAGCACATCTCTTGAGCTTGATCTTTGACTTCACTTGAGAATCCGGCTGCTCCGCCAATGACAAGGGCGACAGGCTTGGGGCTCTCTATCAGGCCGCCTAGCCATTTAGCAAATTGAACACTGTCTCTTTGCTTTCCATTTTCAGTGAGAAGAACAAGATGGTGTCCCGCACTTTCTTTAAGAATATCCTTACCTTCAAGGATGACATCCTCAGAACGGGCCTTAAGCTCTTTAATTTCTAAAAAACCTGCAGGCAATCGCTTGAAGTAATCGTGTTCAAGTGACTCGAAGTTTTTATCTTTTAATTTCCCGACGCAATAAAGGCGGACTTTCAGAAGAAGCCTCTACCATCGGGACCGCTTGGCTTTTGTGAGTCATCCTCTTCGCTTACATAATAATCCTGAGGTATACCAACATGTTTTGCTGTATTCCAAAGACCATCTAAATCGTAGGCAGAGCGTGAGCTATCGAGGAAGATATGAACAATAATGTCGCCAATATCAAGTAGGATCCAATCGGCCGTCGAGGCCATACCTTCTCTTGATACGATCGAATGTCCGGCGCGCTTCATTTGAAAAATGACTTCATCGGCCATTGCCTTTGCCATGGTCGAGTTGGTAGCTGAGCCCATAACAAAATAATCAGCTAGAGAACTTTGTTTTGCGACATCAAGAACTTTTAAGTTAACACCTTTAAGGTTGCCAATAATCCATGTGCTCGCCATCGCAATATTGAGTGGGTACGGATAAGACTCATCTTTAACGATTTTATCTACTTGGGCATTAATGAATTCATTAGACATAACTTAGTTTCCTCTTCCAAGACTCTGTAGCATCAAGGCTTTTACAATATCAACATTTCTTCCCGACACTGATGAGAGCGGGAGCACTTTCTTATCGAGTGCTTCTTCAAAAAACTTTTGGATTTTAGTGATTTCTTCTTCCGTCATAGCATCAATTTTTGTCAGACAGATGATCTCAGGTTTATTCATTAATTTGTCGCTGTATTTTTCTAACTCAGCTCTAACTGTTACATATTGATCGAAAGCTTCGAATTCATCGAGACACCATGAAACATCAACGAGGTGAACGAATGCTTTGGTTCTTTCGATATGTTTTAAAAATTTAATGCCAAGGCCTTTGCCTTCAGCAGCATCTTCAATTAAGCCTGGAATATCGGCAACGACGTAAGATGAATCTTCGTAGGCAACAACACCAAGGTTTGGTTCAAGAGTCGTGAAAGGGTAGTCCGCAATCTTAGGTTTTGCCGCGGAGATGACTGAGATCAAAGTTGATTTACCTGCATTAGGCATACCAATGAGTGCGATGTCGGCCAAGAGTTTAAGTTCTAGGTCAACCTCGAATTGTTCGCCCGGCTTTGCAGCAGTCACTTTTCTTGGCGCTTGGTTGGTGGAAGTTTTGAAGTTGGCATTGCCAAGTCCACCGCGTCCACCTTCGGCGATCAAAATTCTTTGTCCTACCTCAGTCAGATCAGCAATCACTTCTTGGGTTTCAGACTTTCGAACAATAGTTCCGATGGGGACAGGGATGACAAGGTCATCACCGTATTTGCCATGGCATTGTTGGCCAGAACCATTTTCGCCGTTTTTGGCGCGATAAACTTTTCTGCCACGAAACTTTACAAGAGTATTAAGTTTGTCAGTAGCTTCAACGTAAACATCGCCGCCGTTGCCGCCGTCACCGCCATCGGGACCACCGAGAGGAACGTGTTTTTCACGTCGCATGCCAGAGCATCCCTCGCCGCCGTTGCCGCTGATAACTGTAATTGTGACTTCATCAATAAATTTCAAGCTTCGCCTCTATAAAAAAAAAGGGAACCTCTTAGAAGTTCCCTCTCTCTAATGATTTTCTTAACTACGCCATTAAGCTTCGACGACAGAAACCATTTTGGTTTTTTTGTCGAGCCAGCCAAATTTTACGAAGCCATCGTTGAGTGCGTAAAGAGTCCAATCTTTACCAACGCCAACGCCTTTACCAGCGTGGAACTTCGTGCCTCTTTGGCGAATAATGATATTACCAGCGATTACTTTTTGACCGCCGAAAATTTTAGTACCTAGGTATTTTGGGTTCGAGTCACGTCCGTTGGAT
>TARA_R110000868_G_scaffold37678_1_pt1 | contig 13438 bp, 13 predicted proteins | sample TARA_R110000868 | Tara Oceans TARA_R110000868 (sample SAMEA4397489) | marine metagenome | biome: Polar Biome; feature: [SRF] surface water layer (ENVO:00010504); material: water (ENVO:00002006), including particulate matter (ENVO:01000060) such as... | depth 5 m | reverse complement strand
GAGAGATTACGCAGAGAAGCAAGAGGATACTTGGGTATGATTGCTGATGGACGAGAAGCAAATAAAATCAGTATTGAAATGACTGACGACCAACTTCTATTCTATACACAGCAAAAGGACACCATAAATGAGATAGTCAAAAAACAATTCCGTTTAGGAGTTTATGCCGACACCTTCCTCCCATTCCTCACAAGATATATGAATGATACAGCGGGAAATTACGGTATTTCTACGGGATTACAACAGGCAAACGGCAAGAATGTAGTATTAAATAGTGAAAATATGTTAGACCAAATCACTAATTACGAACAATTAGGCGATTTATTGTATATTTTTGAAGGAGAAACACACCCCCAATTTACGGCAGACCAATTGCGAGGATTAAGAACTTCACCCCAATATATAGATTTTAAAGATGCTACTATTGTTCTTGCGAATGAGATTAATTCATTCAACACCAACCCATTCACCGCTATAAAAGGGTTCTCAAACGAAGTTCAACGCAAGATGGGTTATGATGTTTTGAATAACTTTTTACAAGAAATCCCCACTATTACTCAAATTGTAAGAAAGGAGGATTTATTGAGGCGTTTAATGGCGAGTGGTGATTTACAGGCAGTCAAAAATGAACTGACCCGCACAAGGGGTATATTAGAAATGACCCCCGATGTTTTACAATTGGGCGAAATATTAAAACAACTTATTAGCACATCTCCCAAGAAAGGAAGTGGCGACCCCGCAGAAGGAGGAGCAAGAATGCCCGACGCAACAGTAGAACCCGCAGAAGGAATTGCTATGTCCCACCCTATTATGGAGGCAAGTAGAAAAGAGAAGGAAAAATGGTTGAAGGGATTACAGCAAACCGCATTAGCAAACGGAATAAAAGGTGGTATTTACGGCACACAAACAAGCAAATCTATTTACGCCAATATTAAAAGTATGAACGCTTTTATCAGCAATAACTTTGCTATGCTTACGGCAATAGAAGCAGGTGATTACGCTCCCATAGCACAAGCACAAGCACAGAAGGCAGGAGGTAAAGGATTTATGGCGGGAGGTGGATTATACAGCAAACCCGCTTCAAGAAAGTATCACCACCCCAAAGCGACAGATTGGGATAAAGGTGTTAATCCTACCAAACGCTTTGTGCCGATAGGACGCTATATAATTAATAAGCACAGATTAGACGATGATGTAGTTGCTATTAAAAGACCCGCTGGGAGTTGTATCAAGGAGTTTCCTTCAACCCGAGTATCAGGTGGATTAGGCAAAATCATTCGTCATATTGTAGGCGGTGGTATTCCCGATTTTGATGAATTGGAAGCATTAGACGATAATGAGAAGGCATATCTTCATAAACTATCAAAAGAAACCCATATATTAGACAGACTTTCTATTCCCGCACCAAAAAAGAGCGAAAGTGATAAAGAAATAGACAAGTTTAATGTGATGCGGGGAGAAATAATGAGCGGAAACGATAATAAGGAATTGATTAGAAAGTTTAAATTAATGACGATGAAACTGATGAACTTGAACCTTCTCCCGAAAAGTCAAGCAAGAGATATTCTTTTTGATTTAACCTCTATGGGATTTTAATCTCGCCACTATATATAATAAGATGAGTGTAGTTTATTCAGGTTTTAACCCCGATGTCGCCAACCCAAGAGTTAGAAGACAAACCGCATCACAACAAATACCTTTCTTTTTCGGCGGAAGTCAAATACCATTTAATTTAGGAATGCCGAAAGGTTCATTTAGCGGAACTGGTTTTGTCGGTGCTTTTCTCGGCAAAGATGGAAAAGTTCATACTCCTTCCAAAACACATAGAGGAGATTTTGACTTTACCACAAAAAGAGGAGATAAAGTTTATCACAGAGGAGGTAAGGATATTAAAATGTTCGGTCGCCCTTTTGTTAAGAAACTTTACTAATGGAAAAGTAATAAATATAATTTAGACAATTTTTATATCTGTCTGTATTATATAATGCGAACTATTGTTTTAAACAGAAGTAATCTTGTGAAAGACGGCGATAATAATAAGTTAATCTATCAGTTTCCAGGTTCGGTTAATTTTAAAAAGTCTTACCTTGCTCTTTCACAATTAAGTATGTATTATAGTTGGTATAACATTTCCTCTATCTACAACAACAATATAATCCAATATACTTGGTGGTCGGGAGCAGTTCAAACCACATATACGCTCACAATACCCGATGGACTTTATGAAGTTGCTAAACTGAACGAGTTTCTACAATTCGCTATGATACAGAACGGACACTATTTAGTGAATACTACGAATGAGAATGTATATTATCTTGAAATGTTGGTAAATCCTTCCCGATATGCCGTCCAAACAAACACATTTTTATTTCCAACAGGTCTTCCCGCAGGTTGGACTAACCCCGCAGGTGTAGTGTTTCCCGCCGTAGAGTTTAACCCCGAAATCATATACCCACTTTCCATTAATGAGATTTTAGGATATGTAGTCAATTTCACAAGTGATAATAACATAGGTAATGCCTTTGTTCCTCCCGTTGGTGATGATAAAGTGAGTAAATTAGCAAATGGAACTATATCTTACATTTCCACATCTGCTCCCGACCTCCAACCTAATAGTTCTATTTTGGTTTCTATTTCTAATATTGATAATAAATATTCCCAACCTTCTTCCATTATCTATTCAATTGTGCCGTCTGTTGCTATTGGTGGATTGATTAACGAAAAAGTGCCTAATTTTGCTTGGAATAAACTCATTCCAGGAACATACAACAATCTTCGTCTAACTCTTTTAGGAACTGATTTACAACCCATTAAGATAAACGACCCCGCTATGACCTTTCTTTTAGTCATTAAAGATGACGACGATGATACATAAATATTTTCTCCCTTAACTATATAAATGAATAACGACATCACCGAGATTTCATTATTGCGAATGTATGATGACCTTCAAAAGGAACAACTGCGATTAATGAATGATATGAAGAACGATAATCAAATGGAGGACAAGGATACTCACAAACAGATTACGATGTTGAATACGCTTACTATGGGGTTATTGAGATTAAGAAATCTACGCAAACAAATAGAAAAAAGAAAAGACAATTGACTTTGATTATTATCTTTGTATTATATATAAGATGTTGAGTAGGATATACGCCCCAACAAGCAATCACAAAGGTTTTAGCAGACATACAAAAGGAAAGATGATTGGAGGAAGTCTTTTATTGGACGGTGGTTTAGGAGGAGGTTCGTCCTATTCGGGAGTTGATGATTATATTGCTACAACTGGAAGAAACCCGATGAAGGGCGGGAGTTTAGGCAAAAATCTAACCGCCAAGTTAGGGAAATTATCCGTAATTCAACCAACCCCGACAACCAAGAAACCCAAGAACATCAATTTCACCCTTTAAGGGATTTAGCAATTAGTTAAATATAATATCACCAACTTTTTTATCTGTTGGTATTATATAATGTGTGATAAACTCGTTTTTGACTTGTCCCAAGAGGTAGAAGGTTCTCCTTCCGTTTTTGTGAAAAGAGATTGGTTGAATATTTTAGATAATCAAAATGCTAATTACAACTCCAACCAGTCTGTTATAGACACTTCCCAACTTTCCAACTCCAATAAGTTTATGAGTTATAGAGAGGCATACCTTTCTGTTCCTCTTTTACTTACCGTTGCTTCAACAACTCTCGCAACCGCAACTAATTTTGCCCCCGCTTCTAACGCTACAAGTGCCGATAATTCCGTTGGATTAAAAAATTGGTTCGGTCAAATGATACACTCCTTAACCCTTGATTACAACGGAACTACTATTATCCAGCAAACTCCCTGGTGTAATATGTGGAACACCTTTAAACTTATGACCTCCTTTTCTTGGAATGATGTTGAAAGTCAAGGTGCTACTATTGGTTTTTTCCCCGACGACCCTACCACTTTTGAGTTTAATACTCTTGCTGGTGGTAGTGCTTCGGGTGTCGGTGTATGTAATAACACCAATCATTTCAAAACCCCTAATCTAACCATCTTTTCCCACTACAACCGTCAAAGTGGTAATACAGGTCTTCGTCGTCGTCAAATGTATATCAACTATGATGCCGATGCTACATCAGGAACAGGCACACTTTATTCCTCTATGCTTACCGCTACTGCTTGTTCCCAAGTGTGGAAATCATATGTTTCTTCCAAAGTGAATGGTCTTAATGCTACTAATCAAGGTTCTTTCCAAATCTCCGTAATGGCGACAATCTACCTTAAACATCTTCACTCCTTCTTTGCTTTATGTCCTCTATTAAAGGGTGCTTATATGAAGATGACTTTAAATCTTAACAATACCTCCACCAAGTTCGTTTCCGCTGGTGCTGGTGGTGCTATAACCCTTGCTTCCGTTTCCAACGCCGTTGGAGGTGTTAATCCAGGTATGATTGCTTCCGCCGTTGCTGATAATGGTTCTTCCAATTGTTTCGGTATTAATGACTACACCTATAATGTGTCTGTCGGTGGTAAGTGTCTTGACCCTACTCTCGCTGGTTTCGTTGCTACGGGTGGTGTCGCTCAATCTATTTACCTATATGTCCCAAGTTATACCTTCAACCCCGTTTTTGAAATGTCCTACCTTTCATCTCCCGTCAAGTCAATTAAATATACCGATATTTACCAATACCAAGTGCTTAATGTTCCCGCAGGGCAGAATATGAATAACCTTATTACTAACGGTATTGCCGATATTAAGAGCATATTGGTCGTTCCTTTTTACTCAACCGCTTCAAGTGGAGCAGGTGGAACTGAATTACCCGCTGGTATGCCCGTCTATCAGTCCCCTTTTGACCCCGCTGGTTGTGGTGCTACTTCCCCACTTATCCAACTTACTAATTTCAACATAGTTGTTTCAGGTCAAAATGCTATTTACAACACACAGCGTTATTCTTACGAAGAGTTCAACAATCAGTTCTACGGAGTGAATGCCGTAAATGGAAATATGACTGATGGATTAGCAAGTGGTCTTATCAACAGAAGTGGTTTTGACTTGGAGCAATCTTTTTACTACCTTGACCTTTCCCGTATGCTTCCAGTAGAACAATCCGTTCCTAAATCCGTCCAAATTGTAGGACAGAATGTCGGTGCTAAACCCCTTGACTTGTGGATTTTTATTGAATACGGAGTTCAAGTAGATTTAGATATTCTAACAGGAGTTAGAGTTTAAATGAAAGACCAAGACCATATATCGGGCGGAAAAAATATAAATCTAAAAACCAACTTGTCTTTATCTCTTGAATAACAAAGCGTTTATGAATAAATAACATCGTAAGTCCTTAACAAAAAATAATAAGATATTTATCATTTTATCTTATTATCTCACCATTTAGCAATTACCACTATCTCAAACAATTCTTTTCTCCACTAATAGTATAAAATGACTTTCCAAAAAGTATATTTCAACGCTTCAAAACCCCAACTTTCAAAGTTGAGAAATGGTCGTAGAGTTAGAATTAAACCCGCTATGAAAGGACAAGGATTTTGTATGATTGTTAAACCCCAATCGTATAATCAAATTGCCCGAGCATTCGGCAAGGGAAAAGGAGTAGAACTATCCCTAACTCCCGAAGAACTTTTAGCAAACACACAAAATCAAGGTGAAATGGAAGGTGCTGGTATTTATGAAGATGTCGGCAAGGCATTAAAGTCAGTTAGTAAAGCGGGTCTTCCAATTGTGAAGGCAATCGCCAAATCCGCACTTCCCGCATTAAGCGATGCTGGTGATAAGATTTTAGATATGGGTGCTGAATACGCACCACAATTGCTTTCAGGTGCTTTAACGGCGGGAGCATTAGCATTAGGACAACCCGAATTAGTTCCAGGAGCGATGTGGGTTGGCGACCAAGCGGGTAAAGCACTTGGTAAAGCGGGTAAAAAAGCATTAAAGAAAGAAAAGGATAAATTGATAAGCAAAGCAGATAGGGCATTAACCGATAAAAGAGCGTCATCTGTAAGACCCACATCAGGTTTCGCTTCTAATGTAGGAGGAACAAGTGGTCGTAGAGAGGTATATGATAGTCAATCTGTAAGCGACTTGGGTGCTATGATGGGAACTAATTACGGTTATATGGGACGGGCAGGAACGGGTGCTATGGATTATCTTCAACTTCAAGCACTCGCAGACCAAGCAAGACAAAGACAGATGTCCGCACCTACTTCTATCGCACAACCCGAAAACAGAACTTATAATTCCAATATGATTGGGAATAGAGGAAGTATGCGATGGGTTGGAGGAACAGGTGAAGGTTTATACGCTGGAAAGCAAGACGGACGAGGTTTCACAGCGGGTTCGGGTTTTAGAGCATCAGGCGGTCAATTAGGCGGTAAAGGTGCTTCTGTATTACCTCCCGCACTTCAATCTCAACCTTACTCCGCCAATTTCCAATTTCAACATACTCTACCTCCCGCATACCAAAAGTTTAGCAAAGGAGGTCAAGGTTTATACGCTGGAAAAGGTTGGTAAGAAATCAATTGTAAATAAAGTTAAAGTTAGAATTGCCGTATGGGGCAACTATTAATAATCTAAAAGGTATATGTGTTAATTAATTTTCTAACACATATATATAGAATGAGTTTAACGAATACACAATTGAAGACTTTAAGCGAACGAATGAACTTTCCATTAGCGGAAATTAGTTTTAAGGACGAACTACCCGCCAAGTTAGAGTTCAACAAGGGTTATATAATTAATAACGAAGATGCCGTAGATGAGGACGGGAAACCTAATGGAGGGTCGCACTGGACTTGCTTACAGATTAATAAATACCCTAATGGAAATGTAGAAGGCATCTATTTTGACCCGTATGGTGCTGGTATGCCCCAAGATGTAGAAAAAGCGGTGAAGGATACTATCGGGAAAAGTATTCCACACACCACAAAAGATATACAGTCCCTAATGAATAATGCTTGTGGTTATTTTGTTTCTGCTTTCCTCCATTTTATCAATTCCTCTCAATACAGAAGTAAAGACTTATTTAGCGATGTTTCAACATTCTTGGATATGTTTGACGATTTAAATATTTCTGTGGATTTTAAAAAGAACGAATACATATTGAAGCAATTTTTTAGAAGTGATGAAGCAAGTAAAAGAAAACCAATTGAGGTGGATTTTGAAAATGCGAATATTATTGACCCGAATGATATTGTGAATGGTGATAAAGGTAATGGTATTGATTTAACCAAAATACCCGTTGGAATGAAGATGATGAAGTAGTGGGTGTGAATACTAACCTACTTTCTTTTTACTACCCCCCCACCCTAAAAATAAAAATAAAAACACTATACTACCCTAACTTAATATAATGCCTATCGCCCACCCCAATATCTTCTTAACAGATATATAAATGCTGGGTTTTCTAATTGGATTTCTATATGGTTGGATACGACAAGTGATAGATGATTTAAGTAAGTAATATTTTCTGTTGGATATATAAGATGACGGGAGTTGAAGATAGTGATGGTAATTGTATATCTGTTTTAGAAGAAGCATTAGGCGAGAAGAAACCAAAACGAACCTTTTTCCAAAAGTATTTCTGTGGTTGCTTTGAAAGGCGGGTAAGATTTAAATAAATCGCTACTATATAGATGGCGTTAAGTGAAGTATTTTGGGTCGCATTTTTAACAACGATGACTGGATTTTGTTTAAAATTAGTATCTATGGCGTATAAGTCTAAATGTAAAAGTTGTAAAATGTGTTGTATAGAAGTCATAAGGGATACAGAAGCGGAAGTGGAAGTAGATGAATTGGTTATTAGCAGACAACCTATACCACCACCTACCTCCCCATTAGAAAGAGGACAAAGCACAAGTAATTTTGACGCACTTTAAATCTAATGTTAATGTATAATATGGAAAGATGGGTTAGAGCAAGAGGAAAAAGTAGCGATAATGATTGGAATACAACTCCGTATATATGGGATAAATTAATGCCTCACATTCCAAAAGACAGGGATATATGGTGTCCGTTTTATAATGACGGAACATCAGGCGAATATTTAGCAAAACAGAACCTTAATGTAATACACCAACCCGAAGACTTTTGGGAAACGATGTATGACGATGTGGTTGTAGTGGATAATCCACCCTACCGTATTCCGTCCATAGTGAAATTAAAATATAAAATAATGCTACGCCTATGTGAGGCAAAAATACCTTTTATGTTATTGTTTCCATCAACCACAATACAGACACATTATTTTAAAAAGTTGGAGGAAACATATGGAAAGTTTCAAGTGATAATGCCTTGTGAAAAATACGATTTTATAAAGAGCGACGGAAGTGGTGGAAAATGTCTTTTTTATACGCTGTGGATATGCTGGAATATGGATTTACCAAAAGATTTAATTTCGCTGTAATATGTATAATGGATATTGACGATTATAGTGATTTAGACAAGGTGCTAAAAAAGGCGAAGAAATATATAGGCGACAAAGTAGAAATCGCACTCTCAACTCGCAAAGGTAAGAAGTTTATGGTTAGAAAACCCGATAATAAATGGGTTCATTTTGGGGCGTTGGGTTATGAGGATTTTACAAAGCATAATGACGAAAAGCGAAGAATGAATTATATAAACCGAGCAACTGGTATTAAGGGTAATTGGAAAGATAATAAATACTCTCCCAATAATCTATCTATCAATATATTATGGTAGAAAGTCTTTGGTGGATAATTAAAATATGGATTGCCGAATGGTTATGGAAATATTTACGCATAAGTATTTAGGACAATTGGAATTAATATGGATTTTTTAATCTATATTAACTATATAACGATGACGAAAGGACGACCTAATATGTATAGGAATGACGAAGAACGAAGGGAGGCAGTTAGAGTTCAAAAGAGAGAAAGTGCTAAACGCATAAGAGATGCGAAAAGAGCAGAAATGGAAGGCGATGGTGTGGTTGATAATGTAAAGGATTTTGTCGGCAATAAAATCGCAAAATGGAAACAGATTATTACGGGAAAGATTACCCAATATAGTCCAAAAATCCAAAGCATTATCAAGAAATATGGTGAGGATAAGATTGTAGGCATTACTATTAAGCGAACTCCCGTTCAAGGTGTAATCACAGGTGCTTTGTCTGTATTCAGTTTCGGTGAGTTCGGCAAGAACCAAAAGAAGAATGATTTTGACGAATTATTCCATCTGTTTATGGAATTAAAAATGGGTAGTGGAACTCGCATCATTATAGAAAAGAATGAACGCATCAATATTACTGTAAATGAAAAGGGAGAAAGAAAACACACAGAAACATCATCAGTTCCTTTTGATGGGGCGACATCTTTATCATTAAACGAAATATTAAGCAAGACGCAAGACCGTATGGGAAATAATTATTTTAAATATTCCGCAAAGGACAACAACTGCCAGGACTTCATTCTTAATGTATTGAACGCTAATGGATTAGGAAATGAAGATAATAGGAACTTCGTCAAGCAAAATACACAGGCATTATTCGCAGACCTACCTTATCTACGCAAGTTTTCCAATACACTTACAGATATAGGGGCAAGGGCGAATGTTCTTGTGAGTGGAGGTGATTTAGACAATATTACTATGAGTTTTGATGAAGTTCCAAAAGGAAAAGGTTTAGGTAAAACAATAAAAAATATAAAGAAAAAGATTATCTCAACAGATAATATAACGATGCCTCCAAAGAGAATGAGTAAGAAAGCGATTAGGGAAATGGAAGAAGGACTAATGGGTTCAGGTATGTATGCGGGTGATGGTATAATGGCGGGACAAGGTTCTTGTGATGGTTGTCCTATGTGTGGAAGTGGAATGTATGCTGGTGAAGGTATTGAGGAAATATCACACCCTATTTTAGACGAAATTAATGGCGGTTCTATATGGGGCGACGCTGGAAAATGGTTCAAGAAAGCGGGAAAATCTATTAACAAAGCAGTCATTCAACCCGTAGCAAAAGAGTTCAGTAAAAAGGGTTCAATCCAAAGAAAAGTAGATAAGGCATTCTCCAAAGGTGGTGTAATGGAAAAAGTAGGCAGAGAGGCATTTAGAGAAGGTGTTCCCGCATTAACAGGTGCTTTATCGGGTGCTGTTGGCGGTTTCTACGGCGGTCCAGCAGGGGGTTTAGCACTCGGTTATGCGGGTGGAAAAGGTGGTGAAGAACTTGTAAAGATGTCGGGTATAGGACACAAGGGAGTTGGAGCATTTAAATCAACCGTTATGAGAGGTATGCCCGACAAGTTCGGTATGGGTTTCACCGCAGGACAAGGTATATCCGCAGGACAAGGGGCATCAAAGCGTCAAGGTCGTTTCGTCAAGGGCAGTCAAGAAGCAAAAGATTATATGGCGAGTTTAAGAGCAAAGCGTATGGGAAAAAACTGAATGGGGGCGAGAATGCTTCGTCCATAAATAGAATAGCAGGAAGCGGAATTGATAAGGGTCAAATAACAAACGCCATTTATCCCGACTTGAATAAAGAAGAAGCGATGAAAGATTATGAAAGATTAGCAGACCGAATGTGTAGCAATAACCCTTCCTCTCAAACAGGGAGTTCATTCGTCAATTATTTTACCTTTTCCAAGCGATTAGAAACACAGGGCAATAAAGGAATAAACTTTTGGGAATTGATAAGACAGAAACCCGAGATAGAACAAAAGAACTATATAATTAATCTTTTGAAATATTACAAAGAAAGTGGTTCAAAGAAGAACGATAGTCAATTATGGTTTCGTATATTCCAGTTGTATTTCGGCGGTGGTTCAATATTTAAACCCGTAATTGCTATGGAAATATATTGCCGATTTAAACCCCAGTCTGTTTTAGATATGACTATGGGTTGGGGTGGAAGATTGGTTGGTGCTTGTGCTTTAAATATCCCCAACTATATCGGTATAGATTTAAACACATCACTCAAAAAACCATACGGGGAGATGGTGAAGGTATTGAATAAAGTATCCACTACGAATATTAAACTCCTATTCAAAGATGCTCTCAAAGTGGATTACTCAAAATTAGATTACGATATGGTATTAACATCTCCGCCATATTACAATACGGAAATATATCAAGGGAGTAAGAAAATGGAAAAAGAAAAGTGGGATAGGGACTTTTATACTCCGTTATTCCAAAAGACTTTTAAAGGAATGAAATCCAAAGGACATTATTGCTTGAATGTTCCAGCAGAAGTTTATGAAGATGTAGCAAAGAAAGTTTTAGGCAAAGCAAAGTATTTTATTCCTATGCCGAAAGCAAAGAGGACGGAAGACGAAAAGTATAAAGAGTATATATATGTGTGGGTCAAGTCATAGTTAAGATGTTATAAGGTATTATATGATGATTAAGGTTAATAATCGTATAATAGAGTGAAAATAGTGTATAAAGGATTAAATAAATTAATTTAATTACTCTGTTATAAGGTATTATCTCATCTTTAATGTTAATATATGTATTATATCATATAACATATTAACAATTGGATTATACAATAAAAAATATATACATTTCTAAACTAATTTTTATGGTTTTTTTATTTAAGTTGTTTTTTATATTTTTATTTAAGTTGTTTTCGCTAATCTATTTTTTATATTTTTGTTTTCCAAAGTTAATGGGGTGGGTAATAGTCATTATTTAAAGTTAGGGTAGTATAGTGTTTTTATTTTTTTTATTTAGGTAGGGGGGGTAAGAATAGTTTATGAGTTAGTATTCACACCTACGCATTAGCATTTAGACAACCACAACTAACACATCGCATACAACATCTTTTCGCCCGACAATCGCTACACACCCGTCTTGTGTTCGCCCGACAAGTAGCATTACCCTCACATCTGCGTCTTGGACGACTATCAAATGTTAAATCGCCTAACACTTGGTTTTCCGCCAAGACAACATTATCTCTAATCAAAGCGGTTGCGTTGTTTTGAAATGTGGTTGTGGTTGTGATGTCTATGATTGCCCTTGAACGACGGGGTTGTCTGTGCTGTGCTTGTCCTCCACCACCCCACTCGTTTCCATATCCCGCACCTACGGGTTGATGATTGTTGGCGGGTTGAATGATAGGAATATCAGTCCCCGCTACAAGCGAAATGGGTGCGGTTGTATTCAATCTCAATTGGGTCAAGTTGGTTCGTAGATTATGGACGACTACATTTTGGGCGACATTTTCGGCATCAAGTCTTACATTCTCGGCAAGTAATTCCTCATAGCGTCTAACTTTCTGTGCGTCGGTTAGTGGTCTTGCTATGATGTTCGGCATATCCGCCCGACAACAAGGACAAGGTTTCGTTCTAACCGCCCGATGACCTTGATAGGTTGAAACAGAACGGACAGAACCGAAACAACCCTCACAAATGGTATGTCCGCAAGGTGCTTGGGTGTTGGTTGGTTCGTAGCAACAACAGCATCTATCAACACCGCCATCACTACCCACACTTTCATTATCATCATTCATACCATACGCATCGGCAATCTCATTTTCCTCATCATCATCAACGGGAGGTGATGGAACAACGGGGTCGGCAATAGCGGGGAAAGGTTCATATCCGTCCTCTTGGTCTATGTTTCTATCCCAAGCATTATCACTTGGGCGGAAATTAACATCATCAGCATACACCCTTTCATTCAATTCAATCTCATCTTTGTCTTGACCTCTGTCGGTGTGTAGTGGATTGACGATATGTTCGCTTGGTCGTCTTGTGGCGTAGCATCTTTGATAATTAGCATCACAATAATACCCGTCATCATCTCTATACACAGCAAGACCGCAAAACTCACATTCACCCATACATTCTATATGTTGATATTCAAAACACTCTACGATATGTAGCATTCCCGCATCGGTGGTGGTTTCTCTACGGCGTTGATACACAGACAGACAATATCTCTGTTCCTCCTCTGCGGAATAGCATATTTCGGTGCTACAATAAGCACACTCTCGTCTGTCTGCGGGATTGGTTGCCCTATCCCCACCATTTCCATACTCGTTTATGTTGTCGCCCTCATACACTACGGGTTCAACCATAATGTTATGAGAACGGGCATAGCAAGTTTCACATTCGCCATCGTAATTCGCAATTGCTACGGCATTCAAGTCTGCGGAGCAAGTATTACATAGCATTTCAGCATCGCTGTCGTTGTTTTCAAAATGAGAAGTCATTATTGTTGGTATTGTTGATATAAGTCTTTTGTGGAAAAGACAATCAATTTTATATTAAATATTGATATAAACTAATTCTTGTTGTTTTATTGATATATAATATTGGAGGAATATTAAATCAATTTTATACAATAAGAATACTTTATTTTCTGTTTAGTGTTTCTTGGGAACGCTTTATTGGTAAGATGCGTATAGTATGTTGGAGGAAATCTGTTTCAATTTTTTTTTAAATGCTATTAAAAATCAATAACTTAAAATAAGTTTTTTATTATTTTTTATT
>TARA_R110000868_G_scaffold12867_2_pt1 | contig 13440 bp, 12 predicted proteins | sample TARA_R110000868 | Tara Oceans TARA_R110000868 (sample SAMEA4397489) | marine metagenome | biome: Polar Biome; feature: [SRF] surface water layer (ENVO:00010504); material: water (ENVO:00002006), including particulate matter (ENVO:01000060) such as... | depth 5 m | reverse complement strand
GTGATGGTGCAGCGGCGCCATCAGGAAGATGCGCTTGCCTTCGCCGGTCAGGCGCTTGGTGATCTTGAACCAGCCAACCTGCAGCATCACCGACAGCGCTTCCATCACGAACAGGCCGCCGATGATGACAAGCGCGAACTCGTGCTTGGTCGCCACGGCCACAACGCCCAGCATGCCACCGAGGCCCAGCGAACCGGTATCGCCCATGAAAACCTTGGCCGGATAGGCATTGTACCAGAGGAAGCCCATGCCGGCACCGATCATCGCGCCCAGCAAGACGGCAATCTCGCCAGCCCCCGGCGCGAACTGGATGCCCAGATACTGCGCGAACACGAAGTTACCCGTCAGATAGGCAATCATCGCATAGGCCGAGGCCGCAAACGTCATCGGCACAATCGCCAGGCCGTCGAGACCATCCGTGAAGTTCACCGCATTGGCGCTGCCGACGACAACGATCATGCCAAACAGGATGAAGAAGCCGCCGAGCGGCAGGAAATAATTGTTCACGAACGGCACCGCGACACCGCCGGAAAAGGCCGGGTCTGCAGGTTGCACGGACGTCTTGGGTGCGAGGGCAGCGATTTGCTCGGCGAGGCCGTTCAGCGGACCCCACTCGGCATGGCCAACCGGCGTATGGGCACCATGCAGGCCCATGATGAACGCACAGGCGACCGCAGCGATGCCAAACCCGATCAGCAGGCGCGCACGCGCTGACACGCCATCAGCGCTCTGCTTCGTCACCTTTGCATAATCATCGAGGAATCCGAGCAGTGCGAAAGACAGCGTCACGAACAGCACGACCCAGACATAAGGGTTGTGAAGGTTGCCCCAAAGCAGCACGCCGACCAGCAGGCCGATCCAGATCAGCACACCGCCCATCGTTGGCGTGCCCTGCTTTGACATCTGCGCTTCCAGAGACAGGTCACGGATCGGCTGACCCTTGCCCTGTCGGGCCCGGAGCATGTTGATGATCATGTCACCAAACACCACCGTCACCAGAAACGCCGTCACAACGGCGGCGCCGGCGCGGAAGGTGATATAGTTCAGTAGGTTGAAGAAACCGCTATCTGCGGCCATCCATTCGTACAGCATCACCTGACCTCTGCAGCGTCTGTCGCGCTGCTATCCATCTTGCCCAAACCAGCCGCTGCACTTCTTTGGCGCAAGCGGTCTGCAATACGTCCCATCCCGGAGGCATTCGACCCTTTGATCAATAGCACGTCGCCATCTCTCACTGCATTTAGCAGTGCATTCCACAGCTCATCCGCTTTAGGGGCCCACACCTGCTGCAGACCGGGCGGAAGGGCCTCTGCCAGGTGAGTCATTTTGTCACCCGCAAGAAACACACCCTCGGCTCCGCTGGCGACAATATCAGGTGCCAAACCGGCATGTTCGCGTGCTGACTCTTCACCGAGTTCCAGCATTTCGCCGAGCGCGACGAGACGCCGTCCGCCCTTGCGTTGGGACAGGGCCGAAAGTGCGGCGCGCATGCTGGATGGATTGGCGTTGTAGGCGTCGTCAACCAGCGTGAAATGGCCCCCTTCGGGCAGGGCCATTCGCTCTGCGGTGCCACGTCCGGGTGGCGGCGCGTAGCCCGACAAGGCTTCGGCGCAGTCTGCGACGGAGAGCCCGGTCTGGCTTGCCGCCAGCAGCGCGGCTGCCACGTTGAGCGCCCAATGCTTTCCAACCGCGTCAATTTCAACATCCGCCCGCTGACCGATCACGTCAACGCTGATGCGGCTGGTCGCCCCATCGGTTTCATAGCCCGTCACGCGCGCCGTGGCGTCATCTGCCACACCGAAGGTTTCGAGGTTGCCTGTCGGGCAAAGTGTCCGTGCCCGCTCGGACAACCGGTCGAGAAATGCATCATCGGCTGGCAGGATGAACGTGCCACCTGCTTCCATTCCAGCGAAGATGTCCGACTTCTCGTCCGCAACTGCTTCCAGGCTGCCAAGACCTTCAAGGTGCGCGCCGGCAATACAGGTCACGATGCCGATATGCGGACGCACCATCAGGCTGCGCGGTGCAATCTCGCCCGGCGTCGACATGCCGATCTCGAACACGGCGCGTTCTGTCGCTTCCGGCATACGTGCCAGTGTCAGCGGCACGCCCCAGTGATTGTTGAAACTCTTGACGTTACAGTGCGCTGCACCGGCCGCGCGATAGATGCGCGCCAGCATTTCCTTGACCGATGTCTTGCCAACACTGCCCGTCACAGCGGTGCGGATGGCACCTGACCGGGCCCGCGCCGCAATGCCCATCATCTCCAGCGCCACCAGCACATCATCGACCATCATTGTCGGCCCGCCCGCCACTGGCTTTGACACCAGCGCGCCGGCGGCGCCTGCCTTGAAGGCGGCCTCGACAAAGTCGTGGCCGTCGCGCTGGTCCTGCAGCGCCACGAACAGGTCGCCGGGCATCAGGGTGCGTGTATCAATGGAGATCGTGCCCGAAATCCAGAACGGGTCACTTGCCTTTCCGCCGGTCGCCAGGGCGATTTCCTCAGAAGTCCAGAGAAGCTGGCTCATGCGTCCTCCCCTGCCAGCGCCGACAACGCCGTGTCCTGGTCAGAGAACGGGATGACCGTCTTGCCAACGATCTGGCCGGTTTCGTGGCCCTTGCCGGCGATCACCAGCGTGTCGCCCTTTTTCAATTCCGCAACGATTGTCCGGATCGCTTCCTCGCGGTCCGCAATTTCGCGGGCGCCAGGTGCGGCGGCAAGAATCGCCTTGCGGATGGACGCCGCATCTTCCGTGCGGGGATTATCATCCGTCACGACCACGTCGTCGGCCTGCCGCGTTGCGATCTCGCCCATGATCGGACGCTTCCTGGCGTCACGGTCACCGCCGCAGCCGAAGATGACCTTCAGGCGACCGGCCGTATGCGGGCGAACCGCGCGCAACAGGACGTCCAGCCCGTCCGGCGTGTGCGCATAGTCGACAAACACCCCTGCCCCGGGCGGTGTCTTGCCCACCAGTTCGAGACGCCCCTTCACGGGCTGCAAATGCGTCAGGCCATCGGCAACCTGCTCGAAGGTCAGGCCCAACGACAGGGCAATCGCCGCCGCCGCCAGTGCGTTCAGCGCCTGGAACTCACCAATCAGCGGCAGCTCCAGCGGTTTCTGCTCCACATCACGCCAGAACAGGTTCAGCACCTGGCCGGTTGCACGCGGCATGATCTCGTCGATCCACAAATCCTCGCCGCGCCAGCCGAAGGAAACGATCTGCAGATTGGCATTCCTGGCCGCTGTTTCGAACACGTCGCGGTGGTCGCTGTCGGCGTTCACGATGGCGGGCATGCCTTGATGACCGAGCTGGCGGAAGAGACGCAGCTTGGCGTCGAGATAAGCTTCCATTGTGTCGTGATAGTCGAGGTGGTCCTGCGTGAAGTTCAGGAAGGCCACCGCTGCCAGGTCGACACCATCGAGACGGTATTGTTCAAGGCCGTGGCTGGAGGCTTCCATGGCACAATGCGTCACGCCCTGACGCACCAGTTTGCGCAGTGTTTCGTGGATGGTTACAGGATCTGGTGTGGTGTGGCCGACATCGATCTTGCCGCCAGGGCCGATGGCACCCAGCGTTCCCATTGAGGCGGCGCCCAGGCCGGCCCGCGACCAGATCTGGCGCAGGAAGTCCACTGTCGACGATTTCCCGTTCGTCCCGGTAATCGCTACAACCGTTTCAGGCTGCGAATTGTGGAAGCGTTTTGCCGCCAGCGCCAAAGCCTGGCGCGGTTCGTCAGCAATCACATGCGGCACCGGCACCTTTTCAACGCCGCCATCGGACAGGATGGCCGCCGCACCGGCCTCAACCGCCTGCGGCACGAATTTGCGCCCGTCCGACGCCGTGCCCTGCAGGGCCGCAAACAGGAAACCAGGCTGAACCTTGCGGCTGTCTGCCGTCATGCCGGTGATTTCAGTCTCGCCATCCTCGGCGAGGGGGAAAAGGTCTTTCAGCTTCACAATGAACTCCTCTCATCTGATGCAGAGCGGAGTTCAGCGCCAGCAGGCCGGACGCCCTCGAAATGCGGCGCGAGTCCGAGCAGGGGCGCGACGCGTTCGATGATCCGTCCGGCCGTCGGAGCTGCGTTCAGCGCGGCTGTATCGCCGCGCTCCGCCCCTGCCTTGGGTTCATCCAACGTCACGATCAGGGCATATTGCGGGCGGTCGTATGGAAAGATCGCCGCAAAGCTCGTCACGTTGCGTGTATCGTCATATCCGCCGGGCACCGGCTTCTCGGCCGTACCGGTCTTGCCCGCCACGCCATAGCCGGCCACGTCGGCCCGTTTGCCTGTGCCATTAACTACGGCTTCGCGCATCATCACGTTGACCATATCTGCCGTCAGGGCCGACATCACGCGCACCGGAACCGGCTTGCGTGCATCGTCCACGACCAGTGTCGGGCTGGCCCGCTCCCCGCCATTCGCGAAAGCAGAAAACCCGCTCAGGAAAGCCATTGGCGACACCGCAATGCCGTGCCCGTATGACACCGTCGCCGCCGACAGGTCATCGAACCGCTCCGGCAGGATCGGCTTGGCGCTTCCGGCCAGTTCGATGGGCGCGCGGCCCATCAGGCCCAACCCTTCCAGGAAAGCCTTCTGGCGGCGCGGCCCCAGGGCCGTATTGATGTGCACAGTCCCGAGATTCGAGCTTTCCGAGATGATCCGGGTCGCGTTGGCCGGGCCATGGATCGGGTGCAGGTCATGAATTTCGTAGCCGCGAATTTCCATCGGCGTTTGCACGTCGAACAGGTCGGTCGGCTTGATGGCGCCCGCCTCGAGCGCAGCGGCCACGGTAAACGGCTTGAAAATGGAACCGAGCTCATAAACGGCGCTCGTCGCCCGGTTCAGGCGCGCGGTATCATCTGTTTTCAGCTCCAATGCACGGTTAGCATCCAGCGGTGGCCAGCTGGCCATCGCGCGAATTTCGCCGGAACTGGCATCCATCAGAATGACCGCTCCGCCCTGGATATCATGTTCGGCAGCCGCAGCGGACAGCTCCGATTCCACTGCAGACTGAACGCCATTGTCGAGGGTCAGTCGCAAAGGCTCGCCACCCGCCTTCAGCCGCTCGTCCATCGCATATTCGATCCCGCCAATGCCCTTGCCGTCGACATTGGTATAGCCTAGCAGATGCCCGGCCAGCGTTCCGCGCGGATAGGCCCGGCGACTTTCTTCCTCGAAGCGCAGGCCTTCCAGGCCGAGGTCGAACACCGCCTTGCGCTGACGGGGGGTGAGGCCGCGTTTGACGTAGACAAACTCACGCGTTTCGTTTGATAGGTTTTCAGTCAGACTATCGACCTTCAGGTCCGGGAACACGCTTTTCAGCGACCGGGCCACATCGCTTGCATCCCAAATCAGCCTCGGATTGGCGACCAGTGAATAGGCCGTCACCGAAGTCGCTAGCAATTCGCCATTGCGATCGACAATGTCTGCGCGCACGGGCGCTTCGACCTTGGCGACATTGTGCGCACGGTCCGGGGCCGCCGAGATCGCAAGGTAGCCGCCCTTGCCCGCCAGCACGACGAAGAGGGCGCTAAGGCCCAGTCCTACAAGCCGTGTGCGGTCGCGGGCATGCTCGGTCACTTGGCGCCCTCCGCCTGATCAGGCGTAACACTGGCGCCCGCCTTCATCGGCGGGCCAACAACCTCGTCGAGATCGGATTCACCAGCCACCTGGTCTGCGCGCGGCGGGGCCATGCCCAATTCACCCCGGGCGTATTCCTCGATCCATTCGCGCCGGCTCATGTGAGACAATTCTGTCTCGAGAAGCGCTTTTTCGTGCCGTGCATCCTCAATCTGCGCCTCGACGGCCATGATTTCGGCCGCCGTGTCCTTGGCGCCGTATTTGGCCCGGTACAGGCTCACAATCAGCAAGCCCACAACCAGAATTCCGAACAGGAACGCACGACGGCTCATACCAAATCCTCCAGGTCCGACAGTGGCGGCAGGTTCATGCCGTCGCTGGCGTCTTCCTCGATCGCGGGCGCACCGGTACGGATCGCGGCCCGCAGCTTGGCTGAGCGTGCGCGTGGATTGCCTTCCACTTCCTTATCAGAAGGAACAATTGCTTTAGAAACAGCGAGTTCGAATGTCGGGTCCGGCCCTTTCGCGGCCAGCGGCATGTGGCGAGAGCCCCCGCCCTGCTTGCCGGCGCGGTCGCGCAGCCACTGCTTGACCATGCGGTCTTCCAGCGAATGGAACGCCACGATCACCAGACGGCCGCCGGGACGCAGCAGGCGTTCTGCCGCGCACAGAGCGCGGGCCAGTTCGCCCAATTCGTCATTCACATACATGCGGATCGCCTGGAAGGTCAGCGTCGCGGGATGGGTGCGCGCGCCGCGGCGCCCGCCGACAGCGACCTCCACGGCATCAGCCAAGTCCGCCGTCGTCTCGAAAGGCTGTTGCGCCCGGCGCTGAACGATATGGCGCGCGATACGGCGCGCCTGCTTTTCTTCGCCCAGGCGGAAAATGATATTGGACAGATCCCGGTCAGACATCGTGTTGACGACATCCGCCGCTGTCGGCCCGGCTGCGCCCATGCGCATGTCCAGCGGGCCATCCTTCATGAATGAGAACCCGCGTACGCCCTCGTCGATCTGGAAGCTCGACACGCCGATATCCAGCACAACGCCGTCGACAGCTGTGTGGCCAGCATTGACGACCAGCGCATCCATCTCGCCAAACCGGCCCAGAAGCGGTGTCAGCCGCGGCGTTTCCAGCGCCATTTTCTCGGCGCGCAGGATGGCATCAAGATCGCGGTCAATCGCCATGACGCTGCATTTGGCCGCCTGCAGGATCGCGCGGGTATAGCCGCCGCCACCAAATGTACCGTCAACAATCAGGTCGCCATCCTGCGGGGCCAGCCATGTCAGCACTTCGTCCATCATGACCGGGTTGTGGCCTGATGCCGGTGGACGGGCAGCGGTGTGTCGTGCGCTCATCAGCCTTCGCTCCCGTCAACCAGTTTGGGGCCCATATAGTTTCCGGCGCCCTGCTGATGCAGGACTTCCGAATAGGCCCGGCCAAAGGCGGCCAGGGTTTCAGGTTCAGCGGCTGCTGCCTCCATGGCTGAATTGAAGGAGGCGTGCTTGTCCGGGTTCCAGATCTGGAAGCTGTCCATATTGCCGGCAAACTTTATCCGCCCATCAAGCTCGGCTGCCTTGCAGAGTTCTTCAGGCAGCTTGATCCGACCGGTTTCATCCATCTTCAGGTCAGCTGACCCGGCAATGATGCGATTGACCAGTGCCTTGCGGACCTCTGATTGCGGCGCCAGGCGTGTAAGGGTTGCGCGGTACATGTTCATCAGGGCCTCGCCGCCACCTTCGAGACAGCCCGAACCGTCCAGCGCCTGCCACAGGAAAATCCGGGTGCCACCACCAAGCGCAGCGCGAAAGGGCGCAGGGATGGATACCCGGCCTTTTGCATCAATAGCGCTCTCGTAGGTGGAAACGAACACCCGCCAACCCCGTATTTGTTATGCCTAAACCCCAGCATGGGTAAACCATGTGTAAATTGGGGATATCATGGGCGTGGATGGGCCTCAATGGGCTGAGTCGGTTAATCTAAATATCCACAAGCACGCCTCACGAGAACATAGGCCGGACACACAGGGAACAAGCCGGAACATGCGCTTGGGAAAGCATGTGGCGGGCCGATTTTGTCGTTCTGAATCAGTCGCTTGCGAGCACCTGTTGTCGGAATACATCGCCCGCAAAAGTTGACTGCAAATTCGTGCAGCCAAGGCTGACATTACATCAAATCAATGTCCCGGCGCCGATGAAGTCATCGTCTGCGCTTCCGTTTTGTTGGCCCGGCCCTGGTCAACGCGTGACGAATACACGGAGTCTTCAAGCAAAGCGCCCCCGGGAGCCAGGCTCCGGGGGCGCGTATGCGTGCGAGGAACAGGGTCCGTGTCAGGCAGGCTCAGCTGCCAGCGCGGTTTCAGCCGCCATGGTCCGGGCCACCGCATTGACGACAGCGCCAATCCGCAGGCCGGCCTGGATCTGATCGGTGGTCAGGCCATGCTTGCGCAACTCGGCCTCATGCGCATCAAGGCACATGCCACAGCCGTTCACCGCCGAGACGGCCAACGAGAAGAGCTCGAAGTCCGCCTTCTCGATGCCCGGCGCTCCGATGACATTCATCCGCAGCTTGGCTGGCACGGTCTGGTACGTCGCATTCGAGACAAGGTGCACAGCACGGTAATAGACATTGTTCATGCCCATGATCGCGCTGGCCGCCTTTGCGGCTTTCAGGGCGTCATCGCTCAGCTTGGCGCGGGCTTCAGCTTCGAGACCGCGCAGCGTGTGCGGCTCGCCAACAGCGTGAGCCGATGCCAGCATGCAGCCATATTTCTGCTGCTCGGTCAGGGTGGTTTCATTCGCCAGCGAGCCGAGGTTCAGCTTCAGATCCTTGGCATAGTCCGGCAGTTTGGATTTCAGGGTGTCGAGCGACATCAAGATGTCCTTTCAGACGAAATGGGTGGGATCGCATGCCACGCGATGGGGACTGACCGGCGTCGCACAAACACGCGCCGGTCAGTCCCCTGCCCCGTGACAGGGTATGCCTCTCGCAGCCTAGGCTGCGATTTCCAGCGTGTTGCCGCCGACGGGGCGGTTGCATGGGCACAGTTCGTCGGTCTGCAGGGCGTCAAGCACGCGCAGCGTGTCGGACGGGTTGCGGCCCACATTCAGGTTGGTGACATAGACGTGCTGGATGACATTGTGCGGGTCGACAACATAGGTCGCACGATAGGCAACACCGGCGTCCGGCTCGCGCACGCCAAGGCCGTCAACCAGCGAACCATTGGTGTCAGCGAATTGCCAGATTGGCAGTTCGGCCAGGTCCGGATGTTCGCGGCGCCAGGCCAGCTTGACGAACTCATTGTCAGTCGAACCACCGAGCACAACAGCATCGCGGTCGTCGAATTCACCACCGAGACGTGCAAATTCGGCAATCTCGGTCGGGCAAACGAAGGTGAAATCCTTCGGATAGAAGAAGATAACCTTCCATTTGCCTTCAAAGCTGTCCTGAGTCAGCGTTTCAAACGCGCTTTCGCCATTCTGCTCGTGCTGCATGAATTTCGGCTTTACGCCTGTGATCTCAAAGTCTGGAAGTTTCTGGCCAATGCCGAGCATGGGAGGTCTCCTGGTACAATTAGGGGTGGTGAAGGGCACGGTGAACGCCCGTCAGGCGTGCATCTGGGAGGGTTCGACCCAAAAGAAAAATTGATATTTTCTACCGCTGATATAGACACCCTCTATGGCTATTCCGACCCTCAGACAGCTCCAGTTTCTCGCCGCTCTCGGCGATACGGGCTCATTTTCGCGCGCAGCAGAAGCCTGCCATGTTACCCAGCCAACGCTGTCGGCCGGTATCAAGGAGCTTGAAGAACTCCTTGGCGTCCGGCTGGCCGATCGCGAGGCCCGCGGGGCCCGTCTCACCCATGCCGGGGAACTGGCCGTCTCGCGCGCCAGTGCCCTGCTGGCAGATGCCCATGCGCTCGTCCAGGTCGTCCAGAGCGCCGGCGCCATGCTGACCGGCCCGTTCCATCTTGGTGCCATCCCGACCATTGCGCCCTTCGTCCTGCCACAGGTCGTCCGCTCGCTGGCTGACACCTACCCCAACCTCAAGCTCTACCTGCATGAAGACAAGACGACCCGACTGATCGACCAGCTGCGCACCCGCACGCTGGACGCCGCCCTGATCGGCTTGCCCTGGGTTTCGTCCGGCATCGAAACGCTGCCTTTGTTCGACGACGAGTTTCTGTTCGCCTCGTCCAACCAGCATCCCCTGGCCAAAAAGAATGGCCTGTCTCCGGAGGACCTTGCCGGCGAGGATATCTTGCTGCTCGAAGATGGCCATTGCCTGCGCGACCATGCCCTGTCCATTTGCCGCTTCAATTCCGGCGACCATGCCGGGCAGGTCGCCGCCACGTCGCTTGGCACACTGGTCAACATGGTGGCGGGCGGGCTCGGTGTGTCACTCCTCCCCCGTCTGGCAATGGATCATGGCCTTGCCGTCAGCAATGACGTGGCCGTGCGGGCCTTCACAACGCCCGTCATCGGTCGCCAGATCGGTATCGCCTGGAAATCCGGCAGCCCCCGCGAAGCCGACGCCCGCAAGATCGGCGAGTTGGTCAAAGCTGCGCTCAACTAGGCTTGCGGTGGCAATGCCTCGAACCGTGCCACGCCGGCCAGGGCTTTCATGCAGTCCGTCTCATGGGTCGTCCATATCTGCGCCACCGGCAACACCTCAGCACACGGCGCATCGAAGCTTTCCGTGGTGATGTCGACGAGGCCCGGCAAATAGTCGGCCTCGAAAAGCAGGGTCGTTCCGCACGTCGCGCAAAAAGAACGCGTCACGCCTTTGGATGAGGCAAACCCGGTCACGCCGGTCCGATCACAGCGCAAATTGGCCAGCTCGAACATTGCCCATCCCACAATCGGTGCGCCAGCTGATTTCCGGCACGACGGGCAGTGACAAATCGCTGAAAAGTGTAGCGGTCCATCGACCTCAAACTGCACGGCGCCGCACTGGCAACCTCCCTTGAATGTTTTCATCCTCGGCCTCCTTGTGATAAAAACAAACAGACTGTATGTTTGTTTGTGAGTCAATCCCCGGAGGTCCGCCTTGAAAACGAATAGCCAACGTAGCGAAGACTCTCGTCGGGCCCTCGTTGCCGCGGCGCGAGACCTGTTTGGCGCGCAGGGCTACGGAGCCACAAGCACACCCGCCATCGCTACGGCTGCAGGCGTCTCACGCGGTGCGCTCTATCATCACTTTGCTGACAAGGCGGCGCTCTTCTCGGCTGTGGTTCAGGCCGAATATTCGCGCGTCGAAGACGAGATCGAGCACGATACAGACCCGATCAGTGATACGCTCGAACTGCTCATCGAGGGCGGCGAGCGATTCATTTCCGCCATGAACGATCCGGCATCCCGCCAGATCCTGATGGTCGATGGCCCGGCCATACTCGGTGCTCAGCAACTCCTCGCCTTCGACCGCCAGACCACCTCCCGCAGCCTTCTGGCCGGCATCACGGCCGCGCAGGCCCAGGGCCGCCTGCCCGCCGACATTCCACCCGATGCGCTCGCCTCAATGATGAGCGGCGCCTATGACCGGGCCGTGCTGGACGGGTTCGGTGAAACAGATGAGGGTCGTCTCGCCATCCTGCATGCGATCCGCAGCCTCTGGTTCGGCCTGTCGAAACTGGCCTGAAAAAAAGCCCCGCCGCGCGGTACGCAGCAGGGCTTCTTATTCGGTGTTTTGATCGGGCCTAGCCCGCTTCGCGTTCGCCGCGCACGTCGAGATCATATTCGCGCACCTTGCGGTACAGGGTCGAACGGCCAATGCCGAGACGACGCGAAACTTCGCTCATGTGTCCCTCATAGAAGTCGATCGCATATTGCAGGATATCATGCTCGATATCCGTCAGTGTACGCAGTTCACCATGGGCATCAGTAATACTCACCGGGCTGCTGGCCGCTTCAGCATCATTGGCTGCGCGCGGCGCGGTCGGTACGGCATTGGCCGCAACCGGCACGGCAGGCGCTGCCGGAAGGCTGGCAATGTCCGGCATTTGCCCGGATATCTGCGGGAAGTCCTGCGGCTGCAGTAGATCGCCATCGCACAGAACAACCGCGCGGAAGACAGCATTCTCCAGCTGGCGCACGTTACCCGGCCAGTCAAAGGCGTACAGCATCTTCATCGTGTCATCCGACGCGCCGGTAACTTTCGTACCTTCGCTGGAATTAAAGCGCGTCACGAAATGCTCGACCAGCGCCGGTATATCATCGCGGCGGTCACGCAGGCTTGGCATGTCCACAGGGAACACGTTCAGACGATAGAAAAGGTCTTCGCGAAACGTACCTTCGGCCACTTGGGCAGACAGATCACGATTGGTCGCGGAAATGATGCGCACATCCACCTTGGTCGGGCGGCGCGAACCCACAGCGTCCACCTCCCCTTCCTGAAGCGCGCGCAGCAGCTTCACCTGCGCGTCCAGTGGCAACTCACCCACTTCATCCAGGAACAGCGTGCCGCCATCGGCTTCGAGGAACTTGCCCGGCGCCTTCGACACGGCGCCTGTAAAGGCACCCTTTTCGTGGCCGAACAGGATCGATTCAACAAGGTTCTCCGGGATCGCGCCGCAGTTCACGGTCACGAAAGGCTTGCCGGCACGGGCCGATGCACCCTGGATGCAACGGGCAACAACTTCCTTGCCGACGCCGCTTTCGCCCAGGATCAACACAGGAATATCCGACGAAGCGGCGCGTTCGGCCATGCGGATCACCTGGCGCATTGGCGCAGCCGAAGCGATCATGTCTTCGAAGCTCATGCCGCCTTCAGCCTTGCGCGACAGGCGTTTCACTTCACCGGTCAGCGACTGCATCTTCAGGGCGTTGCGGATCGAAACGACCACACGTTCCGGATTGGCAGGCTTCACGATGAAGTCTACCGCGCCGCGGCGCATCGACTGGACAATCGTGTCGATGCCGCTGGTTGCGGTCAGCATGATCACCGGCAGGTCAGGGCGCTTGGTGGACAGGCGGTCAAGCGTATCAAGGCCAGACAGGCCCGGCATGGTTAGGTCCAGCAGCACCACGTCGACACCGTCCTTGGCGTCTGCGGCGACCGCAATACCGGTTTCGCCGTCGGGCGCCGTGCGACACGCAAAGCCCGCTTTCTCCACGGCGGCCTGCAGCAGGCGGCGCTGTGTCGGATCGTCATCAATAACCAGAACGGTCTTCGCCATCATATTACCCTTGTTCGTGGCCGGAGGATCTGTATGCCCGCCGTGCCGATACTAACTGGAGCGAAATGGAACAGCAGACGTGCCACTTCGCGACGCCCCGTTCTGACACAATGGGATGACGGTCCCGTTGAAGAGATCGATTAAATTTCAGATGAATTTAAAGACGGCGACCGCCGGGCAGGCTTCAGTGCGGTGTCGGCTCGGCCGCCAGCATGCGTTCGAAGTCTTCGTCATCCATGCGCTGCACGAACCGCACACCCACGAATTCATCCTGCTGCCAGCGCTTTTCACACACCCGGCGCATCGAAACAGACCCGCCCCGGCCATGCACGAACAGAAAGAATTCATGTGGCAGTTCCGGCGGCATTGCACCCTCGCCAAAGGTCAGCTTGGCGCCCGAGGGCGACATGTCCAGGATCGAAATGTCCCGCGATGCGCTCAGGTCAGGCCAAACGACACGGCCCGGCCGATAGGCCTGAACACGCGGTTCAGCCCGGCGGATTTCCATCTGGACCCATTTGAATCCGGCCTGCAGTTTGGATGTGAATCTGTTCATGCTTCGCTTATGCCGCCAGCGGGTAAACCGATTGCAAACGAAATGCGGGGAATTGCGTACAATCGCCTGCCCCGGCTGCAGGTGTGCGAAGATTGATTGAGCTTGCGACGAAAACGTGCAATACAGCA
>TARA_R110000868_G_scaffold124172_2_pt1 | contig 13445 bp, 10 predicted proteins | sample TARA_R110000868 | Tara Oceans TARA_R110000868 (sample SAMEA4397489) | marine metagenome | biome: Polar Biome; feature: [SRF] surface water layer (ENVO:00010504); material: water (ENVO:00002006), including particulate matter (ENVO:01000060) such as... | depth 5 m | reverse complement strand
CAGGGCTTCGGAGATCGGGCAGAAGATCACGCCGGCCTTGGCCAGCTCGGCCTTGAAGGTGGTGACGACGGAGACGCTGTCGAACACGGCATCAACCGCGACCTTGTTTTCCGAACCCTTTACGCCAAGCAGGACTTCCTGCTCACGCAGGGGAATGCCGAGCTTGGCAAAGTCCGCGAGGATCTCCTCGGGCACGTCATCAATCGACTCATATTTCACCCCGCCCTTGGCGCCGGCGTAATAGCGGACATTCTGATAATCGATCTCGGGATAATGGACATTGGCCCATTCCGGATTTTTCATCTCCTGCCAGCGCACATAGGCGGCCAGACGCCAGTCGAGCATCCATTCCGGCTCGTCCTTGCTGGCAGAAATATAGCGGATGATGTCCGTGTTCAGACCCTTCGGCGCGATGTCCTGTTCGACATCGGTCGTGAAGCCATACTTGTACTTGCCGGATTCCAGCTCGCGGACATCATCGATGGTTTGTTTGATCGCTGCCATATTTCCTATCGCCTTCAGGCGCTCACTGGTGTTTTCGGGGCGATGCGGGTGTGCGCAGCCGTCCAGGCGCGCGCGAACGCATCGATATCGTATTCCTTCGAGGTCCAGCCGAAACTGATCCGGATCAGCCCCTCGGCCGGGCCGGTTTCAAGGCCAAGTGCCAGGCCCGCCTTGGAGCCGCGCGTCTTGCCGGAGGAACAGGCCGAACCGGCGCTGATCGAAATCTTCGCCAGATCCATCGCCATGACCTGCGTCTCGCCCTTCCAGGACGGGTGTGCGATGGAGAGCGTATTGGGCAGACGCGGAGCGCCTTCGCCGAGGATCTCGATTTCGGGAGCGGCCGTTTTGAGGCGCGCTTGCAGGGCATCGCGCCAATCGGCCAGAGCTGCGAACTGGTCAAGCTCGGCGACGGCCAGTTCCAGCGCCCGGCCAAGGCCGGTAATGCCGGCGACATTGAGCGTGCCGCCGCGGCGCCCCTTCTCCTGGCCACCGCCATGATGGTGGCGCGAGAGCGGCGCATTGCAGGCCGCGATCAGGGCACCAATGCCTTGCGGTCCACCGAATTTATGCGCCGAGATCGCCATATAATCAGCGCCGAGCGCCGCGAAATCGACCGGGATCTTGCCGACCGCCTGGATGGCGTCGACGATCATCAGCCCGTCATGCTCGCGGATCATCGCAGCGGCCGCGGCGACCGGCTGGATGGTGCCGATCTCGTTACTGGCCAGCATCAGCGCCAGGACGGGACGCCCATCAATTTCGCTATTCCAGTTCGCCAGCCGCGTTTCCAGCCAGGCCAGATCGGCAATCCCGGCCCGTGTCACCGGCATGGTCTCGACCGGCAAGCCCGAGGCGCGCGCGGTGGCAGCAATGGCTTCATGCTCGAGCGCCGAGACGATCAGCCGTTTGGCATCGCCGGCATCAATCGCGGAATGGATCGCCAGATTGGTCGCTTCGGTGCCGCCGGAGGTGAAGATCACATCCTCAGGTCTCGCGCAGAGCAGCTTGCCGACCACGCGGCGCACATCCTCGACGGCGCGCGCGGCCTGCTGGCCGTCGCGGTGCACCGAGGACGGATTGGCGGTGTGCGCCATGGCCTCGGCCATCGCGGCAACCACCTGCGGACGTACCGTCGTGGAGGCATTATGATCGAGATAGAGCCGCATCACGCTATTCGGCCGCCTCGTCCAGATCCAGGCCCATGGCCCGCTCGAGCCGCCCGATCGCGCCGCTGGCAGAGCCTTGCAGGCGACGTTCAATCACATCGGCCAGCGTCACGGAACTGAGGAAGAGAAAAATGTGCCGGCTGAGCTCGTCCCACAAATCATGCGTCACGCAACGGCGCCCATCAGCCAGGCAGCCCTTCGAATTGGCACAGCGGGTCGCGCGCAGGGGCTCATCGACTGCAATAATAATGTCGGAAATGCGGATCTCGACGGCTTCGCGGCTGAGGCGATAGCCACCACCCGGCCCGCGCACGCTGGAGACGACTTCGGCCCGGCGCAGCTTGGCAAACAATTGTTCCAGATAGGACAATGAGATCGATTGACGCGAGGCAATCTCCGCCAGGGTCACCGGACCGCCAGCGCTCGCCGCGGCAAGGTCGGCCATCGCCATCACTGCGTAACGCCCTTTGGTGCTCAGCTTCATGCGTTTGCCTCCTTAAACACTCGCATCTCGCATCCCGATCATGCTAAGACCCGCCCCTTCGGAGGGGCGCGCGGCCATTATTGAGCATGCGAGTCCAATATCCGAGTAGGTGAGTCAAGTATATGGCCCCGGTTTCGCGCTGTTACAAGGCGCGATTTGCCGCATGGCCGCACGATAATCAGTGGTTCCACCCAGGAAGGCGAGACTGAATGCCTGACGTAATCATCCCCGGCCCAGCCGGCCGGCTTGAAGGGCGTTACAGCCCGAGCGAAGACCCGACAGCACCCGTCGCGCTGATTCTCCACGCCCATCCGCTTGGCGGCGGGCATATGGAAAACCCGCTGGTGGAGATGATGTATGATTCATTCCGCAAGCGGAATTTCGCGACCCTGCGCTTCAATTTCCGCGGCGTCGGCCGCAGCCAGGGCAGCTATGATCAGGGTCTGGGCGAATTGTCCGATGCCGCCACCGTGCTCGACTGGGTGCAAGGCTATAACGCCACAGCGCGCTATTGCTGGGTTGCAGGCCATTCCTTCGGTGCCTGGGTCGGCATGCAGCTTTTGATGCGTCGCCCGGAAATTGCCGGCTTCGTCTCTGTCGCGCCGCCGACCAATATGTATGACTTCACCTTCCTGGCACCTTGCCCGGCTTCCGGCATCATCGTCCATGGCGGCGCCGACAAGATCGTGCCGGCCGAGGATGTCGAGCGGGTAATGTCGAAAGTGCGCGTGCAAAAAGGGATCGAGATCCGCCGCGAGATCATCCCTGAGGCCAACCACCTGTTCACCGAGCATCTCCCCGAGCTGGAGCGGCGCATGAATACCTATCTCGATGACCGCATTCCGCTGGTCGAGAAGGAACGCTCCGAGCGCCAGATCACCGGCAAGCGCTAGACGCCTCGCAGCACGATCAAGATGAAGACGCCGCCGGCCTCGCAGCTGGCGGCGTTTCCATGTCGGCGATCAGGCCTTCGCCGGAGCGATCACTCCGCCGCAAGTTGGCCGCGACACGCCGGTCGTCGACGGCAGGCTGGTCGGCAGGCCGGCGGCAACCCGCGCGGCCAGCCAGGCGAAGGCCTCGGCCTCGAGCAGGTCACCGCGCCAGCCCACCGCCTCGACCGCTTCAGGACGCACGCCCATCGCCGCCCCCATCATCCGCATCAAAACAGGATTATGCCGTCCGCCCCCGGTCGCCAGTATGCGTCCGGGCTGACCCAGAGTGTCGATTGCAGCGGCAACGGTGCGCGCGGTGAAGGCCGTCAGGGTCGCGGCGCCATCGGCATCGCTGAGATGGAGGACGGGATCGAGGGTGAAATCCCAACGATCAAGGGATTTGGGCGGCGTTTTGGCGAAGAAGGGATGCTTCATCAACGCCTTCAGCGCCGACGGATCGATCTTGCCTCGCGCTGCCAGTTCGCCATTTACGTCATGGCTGGTCCCCAGACGCTGATGGCACCAAGCATCGATCAAACCGTTGGCAGGGCCTGTATCAAAAGCGACCGGGTCGCTGTCGGGCGCCAGCCAGGTGACATTGGCGACACCGCCGAGATTGACGACGGCGAGCGGCGGAACCAGCCCGCCCTGCGCCACCAGCGCAGCGTGATAGAGCGGCGCCAGGGGTGCGCCCTGCCCGCCCGCCTCGATATCGGCGCTGCGAAAATCATGAACCACATCAATACCCAGGCGCAGGGCCAGCGCCGGTCCATCGCCGATCTGCAGCGTTCGGCCACGCCGCCCCCCGACCGGGGCGCGGTGCAACACAGTCTGACCGTGAAAGCCGATCAGATTGATCTGGCGGCGCTCAAGCCCGGATTTGGCGATCACGGCCTCGACCAGCTCTCCATGGCTGGCTGTCAGAACAGCTTCGGCAGCCGAGAAATCCGGCGCATCGCCCTGGAAATTCCACGCCAGCGCCGCATCGACCGCCGCCTGCAGAACGGACCGTTCGGCGACGCTATAGCCACGGGTTTCGCCGACCCCAAACTCGGCAATCCGCTCGCCATCGGTCCGGATCAGGGCCGCATCGACGCCGTCCAGCGAAGTGCCACTCATCAATCCGATCACGTAATTCATGCGTGCGCCCTCTTTTCTCGCGTCCATTGTCGACCTAGAAGCCCATGTATCAGGAGAGACGTCATGAGCGAATACAAATCCGATCTGGTCAACACGCTGGTCGAGCGCGGCTACCACTTCCAGTCCACCAATCTCGCCGGTCTTGATGACGCGGCGATGGCGGGAAATGTCACGGGCTATATCGGTTTTGACGCCACGGGCGCGAGCCTGCATGTCGGCTCACTTGTGCAGATCATGATGTTGCGGCGCATGCAGCAGGCCGGCCACCGGCCGATCATCCTGATGGGCGGCGGCACGACCAAGATCGGTGACCCGTCCGGCAAGGACAAGACGCGCTCCATGCTCACCCATGAGCAGATCCAGGCCAACAAGACCTCGATCCTGACCGCGTTCGATGCGCTGGTGAAGATCGGCGACGGGCCAACCGATGCGATCGTCGTCGATAATGATGACTGGCTGTCGGCCTATGGCTATGTCGAATTTCTGCGCCTGTTCGGACCCCACTTCACCATCAACCGCATGCTGACCTTCGATTCGGTCAAGTTGCGGCTGGAACGCGAACAGCCGCTGACCTTCCTGGAATTCAACTACATGCTGCTGCAGGCGGTGGATTTCCTTGAGCTTCTGCGCCGCGAGGGCTGCACGCTGCAACTGGGCGGCGCCGATCAATGGGGCAATATCGTCAATGGCGTCGAGCTTTGCCGCCGGGTCGACCAGGCCGAGGTGTTCGGCTTCACCACGCCGCTGGTCACCACATCCTCCGGTGCCAAGATGGGCAAGACCGTCGAGGGCGCCGTCTGGCTCAATGCCGACCAGCTCAGCCCCTATGGCTATTGGCAGTTCTGGCGCAATACCGAGGACGCCGATGTCGGCAAATTCCTGCGCCTGTTCACCGATTTGCCACTGACCGAGATTGCTGCCCTGGAAGCACTCGAGGGCGCCGAGATCAATACGGCCAAAATCCGCCTTGCCAATGAGGCCACCACCCTGCTGCACGGTGCAGATGCGGCTCGCGAAGCTGAACAGACCGCCAAACAGACCTTCGCCGAAGGCGGTGCCGGTGCCGGCCTGCCGACGGTAGAATTCACCGGTCTGGCGGGCGGCGAAGTATCGCTGGTCGCACTGTTCGTCGAATGCGGCCTGGCCGCCTCGAATGGTGAAGTCCGCCGCCATATCAAGGCCGGGGCTGCCAAGGTGAATGGCGAGACTGTGATCGATCCGATGGCGATGGCGCATGCCGATATGGTACAGGATGGCGCGATCAAGCTCTCGATCGGCAAGAAGCGTCACGCTCTCGCCAAACCCGTTCAGGGCTAGCCAGGCCCGGGCACATCCGGCCCAGCTTGATCCGGCTCAGGGTCCCCGGGTTCTCGCTCCCCGGGTCCGCTTTCCTGTGTCGCCCTATCCTCGGCGATCGGTGCCTCGATATCCGCCGGGACGTCAGGCTCGGCGGCATCGGGCTCGGGCGCAATGATCTCAGGCGAATCGACCGGGGACGTCTCGTCACCCGCCGCATCGAGGTCGGCCTGGGCATCGGCGCGGTCGCGCGCCGCGCGCCCGGCGGCATCGCCCTCGAATATCCGGCGCAGAAAGCCCGGGGCCAGCACCGAGAGCGGGTTGGCGAAGACGGTGAGGCTGTCGAACGGACCCTCGACGGAATACACGATCCCGATCACGCCCTCGCCGGGCCTCGAGACCAGCATGTCGCCGATCAGCGGCAGGTCGCCGAGGAAGGAATTGAGGACGTAGGACGGGGCGAGATTGCCATCGATCGCCGCGCTCTGATCGGCAAAATCAATCGTGCCGCTTGCGGTCACGCCCAGCGCGCTGCCGCGTGCCCGCGCCTCGCCAATGGTGAGCAGACCGTCTTCAAACATCACGCTGGCATCGACCGCATCAAATTCAATGCCCTCGCCATTGAGCAGGGCCGACAGGCCTTCAAACGAGCCTGCCGCCAGGATGCGCGCCAGGATCGGGACCTGCACCAGGGTGAGTTCGCGGATCTCAACGCGTGCGGTCAACGGCCCTTCCATGCCCAGAGGCGGCGCCGCACCGAGCACCGAAACCCGGCCACCACGGGCATAGCCCTCAAGCCCCATGATCGCCGCCAGACGCCCGGCGGATTGCGCTTCAAGGCGCAATTCGCGCGCGCCGCCCTCTTGCGAAGCGCCAAAACTGGCATGAAACGGCCCTTCGATTGCCGTGCCGGCGACGGAGACCGCCCGGATACCGGCCGGCTCGCTGCGCCAGATCAGACTGAAATCATCGAGCTGGCTCCGTTCAGACAGAATCAGACGTCCAACATCGAGCGTCGCCGAGAGCGGCATCATATCGCCGCCTGTACCAAGATTGCGCAGATGCGGTCTCAGTTCGCGGATGTCGAGATAGCGCCCGGCGAGGTGCGCCGTGAACGCGCCGCCTTGCTCGTCCGGGCCGGCGAGCGTTCCGGCGAGATCAACGAGATTTTCGATTTGCAGCTGGGTGATGGTTGCCGTGGTCAATCGACCCCGGGCCGACAATTGGGCGGAGCCGGCCAGAGCGAGGCCTTCAGCCTCGGCCAGGATGTCATTCAGCTGGAATCCACCCTCTTCCTGCAGCAGCAGGGTAAACCCTGCCTGCCCAGGGGCACCGACAGACTTGGTCCACAGACCGCCAAGGGCTTCCAGGCTGGCATTGGACAGGTCGGCATCGACACGGACTTCGCCAACGCCCATCCCCTCACCGATCGCGCGCGCCACCAGCCTGACCTCGCCATCGAGATAGCGCCGCGCCGGAATGCCGAGCCGGTCCAGAGCGCGGGCATCCACATTGGCGCTCAGATCAAATGTGGTGGCCGGCTCACCGGGCTCGGGGCGAAAATTCTCGTGCCAGCTGAACGCGACCGGTGTTTCCAGGACCAGGCCTTCGCAACTCGCTGTCAGCCCGTCCGGGTCGGCGTGCAATTGCACCCGGCCGCCGGAGAGTTCCCACTCCGTGCCGGGCACGAGCGCGGTCGCATTTTCGATCGTGCCATCAATGATAAAGGGAATGTCTGCCGGATCGACATCGTCCAGCATCGGCCGCCGGAATTCGAACGCGACCTCGGCATCACCGTCGACAATGTCCGAACTGACGCCGAAATCGGAGGTCAGAAACAGCGGCGGTTCGTCGATCAGGGCGAGGATATCGGCCGCACTGCCGCGGGCGATGCCGGCAAAACGGGCCGAGGCGCCTTTCGGGTTCAGGCGCGGGATATCGACGACACCCTGCGTCAGTTCGATGTCACCAATGCGGCCACTCGTCATCGCCACTTCAAACGCATTGCCGCGCAGCACCGCATGGCCCCGGCCGTGATCGAGGACCGTCATCTCCGGTACATATCGCACGACGGCGTCCTCGAAATCGAAGCCCAGCGTCAGGCGATCGTCTTCCAGGGCACCGGCGGCGACCGAGGCGGCATCGAGGTCAAGTTCAAGGCGGGCATTGTAATAGCGCCCACCCAGAATGCTCTCGCGGATCCAGACGCGCGCCGAATCGGCAAGCAAAACCGGCCAGTAGGCGAGCACGGTCTCCGGCTGGACATCGCCCTCGATCGGGCCGCTGAGCTTGAGATTTGGCAACCAACGCCCGTCCTCGACCGGCGATAGCGACGCTTGCCCGGACAGCCGGGCCTGGATCGGACCGAGATCGACATCGAGCTGTTCGAGCTGGATTTCCACCGCATTGAGATCAACCGCGCCGGCCAGTTCAAGCGAGGTCCAGACCGGCGGCCGCTCGAACACGCCGCCCAGATCGATATGCCCCGGCCCGGCCGTCAGCTGATAGCGCCAGCGCATTGGCAGGGAGCCGGCATAATCGCTCAGCTCGTAAATGCGGCCGCTCACTGCTGCCGTGAAGACCTCGGATTCGACCCGGCCTTCCGACAGGGTGAGCTCGCCGGCGTCCGGATCGAAATTGAGGTGCAGGGCGCCGCCATTGAATGTCGTCGTTTCTCCCTCGCGCAAAATCTGGCCGGCTCCGATATCGAGCAGAATCGAGGCGCCGCGAATGCCGGACTCGCGGGTCGCATTCACCAGCAGATCGAGACTGACCGGCGCATCAAGCACGCGCAGCACAGAGAGCGGCCCGTTTCCGGGCGCCATCGAGGCGGGCGACAGGTCGGAAACGCGGGCTTCGAGCAACAGGGTATTGAGTGCGGCGCCAGCCTGGATCTTGATCTCGAGCGGTGCGAAGCCCGAGGGCGTCGCCAGCTGGCCAGCCAGTTCGGCACGGATCCGGCTGTCGTCACGGTCGAGCACGACGCTGGCGGCATCCACCAGCCAGTCAATGCCGGTGACCGCATCGACAATGCGCACCGACGCATTCTGGATATTCGCCTGGCGCAACCCACCCAGCGCGCCACGGGAACCAGCCGGATCCTGCAAAAGCTGAAACAGGGAGGCACTGTCATCGCCGCCGCGTGCAGGCTGGCGAGCTGTTGCGGATACTCGCGTGACACTGCCCAGGCCGATGCCGACAGCCCCGTCAGCGCGGCGGACGATCGATATCGTGCCGCCAGTGATGCTGACCGTGACCGGCTCGATGCGTCCGAACAGAAGACTCTCGACCGCGAACCCGGCCTCCAGGCGCGGTGCCCGGGCGATCACTTCGCCATGGCTCTCGGCGACGGTGACGTCGCGCGCGAGAATCACCAGCGCCCGGGTGTCGGGATCGAAGCGCGCCTCAAGTTGTCCCAGCGCGACGAGATCGCCCTCAAACGCCTGCGCCAACATTTTCTGGGCATCATCGCGCAGGAAATCCAGCTCGATCGGCCCGTTCGAGAGCCGCACCAGCAGCGCGCCAACCGCGAAAATCGCCAGCGCCAGCAGGACGGCGATGGCCTCAAGCGTGTAGATCAGGCCGAGACGCAATGAGGTGCGGATCATCAGCCCTGACCTCCCGCAGTGGCGCGACTGGACGCGGACAGCAGGAGGCGCACACTGTGCCAAAGCGGAATCGACCGTCCATGCGGCGGGGGAAAGGGACAGATGAGCGATCTCAAGACAGGCGACTTGGCTCCACATTTTCGACTGGCCACCGATGGCGGCGGCGAAGTCGATCTGGGCGAATTACGCGGCAGGACGATTGTTCTCTATTTCTACCCCAAGGACGACACCCCGGGCTGCACAACACAGGCCATTGAATTCACCAAGGCAAGCACCGAGTTCGGTCAGGCCGGGGCGATTATCATCGGCGTGTCAAAGGATAACGTAAAAAAACACGACAAATTCAAGGCCAAGCATGATTTGACTGTCATGCTCGCCTCGGATGAGGACGGCGCCACCATTGAGGCCTACGGCTCCTGGGTACTGAAAAAGCTCTATGGCCGCGAGTATATGGGCATTGATCGTTCGACCTTCCTGATCGGTGCCGATGGCCGCCTCAAGCGGATCTGGCACAAGGTGAAGGTCAAGGGCCATGTCGATGAGGTGCTCGCAGCGGTGCAGGAACTGGCCGGTGCCTGAAGCGCCCGGTGATTTGCGCCAACTGGCCATCACGGTGCTGCAGACCGCCGAGCCCCGCGCCAAGGCCGCCGCGGCCCGCGCCGCATACCAATGCCTCAAAGACGGGACGCTGAGCTGGCCTGAGCCCTGGCCCGCCTCCGATGCACCGGGTGAGCCCGCGCGGCCTGCCCGTCCGGAACTGGTCGCGCCAGGCCGCACCGTGCGTCGGCGTCTGAGTTCGGTCGAGGGCCGCATCGCCCTCCTGCATGCCGTCGCTCATATCGAGTTCAACGCCATCGACCTGGCTTTCGATATGGCGGTGCGGTTTGGCGGCAACCCATCGCTGGAAGATGCCGCGCGCGCGGATTTTCTGCTCGATTGGCTGACAGTCGGCGATGATGAGGCGCGACATTTTGGCCTGATCGCCGACCGGCTGGACTCACTGGGTGCCAGCTATGGCGATCTGCCCGCTCATGACGGTCTCTGGGAGGCCGCGCGGGCGACCCAACACGACCTCGCCGCGCGCCTGGCGATCGCGCCGCTCGTCCTCGAAGCGCGCGGACTCGACGTCACACCCGGCATGATCGACCGGCTGAAATCTGCCGGGGACCCAATCAGTGCCGGGATTCTCGGGGTCATTTACAGCGATGAAATCGGCCATGTTTCGACCGGAATGCGCTGGTTCCAGCATGTCTGTGCCACAGCGGGTCAGGCTCCCGCAGAGCGCTATCACCGCCTTGTACAACAGTATTATCGCGGTGGCTTGAAACCACCATTCAATACCGAGGCCCGCGATCTCGCCGAATTTCCTGCAGAATATTACCTGCCGCTGGCTGCGACCGGCGCACCACTTGCATAAACAGGAGTTGAAAACTGACGATCTTTTGTGTCACATGCCCGGCTTGGGCACCGGGGCAAGCGGAAGTCTGGGCAAAGTAACGCATGTTATCACGACTTAAACTCGCTGTGTGGGGCACAGCTCAACGTTGGTTCCCGGACCGGCAGATCTACCATCGTAGCGATGGCCAGGTCCGCTATTTCGCGATCTCCACCGCTGTTCAGATCAGCGCGCTTCTCAGCGCCGCGGTTCTGACCTGCTGGTTGTGCTACTCCACGGTTTCCGTCGCCTTTCACGGCCAGGCCCTCGCGGCCAAGGATGCCGAGATCGAGCGCGAACGTATCAATCTCAGCCGCATGGTCGCCGAAGCGCAGGCCAGCGAAGCCACCGCCTACTCTTTCATGGAGTCGCGGATGGAAGAATTTGATCGCGCCGCCTATGAATTCCAGATGCGGCACGAGACCCTCAGTCAGCTGGTCGAATTCGCTGAACAACTGAGCGGCCATGAGATGGCCCCCTCACCGGCCCTTGATGATGACCGCGTGCTGATGGCCGCCACACCAGCCGACCCGACCCCGCGCATGGCGCGCGATCCGCTGATCAATGTCGCAGCGATGTCGGATTCACCGGAAGATCAGATTTCCTACCTCATGGGCGAGCAGGACAATGTTCTGGCTCAGGCCGAGGACGCCACCGAAGCGCGTCTTGAAAACCTGCGCGCGATGCTTCGCCTGACCGGCCTCGATATCAACCACGTCGTGTCCAATGGCCATGATGGCGAGGAACAGGGCGGCCCCTATATTCCGATCAATGACGCGCCGCTGTTTTCCGATGGCTGGGATCTTGAGGCTGAATTCTCCTCCCGCATCACCCGGGTCGCAGCGCGCATGCTCGAAGTTGAAGAGCTGGAGCGTTTTGTCGAAACCGGGCCTCTGGGAATCCCCGTTGATGCCGCCTACCGCCGCACTAGCCCGTTCGGTGTCCGACTTGACCCGTTCAACCGGCGTCCGACTCCGCATCGCGGCATCGATTTTGCAGCGTATCGCCGTGCGCCCATTGTTGCGACCGGGCCTGGCCAGGTCATTTACGCAGGCTGGCGCAACGGGTATGGTCGTACGGTCGAGATAGACCACGGCTACGGGTTCGTGACGCGTTATGGTCACATGAACGAAATCGCAGTGAGGCGTGGCGACACGGTCGAACGTGGACAACAGGTCGGGGGCATGGGGTCCACGGGACGCAGTACCGCTACGCACTTGCATTATGAAATCTGGTACGAGGGATCCGCGATCGATCCTGACCGCCTATTGAGGGCCGGACAATATGTTCAAGGGTAATAGAGACGTTCCATCATCAGATTCGATGTCACAATCGAGCGCGCCGACCAAGAGGAATACCATGAAATCCAGAGCCCCATCCATCCTCTCGGGTGACCTCGTACTCACCGGATCAATCGTTTCCGAAGGCGAAGTCCAGCTCGACGGAACCGTCGACGGCGACATTCGCGCCGGATCGCTGATCATCGGCGAAGAGGCCGTTGTTACCGGCGAAGTTTATGCCGAAACCGTCGTCATCCGCGGCAAGGTCTCGGGCAGCGTTCGCGCCCGCCAGGTCCAGCTCGCTGCGACCGCTCGCATCGAAGGCGATATCGTACACGCGGCCCTCTCCGTGGAGAGCGGCGCCTTCTTCGATGGCCATTGCCGCCATTCGTCAGATCCACTGGCCGAGAAAAGCGCACCATCGGCTTCGAGCGCACCAAAAATGGACAATCGTCCGCCAGCACCACCGGCCAACAAGCCCACTTCGGTCAGCTCGATCGAGCCGCCGCTGGCCGCCGGCAAATCCAGCCTCTAGCCCATCGGCTGAGGCAGACAGAAAAAAGCCGGCGCACCTCAGGGTGCGCCGGTTTTTCTTTGCGTTCGATTGGGCCAGGAGGCGGTCCTGACACGTGAAATTTATCAGGCCTCGGCTTCGTCCTCGCCGCCAACCCGCGCGGCCAGCGCGGCTGCCATGAAGGCATCGAGATCGCCATCAAGCACGCCGCCAGTATCGGAGGTTTCGACGCCGGTGCGCAGATCCTTCACCATCTGATAGGGCTGCAGCACATAGGAGCGGATCTGGTGCCCCCAGCCAATCTCGCTCTTGCTGTCGGCCAGCGCCTGGGCGGCCGCCTCACGGCGCTGCAGCTCGATCTCATAGACGCGTGCCCGCAACATGTCCCAGGCGCGCGACCGGTTCTTGTGCTGGGAACGGTCATTCTGGCACTGGACCACGACCTGCTTCTCTTCACCGGGCATGTCATAGGTCAGGCGCACGGCGGAATCGGTCTTGTTGATGTGCTGACCGCCAGCGCCGGAGGCACGATAGGTGTCGGTGCGCACCTTGGACTCGTCGATATCGACTTCGATCGCATCATCGATCTTCGGATAAACGCCAATCGAGGAGAAACTGGTGTGGCGACGGGCGCTGGAATCGAAGGGCGAAATCCGAACCAGGCGGTGGACACCGGTCTCGGTCTTCAGCCAACCATAGGCATTCTCGCCCTGCACCAGCATTGTCGTTGATTTCAGGCCCGCCTCTTCGCCGGCCTGCTCTTCCATGATCTCGACCTTATAGCCGTGCGCATTGGCCCAGCGGGCATACATGCGCGCCAGCATGGCGGCCCAGTCCTGGCTTTCCGTACCGCCGGCACCTGAATGGACTTCAACGAAGGCGTCATTGCCGTCGGCCTCGCCGGAGAGCAGCGTCTCCAGCTGGGCGCGGCGCATGCGTTCGCCAAGCTGGTTGAGACCGGCGACAGCCTCCTCGACCATCTCGGCATCGTCTTCCATCTCGGCCAGTTCGATCATCTCGATGCTGTCGGAGAGCTCCCGCTCGGCCTCGATCACGGTATTGATCGCGCCCTCGAGCCGTGTGCGC
>TARA_R110000868_G_scaffold102699_1_pt1 | contig 13448 bp, 34 predicted proteins | sample TARA_R110000868 | Tara Oceans TARA_R110000868 (sample SAMEA4397489) | marine metagenome | biome: Polar Biome; feature: [SRF] surface water layer (ENVO:00010504); material: water (ENVO:00002006), including particulate matter (ENVO:01000060) such as... | depth 5 m | reverse complement strand
CCCGAATTCTTTCAACCCTTACAGGTGAAACAATGAAAAAAGAACAACCCACGCCCCGCGCATACCTAAGTTATAGCCGCGACCAATGGAGCATTATTCTAGACGGAATGCCCTTATGCGCCCCAACGACCAAGGCCAATGCCGAAGCCTGCGCCCGCACTTTTCGCGTGAGCCTGAGCCCCAATTATTGGCACGGCGAAGCAGGGGAATTTATGCCGATTGATCCCCAGCAAGCACAGGAAGCCGCAGCGTTTACCCTGACGCATACACCAAACCAACCCAAGACCACGGGCGCGCAATCGCCCTTATTTTGAAAGGCCAAACAATGAAACACCTAACGCACACCGGAAGCGCAGCCGGACAATTACTATGTGGAAACGCCCGCCAACCGGACGGCGACTATGCCCACGCCGTATATGCGCCGCTTAACAATGCAGTATTCCGCGAGAAATGCTGCCCCGATTGTCTGAGGGCTTGGATCGACTCATACGACGACGACGAAGTAAAGCCCGAATGGGCAATAGGGGCCCATCATGCGTGACGAAAACGTAAACGGGCAGATTATCGGCGGCGATTATGGGCAATGCTGGCTGACCTACGAAGGCCGCAAGCAGGGGCCGACCATGTACGCCCGCAGCGCAGTAACCGCACGGGAATTGCTGGCCGCCGAACACGCCCGCATAAAGGCCGAATGTGGCGAAGCTTACCGCGACATATACCCAGCCCCATCATGGGCGCATAATTTTAGGGGCATCGAATGAAACACACCGAAAGCGCATATATAAATGCAGGGGCTAGATTCGAACGGGTACAAAGCACCGCCGCAACCCTAGCCGCAGCCGCAGCCCTTCGGGCAATGCTGGACGCCGAAACGCTAGACGACCGAGCCGAAGCCCGCCGCCTGATCGAACAGGGGCGCGCTGAGATTCGACTATCGGCAGGGCGCAAACGATAGAAAAATACAATATGCAGGGGCGCATTTCGCGCCCGATGCTGACTGGTAGAATTACTAACAACCTAACACCTACAAAGGAACACAATGGACACGCAACAAAAACAATCCGATGCATTGGATCGGGCGCGCAGTAGTCAATCAATGGCTAACTATGGGCAGATTATGCAGGGGCTAATAGAAAAAGGCATCAATCCTGACGATATCGCTTTCCGCGAAAACGTCCTGACTTTTGACGCATGGCGCGCACTAGGCCGGACTGTACGCAGGGGCGAAAAAGGGGTTAGGTGCCTGACTTGGATACCAATTGAAGACGATACAGGGGCAAAGAAAGCCCGCCCACGTACCGCCTATGTTTTCCACATTTCACAAACGGAGCAATTGCAATGACCGACTACGAAGCAAACGGGTTTAAAAACCGCAAAGAATACTTGGACGATCTAGCCCAAGAGTACGACCGCACGACAGTTTATGCATTAGCTGGAATGCTTGGCCCTACTGAGGATTTTGATGGCCTAGTAACCGCACTAGAGGATTACGCCGATGGATACTAAATTCTGCATCAACTGCAAGCATTACACATTGGAAGGCACATCTGCCGACTACCTAGGCCGATGCTTGAAATCTGCCGAAATGTGCCTAGTGACAGGCAAGAAAAAACCATACGATGATTTATCTTTTTGCTCGACCATGCGAATCAAACCGATATGCGGGCCTGACGCATTATTGTTTGAAGCAAAGTGAAAACTCTATAAGCCCTGCGAGTCAGGGTTTATCGGGTATTTCCCCAAACAGAAAGGATTTTTATGCAAACCTACCGCTACATTCAAGACCCTTCCCATGGCTGGATAGAAGTGCCATTGGACGAATTGGAAAACATAGCCCATAAGATTAGCCGCTATTCCTACATGGACAAGCGCACGGGCAAAGCTTACCTAGAAGAAGATTGTGATGCCGCTATTTTCATTAAGAAACTGAAGGACACAGACACCCCATACGACATTAAAGAAGTGCATCAGGAGAACACTTTTATCCGCAATTTGCCCCGCTTTGAGTATGGGTTTGGAGCATAGGCATGAACGGCAAGCAAACACTTTACATAGACCAGTGGGGAAACCATTGGTACTCAAATACTGTCAAGAATTTACGCAGTCAAATAGGCATGGGAGGGAGCAAAGTTTCCAAGATGTGCAGGGACAAGAAGGATGGTCGCTCTGTGCATGTTGGCTATGTTGTCGGTAAGCATTGGCTAACTGCCTATCAACCAATTGAGAAAACAATATGAAAACATCAGAACTAACAGGCATAGCCCTTGACTGGGCGGTGGCTGAATGCCAAGGACATGACTTCCCCGCAGCGGATGCTTTTAGCGGGATATTTAATCCATCAACCGAATGGTCACAAGGTGGCCCGATTATTGAGAGGGAAAACATTGGTTTAACTGCTTATCATCGTGGTGGAGGAATGGCATGGCGCGCCGTATCTTTTAATGACAAAAACAAGGCTTATGGCCCCACGCCCCTTATCGCAGCTATGCGCTGCTACGTTGCGTCCAAGATGGGCGATGACATTGAACTATCGGAGGGATTAGCATGAAACGCTACTACATCCACATTCCTAGCTGGATACACATTGCCATGACGGCCTACGGCCTGAACCGAAAGGATGCCATTGCGCGATTCCGCAAGCAGCATGGCCTATTGCGTATGCCTAAAGGCTTTGGCATATGGGAAGCATCATGAGAACAGACTTCAAAGTTTACCCGCGAAAAATCCATGTTTACTACAAGTCAAACATCCGAGTGCCGAGCAGTTTTTATAAATGGAGTACCAATGCATACCGAACTTGCCGCGAGGCAGCAGCCGCAGCAAAGGCATTGCACCCTGATATGGATTTTGTAGCCCGATTTGCAAAGGATTAAATGATGACCGAAGACCATCAGCGAGTGCTACTGCTTTTGAGTGATATGCTGGAGGGGCTATACCGAGCCCTGCCAGTTATCGAAGATGCAGAGGATGACCCACACTATAGACAGGGGTACATTAAAGCTTTGCGTATAGAAATTGTAGACTTAATAGAAAGGGCCGAACGTGAATGACACTACCCGCACCTATCCCCGCACCATGCGCGAAGCATTTCCGCATGACCATTCCCTACTAGACGTACCGCCGGACAAAGCCAATGCATTGGATTTAGCTGCAATGTTCTTTGCCGGATTGGTACTTGGCCTTATGCTAGGAAAATTCTTTGCTTAATCAATCAGTCCGGCTAACCACCGGACTAAACGCTTTTAGTAGGCTTTGGGAAAACTTAAACAGTCCCATTTCTTTGTGATCGTCATTGGCATCATGGCCTACTGTCTTACTCATCCAGTAAGGCCAACCAATGTTCTGAGCAGTCCGCTCCCCTGTCCCGCTTGCATCGTTATCTGCAACGACCACCCCCGCCTCTAAGTCCCTAGCTATCTTTGCCATGTTGCCAGCACTAAAGCATACATGGATTGTGTACCGCCGACGCAAGCTTTTCATTGCCGCCTGTACAGACAGAGCCGTGGCAAACCCCTCACACAATACATTGGTTCCCTTGTTATCAATTACAAAGGTTGCGTGTGAAGTCTTTTGCCCACTTAGGAATTTCTTTTTCCCATCTTCGTCTATTAGCTGGACACCATGTAGCTTGCCATCAATACGCATTGGCACTACCAGTATTGGGTTGCCGTCTTTACGCCACACATTGCCCTGCTCCTCTGGGAATCCTTTAGCTGCAAGGTATTTGTGCCGTTCGGTGTGGCACTGGTGAAGTATCCACGCCGCCCGCGAAGCCGCCTCCCTTTGCTTCTGTTCGATATGGGTTTCACTAGCCCTAAGCACTTGCAAAAACTTAGCACGATCTATCTTGTCCGCACCCTCAGACTTCCATATGGATACTTCTGAATCAGTAGCGTGATTCTGAACAAAGGCAATATCGCCCATGAACTTGACCGCCCCGTTCTTTTTAGTCGGGTGATCTTCTGTTGGATAGCGCCGCCATACGCCAACGGGAGGCATGGAGCCCACAAGAATCCCATGCGCCTTGCAATACGTAATTAAATCCATTACATCCTCTTATATGGTGTTCTGTTTTTGCCTTTTAAGTAGGCAATCAAACGTGACTTTACAAACTTCTCAAACCCTACGTCCGGCGCTGCCGCTACATCTTTAAGACTGCGAGGCCATACGCCGAACTTATCCTTATAGGTATGCGCCGCCCTTCCCGGCGACCATCCTTCATAAAACACTTTATGCTGGCACATTGACCAAAACTTTTGTTTGTCGTCCATGTTCATGGAGCCCGCTAACTCGTGCATTTCCCCAGCAACGGCAACGACTTTGTTTAACTTCTCCTTTACAAATCCGCAGTTGTAACAAACATCGCTATTGAAACTCCATAGTGCTTGGCACTTGGGACATTTCATTTGCTCCTTTTCTTTTTCTGTTTTCTCTTTGCGCGTTTTCTCTTTGCCGTCATCCAATTCCTCTACACCGACTTCAAAGACTTCCTCCCATACTTCCTTGAATCGAAGGTAGTTTCCCGAATGATCTAGCCACAGGGCAAACTCTTTATCAGGATAGCCGCGCATTACCCGACCCATCTGCTGAACATGACTAGACAGGGATTTACTGAACGGCCTAGCTGATACGCCAATCATTACGTCCGGTACATCAAAGCCCTTGGTAAGAATGTCAGTAGCAATTAGCCCGTGGATTTCTGTATCCGGCCTAGAAAAATCTTCAATGGCATCTTTCTTAAACTGGTCATCGTCCTTGTAGCTGATGCTGACAAAGTTGTATCCCTGATCTGCAAACTTGCGGGCTAAGTCTGTCCCGTGATCGACGCCAGCACAGAACACAATGGTCTTGCGAGGCCGACCAAATATCTCATGGGTTTTCTTTATCCACTCAGCAACAATGTCGCCCGTGATCTTCATGCCCCGTGATGTAGCTTCCTGCTGGCTCCACTCGCCCGCCACTTTCTTTGCGCCCTCCATATCAATTTCTTTGGCTATGAATACACGCAGGGGAACAAGTATCTTGTCTGAAACCAATTCCTTTGTGGTCACAGTAGACACCACATTTTCATAGGATTTACCCATGCCTTTGGTAAATGGCGTAGCAGTAAGGCCAATCACCCTGATGTTTGGATTATTCTTGATGAACTCCATCGTCTTGCTGCGCGTGGTATGCGCCTCGTCCACGATCAGAAGGTTTAGGTCAGGGAATGAACCGCGTTTCTCTAGGGTTTGGGCAGAACAAATCTGTATCTTTTCATAGGGCCGATAACGCCAATGGCCCGCCTGTAGAACGCCGTGGTCTATGCCGTATCTATCTAGCCGCTGACTAGTCTGATCGCACAGAATGATTCTGTCCAAAACCATAGCCGCCTTGTTGCCCTTTTCTTTTGTGGCTTCCAGCAAAGCAATCGCCATCTCTGTCTTGCCCGCACCCGTAGGAGCATAAAGAATCTGACTACGCGCCCCGCTTGCAAAGCCTTGGCGTAAAGCTTCCAATGTATCTAGCTGATACTGTCTTAAATTTAATCCCATACTCTTCCTCTGTCAGCATACAGGCCCGCTGACTTGGGCACTTATCAAAATTAAAAACATTCCGAGTGGTAACGTTACCACTAGAACTGTTCCAATGCCCACCGAGCAGCTTCTACTTCTTTTGGTTTTGCCATGATGTTTTCCGCTATCTCTTTCCATGCTTTAATTTGCCGCTGATGACCGACTAGAAATGCCTGTTCCCGCTCTTCCCGTGACGCATCACCCTGATCTAGCCATGTATGACATACGACACAAGCCCATACGGAATAGGTATCGTCAGCCTTCAATGACTTCCCTTTGCCGTGAGATGCGCTATTGGAATGTGCCGCTACTGTGGTACTGCCCTCTATCCCTCGACAGAATGGAGTAACCACAAGTAGGCAGCGCTTCCCATTAGCCATAGCCAACAAAGCAGGGTTACGTTTTGCTGGAACCTTGGCATAACTCATCTAGCTTTCCTTTCCTCTAAGAACGCTTCAGCTATATCGTAGGACTCTTTAGCAACCACTTCCGGCGTAGACGTTCTGCCTATGGATGTGATGATTGCAAAGAAATCCAGCAAAGTAATCTCCTCTAGTGAAAGCTTTTGGTCTTCCACTAAAGCTAGAAGCCCCTCAGACTTTTTCTTTACCATTGCGACCCCTTGGTATAACGACAATCATCATATCCAATTGTTCAGTCAAAAGGTCTTTGATAGTGTAGCCACCAACAGAAATGTTGTTGGCATTGCCATCGCGGGCAATGACTCCAATCGCATCACGGATAGCTTTGTTGTATCCCGAATTGAACATATCATCGCCCTCAATAATCATAGTGATTGCATCACGAACCAGTCCTGATGCTTTCCTATTTCCCGCTGCGGCCTTTAGCTTCGTATAGATTTCTATTGGTAAGTGTACCGAGTAGGGTACTAAACGTTTTTCCATTGTTTAAATTCCTCGTTGATTGATAAAAAGATCTTGGCAGCTTCGCCATTAACCCTGAATTCCGCTCTGGATTTAATGCCGCACTTGGTATATAGCCAATCGACTGCATAAGCTTCATCTGCTGCAAAAGACTCGCCCGTTTCATCTAGCCACCTATGAAATTGTGGATCTTTGGAAACGATGGCAGATATTTTGACCACATCTATGAAGTTATCCCTGTTCACTGGGCGCTCGTTCTCACCCAGCCGAACCATGACCACCTGATAACGCGCTCCAACAAAATCCCTCAAAATTTCAGCAGGGATTTCGTCAGGATGTACGGACAAGGTAAGTACATACCCCGTCCGGTCTTGCTTGATGGCTACCTTAACGCCTTCAAATTGACTGGTTTGCATGGTCAAAAAGGAATATCTTGGTCGTCAATGGGTGCTTGCTTTGGTCTTTGCTCCGGCTGAGCATAAGGATTTTCCTTTGGAGTAGGCTTGTAGTTGTTCCAAGCCAAGCGAAACCAAGGGCCGTAGTTACCGCTCATATCCCAGCAACTTAGCTTGATAACAATGTCATCTTCGTCTGTCTGCTCTAACAACATCTTCAAAGCAGAACGCTCCATGACTAACTCACCAGTTTTGTCCGGCTTCCTGTTATCGCTAGCGTCTTTGTACTTGTTGGGGGAAAGCTTTCCGCTATTGGGGTACTGTGCCATCATTGTTCCTTTTTAAATTTAAGTTTAGCTGCTGTGAACTTTGCCATTACATCTTTGTACTTGGCGTCATCAAGTTTTTTCAACTCGTCCATGATTGATTTGTTGTTGCTATAGATAGCCATCACATCTTCCAAGCTATTCACCGCAGACAACATCAAGTCTACTGATTGACCGACAACCTGTAGCCAGCTATCAGCATCCGCTCCAGCAGTCACTTTGATAGACCACTCACCGCCGCCGCCCATTACTTTAGGAGGTGACTTGGGTTCTGCCTTTGCCTTTGGCTCTTCTATCTTTTGAGAAGAATCAATAACATCATGCTCCACAATCTCTAGCGCCGTCATCCATAGGTATCGACGTTGGTAAGTCTCTACCGCACCCAAGTTTTGGATAGGATGTGCGCCCTTTAATTCTGCTCCAGCCATGGGACTGGAGATAACAATCACTGTGCCGTCATCGGTATCGGTAATTGTCAGGGTGGCATAGCTTGCGTCATAGGACACAACACCACACAGATCAAGATCGTTAAAGATGTTTTGAATCTCAGGCAAAAAGTCGCCCAATTCAAAGTAAGAGTATCCGGCAAACTTATTCAGCCCGCTCTTCTTTAGCTTTGTTCCTTGCAAACGTATCCGCGCTTGCATTAGTTTCTTATGTACCATTTTTTTCCTTTGTTAATCGACCAATACGAAATCCAATCCAAGCGCAAGCCGCGCAAAAAATTAAAAAGCCAATGCCTATGAGTATTTCAACTACTATCATTTGGCAATCTTTGGCAGCGGGTAAGGCACCTTGTTGGTTGCTTGGCAGTGACCATCATCCGATGCGAACGGCTTAGTCTTGAAGTCTGCGTCTTCCAAGCAGCCGGTGTTACCGGAGACAGTAGAACACTTAACCTTGACAATCTTGTTCTTGTCAGGGTTTACAAACTCCATTGTTGCCCATCCATCACCTTGTGGGCATGAGTTTTCCTGAGTGGAGTCACCGCGACCAACGATGTCCCAGCCTTTGTACAGAACGTTCTCTTGGCGGTATCGCTGTGCATTAAACATAGCATTCTCACGCGATGTTCCTTTGGCTTCCTCCAGTGAGGCAAAGCTAACTTCGTCTTTGCCACAAGCAGCAAGCGTGCAAACGGCAGCAATAATTAAAAGTGTGTTTTTCATGATTTTTCCTTCAAGTAGTTTTGGTATTGACTGCAAAAAGAATTGACTTGGCAATACTTCTCGCAACGTGTGCGCTCCCCTTCTCGGATCTCAATAAAGTAACCCTTCTCAGGTAACGCTGCTTCAGCCTCCTCCTTCGTCTTGTGAACGCTCTTGGCTCTTACGCCGCCTTCTTTCTTAACGGCGTATGTGGTTGGCTTCTCCCACATATCTTGTGGTGTACATGGGGGAATGTCACCCTCTGTTTCTGATTCAAAGTACGCTTCGCTATGCATACGGATACGATCTTCTACGTACTTTTGGCGCTGCTCCATAGGCCATAGGGGAATGTCTATCGTAGCTACTGGTGCGGACGGATAGCCTTCCTTCTCTGCATCCCTTGCCGCCCAGTCACGGATGATTGCAATGATCTGAAGCTTTTTGACGGGCTCTTTCTTTACCTTTTCAACTAGCCATGCGTATACGTTTAGCTGGTTGTGCCAATCATCCTTCTCATTCATTACAGACCATGCGCCCGTAACTTTGTAGTCGCTAATGATGATGCCGTCCTCTTCTACTTCCTGTAGGTCAATGGCCCCGCTGATCTTCCAACCATCGGTTTCAGAGTAAAGCCGCTGCTCTACTAGGTGGTGTGCATCCTTGCCATGCTCTAGGATGTTGTGTACAGCAGAACCAAACAAGGCCCATACCATTTCACTTACGTCTTGCTCTATGCTTTCCCAGTGCTTGCGCTTTAGCTGGACAATCCGAGGACTGTTTAGCAACTCTGTACAAGAGATGTTTGCGTTCCCCTTGGTGTAGGTGGGCCGCTCCATCACATTGACAAACGTCTGCGGGAGGTTGTACTTATTAGTTAAGATCATTGTGTACGCCCCATAAGGCCCAAGCTAATAGCTTCTTCCACCAACTCGCCTAACCGAATAAATGTTGCGTGCATTAAATCTTTAACCAATTCTTCTTTGTCAGCGTCTTTGATCGTAACCTTCACTGCAAGCAGGTATCGGGCAGAGAACTCTATTGCCAACTGCCTTACAACAATCAAGGTGCAATCATCTCCAAGAGTGTCCATACATTTCGCAAGCATGGGCTGTATTGTTAATATGATCTCCTTAAAAACGTTAAGCATCCTTGTTTCTTCAATGTCATCTTTCATGGTTGTTCCTGTGTGTTGAGAGGGACTCCAATGTACCACACAAGTTGCCTGTTGGATGCCTTTGTGTTATAACTGCCAATGAATTTTTTCTATCGACAATAGGAGAGTGATTGAGATGTCTAAATATGCACGACGGGTGGACGCAAATCAGGAGCAGATTGTTGCTGCGTTACGGGCTTACGGGGCTACAGTCCGAGTGGTGACCCAAGGCGGTGGGATACCTGACCTACTAGTGGGATACACAAATCCTGAAAGTCTTACTAAGTACACCCTGCTGCTGGAGGTAAAGGACGGGAACAAGCCGCCGTCTGCCCGGAAGCTTACCCCGGCAGAGGAAAAGTTCTTCTTTGAGTGGACGGGTGGGATGCTGGCTATCGTAGAAAGCGCCGAGGAAGCGGTGGATATTTTGAAGCACTGCCGTTAGCGTGTACAATTTATCTGTCTCCTCGGCCTGCAAAGGCCTTACCCCTCTCTAGTAGGGGGGTTCTTTTAGGAGCTAACACGCATGGGGATTGGCCGGGAGCGGTATAGCAACGGTTCGAAACGTGCTTACGAATAGCTATTTCAGTCCCCAGTCGTGTTGGTGTTAGCAAGATTGAAAAGAGTCGTAGGCATACGGCGACTGAGGGAAATTCAAGTTGGTAGGCCAACCCCAAGTAAATCCCAAGTAGCGTACCTCTAACCCTAACGTACATTGGGCGAAATGTGATCGAATGAGAGAGGCGATCAACCAACAACTTACACGCATGGGGATTGGTCTTATCGGGAAAGCTGCCGGTGACCAGCAGACACATCGTCTGACAAACCAGTCCCCAGCCGTGTTGGTGTGTGCCAAGTATCTGGGCGCGTACAGTAAGTCCCTGCAACACCACCAACAACTTACACGCATGGGGATTGGATGCCTACAGCAGGCCCGTCTAGCTAACGAGAGCAGGGTTGAACTCCCCGCTTTAGTCCCCAGCCGTGTTGGTGAATGCGCAGGCTGATGCGCAAAGCTTGGTCGTGCTAGTGCCGCCGCAGACCTAATTTCGTTAAGACGCTATGCCGGATATCAGCACCGGTCACCAACAATTTTTTACTACTTATTGCCGTAAAGCAAAAAGTTCTGTATACTTACAACCGTTGCTGTCGAACGCAATAGATTTAGAGCCGTTACTCATGCATTGGCCTCCGGGGATTCTCGGAGGGTTCGACCCAGTGCAGTAGTAACGGCTTTTTTCGTTTTCGGCGGCTCCCGTCAGGGCGCGTTAGCTAATACGGCAGAAATCTCCGGTACCCAGATATGACCTTACCCTTGCAGTCAAGGGCCGCATCCTAAGGAAGCCGTGCGGGGTTGGCAAATGATTCAAGGCCAACAGGAAAGAGGGTAACTAACAGATGAGCGAGCGGTAAGATGGAAGCATCAGGGCGTACCGAATAAGCGCCACCCTCATAGAAACCGAATCCGGCACACCACCGCACTTGGGAAACCCGCCGATAGGGAATCCGGAGAACTGCCCTCAATCCCCAATACCGGGGGGTTCAGAGTAGCGGCTTCCTCTATGGCAAATCCATTAGTTTTTTCCTATTGATTTTTTTCCGGCGATAAAAATAATTTTATTTATACCTGTTGTAACGTTTACCGTCCTATGTACAATGATCGCTCCTAAACCACTGGAGAAAAGAGATGAACTGGAATATTTTTAAGAGGATAGCTCTACTAGAAGAGGCAAGCGCCAAAAACATAGCCGTTATTGACGCGCTCAATAGAAGGTCAACTTCTCTGCAAGATCAAAATTATGCACATAGCAAGTGGCTTACATCCTTGGAGAACCGATTGCAAGAGATGGGCAGAAGGCTCAACCCATACTCAGCCGCTCCCGTCCGCAGCGAGGGAGAGTCGGTCTATGCCAAGGCTGAAATAGATCTAGAGAAGGAGAGGAAGCGCCTTTACCATCGTGAATGGCGTGCAAAAAATAAGCTTAACAAGGAAGCGCGTGATAAAAAGAATGCTTACGCAAGAGCCTATTACGCCCGCACGAAAGGAAAAAAGAAATGAGTGTCCAAAAGTTTTTTAAGGGTGACTTGGTTCAAGTGGGGGAGATGCCTATATACATGTGTCATTTCACCGGCAACTGCGAAGCCATTGTGCTTTACACATACGAAGAGCAACATGGGCGTAGCGCGGCAACGTCCAACAAAGAGTACTCTTTGTTTATTCTGAAAAAAGGTGACCAAGGTGAAGTGTCTTGGTATCACGAAAACCAGCTAACGCTGATAGAGCCGGAAAGGTTTGACCTGCTACCAAAGAGCAACGTACACCGCAAAGTGTGGGAAGCAAGCAAAGAACGTAACGAAAAAATTAAAGGAGAAGTAAATGCGTAAAGTACGATTTATAGAGTTGATGAAGGAACCCTTCAAGAAACCTACACCACTTGAGATGATAGCTGCCGAACTATCGGACGCACACCTTGAGAAACTAAGCGCAGAGACTGCGGTGGAATACGCCCAGTCGGTAGTGGACTACAACGTAACTCGAATCGCACGCCTTAATTTGCGGCTAGACGAATACAAGACAGGAGATAAATGATGGGGCAGATCATTGCATTTCTTTGTTTTGCCGCATGGTTAACCCATGTGTTTACATGCTTTGCTCAAAGCTTGTGGGGCTTCTTATTGGCAGGGGCCATCCTGTTCCCTATTGGCATCCTGCACGGCTTTTATCTCTGGGTGCATTGATGAGACTAGAGTCCATGAAACAATTGTGGTTTAGAAAAAAATCAGGGATTGTTCGTGAGCCGCTATACACATTGCCTGAGATAGCAGACAAGTTAGGAATGGAACATAAGACTATTGATGCGTACATGAAAGGCAAAAAAGAAGGTAAACCCAAACCGGTAATAAGGCCTAATGGTGTAACTGCGGGACATAGAAATAACCTTTACAAACTATCAGAATTTAAAACTTGGATTAAACAATTAGGAGAAGCAAAATGAAAGACACAAGAGAAATTGCAGACGCGGATTACGCCAAGGAATACGTTGATTGGCACATCAAGACCGGCGGTTTTGCAAGGGACATGACCCTGCGGGATTGGTACATGGGTACGGTTGTGCAGGGGTTATTAACCGCAGAAATTGTTGGTGATTACAGTAACGAACATGTGGCTGAGATTGCCAGTGTTATCACAGACGCCATACTCAAGGAGCGTGCCAAATGAGCTTCAACATAAACGTAAACCCGCAGTTCACTGGGTCAAAGCCCGACGTAATAGATAGACATGGGCCGGGCTGGTCGGTGGCAAAAATTACTAACGCAATAGCAGTCGAATTAACAGCAGAGTCAGGTACATATATAACTAGGAGCGCAAAAATGGTTTCAACAGACTACGAAAAAGCATCAGAAATTGCCGAGACCGCCGAGAAAATGTTTAAACGCAACGCCGGTAATTTAATGGCTACGGCAGATGAATTGCAAGCCAACATTAAAAAGGTGTCGGGTAACGTGCGTAAAGCAGCAGATGACCTAGCGTCAGGGCTAGTCAAGATGGAGAAGGCCGCAAACTTTTCAAACTTAGAGCGCTACGTCACGCTACTCGAACGTGCTGCGACTGCTTTAACTACCCTTGCGGAGCTAGAGAAAGAAGGCAAGCTGGGCAAGATTACTACTGCGTTGAAGTGAGGAAACAAAATGAACTGCTGTAACGAAAGCGGGAACTGCACTCAAGGGCGTGATTGCCCTATCCGAAAGCAACGCGCCGAGGAAACTAACAAAGCGTATATCAACCGAAGCAACGGGCTTGAGCCTGACTTGCTGGATGACTTTGCAGCCAGCATCAAAGGCTTGATTGCTGTAATTGTTGTGGTGGTGACCATCACGCTGCTGGCTTTTGGTATATGGGGGAAGTGATGAACATCATTGAACTAGCAAAGCAAGCGGGTTGGATTGAAGAAGCGGGAGAACCTGAGTTTGGTTGTTTTAATTTGG
>TARA_R110000868_G_scaffold56193_2_pt1 | contig 13454 bp, 11 predicted proteins | sample TARA_R110000868 | Tara Oceans TARA_R110000868 (sample SAMEA4397489) | marine metagenome | biome: Polar Biome; feature: [SRF] surface water layer (ENVO:00010504); material: water (ENVO:00002006), including particulate matter (ENVO:01000060) such as... | depth 5 m | reverse complement strand
GAAGAGGCTATTGCTTTCATGGCGCAAGACTATGGAAATGATAGGTCTAGTGTTCCTGCTGAGGCAGGGACAATCTTCCGGCGCATAGGCTTAGGTCTTTCCAAGCTAAGGAATGCTTTACAGGGAGCAGGGTTCAGATCGTCTGATCAAGTTTACAGCGTCCTGTTTGGTAAGGAGTTTGCGAATAGACTTGATTCTTCCAAGGTCAGGGATGCCTACTGGTACCGAAGACGAAACTCTCCAGAGTACAAGGATCTGGTCGCAAAGATTGTTAAGAACAGAGGCACCCTGACTGAAGAGACTGAACGACGCCTAGTAAGAGCAGGCGTGTTTGACCCTGTCCCTTCTATTCCTCTGCCTGTCGCATTGGATACAGGGGAAGAAATTATCGAAGATACAGATGAAGGAAGTATCGAAGATATAGAGCAACAGATTGCCAGTCTCAAAGAATTATTAGAATCGGAAGAAGCGGAAAGCACTGCTCGCCAGTCTAAGAACAGAAGGACTGGCCCTACAGATATCACTCCAGAGGAGAGGGCTAAGCTCAAGTCAGCAGCAGTTAAACCTTCAGGCCCGGTTAAGTTTAGAACTCCAGAGGGTGCTGATGCTCGTGTCCTTCGCAAGGTTAACCGTAAGAATTACGGCAGGAAGTATAGGACTGGAGTTGGTCAACCAAAGAATGCTCGGAAGACAGTAACCCTAAGAGACGGGTCTCAAGTAACTCTAGGCAAGCAAAGACCTCAAGACTGGGCTGCTCGTGTTAGTTCTGTAGGTTTGAGCGAACAAGAGATAAGAGACTTTCGAGCTTGGTACTCAGAAGTGGACGGTCTCTTCCTTTCGACTTTTGGGAGTGACGCACCGCTGTTCACTGCGGCATGGTTGATGGCACAGCAGAACGCATCTCCGTCTCAAGCCATGAACAACATGCTCCGCGTGAGAGAACAACTTATCAATGGGCTTGTCGGCAAGAAAGAAAGCAAGAAGGGCGGGGTAGCTCACAAGAGACTTGTCTCATTCTGGTCTGAGGTTTTGGCAGAGGGAGTTGACGACCTAGCAACGCTTGCTGGTTCTCAAAAGCTCTATGACTTTGTTGACTCTGCCATGGGTAAAGATACCCGTACATGGATGGGCGATGATGCTAGGGCAGGTCAGCCTGCGGTTATCGATGTTCATACTGCTCGTGATGCCGGTCTTGTAGACGAAACATTCCGAGATCGACTTATTAAGTTGGGCGCGAACAAACGTGCGATGATGAACTTAGAGATTGATCTGAAGGGTGCGCCTACAGAATCTCAGTACGAGCGACAAGCTGAGTACATGCATGAGGTGATGGATTATCTAAACGACAATGAACTCTTCGGAGGAGGGTTCGAGCGTGTAGCAGAGGTTCAGGCTCTGGGCTGGATGGCTCTCCTCACGCAAACAGGGATGGATGCAAGCTCATCGCAGCAGGCTATTGATGCACGCACATTCCAGATTTCTAGCGAGGCAGTCTTCGGAGAAGGAGCGCCACTAGCTGATCTGATAGGTGACATCCGTGAAGGTCTAAGCAATGAAGATATCATAGGACTGACTCACAACACTGTCTTCACAGCCATGAAGGAAGTGTGGGAGGATCTTGGTAATCCTCCATTGCTCTCTGCGGATACTGGTCTTGGCGCTTGGATGTCTGAGCAGAACGCAAGCACGCAGTTGCAATTCATGGCTTCTGATGAGGTTAGCTTTGACGTAGCTAATGCTCTTGGATACTTGCTACAGCAGACCGAAGTGTGGTCCGGTCGTCCATTGAAGATGACCAGAGGTGGGGCTTGGCCTAGCGGAGCTACTCATTGGTTTGTAGATGTGACTGCTCCAGACGGGTCACTTGATAATAACGAATCCATCACAGAACTATTTGCTCTTATCCTTAGACAGTCGGGCCTATCACTTGGGTACTCTCCCATAGATGGCGGCTTCCGTATGTACGTTGACCGAAAGGGAGACGATGGTAATAACGCAGCCTGGGGTATTGGTAATGGAGCTAAAGCACAAGCTGCATTAAACCGACTCTTGATAGATCCTATAGAAGATGCAGCCTCAAGGGTTGCTGCTGATGTTGATGTTGAATATCATCCTGGGCTTGTTCAACAAGCCAGAAACAATTGGAAGGAAGAATCAAGTGGGCAAAGTTATTTATCGCGGTTTGAAACGAGACCAGAGTTCCAGCAAGTCCTTCGTGATGCTAGGGGGGCCGTCGAAGAAACCGTCCGTTCGGAAATCAGCAGACGAAAAGGACAATCGGATCAGCGACGAAGAAGCGCAAGTGAAGGAAGCCAAGAGTACGAAGCGAATCACAGGAGGATCGGACTTCTAGGGGACGATGGTAATCCTATTACGCTAGATGATCTTCATCAGGGCACTAAGGTTTCCGACAGTACTAATCGTGCAGTCTACAGATCGATGGGGCTGGAAGTTGCCCCTGGTCAGGACACGAATCAGAGCCTTAAAATCTATCCATTGCAGACGGTCTTCTCAGAAGATCCATCTATGGTTGAAACGCAGTTAGATAGATGGCTTGATCGAACTGGCTGGTCGTACAGAGTATTTGGGCCAGGGAAAGGTGAGAACGGCAAGGCTTATTACCCTGACTTTCAAGATCCCAATACCCCAAGCTACGATGACAAAGTTGTATGGATCTTTGATCCTTCAAATGAGGATGGGAGCTTCAGGGATGAAGCTTATACGTTGGCATGGCGAGTCACTCACGAGATAGCCCATGCTGTTACTAACGGTAAGCTGACTGAAAAGTATGGTGGCAAGGGTAGACGGGCTGGAGCCATGGGTAAGATTATCCGAGGCCCTCACTACAAGCAGGATTCTGAGCGTAGCCTTGCCGAGGCGATGCGGGCAGTTGAGTGGGAGCATGAATCATTCATTGTTCAAAGGCAGATACTTGAAGAAGAATTCGGTATCGAAATATCGGAACAGGATTTCAGGCGTGAGAACTCAATCAACATGGCAGACGCTGTTGTCAGGGCGCTGACAGGGCAGTTCGGTAGCCCTGGTGACATCGGTATTATTCCCACTAGTATTGACCCTGACCTAGTACTCAGTAACGCAGTGAGGATTATGCGTGTCCTATCTGACGAGATCACTGGTGATAGAAGTGAAGTCATTGTAGATCGTGCAACTGATTTGTCTTCCGAGACTAACGCCGCTCCTAGGTCGGTCGATGGCACTGCTAGGAGAAGTCTGAAGAGACAGAACTTCAAGCGTGACCCGTCCCAGGATCGTATGGCTAGCCCTGCAGACAGGGACAAGCCCACCCTGCCCCCGTACAAGCCAGTCCCACAGTCTCGTGACCCTCAGAGACTGATGAATGCTCTTAGCTGGGGCAACGTAAGGTTCAACGGGAACGGCAAGTACAGCGGCAAGGGGCCTGGGCTCAGAGTGTTCATTGCTGCTGGCAGCGAGGCTAACTTTGGTGAGCGCCATATCGAGCGCCACAACAAAGACATCGCCGACAACACTCCATACCCAAACACAGAAGAGTTCCTGACTGGGTTCTTTGATGCACTGAAGTCAGCACCTAAGAATCTAGAGGGCAGCTACATCACCCCCTACTATGATGCTTTTGGGCGCAAGCTGAACTTCTTCTGGGATGATCCGGGGTTCAGTTCTCCTGGCGTCGTCGTCATGGAGTATGTGGATGGGCCTGGAACTTACCTAGACGGTCCCCGTTATAATGTTATCACTGCCTATGCTGATAATAACTTCACTCAGAACTCTCACAACGAAAGCTTTGCTTCGGGTGTAAGAAGAGGGAAGGATGCAGACGTTCGTTCTGTCATGGAATTTGAACGCTACAGCCAAGGCAAAAGAGGCAAGCAGTTCATCAAGAACAGGGAGAAGATCAACGAGGCTAAGGGATTCACGGGCAGACGCTCAGTCAACAGACGATCCATTAACACGCCTGCTCAGCAGAAAGCTGTAGATGCGTACATGGGTACGGGCAGGACTGCACAGCCTGTACATAACAAGTCTTTACTTGGCAGTTTTATCAGCGGCCTTACCCAGAACTACAACATCCCCTTCTGGGAAGAGTTTCGCGCGAGGATGGTTGACCAATACGATGGCGTAGCGGTGAATCAATCAGCAGCCGACAGGAAGAGAAGAGCAGACGGAAAGTTAGGTCTGACTATTCCTGAGATGGCAGCTATGTCTGCACACTCAATGATGATGATGACGGACAAGGCTGCTGCATTTGTAGAGTCGATGCTTAAGTACGGGACGATTGACTTCACCGGACTAGCAGGCCAAGAATGGATGTACGGAACTGTCACTGTCAACGAGATGGAGATGGAGAATTCCGTAGAGGATGCTCTTGTGTTTGTCCCTGGTGAGGGGATAAAGAGAGTTTCGTTTAATGAGCCTAACCTTTACTCAGGTACTGGTGGACTGAACGAGATACTCTCAGTTGTTGGTAGCATGAATGACAGTCTCCTCGACAAATTCTATGCATACAGCAGGGCAGTGCGCGCTCATACCAAAGTAAGGGAAGAGGGCAAGCCAGTACCTGTTCAGTTCCTTGGTGAGAACATGGAGAATGCTCTTCAGTTTGGTTACGACCATCCAGAGATTGCTATCGCTCATGCCAACCTGCAGAAATGGAATGATTCTCTTATCACATTTGCTGTTAAGTCTGGCGTACTCAACGACCAGCAAGCTGAAATCTGGAGGCAGTACGCAGACTATGTTCCGTTCTACCTAGATACTACAGGTGAGATGTCTGATGAGATGAGAGCAAGGTTCAAGAATGCTTTGGGATCGAACGACGACTTCAAGATGCTTAACAGCATGCTCCCCAAGGCACCATCTAAGAAGTACAAGGGGATGACAGAAGGCGAACTCGTTGATCCTGTCGAGGCAACCATCCGAAACACGATGGCTATGGTTAGCGAGAGCATGAAGAACATCGCTTCGTGGCGCTTCATTAAGAACATGGAAGTGACTGGAGATGCTAGGCGATTAGACCCGAACAACGCCAAGGACAACGAGGTAACAGGCAACGTAGTTACTGTCTATGAGAATGGTAAGTCTGTACGATTTGAAGTCACAGACATATTCCTCCATGACACAATGGTCGGTGCGTTTGAGGCAGACAAAGCCCTTGGCTCTATCACTAGCGCGATGTCTATCCCTGCTAGGTTGTTGCGAGAGGGTGTCACGCGGATGCCTGACTTCCTCCTAGCGAACACTACCCGTGATGCTTTCCTTAGTTGGCTACTCCATAAGACATCCAGCGACCCCGTCAGTGCGACTGCTGATTCGATGAGGCGCATACTCTCTGATGTGAAGAACAGAGATAAAGGTGGCGGCGCTACTCAAAGAGCTATAGCGATGGGCGGTGGATCAGGAGGCTATGAGCTTAAAGATCTTGACCTCAATAAGATGAAGAACAGAATGGATAGACGCCTAACCAGTTCGTCCAGTCCTGTTGATGCGCTCAAGAAAACTTGGGACTTGCTTGGTGATGTAGGAAACTTCTCTGAGTCTGCTGCTAGGCAGAGAGTTTTTGAAAGGACTTACGCACGGACCCAACTGGAGTTCCAACAGCAGGGTAAGGAGGCTGGCCTAACAGGCGATGCTCTGACTAAGTATGCAGACAGGCATGCCACTGGTGAAGCTGCGTTCCAGGCTATGGAAGTTCTGAACTTTGCCCGACGTGGCAATGCCCCGCTGCTCCGTTTCCTTACGGCTGTTGTGCCTTTCCTTAACGCCAGGATCCAGGGTCTAGATGTCTTCTATCGGAATGGACTTCTGGGTGAGAATACTCAGGGTCTCGATAACGACGTGGCTAAGCGTGCCTTGATGAGACGTGCGTCTTATGTGGCAGGTGCAACCCTGCTGTATACGCTGATGCATTACGATGACGATGACTTCGAGAACACGGAAGAGTATCGACGCCTAGACAATTGGCTGGTCCCGTTAGGCCCACTTGCTACTGAGCATCAGAAGTATTTTGCTATCCCGATCCCGTTCGAGGCGGGCATTCTTCTCAAGGTTCTGCCGGAGGCTTTGATTCGCAAGGCAATGGGAGAGTCTACGGGCGAAGGGGTGAGGGCAGTCAAGCACTCGATCATGAACACCTTGGCATTCAATCCTATACCTCAAGCCATCAAGCCTTTCGTAGAGACTTGGGCAAATAAGAATTCATTTACGGGTCAGCCTATTGTTCCTCAGTATATGCTTAAGATGAAAAGTGCTGAGCAATACAGAGAGAGTACTTCTGGGGTAGCTAAGATCTTAGGTAAGTACATCCCTGAGATGGTAGGTCTTAGTCCTCTTGAGATTGACTCTTTGATGAAGGGATATCTAGGCTCAAGCGCCAACTACATCAACGCAATGCTCGACCTTGTTATTCATAGGCCAGCGTTTGGATTAACAGAGAGACCTCAAGGTCTTGTGTCAGACACACCATTCATCAAGAGGTTCTTAGTGGATGACCTAGGCGGTGGTAATGCAGAAGACTTCTACCGCTTTAGAGACGAGGTGGATCGAGTGGTTAACACTGTGAATCTCCTCAAGAAGAGGGATCCGTCTAGAGTGGAATCGTTTGCCAAGAGTAACCGTAAGGCTCTTGCTGCCCGTGATTATGCCAGGGAAGCAGGCAAGGCGCTTAAGCTAGTCAGGGACAGAAGAGACCTAGTGATAGGTTCTTCCATGTCCAGCGAAGAGAAGGGCAAGATCTTAAGAGAGCTTAAGATGATTGAGATCAAGATCATGTCGAAGCCACCAGAGATATAGAGTTACGGATAGGATCCTGACATGCAGGAATTTCCTACCGATAGATGATGCACTTATGAATAACAGGAGTTGATATGGAATGGATGATGCAAAATGCACAGGGCCTGCTGACGGTTGTGACAACTGTGATCAGCGTGGCTGCGGCGGTCGCTGCTCTGTTTCCGCAAGCGGCGGCAGCCAGCGGAGTGATTGCTCAAATCCGAAAGGTTGTAGATGTTCTAGCGTTGAACTTAGGACACGCAACGAATCAAGTTAAGTGAACTCCCTGATGTTAGTTGGAGTAGGGTTGTTAGCCTTGTCGGGGCTCTTGTTCCTCGTAGTGTACTTCGCTTCATCAGCAGCCAGGGATTCCAAGAGGGCAGACTATGCGGAAAAAGATCTCAAGCTTATCAAGCGATTCCAAATGGAGATGTCGCGCCCGCTTGCTGTTGGGTCTGATCTTGTTAAGCGTATGCGTTCAAGGATCCACTTGCCATAAACTAAAAAATCCCCCGCCATGCCCCCAAGTTTCAGAGGGTATGGTGGGGGATCTAGAGTCAATGGTTAATGAAGATCTCTATCCAGATCTTGAGCTTTGGATATCCGAGATAGACAGGTACTGCTATTCGATTATGGTTTCTTACTGGCCTTAGGCTTAGGCTTAGGACTAGGCTTGCTCGATGGTAAGAATCTTCCGTTACTTTGATTCTGTTTCACATACATAATCTTCTCTGCGTTTATTCGTGCTGTCTCCATGTCTAACCCGTTCTCTACATACTCTGACAAGAGCTTGAACGCAGCTTCAAAGCCCTCTCTATAGATCGACTCTTCTAGCACTGTCATGTTTTGCTTCACGCTTTTTCTTTTTCCTTTTCGTATGTCAGCAAGTCCAAGCAGATGTCATCTCCCATAGACTTCAAGTCTAGGAGTATGAGTAGCCTCGCCGCTGCATGAGCAAGCTTATGGTGGCCGGACTCGTCAATCTCTTCCCCGTCAAGGAACTCTGCGATGTGACCAATCGCAGCCCGGAGATGATCGTTAATTCTTTCCGGTGTCCTTTTGTATGTAGACCTCCAGTCTGACCTTGTGTACTTCTCGTCACCGTGCTGAATGACATTGGCTACCTGATACAGGGCTTGCATTGGCAACCTTGTTAGGTCTGGCTTGCGGCTTTGGTTTGTATTGTCTTCTGAATTCATGGTGTACCTCTGACAGAATAAGAGGGGCCAAGCGTCCTTGACCCCTCCATTCTTCACATCATTGGGAACCAGACTCTCTCCGTCAGGACCTCTCTGGAACCCAATTTATATTTTACTAAAAGGGTAGGTCTTCTTCTTCTTCTTCAACTGCTGCTGCCTCCTCATACTTCTTGTCCGGTTCAACCGTGATGTATGTGTACTGAGTGCCCTTCTTTGATGTTCGCTCCCAGCTAGCAACGCGGAGTTCAATCGGATCATCATTCGATTTCTTCGCAGCTTCTACGATGCGCCGAAGAGCAACGCGGCTGATCTCCCCTGGGCCAGTACGGCTAGGGTGCTTATCCGTAGTTGCAAACTTGTTGGAGTAAAGGAAGAGTCTTCCTCGGTCGTTCTTCGTTCCGTCGTAATCATCAGCCATTATAATTATTCCTTGATTTGTGGCAGTTAGTTGCTGCGTTGGTCGGGCTATTGGAAAGAGTTCTTGATCTTAGTGAAGTACTCAATGACTTCTTTGTGTGACTCTGGATCCGACACAGACAATCTGTCGAATGCAGATTTGTTTGTCTTGTAGAATTCAGTTAGCTCATCCATGGACTTCGCTTCTCCAGCCAAGGTGATGAGTGTCAACGATACCTTGTTAGGGTTATCATCAGTGGCAGGGTCAGGACGTGCAGGCTCTGCAGGCTTGGCGCTTTCCTTAGCCTTAGGCTTTGCCTTGGCTTTCGCCTTGGGCTTAGGCTCAGGCTCTGATGCCGTAGCTTCTTGAGGTACGTCCTCGCCAGCGTAGATGTACAGACCTAGGCCAAGCATGGAGATGCACTTAACTAGGCATCTCATCTTAGCATCGCTCACCTGCCTAGCGTTAGGGTTTTGTATGGCATTGTTTCGGTTATCCATGATGGGCAACCACATGGATTCATGCTGATCACCGATGGTAATCGTGCATTCCACTGACCCTGTATCGTCATTGTAAGCGAGGTAGTCAGTCTCGAATCTTCCGACATCCGTTGTCCATGTAGTGAACTTGTATGAAGCCTGGGGGTAGTTGTCCTTCAGGCATGACCATGCCCATGCCCAAGAGAGATAGGTAAGGTTCATCTTACTCTCGGTGTGTTCATTCACATTGATCTTGGAGAGTGTTTCCCAGATCTCTTTCTTACTTGGGTTGTCGGTCTTGGTTGTCATCATTGTCCCTTTATTGTTTTGAATTGATCGCAGAACTCAGCGACCTGACAGTAATTGTTTTCGCATCTGATGTTGTCTTCGTTGCGGTATGAGATTGAGTAACCTTCTCCCCTTAGTTCAGTCATAAACTCTTCAGCTTCTTCTTGTGAATCCAGCAGCCTGACCGCGCTCTTCCTGCCTGTACGGTTCACTGCAAACTTCCCCGGCTTCGCCCACCGCTCGCTAGGCGAACACGCTACAGCGTCACTCGCATGCGCTGTGAGTCTGCTCTCTATGTACTCCTGTCTCCTGTCCTTGTCCCACAGAGGGATACTGATCCTGACTATGGGAGTCTTGGGATAGTTAGGGAGCATCGTGTCCTTCTTCTTCCAATCTCTACAGATTGCAATCACTTCAAGGGCACACACCTTCTTACCCTTCGCCTCTTCCACTAGCTCTGCGTAGCAATTGAGTTGCTTATTCCATTCAGGTTTTCCTTCAATGGAATACTTCAGAGTCCAAGCGGATGTCGTCTTGTAGTCTGTGACGATTAAGCCATCATCACAATCAGGGCATGGTGACTGCAGATCGATTGCTCCAGAGAGCCGGACGCCATTGATGTCGGCGTAGAGACGTTCCTCTACAATGTCATCCTTCGACGCACCCTCTTCCAGCACGGCATGAACTGCTGTGCCTAGGATCGCAAAGATCTGGTCGGCCACGTCTTCTTCTATGACATCGTCATAGAACTTCTTCAGTCTGAATACCTGGGGGCTATCGATCAGAGACGTAACCGATATGTCTGAATTGCCTCGCGAGTATTCATTGTTGTCTGAGAATCTCTCAAAAACATTTGGAAGCTTATGCTTGTTTGTTCTTATCATAAGTAATTCACCTCTACCTAGCTTAGTTGAAATCATATTAGTTTAATAGAATAGGATCGCAACAGTGGAAAACTTGTTTCGTTGTGTTATTTACGGTCAGCCTGCTTCTGCAAAGAACCAAAGGCGAATCATAAAAGTGAAGGGAAGCCCCCGGCTAATCAAGTCAGCCAAAGCATTGGCCTACTCAGATTCTTTCAAGAGACAGTGTCCAGTCTTAGATGAACTTCTTACATGCGATGTATCACTGCAAGTGAACGTCTGGTATGCGAGCCGCAGGCCAGACCTAGCATGTCTAGACTTAGTCCAAGACCTACTACAAGGATGCGTCTACAAGAATGATAGACAGGTCAAAGCAGTGATGGCTTTGTGGGGACTAGACAAGGAGGAACCTCGATGCGAGATAACGATCAAGACATTGCCAACCTTTCAAGATTTGGAAGGCGTGTCCTCACTGAAGCACTCAATGATCTGGGGAGAGGAAGCGCCGAAACAAGTAGACAAGTGAGCGAGTGGGTGGGTACCCCTGGCTTCATCCTGTTCTGTGATATCAGCGGATGGAATGATGACTGGGTGCAGGACGTGTTCAAAAGGATAGATGACATACCGACTGCAGCGAGAGGTCCGGTGTCCTCTCAGTGCGTCAGGGCAATGGGAGACTTAACTCCAGATCATCAAGGGAGAGAGTAGCTTGGACTCGATTGCCAAATTTATAAACTCATCTGTATCCAACGAGCCATACGGCAAAGAGATCAGGGTGGTGTGCCCTGAGTGTGGACCTGACCGGAAGAAGCAAGGACACAAGACCTTGTCTGTCAGTGTTAAGGACAGCCACGCATTATTTCTATGTCACCACTGTGACGCGAAGGGCAGGGTCAACTTCGATCAAGGGGACAATGTGAATTCTGATTTTAGTTCTAGTAAGAAAAGTAATGTCGTACACATAGAAGATGTAAGCCCAGTTCCACAAAGGCTACCTCCGATGGCAGAGATATCAGATGAGTACATCGAGTGGATGTTTGAGAAGCGAGGGATCTCCAAGGACACATGCTCAAGTGCGGGGCTAGTCACGGCGGACGTATGGATGAGGGGGGCTGGCTCCGAGGTAAGCTGCATGGGATTCCCATACTCAAACAGTGACGGGTCAGTGGCTGTTAAGTGGAGAGACACTGATAAGAACTTCTCCCAGACAGGGTCAGCCAGAGAGCTATGGAGAATCAATGAGTTCGATGGCGGTGACCTGATCATCTGCGAGGGCGAGATGGACGCGCTCTCGTATCAGGAAGCTGGAGTGTTCGCAGTATCTGTACCTAACGGAGCGCCACATAAAGCAAGCGTCGGTGTCTCGTCTAAGAAGTATGAGTATCTGTTTGATGCCAGGGATAAGATCAACGCAGCAGACCGAGTGATCATTGCTTCAGATGCAGATGCTCCTGGGGCATTGTTATCTGAGGAGATAGTTAGAAGGATAGGCAAGGCAAAGTGCTGGGTAGTTTCTTACCCCGATGGATGCAAGGACGCGAACGATGTACTCGTTAAGCATGGGGGTGACGAGCTACTCAGTACGTTAGTCAGGGCAACGCCTTGGCCTGTCAGTGGTATCCGTGATGCCAAAGAGTTCAGAGAGTCTGCCATCTCGTTGTACACAGACGGGATGGATCATGGAGTTTCGTTAGGCTTGCCTGACCTAGACGAGGTGTACCGTGTCAATCCTCAGACACTAACGATCTGCACTGGCATCCCAGGTTCAGGTAAGTCTTCCTTCCTGACATGGCTGTCTGTTTCGTTGGCGTCCAAGACAGGGTGGGGATCGGTGATCCTATCGGCTGAGACACCGACAGAGATTCATGTACTGCAGATGGCCGCAATCTATCTAGGCAAACCATTCAGTGGTGAGTTTAAGATGAGCGAGGCTGAGCTTAACATCGCGCTTGACTGGGTGCAGAGTAACTTCACCTTCCTCGATACATCTGACACTACTATCAAGTCAGTGCTGGATAGGGCAGCTATCTCTATCATGCGTACTGGTGCGAGGATCGTGCAGATAGATCCGTACAACTTCCTCACCACTGCAGAGGATGGCGTCGAAGGTGTGCTTCAGATCAATAAGCTTCTGGTTGGTCTTAAGCAGTTCAGTGAACAGCATGACTGCGCGGTAATCCTGTGCGCTCACCCGACTAAGATGTACCGGTCTCCTGATGGATCTACCCCGTCGCCTAGCGGGTACGATGTGTCTGGTTCATCAGCCTTCTTCAACATCGCAGACGCTGGACTAACAGTGGACAGGGAGGAGAATGGCAGGTCCAAGATAACGTGCTGGAAGTCTAGGTTCCCTTGGATTGGTTCGGTTGGTTCTTGCGTGCTTGAGTTCAATCCTTTAACGGGAGGATTCTCTACGCCTCTGTTCGGGGCAGCGTATGGGAAAAAGAAAAGCCAAGGAAAGCCGGAAGAGAATTTCGACGACTTTGATATCTGAGATGATGATGACACCAGAGCAGAGAGATAAGTTTTCTTTGACCCCTGAAGCTATGGACCTGAAGGGGTACGTCAAACGCCTTAAGGTTACTGACCAGAATATATTTGATGTGTTGTTCATAGAGTATTTGATTGAACAGTCTCAACATGAAGCAGCATGCTTGTTCATGGAGGATGTTCACAAGTCAGGCGCTTGTATAGCATCACCATCATTAGACAGTGACCAAGTTAGGCAATCAATGAGCGCCACCGTTAACCGTACTGCTGAGAAGAGGATGACATTCTCAGCACCATACCGATTCATGTTAGGCAAGTGTGGCGAGGAGCAATCATCATGGGTGATGAAGTTCATAGAGGTTGCTCATGTATTCCCTAGGACTGGGGATGATAGGCAAGACTACGCTAAGCAGGTCGCTGACTTAATAAGATCTCCACTCACTGCGTTGTCAAAGTTTTACGGGACATTAGGCAAGAGGGATCCTCGTAGAATCATTGCCTCGCAGATGATGCGTAGATAAAAAGAAAGCCCCGTCAGTTATCCTGACGGGGCTTTCTCTTTTGTACTGAGCTTGGGTACTAGATGGGACCGGTTACTAGGTAGTTCACGTTAAGGTATTCAATGCTAGGCACCTCTGCTGAATAACAATCTATGTCGATCACTCCCCACTCGTCACCTGAATAGAACTCCAGCATCTCGAATGAGGGGAACCAAGATACGATAGATATCTCTACCTTCCCGTGCCCTGCTATGACTGAACCATCTGAACACATCAGTATCGATTCAGGGTACACGCCGATGACATCAGGCGGACAAAGACTTTCGTCGATTAGGTTCATCTGCATCACGATTTCTTTCTCAGTACTCTTACCTGTAAACATTACTATTCCTTTTCCCTTACTTGCGTAACTCTATAACGTAAACTCGTCACGGTCCTGCTCTTGACGAATGTTATCCTCAACCCATTCCTGC
>TARA_R110000868_G_scaffold156599_2_pt1 | contig 13457 bp, 5 predicted proteins | sample TARA_R110000868 | Tara Oceans TARA_R110000868 (sample SAMEA4397489) | marine metagenome | biome: Polar Biome; feature: [SRF] surface water layer (ENVO:00010504); material: water (ENVO:00002006), including particulate matter (ENVO:01000060) such as... | depth 5 m | reverse complement strand
TCGCTGATTTCTCTTGGATTTATATGGCAGATGCGACAGAACCAAATAAAAGATGTGTAGATCATTAACTAACAGTGGTCAATACAAACTGGAATTAGTTGGTCAGTCTGACCGTTTTTTCCAGTATGATAGTTTCAAGTTTTAATTCACGCCAAAGGGTTTCAGATTTTAGGAAGGCTGAATTGATATTCTGCTTATCTGCGATTTTTACTATTTTAGTGCATTGTACAATATTTCAATAGGATGTTCTGCTTTTCGTCCCGTCCCGTCTGCGATTTGATGTCTGCAGCTAGTTCCTGAGGCAGAGATTAAAGTTGCTTTAGCTTCAGATCGAATTGTGGGGAATAAAACTAATTCTCCTATTTTCATCGAAATGTCATAATGTTCTTTTTCGTAACCAAATGAACCCGCCATTCCACAACAACCACTTGGGATATTGAGTACCACATAGTTTTTAGGCATACTCAAAATTTTCTTCAAAGGGACTAATGATGATAAAGCTTTCTGGAAGCAATGTCCATGCATGCGTACGCGTTCTACCTTGTCTGTAAAACTATCTGGAGAAATACGTCCTTCTTCTAATTCTGTAGCAATGAATTCCTCGATTAATAATGATTTTTTGGCAAATGCTTGGGCTTTTGTTTTAAAATCACCGCGACACAAATCAGGATATTCATCACGGAAAGACAAAATAGCAGATGGTTCGATTCCAATTAAAACTGCATTTTCAGGAATAGATTTGGCGAAAGCCTGAGTGTTTTTCTCAGCAATTTCACGTGCTTCTTTAAGCATTCCTTTAGAGAGGTAGGTTCTTCCGCTAATTCCAATTTCAGGAATTTCGACTTGATACCCTAAACGATTCAATAGTTTAACAGCAGTCTGACCAATTTCGACATCATAATAATTCAGAAATTCATCGTTGTACAGATATACTTTTCCGTTTTTAAATTTTCCTTTTTGCTCGTGTTTTTGTATCCATTTTGCAAAAGTAATCTTGTGCATTAATGGCAAGTTTCTCTCGGTTGCAAACCCAGTTGATTTCTTGATAATGTTTCCTAATAGTCCTTTGGTCGATAAATTGTATGCCCAAGGAATAGAAGAAAAAAGCTTATTTATTAACGGTGTGTTTCCAATCAGTTTTGAACGTAATTTCACCCCATTTTCATCATGATATTGTTGCAGGGTTTCCGCCTTCAGCTTAGCCATATCTACATTTGAAGGACATTCTGATTTACATCCTTTACAGCTTAAACAAAGATCTAAAACCTCAAGTAGCGCTTCATCGTCAAACTTATTTTCTTTAGGAGAATTGGTAATAGTTTCACGTAGGATATTCGCCCTGGCACGTGTTGTGTGTTTCTCATCACGGGTTGCCATGTAGCTCGGGCACATCGTACCCCCGCTTTTTTCTGTTTTACGACAATCTCCAGATCCATTACACATCTCTGCAGCGCGCAGGATTCCGTTTTGTTCAGAGAAATCAAAATAAGTATCTGGCATAGGAGTATCCTGACCCGGTGTATATCTCAAGCTGGTATCCATTGGTGGAGTATTTACAATTTTACCAGGATTGAATACGTTCCAAGGATCCCAAGTTTGTTTTACTTGGATGAATATTTGGTTAATTTCTTCTCCTAACATTAATGAAATAAACTCACCTCGTAATCTTCCGTCTCCATGTTCGCCACTTAGGGAACCTTTATATTTTTTTACTAAATGAGCAATATCAGTAGCGATGGTTCTAAAAAGTGCTGTTCCTTGTTTGGTTTTCAAATCAAGAATAGGGCGTAGGTGTAATTCTCCTGTCGCGGCATGTGCATAATGTACACAGTTTAGGTTTCTTTCCTTTAGAATTGCATTAAAATCTTCTATGAATTCCGGTAAGTCGTTTACATCAACAGCTGTGTCTTCAATGACTGCAACTGCCTTAGCATCTCCAGGGATATTAGATAATAATCCAAGTCCTGCTTTTCTAAGCGTCCAAACTTTATTAGTATCGTCACCGTAAACAATAGGGAAGTGGTATCCTAAATTTTTAGAACGCATTACAGCTTCCATTTCTTTAGCAATTAGATCGATTTCTTCTTTAGAATCTCTTAAAAACTCTACTGCCAAAATGGACTGGGGATCGCCCTTTACAAAGAAACGGTTTTTGCTTTGTTCAATATTTTCTTTGGTACATTCCAAAATATAATGGTCAATTAACTCCACACTATCAGGTTTGAATTTTAAAGCTTCTAAATTAGCTTTCAAAGATTCATTGATACTGTTAAAATGTACGCAAACCAAAGCTGCAAAAGGTTTTAATGCATCTACAAGATTTAGTTTTATTTCAGTTGAAAAGAATAAAGTCCCTTCAGATCCTGTTATTAATTTACAGAAATTGAATTTTTCATTAGGACTGCCAAAGGGCATACTATCGGCCAATAAATCTAGGGCATAACCTGTATTCCTCCTTGGAATTGACTTTTTAGGATAATTATCGTCAAATAAAGTTCTGTTCTCCACTGAAGACAATATTTCTTTAGCCTGAACATAGATAGATTGTTCCAAAGGACTCACTACATTGATTCCTTTGCATTTGTCTTCAAATTCAGCATTAGTCAATGCGCCAAAACTTACTTCGTTACCATCAGCCATGAATCCCTTGATTTCAAGAACATGCTCACGTGTAGATCCATAAATTACAGATCGCGCACCGCAAGCATTATTTCCTACCATTCCACCAATCATACACCGATTAGAAGTAGATGTTTCAGGACCGAAAAATAGTTTATACGATTTCAAATGAATGTTCAATTCATCACGAATAACTCCAGGTTCAACCCAAGCCGTTTTGTTTACTTGATCTAAAGAAAGTATTTTGGTAAATTCTTGTGAAATATCAACTACAATTCCGTTTCCTACGACCTGGCCTGCAAGGGATGTTCCTGCTGCTCTAGGAATTACACTGCTGTTGTTTTCTCTTGCAAAAGCAATAATTTTTCGAATATCTTCCTTCGTTTTTGGAATAGCTACCGCCAAAGGCATTTCTCTGTATGCACTAGCATCGGTAGCATAAAGCGTACGCATTGTTTGGTCATAAAATAGTTTGCCTTCTAACTCTTTTTGTAAACTTTCAAGACTTATCTTGCTGTCAGAACTGGTATTGTTATTTTTCATTTAAAACAAAATCATTTTTTAATATAAAACGCTACAACTCACTTAAAGCAATATCTAAAAACTGTATCATTTCATCAGCATTTTGCTTATTGAAAGGCATAGGAGGTTTTATTTTTAATACATTGTGCAAAGGGCCATCAGTACTCAATAAATAGCCTTTCTCTTTCATTTTTTCTACAACGATGTCAATTTCAGGTACTGCAGGTTCCATTGTAATTCGGTCTTTTACCATCTCAGCACCAATGAACAGTCCATGTCCTCTTACGTCGCTAATAATGGGATATTTGGCCATTAAACCTCTCAATCCATCCATTAGATAATTTCCCACTTCTAATGCATGTTGTTGCATTTCTTCTTCCTGAATCACATCTAAGACCGCTAAACCTGCCGTCATAGAAACAGGATTTCCTCCAAAGGTGTTGAAATATTCCATTCCGTTATTGAAAGCATCAGCAATTTCATTAGTGACAATTACAGCAGCTAGCGGATGACCATTACCTATTGGTTTCCCTAATACCACAATATCTGGAACTACATTTTGCAATTCGAATCCCCAAAAATGATCGCCTATTCTACCAAAACCAACTTGAACTTCATCAGCAATACATACGCCGCCTGCTGCTCGTACATATTCATATGTTGTTTTTAAATAATTTTTAGGAAGCGGAATTTGGCCACCAACACCCAATAGGGTTTCGCAGATAAAAACGGCTGGTGCTTTGCCTTCTTCTTTCAATTCTTCAATGATGCGTTGTACATCATTAGCGTATTTTTCGCCTGCTGTAGCGTCTCCATATTTATAAGGACCTCGGTATAAATCAGGATTAATGGCTTTGTGAATCCATGGCATTTTACCAAAACCGCCTTTACTATCAAACTTATACGGACTCATTTCCATAGCAACTGTTGAGGTTCCGTGATAGGCATGATCCAGTACGATCAGATCTTTTTGTTTAGTGTAATGACGGCTCATTCGAACAGCTAAATCATTAGCCTCACTACCGGAATTCACGAAGTAGCAAACACTTAAAGCGTCTGGTAATGTTGCCGTAAGTTTCTCAGCATACTCTATTATCGTGTCATTTAAATATCTTGTATTCGTATTTAAAGTGGCAATTTGTTTTTGCATTCTTCGAACAACAACTGGGTGACAATGCCCAACATGCGAAGGATTATTTACACAATCAACAAATGTTCTTCCTTTGTCATCATAAATATATTGCAAGGCTCCTTTGACAATTTTTAATTTGTCTTTGTAGCCAATACTCAAATTACGACCTACGTTTTTTTGACGACTGCCTAATAATATTGCATAATCTTCATCATTGATTTCACCTTCAAAACCACAGGCTTTATGAAACGCGTCTTGTGCCTTGATTGGATTGATTTTTATTAGTTGGAACAATAAATCCCAGGCTGGTTTTTCAGTAATAAAATGATGCTCATTGTTGCTGTCTAATGAAGCATTATAAGCTGATTGTGTTACGCTGATACAAAGTCTTCCAGCTATCAAATAATACAAAAGATCTAGTTCTTTTTCGGTAAGCGCACATAATTTATGGTATCCCTCGACAATCAAAGCAGCAACGGCTAATGGATCCTCTTCGCCAAGCATGGCGTAAGTACAGGTTATCGCCAAGTTGTTGATAAGAGCGGTGTAAACCATATCGCCAAAATCAATCAAACCACTCACGCGATTGTCTTGTACTAATAGGTTGTAATCATTGGCGTCGTTGTGTATATAAGCATGTCGTAAATGATGCAATTGAGGTAGTACTTCGGTGTCAAACTGTAGCAGAAAATAGCCAGCAATGCGTCTTTTTTCGTGATCCAGTATGTATTTTAGATTATCATTGGCATCACCTGCTCTACTGATGTCCCAAGTATAATTGCGATGCATCGCTGGATGTGAAAAATCCTGAAGAACATGATCCATATTTCCCATAAAGCAGCCTAAATTGTAAAATAACTCAGTTGATTTAGCTTCTTTTTCAACCCAAAAAACACCTTCCAAGAAGTTAAGAATTCTAAGATAATAGGTTTTTGAATCAACAACAATTTTAGTTAATTCTTGGCCTTGTTTATTGATAGAAAAGTGCTGAAAACGATCTGAAATCCCGCTGTTTGTCAAATGATGAATGATTTTGACCTGTGCCTCTAAAAAAGGAAAAGGGTGACTCTCATTGGATATTTTTAGAATGTATTTTTCGTTTTCCTCATTTGATAAAAGAAAATTTAATTCATCATACCCATTTAATGTTTTCACAGTTACGTTTAAGCCGTAATGTTCTTTTACTAAGTCTTGAATAGTTGCTTCTGAAAAAGTCATCGTTACTTTTATTTATTATTAAATATTCCTTTTTTTATTTCCAAATAACTGCTTGTGCAGGTAGTAAAGGGTTTTGACCAACAACTATTTTGCTTCCTTTAGGGATAGGTAGATTTATTGGTTCGCTAGTGTAATTCACACCCACATAAAAACCATCTCGCCATTCTATAAAAACGCCTTTTGGTAATTCTTCAATTGCTACATTGGCTCGAGTATAAACAGTTCGTACAATTTGTCTTTCTAAGTTTCCATCGTTACTTTCCACACCAATATAAGTAACAGTACCTTTACCTAATTTTCGTGTAACAGCTGCTGCTTTTCCTTTGTAAAACTGATCTTCGTAAGTCGCTAATACCTCCGTTCCTTTTTTAGGTGTTAATACATCTGCCCAAGAATTCCATGGGTAGTTGTTATCTCCGGCTTTAACTATTCCATTTACATCAGTAACTAACATATCAAAAAAGTCAACATCTGCACCAATTAAAGGAACAATAGGTGCGCTCCAATTGGCTTCAAAAAAATGTCCATTTTTATCTTTCTGTCCCGTACGACAAGATAAGATTAAGTTCCCGCCATTTTCCACATATTTTAGCCATTTTGCAACTATTTTTTGATCTATAAGTTGGTAAGCCGGTGCCACAATAAACGGATAGTCAGCAAAATTATCTTCTTCGGTGATGAAATTCATGGGTGCTCCAGCAGATTTGATGGCAGCAGTATAGGTATTTCTGTGTTTCCAGGTATTCCAAAATTTAGTTTGTTTTTGGTTTTCCAAATCCCAAAGATTTTCATGACTCCATAAAAATCCCGTTTTCCTTTTGGCAATATTTTGAGGAAGAACCGCTTTAGGATTGTATTCTTTACGCAATAATTTCATGTCTTGTATCGACTCTACAAATTCTTTTCCACCTGTTGTAAGGGTAACTCCATCAGTTCCCACGATTCCATCATGATACATTTCGCTACTTCCTAGTGGGTGTCTGTATCGATACGTACAAGTAAAAGCACATCCACCGCCAAAAGCTTGAGAAATCCACATATGAACTGTTCCAGGTAGCAATTGAGGATTTATTTCTGCCCAGTTTACCTGTCCTGGTTGTAATTCCATCACTCCAGTAACGCCATTTATGGATCTATAATAATCGTTTGCTTCATAGATTTTATTTGGAGAACCCATTCTAAAACTGTCGCCTCCTAATGGATTCTGACCGCTTACAGGATACATAGTATAAGTGATAAAATCCATTTTATCGGCACTTCGAGGGTCTGCATCATAAATCACATTAGTAAAATTGGTGGTTATCCATTGTTTTGGATCGATGTATTTTCGAAGTATTTCCGCCTGTCTGTTTAGATAATCAGCTTGGGCATCAGAAGTGAATCTTTTGAAATCTAATACAGCATGAGGACTTAGTTTATCTTCTAAATAAATTTCAGCATTAGGCAGAATTATTTGATCAAAGTTATTATAACGAGTACTCCAAAAATTCCCAACCCATTCTGTATTTAATTTTTCAATAGTTCCGTATTTGGCTTTAAGCCAAATTTGAAAGGCTTTGCGTGCTGATGGACTGAAATCAGGAGTAGCCAAAGGCTCGTTGTCGATTTGCCATCCCATAATGGCTTTATTTTTACCGTATCGTTTTCCTAATTCTGATACGATTTGATCCGTAAATTCGCGGTATTTCTCATTGGTTACAGATACATTAGCTCTATTACCGTGTTCTCTGCGACGACCATTGGCATCCACCAAATAAATTTCAGGATATTTATCACCCATCCATGCCGGAGGAGTAGGAGTAGGAGTACATAGTATTACTTTTAAACCTTCTTTTTCGGCTATAGCTAGCGCCTCATCAAGCCATTTGAAATCATATTTTCCTTCTTGCGGCTCCATATAAGTCCAAGCAAATTCAGCAAAATGAGTGAATTCAAATCCTAATTTTTTAATATTTTTTAAATCCCGTTCCCATTGTTCTCTTGGCCACTGTTCTGGATAATAGTACACCCCAATTTGCATTAAATCAGGTTTAGAGAAAAAGGATTTTGGGTCTTTTTTAGTTACTGTAGCTGACTTTTTTTCTTGTGCAAATAGTGTAGCCGAATGGAAACTGGCTATAAATAAGAGGGAGAGAATAAATTTGGCCACTAACGTATTTTGATTATTCATTTTTTAGTTTTTTAAAAGTAACATTAAATAATGGGCTGCTGACCAACTAAAATTCTCGGCTTCTAATCCTTTTCCAGTTGTAGGATGGTAGTTTTCCCGAATGGATTTTCCTTTTTCTAATGCTCCTTCGGCATTGTGAATGAGTTTATGAGCTAGTAGATTTGCTTCGTTTTTATACTTATATTTTTCCAATCCATTGATCCCAAAATAACTTTGGTCTAACCAGATCGGCCCTCTCCAATAACCGTCACTAGGATTGAATTTTGCTTGATTTGCTGCCAAGGTTGGTAAAGGAACGAAAGTATTGAAAGTGTCTGGATTCAGTAAATTGTCTTTTATGGATTTTGCCTGCTCCGCAGTAGCAACTTCAGCCCATAGCGGTAAAAAACCTTCACAACCCATATCAGTTATGATGTTTTTTCCATCGATCGAAGTATCATAAAACCAGCCAGTTTTGGCATCCCAAAATTGAGTTTGAATCTGCTTCTTTAATTTGGCACTTTCTTCATTCCAGTTTTTTTCTTCGCTTACTAATTTTAATGCTTTCGCCATCTTGGCTAAATAGTTTTTTTCGGCGTATAAAAAGGAATTTAAATCCACACTTTCTTGGTCTATTGAATAGGCGTGTTCCCCATTTTTCATTATTTTACTGTTGTCGAATCGCACTGCATTATCCATTCCGCTTTCCCATTTTCCAGCGATTAAAGTACCGTCGGTTGAGCCAAATTCACACAGACCATCCTGATCATGGTCTCTTTCTTTGTACCACCAAGAATGGTATTTTTTTAGCTTGGGATAAAATTCTTTTATAAAGTTTACATCTTTGTTTTGTTTGTAAATTTCCCAAACAGCCCAAGCTGCAAGTGGTGATTTTGTATTTCTGTAATTATTGGGTTCAATTAAGGTGTCTCTATAAATACAATCCGGAATAAAACCATTTGGCTCTTGATAATCAAACAAAGCACGGATTTGGTTTTTAGCTAGTTCCGGATTGAAATTAGCTACCGCTGCAGCATGTTTCCAGCTATCCCAAGCCCAGAAACCATGAAACCATTCATAATGATAACTAGGAAAAACACCTTCGTGTTTCAATCCTTCGGCGGCAATTCTAGTGTTGTTTTGTAAAGTAAGAATTAATTTTGCTAAGAAAACAGAATACTCAGATCCTTTATATATTGATTTCTTTCTAGCGATTAATCGGGTTATCTGATTTTCTTTTTCTTTTTTTGTGTTCTGTAAAATAGTGTTGAATTTTATTTTGGCCAAATTTTCCTTTTCCTTTTTCCAATCGTACTGAGGGAAAATATAGGTTTGTGAAACTACTATTTCTTTGGTCTCATTTGGTTTTAAAGTTAGTTTTTTTGCTTTTGCTGTAAAGCCTTCTTTTGTGATTTCAAATTCTATATTTTCACTTAAAAACTGAATATAGCCAACTGCATTACTTTTTGAGGAAACTAATTTTAAAATTTGCCCTTCATTAGATAATTGAATGTTATCCAGGTATATTTTTGAATCAAAAGCAGGGTTTATTGTTATCGTTTTTGAAGTTCGATTTGTGATGCTTGTTTTTTGTATAGCCGAATGACCCGATGAAAAAACAAGTTGTTGTTTTACCGCTAATTTTTCATTTTTAAATTCTTGCTCTAAATGACTATTATAACTATTTTGATTTACTAAACTTGATTTCCAATTGATCAGTTCTTGTTGATTATTATCTAGTAGATGTAATGAAATGAAGGAAGAACTTAACCACACTCCATTCTGTTCCGTCATTAAAAAAGGTCCCGAAAAACCGCCCTGTATTTCGGAGGGTTCAAGTAATCCAAACCCAAACCAAGCTCCTTTATCAGAAAAAGCCAATGATTTTCGGTCAGTTGCATTCTTTGGGTATCCTTTGTAATTTAAGCTATTTTTACTTAATTCTAAGTTTGAATATATTGATTGTGAATTACAAATTTGGATTATGAAAAAGAATATAGCAAGATATAATGTTTCTTTTTTGTACATAGTTATTATATTATTTGATGTTTTTTTTAGAAAAAATTCTGTTTTATACTTGAAGTCTTAGTAATGTAAACAGGATTATTGCTATATGTTTTTGCATCTTCTTAAAAGCTAGTAAATCTATGAAATTCTTCTACTAGAAGCTGTATGATTACTTCAATATTGCCAATTTCACAAGGCTTTTTTTTAATAGATTTTATTGTTTTTAGCTATACATTTCAAAATTTAAAAAGAACAGCCCAAATATTTCATGGGCCATTCTTTAGGTATTATGAAACTATTTTATACAGTTTAATTATTCTGTATTTCAGTTAAAGGAACTGGATAAAAGTTATTTTTTGCGGGATCAAATCCAGTACGTCCAACGGCATCCAACGCTGCTTTTGTTTTACCCCATCGACGTAAATCATAGAAACGGAAATTCTCTAACGGAAACTCAATTATTCTTTCATGCTCGATTTGTGCTTTTACTGCGTCATAACTAACGCCAATCATATTAGGCATGTCAGCACGATCTCTTACAGTATTGATAAATGGTATGGCTTCGGCAGTACGCGTTAATTCATTTAAAACTTCGGCTTTCATCAAAAGAACATTAGAAAATCTCATTAATGGTACATTCATACCCAAGAATTCTGTATCCATTTTTTCTTGAGTAGGAGGCAAGTATTTACGAAAAGCAGGTTTGTCAATACCGCCAAATTTATTATCGTAAGTGTCTCCAAAAATTCTTGGATTAGCAGGATCATTAAAATAGGGATCTTTAAAGAAAATGTTAGCATAAAGACGTGAATCATAATTTCCCGTAGTTGCTATTTTACCTTCTTTTTTGAATTCATTCATCAACCTATCTGTTGGCAAAATTTCATCCCAACCACCTAGTTCACTTGCTGCCATCCAAAAATGAAGTGCAGTACGATAGAAAGCCCCATTAGATGTGTTTTCAGTAAATTGAAGTTCAAAAATTGATTCTATCGAGTTTTTGTTTGTACCGTCAAACATACTTACATAATCCTTTACAAGTTGGTATCCTTGCACTTTGTTAAGAGCAGTAAGTGCATCATTTAAATGGGATTGTTTTTGTGCTGTTTCTTCATAAGCTCTTGTCAAATATACAAAACCCAAGTAACTATTAGCTGCCCCGCTAGTTGCACGACCTGTTTTGTCAGCGGGTTGTTTTGCAGGAAGTACTTCAGCCGCGGCTTTCAATTCACTTGCAATGAAATCCCATGCTTCGGTACGACTAGCAAGAGGAGCACTTATTTCATTTTGATCAGTAATATATTTATTTCGTATTTTAATTTGTTCCCAGTTCAGAATTAATTTTAAATGATAGTAAGCGCGTAAAAATCGTGCCTCCGCTACAATTTGATTTTTATCTGTGTCGCTTATTGCTGAGGAAGACATTTCACTTACTTTAGTAATCACTTGATTCGCATTACTAATACCTCGGTAATTTAGCTTCCAATAGCTAGTAAGTTGACTGTTTCCATTAGTGTAAGTAAAATCAGCAAGTTCGACCCAGTTTTGATAATTAAGAGCATCACTTCCTAATTTACAAATGTCTTCTCGATACGCTTCTACAGGCCATTTTACTTCGGAGAAGGCATATTCCTCAACTGAACCTTCAAGAAAAGCATAGGCAGAAGATAGTCCCGCTTCGGCATCTGTTTTAGATCTCCAAAAAGTAGAAGAGTTGAGTTGATCTGGAGACTGTTGTTCTAGGAAATCACTGCTGCATCCTACCAATGTTGCTAGGCCAATAAGTGCGAATATATTTAATATTTTTTTCATGATTGTTTCTTTATAAATTTCTTAAAATATGTATTGTACACCTGCAACAAATGATTTTGTAAAAGGATATACAAAACGATCGACACCTGTATCTAATAATGAAGTTCGAGAAAACTCTGGATCAATCCCTGAATATTTAGTGATTGTGAATAAATTTTCAGCACTTACATAAAATCGTAGTTTGTCTATATTAGCTGTTTCTAATATTCTTTTAGGTAAAGAATAACCTATTTGTAATTGGCGTAAACGAACAAAATTTCCGTTTTCTAGGAATCGATCTGACTCTCTACTATTTCCATTAGGATCTCCAAGGACTGCACGAGGAATGTTACTTTGGTTTTCTGGTGTCCAAGAATTAAGTGTTGAAGCTAACATATTTGTTCCTGAGTTCATAGATTCATAAAAATATCTATTTCCATTGTATAGTTTATTTCCCCAACCACTTCCAATTAGGGCGCTAAAATCAAGTCCTTTGTAATTTGCGCCTAAACTTAAGTTTGCTTCAACTTTAGGTAATCCGGTACCAGCATACTCTTTATCATTCTGATCAATCACACCATCATTATTTAAATCTTTAAATTTAATATCTCCAGGTTTAGCATTGGGCTGAATTAAATTTCCATTGTTACTATAACTGTTTACCTCGTCAATAGATTGAAAAATCCCATCGGTACGGTATAAATAAAAGGAACTTATAGGTTTACCTACACGCGCTTGAGTTGGAAAATGCTCGGTATCATATTTAAGACCTTGTCCATTAATGGCTTGATCAGCATTTGCCAAAGATTCGACATTGTTGTGAAGTGTAGTTAAATTAAAACCAACATTATATTTAAACTCATTACTTTGTTCACGATAATTAATTTCTAGTTCAAATCCACTGTTACTTATTTTACCAACATTAAGAGTTGGGTCATCTATTCCTGCTGAAGGTGCCAATTTTTTTGTAATTAATAAGTCTTGTGTAATATTGCGGTAGTAATTTATAGAACCACTAACTTTACCATTTCTAAGGGTATAATCAATACCTATATTTTTAGAATCGGTTGTTTCCCATTTTAGTTTTCTGTTTTCTAATGCAGTAGCAATACTACCAGGCCAAGGGTTACTACCTGTACCTTGAACATAACCTGAATTCAAGTAATTTCCTGAGCTAATTAATGAACTTGAAGTGTAGTATCCTAATGCAGCTTCATTCCCTAATTGTCCCCAACTAGCACGTAATTTCAAATTTGAGACAATGAAATCATCAGGAAAAAAATCTTCTTGTTCAATTTTCCAGCCTAAAGCTACTGATGGGAATGCACCCCAACGTGTATCTTTTCCAAATTTTGAAGATCCATCATATCGTAATGTTGCTTGAGCTAAATAACGATCTTTTAAAGCGTAGTTAAGACGACTATAATAAGAAAGTCTATTGTATTGATATTTAGAACCATCTGCTGAATAGGTTCCTCCTTTTCCAGCTCCAATAGTTTCAAAACCTGGATCTAAAAAACCTGCAGAAGATTCATTTGTTACTAGTTGACCATTTTCTACTGTTTGAGACGTTGTTTTACCTTCCGCTGTGATGTCATTCCAGTTTGAAGAGGATGGGTTGATAGTGTTACCTAACAAGAAATTGAAAGAATGATCTCCAAATTTTTTATCAGCCGTCAAAATGTTCTCTAAAATTTGCTCATCCCAATACGTTCTGACCTCTCTATAAACGGTATATTTTTCGGGAGCTTGTATATTGGCGATAAATGGGGGGTTGTGTGCTGTTCTTTGTGAGTTTTTCACATGATAAGAATAAGCAGTTTTAAACTTTAACCAAGATGCAATATTCGCCGTTATAGAGAAATTTGCAGTAAGATCTTGTCCTTTTTCAATTCCGCTTCTAAAATGCTCGTCTGCAACTGGATTTGTGTTAAATGGTAATCCATCTTTATTGGTTAACCCATAACCATAAGTTTCATTTGGATCTAATACAGGAACCAATGGAGAAATCATATAAAC
>TARA_R110000868_G_scaffold123472_4_pt1 | contig 13457 bp, 15 predicted proteins | sample TARA_R110000868 | Tara Oceans TARA_R110000868 (sample SAMEA4397489) | marine metagenome | biome: Polar Biome; feature: [SRF] surface water layer (ENVO:00010504); material: water (ENVO:00002006), including particulate matter (ENVO:01000060) such as... | depth 5 m | reverse complement strand
GTGGGGCGTATTTAACACGTCCAATTTATCGAAGCACTCGACACCGAAAATTGGGGGAACTGCGCCTATCGAGCGTTCCGGCGTTGACGGCAAGAACACGCCGAGATTCTGGCGATACCAGGTGTCACCGTCAGACGACACCAGCATGTACGGCCGCAACCTCGCCGAACCCCACGACAACTCACGCGACAGGTTCAGGCGACACGCACCGTGGAGCGTCCGATAAATGCCACGACCCACCGACGACCCGGCGGCCACTAGGTCAACCGAGATGTCCTCGATGAACACGTCAGAGGAGTCGAGCAGATCGCACCCGGCGTCGTAGAAGACATGATGGCCCTCAAGTAGGGCCACGTGTTGAGCTGGTGACAGCGACGACCAGAGCAGGACGGCCATACTAGACGACCTCGCTGTAGCTGATGTTTTGAACCGTGAACGTTACGTCTTTGATTCTGTCCGAGGACTCTGCCTCGGCACCATAGACCGAGCTGATCACGCCGTACACGGCGCGTGAGCGTTGGTCCCTGAACAGGATCGGAACCGATACGAGGTCGAGCAGCGAGTCGAACGACGCTCTCGACATCTGACGGTAGGACAAGTTGTACGCCTTATCACTGCCGGGTGTCGAAACGATCCGCCGAACGCCCCCGGCGTATGTTCGAACTGATGTCACGTCGGCGACGTTCTCCGTCTCGGCGTACTGGCCGATGATGAGCGTGTTCGTTAAGTTAGAGATCGGAGCGAGAATCGTGTCGGTCAGGGCCAGCTCGGTCATGACGCCCTCTCGTTCTGACGGATCCCTTTGAAGCCTTGAACCATGCCCCGCTCGACGGCGGCGGTGATGGCCGACATATCAGCATCGGGAAGCATTCTTCCGAGTTTAGGCGGTTCGCCGGTCGTGCCGCTCGCTATAGCTGCAAAGTCCGACGGCTGATCCAGACGCCCAGGGTGCGGCACCGACTGCGGCGTGAACGCGATCGGCGCTTCCGGTAGGAACTGTGAGAAGAACTTATCGACACGGGCGATGATCGACTTCATCATGTCGAGCTGCTTGGCGGGGTCCGAGGCCAGCGCCTTCACGTCGGTGAAGTCTTTAGCGAGGAGCAGGCCTATGCTACCCAGGGCGTTAAACTTGTCGACGGTGGCTTGAGCGGCTGCAACTTCATCGGCTATCTTCTTATCGTTCTTCGCATCGATAGCGGCCTGAGCCTCTTTGGCATCACTGAGAGCCTTCTGGGCCTCCGCCAGCTCACGGTAGGCGTCCCGTAGGTCCCTGATCTCGATGGCGGTCAGCCCGGCCGCAGTGGCGGCGGCCTCCCACGCTGCCTGTTGATCCTCCGTCCCAAGGGTGTTAGCTATCGTCTCCTCGGTCAGCTTCATGTTGGCGTCGCGCAGCGACTCGGCGGCGTCGGACACACTCTCTTGGGCGTCGGCGAGATCCTTCGCCGTGGATTCTCCGTCGAGCTGAACTTTTGTCAGCTTCTCCTGGGCCTCGGCGAGGTTGCGCTGAGCGTCCGATACAGACTCTTCAAGTCCCTCAATCTTGTCGGTCCTGCTGATGTCGCCGAACAGACCGCTCAGTACATTCTCAGCGCCTTCGGCGATAGCAGCGAACTCGTCGAGTACGGCCTCGGAGAGCTCCTTGGCGGCCTTGACAGCGTCGGACTCGGCGTCGTTGATCGCCCGCACAAGGGCCTCGCTGACCTTCGGGGCCTCCTCGGCGATGCCCTCCTCTACGCCAATGATGATCGGGGCCCCGACCTCCTTGCGGAACACAAGGCTGCTCTCTGCCCCGGCCTCTGCGGCATCGTCCACGGCGTCGGACACTGCGAGCGCCACGGCCGGGGCCCCGTCAGTGATGCCGACGGCGATGCCCTCGACCATCGGTGCGCCGATCTCACGGTTCGTGCGCTTAGATGGCGACGCTGTCTCGGCTGTTTGACGTCCCTTGAGGATTGCGCCTTCTACGGCGTCGCGAATCGCGTTGTCGATGTTGTGAGCGCCCGACAATATGCCGATCCCGATGCCGCTGGAGATGTCGTCGCCAAGTTCACGCGCCTCGATGCGGGCGGCGATGTTCGCCTCGATCATGGCCCGGCTGCGTTCGATATCGGCCATCGACATGGCGAGCGACATATGCCCCGGCAACTTGTTCAGTTCCGCAGCAACATCGCGCTGGCCGACGGCGGTGCTTACTGCCATAGCCGACGCCATGTTCCCGAAGTCCTCGTCGGTGGCGTCGAGCAGTGCCTGCGTATGTTCGGCCCCGTCCGTACCCATGTCGGCCAGGGATGTCACGATGGCGTCGCCGGACCCCTCCACCGACTCCTCGGCCCGCTGGTAGACGGCAACGAGGTTGTCCTTCCACTGCGCCTCTGCGACCGTGGAATCATTCAGCGCTTTAGCCCACTTCTTGAGGTCGGTGCTCGCTGTCGATTGGAACGTGCCGAACCCGTCACCGCCCGCCTCGGCGGCGCTGTTGAGTCCGTCGGCCCACTGCTCGGCCTCCCTGACCGAATCGTCGTACGCATCTTTGACGGCGTCGTACGCCTCATCGATAGCCTCCACCGACTCTTTGTGCTTGTCGATGACCCGCTGGATAGCGTCCTCTTGCTGAGCCAGGATGTCGGGTAGAAGCTCGCCCTGCTCGTTGAACAGCTCTGTAGCCTCGGCGGCGAGCATGCCCGACTTGGCGAGCTCTTCCATGGCGGGCGACAGCGTCTCGCCGATAGTGACGCCAGCGGTCAATGCCCTGTTGGCCAAGAACTGCTGGGCGATGATGAGCGCCTGGGTCCGCTCGGTAGCGGTGCCCGTGTTCTGCGCTAGACCCAGTTGTGATTCGCCGAAGGCGACGGCCGCTCGCTCGTTGTCTCCAACGCCTCGGAGGCGATTCAATTCGGCCGCCGCCGCCTGGTCGGTTGCGACCCGGTAGGTGCCCATGATGTCGGCGGCGGCGGCCGCTGCGATGTTGAACTGCTCCTGGGTCGTCGTCCCGAACTCACCAGCTTCGAACGCAGCCTCTTGTGCCTTGGTCCACTCGTAGTAGGCGTAGGCACCCTTATCGGCCAGCCCCGTTATCTCTTTGATATTTGTGCCGACAGCGCCCAACGCAGCGATCTGGTCACGGGTGACCATCGATTCAAGCGTTCCGGCAAGCAACTTGTTTGCAACGTCTGCCTCGGTGATCGCTTCGGTGTACCCGTCACCAGCGTCTCGGGCGGCGAGTAGCTCGGTGATCTGCTCATTGAGCGCTGCGGACGCCGTGCGTACGGACTCTGCCGCAGCATCTTGTGCCTTGCTGTGCGCCATAAACAGGGGCCCAGCTACTGCAACGGCGGCGGCGACAGCAATTGTCGCCGCCAACAGAATCGGGTGGGCCTTAGTGAACCCCAACATGGCTACTTGAGCCACCTTGATTGAGGCGGTCATCTTGACGAGTGACCCGATGATGAATAACGCAGCGCCGCCGACCGCCAGGATCCCGACCGTGGCACCGGCCGCCCCGCCGATCAGCTTCTGGAACTCGGGGCTCATGTTGCTGAAGGCGTTGGTGACGTCGCCCGCAGTCGTCACCAGGAACTTCATCGCCGGGAGAAGTCCCGCACCGACGTTGTCCTTCAGGTTCTTAATGTCGGCGGACAGGATCCGCTGACTGTTGGCGAGATCGTCGGAGGTGTCAGCGAAGTCACCGGCCATGCTCTCGGTGGCCGCCATGATGACGCCGTACCGGGCCTGCACCTTGATGCTCTCGGTCATCTCCTTCTTCGAAGAGGCCAGACCGTTCGCCAGTGCGTACTGCTCGACAGTGACGGCCGAGACGTCGATGCCGAACCGGCGCATGGCCTCGGCCTCACCAGCGAGTGAGGTCTGGAACAGACCCACGGCCCGGCTGACGTCCATGTTCAGAACACTGGCGAAGTCGGCGGCCCTGGTCGTCATCTCCTGGACGGTGGCGACAACGTCGCCTCCCTCGCCCGCCACGGTGCCTGCGAAGCTGGCGAACCCGGTAGCGAGCTGGGCGAACTCGGTGCGGCTCAGACCGATCGACTTGGCGGCGTTCTCGCCCAGCTTGAGTACGCCCTCGGCGGCGTCGCCGAACGTCTTCTCGACGGCGTTGATCGACTCGTTCAAGTCGCTGGCACCGGCACCGATCGACCAGAGCGCCTTACCGGCGATACCGGCGGTGGCCATAGCGCCAGCGCCGAACTTCATCATGTTGCCGCTGAGACGGCTGAGCTTGCCACTGCTCCCGTCGATAGCGTCCCCGGCCTGCTTGCCGAACTGGTCGACGGCCTTGATGGCTTGTGCGGCGTCGAGCCTCAGTATGTACTGAAGGCGTTCACTAATCGTTGCCACGGGCAGGCTCCTCTGCGGTCGGCCAGGTCATTGCAAATGCAACAGCCTCTTGGGTGAGGTTACTCCCCGAAGCTGAGCGCTGGCAGGATTACATCGGCCATTGATGCGCTGCGAACCTCGTTGACGGCCTGGGCGATGCACGCTGCTACCGCCCGAGTCACCTCGTCGGCGTCCTCGCCGGTGCCCGTGTCGGCCGCCTCGGCGAGGTCGGCGGACAGGAACATCTGGATCAGCATCATCAGTACCATGCCGTGAACGTCGGACACGGCCCCCGACTCGTCGTAGACGAGCGGGTCAAGGTCGAGCATCGAGATGTCGTCGCGACCAGTGAGCATCACCAGAATGGCGAAGTGTCCGCCCGTGATGTCGGCCTCGCTGTAGGTCTTGCCGTTCCAAGTAATGGTCCAGGTCTTCTTGCGGGGTTCTGTGTGTGTCATGACTTACCAACATACTGCATTCGAACGCCAGCCCCGCTCTTGATGACTGCGAAGATGTTGCCGCGAACTATTCGCAGCACAGCGCCCTCGGCCGCCTTCTGTCCGAGTGCGAACGGGTACTCGCCCTTGGTGCCGGGGTGCATGGCCGAGCGTCGATACCCACGGGCGGGCGGCATGATCAGGTTCGACTTGCCGGTCTTCGTGTTGACAATGACGGGGCCGACGGTCTTGCGTGTCGACTTTCGGCGAGTCACTCCCCGGCTGCCCTTGGGGTAGATCCCGTGCGGCTTGGTCGGTCGTTCGATGAGGTGGGCCGGGCCGCGAATCGCTATGGACGCCGAGGATATTTCACCCCTCGTATCGACCGTGTAGTAGATAGATAGGCGTGCGCCGTTCTTACCGACGTTAGACATGCGGAGATCAGGACCGATGGCCTTGACCAATTGTCGCGTGTGTATCTTCTTGGCCTCGGCAGCGGCCTTGTGCATGGTCTGAGTTGATCCGGCCTTGATAGCCCCGCCCAGACGACCCATGAGATCGGGCATGGAGGGTCCGCTGAGCGAGGCTTTAGGCACGGTCTACATCAGAACGATGCGTTGGTTACAGCACCGGTGATCTGAAGCGATGCGCTGTACTCTGAGCGCCCACTGACGCCGGTGCTCAGGTCGAACGACGTGAGCAGCGCTTCGCCGGTCACCTTGGCCTGGCCGACGACGGAACCGCCGGGGCCCCACTGGAACGAGAACCCGGCCGTGCCAGCCGCCTGGGCGTCTTTCAGAGCGGTCAGGTGGGTAGCGAGAGTCGGGTCGTACGGGCCGCTGATCGAGATCGATCCGTCCTGCATGCCAGCGATGAACGCCTTGCTGACCGTTCCGAGCACCGACACATCGATAGTCTCGGTCGGCTGCGAGACGCTAACCGTGTCGATGTAGGGCTGAAGGTTGGTGAGCGAGCCTGCGGCATTGTCCAGCCGGAAGTCGCCCTTGTAGCCGGGACTGAATGCCATGTTGTTTCTCCTTGTTGATTTCTGATGTAGAGGTTAGAGCTTCGCGACCGCAACGCCGCGGACAGTGTTGCCCGTGCCGACGATCGTGTCGGTTACACGCACGTATCGCTTGGTGCTGCCACTGAACTCGATGCGCTGCGACGTCACGCCGGTGGCGGCCGTGAACAATGCCAAGGTGGTCCAGCCTGTTGAGCCGTCGGTGGAGTGCTCGACGAGAACTGTGTCGGACGTGATCCCGGTGAGCGAGGTGACGTGCAGGTGCACCAGTGCGCCGACAGTACCGGCCGCACCGAGGTCGACGTTCGCCGAGGTCGTGGTGGTGGTCAGCGTGTCGTGCCCGGCGCTGAAGCCGAACCCCACGCGTCCCGTGCTCTCAGCACTGATCGAGTAGTCGGCGGTCCCGCCCTGCTGTGCCATCGTGTCGAACGAGGACTGCAGGCCCTCGATGAGCCACGCACTGCTGCCAATGTCGGACCCCTCGATCATGAACGTGATCGGGGCCGAATCTGAACGCCAAGATGCGTACACGTCGAACGGCTCGTTGGTAGAAGACAGCACATCGAGCGGGCCCGAGGCGCTGAACGTCCCCGACTCGGGCCCGATGAGGAACGTCTTGTTGCTATCGGACAGCACGGTGACGTCGATCAGCTCGGTTGCCGAGTTGAGTGACGCCGTGCGTACCTGGGCAGAAAGGTTCAGCGAACCTGCCAGGATTCGGGACTTGTAACCGGGTGTTGCTGCCATTAGAACACGACCTCCACGTCGACCTCAAACATCATGAGTGTTTCCTCTGCGATGACGACCTCGGTCGGTTCCCCGACGAGGATGACCTGAGCGTAGTCCACGGTAGCGGCCCAGAGTGTGCCATCCTCGATAGCCGCCACAAGTGACCCGGCACCCGACGGCTCTCGGAGAGCGTCACAGCGGACCTGAGCAGACCTCTCCGAGGCGACACCGACGAACACAGAGACGCTGAACTGGTACTCCGCCTTGGACTTTCCGAGGACCATGCGAGGGTCGTACGCCCCCAGACGGACGTGGGCGCACGGGTGGGCGATCGTACTCGACAGGTACGGGATCGCTCGGAGCCCTGCCCCCGCTGTGATGGCCTCTGCGAGCGAGTCGCGTGCCTCGGCGATGGTGGTCATACTTCCATCTTTCTGAAGGGCTCAAGTAGACCGATGGCCACGTAGTCGAGCGCCGGGATCCGCATCGGGATCCCATCAACACTGATCTGCATCGATCCGAACACGCCAGAACCTGTGACCTTGTAGATGTTCTTGGCCTGGATCAAACACGCCGATGATACGGCGTCGGGGACGGCCGGGTAACCGTGCACCGCCGTCACTCGGAGCCCTGGTCGGCGTTTCATCGGGTATCGGTAGTTGTCGACCAGAGTGATGCGGTCCCACGGCTGTCTTGGCGTGAGGTACTCAGCGTTAAGAGGCTCAAGAATGAAGTCGATCGTCTCGGTGAGGGTGGTTGAGAACCCTCCGTCGTCGTCTTCGTCAATGGAGACAACGAGGCCGGTCTTCGAAGATATGTCAAGAACATCAGCGACCATCGGCTCGGCCACGTTGTAGAAGCGGGTAGCTGCCCCCGACTCGAACCAGAACACCCGGCCGCAGTGTGCGTCGATCTGGCGTGACGCAGAGGAGATCGAGAGCTCAAGTCGAGCGTCGTCAAGGCCATCGTCTATCTGGAGCTCGGTCTTCAGTGTCGCCAGTGTTATGTACCCGTTTGTGATTGCCACGTCGCACTCCTCTACATCTGGATGATACCGAGTCCGTTGCAGTGCGTAGCGTTATGCCACTGCCGACCTTCTGCTGCAGCGTACTCCTGAACGGCCACCCTTACCGGGTACATCGGTCGCGCCGGTGCGCCCTCGGGTCGAGCGAGCTCGGTGTCGTGGAACACCATGAGTCCGCCCGGCCTGACGAGGTGCTGATACAGCTCGATCTCGGCGACGGTCTGATCGTAGAGGTGGCTCGTATCAATGAACACGATGTCGGCGGGCCTCGGCAACTGAGCAACGATGACCGGGTCAAGGTCGTCGCCCTGGATGAAAGTCCAGTTCGGGTACTCGCCGATCGGTGGCACCTCGTCGATGTCAACTGACCAGAGGTGCCCGCCCGTCTGAGAGAGCCCGTGGAGCCACGCTATGGTCGACACGCCGGTGCGGGTTCCGAGCTCGATCACGACCTTGGCGTCGGTGTGCAGCACCATCTCGACGAACGACTCCAGGTGGCCCTGAATGTCTGACGGCTCGCCGATCACTCGACGGTACTGAGACAGCAGATCGTTCACGTCGTTGCCTTTCTCGGGCGGAACCACGTGTCAGGACAGTGCCCCGCCGTGATGAACTCGGGCCAACCGGCGTCGATGTCGATCGGCTCCATCTTGACGCCGTCGCTGTGAACCCCGTCGCGCCAGAACGAGAGTCCGTCGGAGATGCCCGCCGAGATCCTGTCGGCCACCTCGGGGTGACAGAAAGCGCCGAGCTTCTCGGCCGCCATCTCGGGCCCGCCGAGCCAGCTAAAGTGCCAGCCGCCGTCGGGGATCGGGCAGTGTGCAGTAGTTCTGACGTCACGCATGTGCGTGAACGGCATCCTGGGGTGCCCTGCCATGACTGCCGACACCGTGCCGACGACGGTCCCGCACCACTTGATCGGATAGAACCAGTCGACAGCCCAGAAGTGGCCACGCATACCAATAACGATCAGACGACCGCCCGGCCTCAAGTTACGCACGACGATCGCCCTCGGGATCTCGTCGACGTCGGACTGCATCAGCGTGTCAGTGGCGGCGGCGTTAATGTCGGCCAGCCCCGCAGCGATGAACTCGCGCTGGGCGTGCTCTCGCGCCCATGAGTCGGGAGCCTCGGCGGCGGTAGGGAGGCCGCTTGCCCGCACGATGGTCAGCTTGTCGACCCACCGATTGAACCTCTCGCCGCCCTGATCGATGTACTCGGAGAGGTGGTACGGCTTGGGGTGGTCCTGGTGGTCGACGTCGGCCTCAACAATAATGAAGTGATCGACGACGTCGCCGAGCTCCATGAGGCGCATCTCAAGAATGTCAAACTCATTGAAGAACATAAAGCTGTCGATAATCATCGGACGCTCCACCTCCTGTAGATCTTGAGCTCGTTGTAGCCGTGAACCTGGCATTCCCGGCTGCAGTATTTCTTGTTGCTGCGGAACGGGTACTCGTTCGGGCACCAGATGCACCGGGTCGGCGCACCCTCGGGGAGTGGGCGGGTCATCGCCCCGCCTTGTGCATGGCGATGAGCGGGGCCCGCTGCATGAACGTGGCCTCGTCGGACTCGCTGTGGCTGACCGCTCGCTTGTACAGCGGGTCGGCCTGGCGGGCGGACTCGTCGCCGTCGTAGCCGGGGTGGTGGTGGATGATGCGGCAGTCTTCGGCGAACTTGAAGACGCCTCGGGCCTTGGCCAGGCCGATCACCTCTTTGTCAACGAACCAGTGCCGGTAGCACTCGGGCATCGTGACGCCGGGCCCGTCGAGCGAGCTGCCGATCGCGTTGATGTAGTCACGACGAACGAAGAAGTGGTCAGCGTGGCGACCGGCGGCGACGTCGGGGTTGCGGACACGGCCGGGCTCCGAGTCGTTGGTCCCGATGATGTCGCACTCTTCAGATACGGCGGCGGCGGCTTCGAACCAGCCCGGCGTGAACTCCACGTCGTCGCCGACGATGAGGATCCAGTCGCTCTCTGAACGGCCCACCAGCTCGTTGACGTTCTCGGCGTAGGTCTTGTCGAGCGATCCCTGGTGCACCGTGTAGCCGTCGCCCAGCGAGTCGAAGAACCGCTTGGAGTTACCTTCACGCATTGCGGGGACGATGACGTCGACGTCGGTCATCTTCGGCTTGAGCGGCGGCGGGGGTGGGCACAGCTCGTTGAGAACGGGGACCCAGTTCTCGGCGAACACGGTGCGGTAGTCGTAGTCGATGGCGAACCGGCGGTGGTCGACGGTATCGCCCTCGGCCGACAGCTTGTAAGCGTCCTCCAGGGCCTGCAGCACGTTGACCGTGTACGGCATGATGTAGCTGGCCGACTGCGACTGGTCCCAGATGAGCTGTCCGTCGACGAGGAACCCCGAACCGACCAGCTCGGACTGCGAGCTGAAGTCGGACACGATCACGGGAACTCCGCACGCCTGAGCCTCTATCAGCGGCACGCCGAACCCCTCGCCGTGACTAGGTGCCAGCAGCACGTCCATCGTCGAGTACAGCGCCGCCATCATCTCGTCGGGGAGCCCGAGACGGTAGGCGTACTGGTCGGTCCAGATCAGGGCGTGGTTCGGGATCCCGCAGTGCGTGGCGAGCTCGACCAGGTCAAGTCCACCGGCGGCCCCCAGCTTGTCGGAGTGCACCAGCAGCACGGCCTCGTTGTGGTCCTTCCAGAACTGCCCGAACGCTCGGAACGCCTCGTTGAACCCCTTGCGGTCCTGCGGGTCTTTGTTCATGGCGACCATGCCCACCACGTAGGCGTCCAACGGAACGCCGAACAGTGCGTGACCGGTGACGGACGTTCCGTCGCCGGTGGTCACGATCGGCGTGGGCTTAAACACGTCGGTGTCGACGGAAAGTGGAACGTACAGCGGGTCGAGCCCGGCCTGACGTAGGCACGCCTCGCCGAACTTCGACATGGCGATCGGGATAGCGCCGGTGGTGTGGAAGAACTCCAGCACCTGCTTCGGGACCGGGTAGTGGTCGACCGGGGCCCACGCAGCGACGCGGAACTCAGCCAGCTCTCGGTTCTTGCTGAGCACCCACACGTCGAGCAGCGGAATGATGATGCCGCCCTGCGGGTCGCCCTCAAAGAAGTGCATGGCGTTCTGCGAGATCACGTCGGGGCTGTTGGTGAAGTAGCCGGAAGGGTAGATGCGGATCTTGTGACCCCTCGGCGATGTCCACTGGCCGACCTCGCCCTGCTGCCCGTAGGTCGACCCGACGGCGACTTCGTGACCGGCGTCAGCGAGCAGGTCGGCGAGGTGCCTGCACTGCACGCCGTAGCCGGTGCTCACGGTCGGACTGTTCGAATGGATCAAGAACTTCATGATGCGTCACGCATGTCGTACTCAACAACGCTGGGAACCGTCAGCACCTCGTAGCGGCCGTCGGACTTGAACACGGCCACGACGACCTCGGGATCCTTCCGTCGGGCGAGCTCCAGTGCGAGCTGGTCGAACTGGTCGACATCGATTAAGTAGCTTGGCATGCGTTTCTCCTCGGCAAGATGGGTGGGTGTTAGAGCACCACAATACACACCCGTGACGCGAAACGAGGCACCCCCGTCAAAGGGATGCCCCGCTTGCTTCACCTTGCCGGGTGAATGGCTCCCCGCCGCCGACACAAGACAGCGGGGAGATTCTCAGCTTACGCTTGACTTCATGACGTTGATCGCCGTGAGGTCCTGAGCGCCCGATGCCGAGCGCCACTTGCCTCTGAAGCCAACCTCGTCGGTAGCGAAGAAGACCGAGTCGTTGCGCTCAATCATCAGGCTGCCGACCGTACGGACGTAGTAGCCCGCCCAGTCGCCGAAGAAGATGGACTTGGAGTTGGAAGCCAACGCTGCGATGTTCGGGTCGGTGAACACCGGGTAGCCGAACAAAGTGTCCGGCGTGCGGAGGCCAGCGATGCCGCCCTGGAGGGACGGCTGCCACAGCGGTGCGCCCTCGGTGCCACCGGCACCGTCACGCAGCTTGCGGACCGCACCAGCGGTGCTGTCACGCATCAACCAACCTGCCGAGCTTGAGCTGCGATAGGCGTCGTTGATCGAGTATTCCAGGTCAACCAAGTTGCTGAACGTCGGACCAACGAGAGATCCACCAGTCGAGGCCGTACCGGCGGCACCCGTGAAGGCGCTTCCGATGAGGGTCGACATGATGGCGGTGTTGATCTGGCGTCCAACGGCGCGTCCGATGTCGCGTGACACGAAGCCGACAATGTCGACCCCTGTGTCGCTGACGACCTCGTTAGCGAGCTTGACCAGTTCACCGTACTTGGTGGGGGTCAAGCTGAGCAGGTCGAACGTCGGGTCGGTTCCAGCGAAGGTGACGCCCTGACCGGATACCTGCGTGGCGATGGAGTGCGCCGTGACCTTCGGGAAGGTCATCGGCTCGCCGGAGCCGGACGTGATCCGAGTGGTCGGCATACGCAGCGCTGCGATGTTCGCCTCCAGGATCTCGTACAGCGAACGCGCCATGACGGTCGGGACCGCTGAAGCGACCGAGCCGGTGTCCCATGCGAGGGCCCTGATCTCGGACGGGCTTGCGCCCATACGGAGAAGGTCGCGCTCACGGGCAACGGCCATCACATCGGCACGAATGGCGTTGACGGGCTTGCCGTCATCGTCGTGCGTATCGAAGCGCTTCTCGCCACGAAGGAAGGAGCGGATCTCGACGTTGGCGTCGGAGCGTTCTGCGTCGGGGTCGACGTCGGCACCGAATGCGATCTCTTGGGCGTTTCGGATGCCCTCGTTCTCGCTGTCGATGCGGGCCCGCTCAATCAGTTCGTCGCGCTCTGCGCCAAGGCTGTCGATACGTGCGTTGTAGCGGTCCCACTGGGTCCGCTGCTCCATCGACATTTCCTCGTCCTTGGGGAGGTCAGAGAGAAAGCCTTGGGCTTCGGTCCACACGGTGTTACGTGTTGCGTTGAGGGCTTGTGCCCGTTCCAGAATATTCATGAGTTGTTCCTCCTCGGAACTTGAAGTTGAATTGCATGGATTGTCGACGTGGTGACGATGGCGTGGTGGCCGCTGGGCGGCTCCGGGTCCCTGTTCCGAGTCCGACGGGTAGATCTAGTTGCGCCTCATCAAGTGCTGACGCATGAGCTCTTCAGCGGCCGATGGTGCGGGTGACTTGAGTGACCGGGTCAGGCTGTCGATCGCCCGGCGTAGTTCGTCGGGGTCGACATCATTGGCGAGCATCTCGGTCATGAACGTGTCGAGCGATCGGACCGTGGCGCTGGTCGTCGGACTCGCCGGGAACGCCACGATCGACACCTCGGCGAGCGAGATCTCTTTGATCGTGCGGTGCGTCATGTCGGCGTTCCACTCGTCGTCGAGCACTCGCATGCCGATCGACATCTGGTCGATGTCGCCACGCTTCAGCTCGGATCGGAGGATCTGAACGGCCGGGTTCGACGGGTCGAGACTCGGTGCGTGAGCTCGGAGGTGCGGGTCGTCGGACAACGTCATCGTGCCGGACTTGGTCCGAGCGAACACGTTGCTGGCGTCGTGGTTCTTGAGAAGTCGAACGTCGGACCGCTGAGCAATGGTGCGATGAAACGCCCCCTTGTTGATCTCCTCTTCGAACTCACCGAACTTGTCGCGCACGGCGTAGCCGACACCGACAACCGATGCGACACCGTCGAACGTGATGGCTCCGCCCCCGTCACGCATCTCAAGATCATCGATGGTGTAGGTGCGGATCTCTTGACCGCCGGTTCGTGTTCGTCGATCGTTCACATCAAGCATGGGGGTGCCTCCTCTTGTTGGGATCATAGCCGTCTCTTCCGCATAGACCGGCGGATCAGTGCAGGCGCATTCGGGGCGGCGTGATATCGTCTCGACCATGATTGATTCCGACGACACCATCAGGATGACCGCCGAGGTCGGGCGAGGCGTCGCCAAGTCCGA
>TARA_R110000868_G_C10969488_1_pt1 | contig 13462 bp, 18 predicted proteins | sample TARA_R110000868 | Tara Oceans TARA_R110000868 (sample SAMEA4397489) | marine metagenome | biome: Polar Biome; feature: [SRF] surface water layer (ENVO:00010504); material: water (ENVO:00002006), including particulate matter (ENVO:01000060) such as... | depth 5 m | reverse complement strand
ACGTTAATAGCGTATCGAGGGTTCGAATCCCTCTCTCTCCGCCAGTTATGTATTGAAAAGCCCCGCACCGCGGGGCTTTTTCATTTCTGCCTTCTGATGGCCCATACCTTAGCCCATACCATGGCGCCGCCTTGCGAACAGACAGGTGTTTCTGATCCTCGCCGTGTCCTGCGCTGCTCCCCACCGCCCGATCTCGAAGCCCACAAAACAACACCTCTCCATATGATAATTCTACAGAGTGGTTTTGCCGCCACCCGACTGCTCGCCAGCCCTCGCTGGCTGCCCCTTTTACCGCCCTCTGATGAGCTAATGTTTTCCGGTAAATATATTATCACTATAAGTGTATTGGTATTGATAGTTAGTGGAAGCATGGCTCTGGTGGACCCTCAAGGGGAACCACGCCATATGCGTAGCATTGAGGAGAACGGGTAGCAGCAAGGTAGGGTAGCCAGACAAGAAATACTCAGAGGGTAGACCGTATGAACTAACCGAACAGGAGACAGTTCATGCGCAACTCAAACAACACCAATCAAACCCTTCACTTCGATCCCCTATACCAGGGTCTCCGTGTTCAAGTAAGCCAAGGCCCCTTGATCAGAGAGTATCTGGAGCGGCAGCTACAGGTATTCACAGATGCGATGTATTACAACCCCCGGGTTTATGCGGTACGCGTAGACCTGAGATTCAGTCAGAGTCAGGACCTTCCCGATTTTGTCCACACTAATCTTCCCATCCATCGTTTCATCTCGTCGCTGAGATCCAAACTGGACCACAAGGATAACCTCCGTTGGAGAAAGAAAAAGCGGGTTAACCGACACGAGATGCGCTACGTCTGGACACGGGAGGTCGGCAGTCGTAACGGGATGCCTCACTATCACTTGATGTTGTTCTTTAACGGCGACGCTTATCGTTCCCTCGGCAATTTTGCTGACCTCAACGCGCTAGGGCTGTGCAATCGAATCCGCGAGGCTTGGGGGAGTGCTTTAGGGCTACCTATGGTGTCTTCTGCCAGGTTGGTTAGTTTTCCTGCTGGTGGTCGGTGGATGATCCGCCGAGACGACGTCAAAACTTACAGGGCAGCATTCTTTGCTTGCAGCTATCTGTGTAAAGCGGCGACGAAACCGTATGGGCAGGGCCTGAATTTGTTTGACGGTAGCCGGCGAGTAGTGCCAGTGGATCTTAACGCATGAAAATGATCATACCTCTGGTGGTTTGCGGGCACTGCGATACCAGGTTCTTGGTCGTTTCGTGGCTGCCGCATCGGGTGGCAGGGTATTGCGAGCGATGTGCGCCATACTGTGTGCCGCACCTGATGGGTAAGAAGGGCCGTCGTCGGCGCAATGGCTACCTCTGACGTTGGGAGCAAAAGCCGGAGCCTCTACGGGCCCCGGTTTTGTTGTTCAACGACTTAGCAATCATCCTTGGGCTGGGGGCCTACTTCCTCAAGGGCCTCAGCTTCTGCTTCCTTAAGCAGTTCTTCAGGGATTTCGTCGTAGGGCAGACCCACTATCCCCCGCTTTATCAATGCTCGGTCCAGCGCCTCGGCGTAGTCCTTTTCCCACTGTGTAGGTTCATCATCGTCGCACTGGCTCATGTTATTCCCTTTTCGTTTATCGAGAGCATAGAAGGCCACATCAAGCTTGGGCTAGTCAACGCTATAGGGATTTTGGGGAGACAGACGCCACATGCTGGTGGCAGGGCAGCAATGCCAGCATCTTCCAGATGCGGAGTGGGAGGCCGCAAGTATAAAAGGGCGATGCCGTACTTTTCCGAATGATGGTGACTGGGCGCTAGCTGACGCTTTAGCTCCGGCTGGTATCGGCCAGAGGCGGTCATGGTCAACTTGAAGAAATAAGACGCTTGAATCCAGTGAAATCCCTAGGAGCTCTTGTCGTCCCACCGTGCGGAAAACCCCACAGCGCGTAAAAGAGCTGCGCATTTTCGGCGCAGCCTTCCTCATTTTAGATAACGCGCTTGATGGCGATGTACTCACCCTCAGTGCGCAGCGTCACTGTGACTGGCTTGTCAGTCCGGTTGCGCCAGAACCAACCGTGCATACCGTCGAACGCGGCCTCCAGTACGCCGCTGTCCTCCGGTGTAAAACGGCCCTTGCCGTAGCCGTGGTAAAAGTCACGCGGCGCTCCGTAGGGGTCGCCATGGGTGTCGTAGTTCACCTGACCACCGTTGGCCGTCCAGAAGTAATTCACCTTGGTGCCTTTGAGCATTTCCAGCTTGATCTCTGCGCCCTGACCAGGGGCAAGGGATATGCTCATTTCGTGTTGCAGGCTGGCTACTTCTGGCTCTGCTGCAACTTCGTCAACAGCAGGCGTTTGCGCCACGACCGGCTCAGCGACTACGGGTTCAGGCGCTGGCTGGACCACTGGCGGTGCGGCTACCGCTACCTGTGCAACGGGCGCGGTAACTTCTGCAGCGGCTTCCTCGGCAAGCTGTTGTTTGATTTCACCCATCTGGGTAAGGCCCAGCAGGCGGCCCGCGCCAGTTGGGTCAATCGCGTATTCAGATGGCATGACCACCGTAACCAGCAGGGCGATGGCCACCAGCAGGGCGATGACAGTCGAGCGCAGTAGCTGAAGACTGCTCGGCAGCTCATTAAGGGTTGGAGCTTTGCTATTGAACATATGGAAATTCCTTACTGAGAAACGATCAGGCCGGTGAGCTGGTAACCCATCAACAGGAAACCGGCGCTCATCATGGCGACGTTGGCTGTGTAGGCATGACGCCAGAAGCTGGCTGTGCGTCGCCAGTACCCCATCAGAATTAGAATCGCGCCGAGGGCGAGCAACTGGCCGATTTCAACGCCGACGTTGAAGGCGATCAGATTGACGATCAGGCCATCCGGTGAAATCTCAAACTCCTGAATCTTGGTCGCCAAACCGAAGCCATGCAGCAAGCCGAAGATCAGAGTGGCGGCGCGTGTATCAGGTTGGACTCCAAACCAGCGTTGAAAGGCCCCAAGGTTGTCGAGTGCCTTGTACACCACTGAGAAACCGATGATGGCATCGATCACGTAAGGGCTGATGCTGATGCTGCTCAGCACCCCGAACAGCAGTGTGATCGAATGCCCCACCGCAAACAGCGTGACGTAGAGGCCAACATCTTTCAGACGGTACAGAAAGAAGATCACTCCGAACAGGAACAGCAAATGGTCATAACCGGTAATCATGTGTTTTGCGCCCATGTACATGAACGGAACAAACAGCACGCCGGTGCTTTCCTGAATGAAGCCTTTGTCGCCTTCCGGCACGCCGTGGGCGAGTGCCTCGGGCATGCCGACCAGCATTAACGCTAGTGCCAGCAGCAATAGGAGCGGTCGACGCGCCGCACCATATCCGCTTAGAGATAGTGATTGCATAAAAAATCCTGAGTTGTGAAGGTCTGGGCCCGTAGGCCGGTGTCAGACTGCCGATCAGGTGCGTGGTGGTCGCTCAATGCGGGTGGGTGGGCTGATGGCCAGCCTCTTGGCATAGCCGAAAGCGGGTGCCTCTGCCTGCGTGCGGGGCGCTCGCGGCCACGCTGTCAGATGAGGGGTTTCATGCAGATGGTCTGCGACCAGGGATGAGTGCTGGTGGTCCCCGCCCGGTTGCAGGCTTTGGCTGTTCAAGTCGTCGTGGTTGTGTGGGTGGCTATCGTATGTTGCTTGAGCACCTCGCCCATTACCGTCTGTATATCCCGCCAGCGCATGCCCGGCCCATAGCAGCATCGACAGAAGCGCCAGAATGGGCAGTGAGCGGGAAGCGGCGAGATGTATCAGCATTGACGACGATACTCAGACTCAGCATGAGAAAAGTTTGTGTTGCTGCATCCCCCCCGGGGGGATAGGATGCCTATGTAAATATCGTTGCATGAGACTCCGCGATGAGCAAGCACCAAGGCGAACATCAGCACCAAAGTCATACGGAAATCATCAAAAGGTTGAAGCGTGCTGAGGGTCACCTGCGCAGCATTGTCGGCATGATCGAAGACCAGCGAGCCTGCGTGGATATTGCCCAGCAGTTGCACGCCGTTGAAAAGGCTGTATGCCAGGCCAAGCGCACGCTGATTCAGGATCATATCGACCATTGCCTGGAGCACACCGTCGGGGCACTCACCAATGGTGAGCGGGCACCGCTGGAAGAGTTCAAGCAAATTACCAAGTACCTCTGAGAGCCGATCCATGTCTTCTTTCGCAGAACTGCTGCAGCAGGGTGCTTCGCAGGCTTGGTTGTATGTCCCGACAGCTATCGTGCTGGGTGCGTTACACGGTCTTGAGCCGGGACACTCGAAGACCATGATGGCGGCGTTCATCGTGGCGATTCGGGGCACGGTCGGTCAGGCCATATTGCTCGGGCTGGCGGCGACGGCTTCGCATACAGCGGTGGTCTGGCTGGTCGCCATTGGTGGCATGTATCTGGGGCAGAACCTTGACGCAGAAACCACTGAACCCTATTTCCAGCTTGCCTCGGCAGCGCTGATTATTATCATCGCGCTTTGGATGCTCTGGCGTACTTGGCGTGGCGAGCAGATGTGGCGCTTTGAACAGGGCGACGATCACCATCATTCGCATGACCATGCGCCCGCCGAAACCCGTCATATCGACACCGGGCATGGACGTATTGAACTGTCCCTTTTTGAAGAAGATGAGCCGCCACGGTGGCGTCTGCGAACGCTCAGCGGACATCCGTGGAAGTCGGCAGATGTGCGCCTGCAGACCACTCGCGAGAACGGCGCTGCCGGGGTCTTCACCTTTGTTGAACGCGATGGCTACCTGGAATCGGTGGACACTATTCCTGAGCCCCATGCCTTTGACGTGCGGCTCAGCCTCGGACACGCGGGACATTTTCATGACTACGACTTGTCGTTTCACGAGCATGATCACGCTCATGACGAGCTGGAAGGTCTGGAGTTATCGCTGGAGGGGTATCAGGATGCCCACGAACGGGCGCACGCAAAAGACATTCGTCAGCGTTTCGCCAGCCGCAACGTAACCACCGGCCAAGTCATTTTGTTCGGCCTGACCGGTGGGCTGATTCCCTGCCCTGCTGCAATCACGGTGCTGCTGCTCTGCCTGCAGGTTAAGGAAGTCACGTTAGGCGCTTTCTTGGTCCTCAGTTTCAGCATTGGTTTGGCGTTGACGCTGGTCACAGTCGGCGTTGCGGCTGCAATCGGAACCCGCCATGCGTCCAATCGCTGGCCGTGGATAGGCGCTGTGGCGCGCCGCGCACCCTATCTGTCAAGTTTGCTGATTATTGGCGTGGGTGTTTACGTCGGTTGGCACGGATGGGCAGGCTTGAACGTCTGAGATTAGCGCTCATTCAAAGTACCGCTACCTCCACCTTTCCCAGCGCTCGCCGTGCTGACTACCTCTGTTCTCATTGCTACGTTGGCTGACGACTTAAAGGTTGGTCAGTCGTTGTCGCCGCCGAAAAACACAACTATGCCTGTTTCCGGGCCATTGGCGCCTAAGACCTAATGGGGTCATGGTTAGTAGCCCAGTACGTGGAGGACAAGCCATGAACAGCTTCGTTAGTCGCGAACCGTGAAATAAGGGGAAGCTCGTTGGGCGAAAAGCACCGCTTCGGCTTAGGGAAATATGGTCGATCCGATTAAGACTTCAGGTTGCAGAAAAAACCTTGATCTTGCCCTTTTCAGTTTATCCACCGATAGCAAGCTAAGGGCTTTACCAAGCTAGAGAGCACCGTGAGGTATTTGGAGGTTGAAGTTGACGACGCCCTTGAGCTGGCAGACCAGGCAGAAGCTTAGAGCCTGGGAGCGGTAGCAGGCAGAGTTGTACTGCGGCTTCGAGCCAGTAGTGAGCCTTTCTTAGCGTCCCAATCTGGGGGCTGGATATGGCCGCTTCTGGCCGATTCTGTTGAAAAAGTTGGCCTACGATAGCGACCGATCTTGATTGCTCAAAATGCAACCAATTCCGGCGTTGCTACGCAAAATCCAGAACTGCTACGACTCAAAAGTTGGGCAGATTTCAACGTAGAGCGCGCCGTTTCTTGACCGAAAATTCCCACGGGACTTTTTCAACAGAATCGGCCGTTTGCTGCCATAAATGCGCCGGTAAGCAGTTATGACTGCTGGGGGCGGGTACTGGGCCTTTGCCTGCCGCCGTAGCCATCTAGAAACAACCCTGAACCTTCCTTTCGCTGGTATCTCGAAGTGAACGCGTCAAAAAATAAAAAACCTCCCGAAGGAGGCCAGCACCAAGGCAAGCAAGCGCCAGCGCGCTCACTTACCTCGGCACTGTAGGGCATAGCGGGTCAGGTCTTGAATGACCTTCGGCGATGGCACCTCGTACGGGCTGCTGATGGTCTCAATCTCCTCCAACGAATACTCCTCAGCCAAATACTCATGGGCGCATTCGCAGGAGCCTTGGCTGGCACCGCCGCTCATGCAGCTGGTGATAAAGACCGCGCGTACGCGCTTGGCCTCATCACTGTCGCCGCAGCCGGTGAGGGCAGCGGCGCACAGAGCCAGAGCAACAAAGGTTAGCTTCTTCATGGCTTGCTCACTTCAATACCAGGGCGGTTCCGAAAAACACACCGATCAGCAGGCCAATGACTTGCGGACCGATAGCCCAGAACACCTTGATCCACAGCAGCTGGAAGAACCCGCCCTGGGTGTAGACCGCACTCGGCATTACGGCTCGGCGTAGAAAATCACCGGCCAACGCGGCAGCCGTACCAAGGGCGGTGCTGACGATCACCGAAAAGATCTTGGCACCCAAGCTGGCGCTGGTGACCAGGGGGGAGGTGTTGTTGATGGTGATGAAGATCGCGAAGGCCAGGGCAGCGATGCCCCAACCGATAAGTGCAGGGGCCAGATCAAAGCCGCTGGTTTCTGGACGGCTGTCGTCCAAGTCATCCTGGCCAAAGGGTGGTTGGCCCATAAGTGGTCTCCTAAAAGTGAAATGACGCTACCACCACGCCGACTGGCATGGGTTGGCTGGGTCATCAAAGGGGGCAAGAAGCTCGCTGAGGTTGGTGGTCGGCAGGTTGATCACGCGATCTCCCACGACAGCTTTGAGCTTGTTGGCCTGACGGAAAGCGTCCCAGAAGGCCTGCCGGAAGTTGGCATCGCAGACACGGCAGTTAGTGAAGAACGGATTGCTATACAGCTCCCCATCAACCAGGAGATCAAAGCCGGGCTGTTGCTCCGATGAAATGTGGGTACCGTCTACCGTGAGGCCAGCGGAGATGCCCCGGTCGGTTGGGCAGGCGACCCAGAGGTCGATGCTATTGCCGTCATCGACCTGATACTGGGTGACGCCCATTGCAAAACTAGTGGTCCATTCGTAGGTGCCGGCGACGCTGGGCAGCGCTACTAGTAAGCTGGCGGCAGCCAGCAGGTGCTTGAGTGATTTCATACAGTTTCCTTGAGCCAACCTGAGTCGTTGGCTATGCGGGGTGGGTGTTGAGCAGGCGTTAGCATTGCGGGTAGGCACGAGTTGTCGGCCCTCGCCAGTGGTGGCAAATGCAGGTGTTGTTGAAAGGGGCAGGCTAGGGGATTGGAGAGTGCATCCTTTCATCTGATCTCCTGTGATCAAACTGTACTTTTTTAGTCGAATATCATCCTTATGGGTTGATTCTCATCGCTCCAAGTCCTTCATGTCAACGGGTGGATACCCAACCATTCGAGATGAATAGGAGGGGCTATGTCCAAATCAACTACAGATGCCTGGTCGGCCCGTATCGGTCAGGCCATTGCTCGCCGCCGGGCAGCGGCGAACATGACCCAGGAGCAGTTGGCCGAAAAACTCGATATTGGCAGTGAGGCGGTATCGCGTCTGGAGCGCGGTGTGGCGAGCTTGTCAGTCGCCCGCCTGTTTCAGTTGTCGGAGCTGTTTGGCTGTGATACGGCGGATTTGCTGACCGAAGGCAGCGTGCGCACCGGCGACCAGGCCCGGGAGCTGGAGCAGTTGCTGAACGGGTTGAGTGGCGAAGACCGGGAGCTGGTCTTGCAGGTGGTAAAACAGTTAAGCGCTCGGCTGGCCCGCTGAGGCCAGCGTCTATGCCTGGGGAGGCGTGTCAGTCTCGACGGCGTCCACCTGCCCATCATCTTCTGCAAAGGCGATTACGCCACAACTCAAACACAGCTGATCAAAGGGCCCCAGCCAGTTGCGCTGAATCAGCCCGCTGAGTGCGTGTGCCTGTGCCTTGCACTGGTCCAGCTCCTTACCGGTGTCAGGTACCTGCTCTATGAGGTTTGCGAGTTGCGACCACGGCGGCGATGGTGCTGCTGTGGGTTGCTGGTCCAGCCGCAACACACAGTCGAGCACTGCTGCCACTAAGGTGACCGGGTACAGGTTGTCACGGTGCAAGACCGTGAATGCCCCGCATGCACTGCAGGGCGATACCGGAGTAGGGCACATAGGCACCTCCAGGGTGTTGGTTACGTGGTGAGTTAAATCAGGGCGCGCTCAGCCAGGCTGACTGAATGGGTACCGCTGACAATCAGATGGTCGAGCAGGCGGATGTCGACCGTTTGCAGAGCTTGCTGGACGCGCTGGGTTAGCTTGATGTCCGCCTCGCTGGGCTCGGGATTACCGCTCGGATGGTTGTGCGCCAGCACCACGGCGGCTGCGTTGTGCTGCAGAGCGAGTTTGACGATCTCCCGGGGATACACGCTGGCACTGTCGATGGTCCCGTAGAACAGGCGTTCAAAGCGCAGCACGCCGTGTTGGCTATCCAGCAGAATCACCCCAAAGACCTCGCGCTCCTCGGCGCCCAGGTTCAGGCGCAGGTAGTCACGTACCAGCGCTGGGCTGGTCAGGTAATTGGCGCGGGCAAAGCGTGCCCGCAGGATGGCTTCGGCCCAGGTCAGGATCTCCGCCTCGGACACCGGCAGCTCCTGACAGAGCAGGCCCGGTGTTTGCTCAGTTGTGGTCATGGTGTTGCCTCGGTGTTTGCTTGGGCTGCGGTTTGCGCCTTGTTGGCCAGGCGCTGTTGCAGGCTGGGTTGGGATGTTGATGCTGGCGCGGGGGTATCTGGATAGAACTCCTCCAGCACTTGGCCAGACTCTTCGTCGGTGTCTTCAAAGGCACCGTTGGCGAGCCCATTGCGGGCTGCCTGGTCCAATGCCGCTTGATCAAAGCCGGCCTCTCGACGGGCCTCATCAAGTGCTCTGGCTTCGCGCAGGGCCTCTTCAACGCTCATGCCCTGACGCAGCGTCAAGTCGACGTAGTAGATGGGCGTGCCATGGCTCTGGCGGGTGGACTTACCGCGCAGGCGTAGCTCCAGCGGCAGGCAGGCCAACCGATCACCAGACAGCGCCCGGAAATACTCCAGCCGCGCCGACAGCGTGCGGATACTGTTGTAGCCGGTGGTACGAAACACAAAGCTACCCAGGGCATCGTCATCGCCAATGCTGACGTTGAGTCGTCCATAGGGTTTGCAGTGACCACCCTGGGCAAGAGGGCAGCCATCCGGTGAGGGGCAGGGCAGCGATTGAATGCCCTCCTGGGTACGCCGCTTGCATTGCTCGCCGTCACCAATACACAGAGGTCGTCCAGATGCGCGGTCAAACAAGGCGTAGTGAGCTCGGAAATTCAGCTGTGGGTCGTTGAACAGCAGTCGTACCGGGATGGAACGCAGCTTGTCGGTAGCGGATGTGCGTAGTTCCTTGTCCAGCGGATGCAGCAACCACTGACCGTCATGTTGAACCTGAGAGGTGAGGGTGAACTGATCGTCTTTTTCCGGCAGACGTTTGCCGTTGCGCTCGACTACCTTGCCGATGGCAATGCGGCCCAGCACGGGTGGGGTAATAGCGAGACCTTTGAGCATGATGTACTCCTTGGATCGATAACAGGGAACAGAAAAAAGCCCCGGGCAGCCGAAACCACCCGAGACAACAGGGGAGAGGACAGCGATAGAGCGGATAGCGCAGTAGAGAGCGTCAGTTGATCAGAAAGCGACGACTGCCTTCCTTGACCTTGCTGTAGCGGGTTTGCAGATAGGGCTTGTCTTTGAGCAACTGATCGACGTCCAGCACGCTGCTGTCCTTGCTGCGTTTCCAGCTGATCTGGCCACCAGCGAATGTCGCTCGACTGGCGTCACCCATGGCCTGTTGCAGTTGCTGCTTCAGCTCTACCTCACGTTGCTGCTGTTTGTTGAGGGTTTGCTTGAGGGCTTTGAGTTCGACGTAGGCCATGCTGAGTGCTGGATGACTGCTCAGATCCAGCGTGCGGCCGTTATCCTGCGGATACAGACAACGCAAGGCCTGGTCGGCAGAGTCACTGCCATCGGCTGGCGGCGGGGTATCGTCCACCACGTATTGCCAGAAGCGCCGCTCCAGTTCGATCAGATTGGTGATCATCTGCTCGTCGCGCTCGATGTGATGGACTTCCAGATCCTGCCCACCGATCAACACGGCTACGTCGGCTGCCTGTTTACCGGTAACCGCCAGTTGGTGCATCACCTGCAGCTGCACATACTCAGGTACGCCGTCACGCCACAAGCGGGCGCCATTGATGCCGGCTGTTTTGCACTCCAGGATCTGGACCTCGGATGAGCCGACGACCTCCCGGTCCAGGTTCGCCATCATCCAGTGCAGATGAGGATCCGGGTGCTGCAGTACCGCATTCACTCTACGTACCTTGAGGCCAGTGCGCTTGGTGTACTGCGATGCAACGATGGGCTCAAGGATGCTGCCCCAGAAGGTGGGCGTGGTATCGTCCTGAGGATCGATTTGCGGCATGCCCGCATCGCGCCCGGTCTTTTCCAGCCACAGGGCTAGTTGTGATTTGTAGGGATTGAGGCCTACAGCTGCAGCGGCATCTGAGCTGCCGATACCACCGCGGCGCACAGCCAGCCATTGTTCTCGATCCAGCTGGGTGGTGCTGACCAGGCGCAGGGCCGTGCCTTTACGTGGTGTTGAATAGTGTCGCTTATCCGATTTCATGCTGGGTTCTCCAGTAAGCCAAAACGCCCCGTCCAGACGCACAAAAGCCCGGTCAGCGATGCTGGCCGGGCCTATGGCGAACGGAAGAGGCAGTTAGTCAGTTGAGGAAAGTGGTCAGCGTGCTGCATTTCCCTCAGGCAACCAGCTGCAGCGCATGATCCAGGGCTTTTTGTTTGAGCACCGCACCTTGACCAAACCAAGCTGAGTCCAGTCGGTGGTCAGTACTGCGGGCGCGTTTCTCGTGGTCCACGAATTCGGTGACCGCGTTAAGCAGTCCCCACGCGGTGTTCTGCGCGGATGCCAATTGAGCCCCTCGACCTTGGCCCAGATACAGGTCCTGCACCTTTTGCAGGGCGCGATGCTGTGGCAGTTGGGTCAGGTCAGTCAGATCTGCGTCGGTACTGCAAATCACCTGCAGGAAGTAGCGCAGCGCTTCGGCCGGTTTCACCTTGCGCTCGGACAGCGTTTTCATGCGGTACATGAACTCGCTCCATTGCGACACCGATACGCCCAGTTGCTGTTTAACGCGCGAGGCATTGAACTCGGTGCTGTGCGGAACTCGAATGGCCTGCGTCGCACCATCGACCGCAATGGCCAGGGTGTTATTGCATACCACGCGCACTGTGGTTGGTGTCGCCATGGTGGCCAGCGTTCCGTCACAGGAGGTGGCCAACAGCAGGTAGCCGTTCACCTCGTCACGGCCTTTGAGCTGGCTGCTCTGGCCGGTGCGGGCCAGCGCCCAGAACTTCTTGCCGCCCTTGAGTACCCCGGCTGTTTCCAACTCAAAGCCTGCGTACTCGGTCAGGTCGCGATAGAACTCCAACACCTCCATCGGCTGCACGACCTTGTAGCGCTGGGAGACAACAGAGAGCGGCGCTTTGGTGTCTGAGCGGAACAAGACCTTCTGCTCCGGGAAGGAGTGGATGCTGCCCAGGTGGGCGTTATTGCCGGATACAAAGCGCACCGGCGATTCTTCGATGTGCCAGTTCATCCCGGCTTCGTGCTGCCAGACTTCCAGTGGCTGATGCGTTGAAAGCTGGCTACCCAGCCCATGCCAGGGTGTTGCGCCAACGTAAGCCATGTTTTCGATTTGGTGTGCCATAGGGTTTTCCTGAGTATTGAGTAACGGCATAAACCCCGCGCCAGCAGGCGCCGGGGCAGGGTGGCCGTTGAAGTAGAGGGACGAGTGAGTAAAACGGGCAACGAGAAGAACGAGAAAACGAGAGAAACGACGCGTACGGACCGACTTAAGCCAGCGTTAAAAATGCTTGCCGCACTGGGTGCAGCGGTAACGGCAAAGCAGTTCCTGGTCGACCACCTCACCAAGCTTGAGCCCGGCAACGCAGCCAATCAGACCGCCTGATATCGCACCCAACACAGCACCGGATGCTGTTGCGGTTGGGCCAGCAAAACGCATGACGGTGGCACCAATGCGTGCGCCCTCAAGAGCGCCGGCAGTGGCGCCAGACGCACCGCTAAAGGCACCTGCAACGGTACCGATGGTGCCGCCGACGCGTTTGCCGTAGTGACAATGCTGGATCTGTTCAGAATGACAGGCAGGACAGGTTGGAATCATGGATATCACCTCTGAGACGCCGGTTGAGCTTGCCGGCTGGGTTTGCTCATATAGGTGATATAGGTCTCAATAATATTTAAACGAAATACCAGCTTGGGCTGACTGCTTGTTCTGCGCTTTCCACCGGGCCTTGATCTCCGCAGTGCTAATCATCGCAGTACTATCGCGCGAAGAGGGAGAGGGGCTGAGAAGCATTTCTGGATGGCGTCGAACGACTGAACTCGGGAGGTTTCTAACAGGCTGAAGAGCTGGCTCGAACATGGGTATGAATGCTGGAGACGCCTTATAGGCACATTTCCATGGCTACGAGAGTTCCATCCACCGCCCTCTGGCTGCAGCGAAATTAGCCCTATGGAGCATGATGTGAGGCTGAACTCACTTCCATGAGCGAGTGAATTCAGGTTCGGGAGTCGGCTAGACGTTAGGCAGTAGAACCCGGCTCATTTCGTTTTTCAATCGGCTTGGTCTCGCGATTGATCGCTTTCTTCAGGATATGGGTCTAATCCCAAGGCCTCCATATAAACTGGATAAACAATTTCATCCAGCTCATCTCCCAGTGAAGCGTACAGGCGGTTGATTATGTCATTCGCCTCGGCGGCCTCGGTTGGACTGAAAAGACGTTCTCCTGTGTTCCGATGAACTATGTCCTCTGCATCGTCATTTGGGTCAAAAAGCAGATCTGCTAGGCGCATTTCCAAGAACCACTTGAGAGCGTCATCTTTAGTCGTGTCTGTCAACTGTGGAATTCGTGAGTTTGTCATTTAAAATTACCTTTCTCGGGTGGGGCTGGGCAGCGGTCAATTGAGCGTCGGCGTTCTGGGATGAGGTCTAGGATTATTTGGATGAGGTATTCTAATCCTCGCCCCATCTTCCAGCTGAAGATGGTCTGCATATTGCTTCCGGGTTTATTTCAGTGGATGTGAAAGTGCTCACAGGTGGGCGGTCTCAGGGTCTAAGTGCAACACTCAGTTGATGGTCTGA